>FSSH01000652.1_pt2 | contig 13574 bp, 11 predicted proteins | sample 1166101 | NCBI WGS metagenome assembly FSSH01 (sample SAMEA32972668, study PRJEB13176) | freshwater metagenome | biome: Drinking water system; feature: Biomass in drinking water that filtered by 0.45 um membrane; material: drinking water | place: USA | collected 2012-12-20 | depth 0 m | reverse complement strand
GATCATCGAGGACATCTCGATGAAGGTGGCGACCGCCTACGGCATGGTCCACCCGGGGGCGTCCGACACCCAGGCCGTGCGCGCCACGTTCTTCATCGACCCCGAAGGCACGCTGCGCGCCATGGTCTATTACCCCATGTCGAACGGCCGCTCGATCGCCGAGTTCGTTCGCCTGATGCAGGCCCTGCAGACGGCCGACGCCAACAAGGTGGCCACGCCCGAAGGCTGGCAACCCGGTCAGGACGTGATTGTATCGCCGCCGCAGACCGCAGCGGCTGCCGAAGCCCGCGCTGGTGAAGGCTACAACTACGTCGACTGGTATTTCAGCACGAAGACCCTCTGAACAAGGCCAGGCAACCGGCGGCGCGCAAGCGCCGCCGGGAACCAGCCAGGAAAGGAATGCGCATGTCAGACCCCGTCATTGCCGCCGCAGCAGAGATCGTGCAGCAGGCCGATCCGGCGGCGGTCCAGGTTCGCAGCTTCTTCGACGAAGCAACCTTCACTGTAACTCACGTGTTGTCCGATCCTGCGACCGGCAAGGCCGCGATCATCGACAGCGTGCTCGATTTCGATCCGGCATCGGGGCGCACTTCCACCACTTCGGCTGATGCCGTGATCGCCTATGTCCGCGAACAGGGGCTGGAGGTCGAATGGCTGCTGGAAACGCATGCCCATGCCGATCATCTCTCGGCCGCACCCTATCTGCAGGAGCAACTGGGCGGCAGGCTGGCGATCGGTCGCCACATCCTCACCGTGCAGAACGTCTTCGGCAAGATCTTCAACGAGGGCACCCGCTTTGCCCGCGATGGTTCGCAGTTCGACCATCTGTTCGACGAGGGCGACCATTTCTCGGTCGGCTCCATTCCAGCCATTGCGCTGCATGTTCCCGGGCACACTCCCGCGGACATGGCCTATGTCATCGGCGATGCCGTCTTCATCGGGGATACCCTGTTCATGCCGGACTATGGCTCTGCCCGCGCCGACTTTCCGGGTGGGGATGCCCATATCCTCTACCGGTCTGTGCGGCGGCTGCTGAGCCTGCCTGAAGCCAGCCGGCTTTTCCTGTGCCATGACTACAAGGCGCCAGGCCGCGATACCTATGCCTGGGAAACCACGGTCGCGGAGCAGCGCCGCAGCAACGTGCATCTTCACGACGGCATCAGCGAAGACGATTTCGTGGCCATGCGTAAGGCACGCGACGCCACGCTCGATATGCCGCGCCTGATCCTGCCATCCATCCAGGTCAACATGCGCGGCGGGCATTTCCCGGAGCCGGAAGAAAACGGGGTCAGCTACCTCAAGCTTCCGCTGAACCAGCTCTAAGGCGATGGCGCTCGACACCATCCAGTACCTGCTCGGTGCCGGCTCCGGCGGTCTGGTCGGGTTCACTCTCGGTCTGGTCGGAGGGGGCGGCTCGATCCTGGCCGTCCCGCTCATGGTCTATCTGGTCGGCGTGCCGCAGCCCCATGTCGCGATCGGCACCAGCGCTCTCGCTGTTGCGGCCAATGCGGCAGCTAATCTCGTTCCGCACGCCCGGGCCGGGACGATCAAATGGCGGTGCGCCGGAATGTTTGCTGCGGCAGGGGTTGCGGGGGCCTATGCTGGCTCGACCCTGGGCAAGGCAATGGACGGGCAGCGCCTGTTGTTCCTGTTCGCCTTGCTCATGCTGGTGGTTGGTGCCCTGATGATCCGCAACCGCAAGGATCCGGGAAATCCCGACGTCCAGTGCCGCCGCGAAAATGCGCCCAAAGTGATGGGCTATGGCCTTGGCACTGGGCTTTTTTCCGGCTTCTTCGGTATCGGCGGCGGTTTTCTCATCGTTCCCGCCCTGATGGCATCGACGGCCATGCCGATGCGCAACGCGGTCGGCTCATCCCTTGTAGCCGTAGCCGCTTTCGGACTGACGGCGGCGATCAACTACGCATTTTCGGGACTCGTGGACTGGACCCTGGCTGGCGTCTTCATCATGGGCGGCGTAGCTGGCGGCGTGGCAGGAACACTGCTGTCGCAGCAGCTTTCCGCAATGAAGGGAGCTCTCAACACCTTGTTCGCAGGGCTGATTTTCGTCGTGGCGTTTTATATGTTGTGGCGTAGTTGGCAGGGGTGAGCCCGCCCAGGCATTCGTGATAGGGGCAGGACCAGAGTCTTCTCCTGAGGGGAATGCCTTCCCCTGCGCCCGAGCCGCTGCGCTGTCTCCGTCTACCCCTTCTGCGGGGACACCCCGCAACGCCCCTTATGATTGGGAGCGGGACTGGTGACGCGCTCTTTCCCGCAGGTTCTGGCGGACCTGCTCCTGAGGGCGCGGCAATTTCAACCATCTGGCCCCGCACGCACTCTACGCCGGCAGGAATGGTAGGAAGGGCAGCCTGCGAACGCCGACAGGCCCCGCCGTTCGGCCTGCCTTGCACCTGGCAAGCCATTGCCCGCCTCTGTCAGGGTGCGCGTTTCTGTCTGGGGCATCTCGCTGGCCGCTCGCGCGACCGGCAGCAACGGTGTTGGAGAGTGAGAGCCTGGCGGCTTCGGCCGTGACGGTGCCGAAGCCAGAGGGAGTGGCCCCTGGCCGGTCCGTCCGAGGAGACAGGCCATGGCATCCTTCCGCGCACGCCGCGCTTCCGCACCTGAGCGGACCGACCTCTATCAGGACATCACCGACCGGATCATCATCCAGCTCGAGCAGGGGCGCGTGCCCTGGGTGCAGCCGTGGGATTCGGCAGCAGCCGCTCTCGACCTTCCGGTCAACGCCAGCACCCGCGCGCGCTACAGCGGGATCAACATCCTGATCCTGTGGAGCGCGATGATCGAACGCGGCTTCACCACCAATCGCTTCCTCACCTTCCGCCAGGCGCTGGAGCTTGGCGGCAATGTCCGCAAGGGCGAGCGGGGCATGACCGTGGTCTATGCCCATCGCTACACGCCGCAGCAGGAGCGCGAACGGGCCCGCGAGGAAGACCGGACGCCCGGAACGATCCCGTTCCTGAAGCGCTACACGGTCTTTTCAACCGACCAGTGCGAAGGCCTGCCCGAGGACTTGAGCGCACCGATCGCGCCGATCGACCGCTCGCTGATACTGCCCAAGGCCGACGCCCTGATTCGCGCCACCGGAGCCGATATCCGCATCGTCGGCGGCGAGGCTTTCTACGTGCCCTCGCGCGACTACATCCAGATCCCGCGCCCCGAGGCGTTCCCCGATCCCATCAACTGGCACCGCACGGCCTTCCATGAGCTGGGCCACTGGACCGGGCATCCGAGCCGGCTCTCCCGCGATCAGTCCGGCCGGTTCGGCTCGCCCGAATATGGCCGGGAGGAACTGTGCGCCGAGATGACCAGCGCCTTCGTCTGCGCGGCGCTGGGGATCGAGCCCAGTGTGCGCCATGCCGACTACCTTGGATCGTGGCTGGCGATCCTGCGCGAGGACAACCGCGCGATCGTGCGAGCCGCAAGTGCCGCCTCGAAAGCCGCGGACTTCCTCCTCGCCTTTGCACGGGCCGAAGACGAATCGGCCGACCTCGCCCGGGCGGCGTGAGGTCGCCACGCGGCTAACGGCGGGATCGGGGCAAGGGCGTCGCCGTCCCCGGGCAGGCGGCGCCCGCCCCATAGAGGGAAAGGGAAGCCGGGGGCTTCGTGACGGGCCAGGGGCTGGGAGAGAGGCTCCCGGCGGTCCGCCACCGGAGACCTGACATGGCAAGTGCCGCTTCCAAGATCATCCTGTCGCAGTCGCGCGACATTCCGTTCAACCAGCTGGTCCTGAGCCAGGCCAATGTCCGGCGGATCAAGACCGGCGTCTCGATCGAGGCGCTGGCCGAGGACATCGCCCGGCGCACCCTGCTCCAGAGCCTCAATGTCCGCCCGCAGCTCGACGACGAGGGCCGGGAAACCGGCCTGTTCGAAGTGCCTGCGGGCGGCCGCCGCTTCCGCGCCCTCGAGCTGCTGGTGAAGCAGAAGCGCATGGCGAAGACTCAGTCCGTCCCTTGCGTGGTGCGCGAGGGCAGCGACATTTCTGCAGAAGAGGACTCGCTGGCGGAAAACACGCACCGGGAACAGCTGCATCCCCTCGACCAGTTTCGCGCCATGCAGGTGCTGAGCGATCAGGGCCTGGGGCTCGAGGACATCGCCGCGCATTTCATGGTGACGCCCGCTGTCGTGCGCCAGCGGCTCAAGCTCGCCTCGGTCTCGCCCAGGCTGCACGCAATCTATGCCGATGACGGCATGACCCTCGATCAGCTGATGGCCTTCTCGGTCTGCGAGGATCACGAGCGGCAGGAGCAGGTCTGGGAGATGCTGGTGCACAGCTTCAACCGTTCGCCCGCCTATATCCGCTCGCGCCTGACCGAAGATACCGTGCGCGCCTCCGACAAGCGGGTCCGCTTCGTCACGCTCGATGCCTATGTGGCCGCGGGCGGCAGCGTCATGCGCGACCTGTTCGAGGATGACCATGGAGGCTGGCTGCAGGACGTGCACCTGCTCGACAAACTGGTCGCCGACCGCTTGCAGTCCGAAGCGGCACAGCTCGAGGCCGAAGGCTGGAAATGGGCGGCGGCGGCAGTCGATTTTCCCTGGGGTTATCGCGACGGCATGCGACTCATCACCGGCACGGCCGCTGAGCTCACCGATGAAGAGCAGGCCCGGGTCGAAGCCTTGCATGCGGAAGCTGCGGGTATCGAGAACGACTACGAGCCTGCCTCCGAGATCCCGGACGAGGTCGAACAGCGGCTGACCGCGATCGACGAGGAACTGGTGCTGCTGCTCGAGCGCCCGCCGGTATTCGCGCCCGAGGACATGGCGATGGCCGGGGTATTCATCAGCGTCGATGTCGACGGATCGCTCCATGTCGAACGCGGCTTCGTGCGCGCCGAGGATGAGCCGAAGCCCGACTCGGACATGCTGGATAACGGCGGGTATGCTGGCAGCGAAGATGGGCACAATGCCGGGAGCGTCGATGCCGATCGGCCCTTTGGCGGCGAACCGTCGCAGGGCAGCGAACCTGCCCGCGAATCCGAAGAAGACGAGAGCAGCATCAAACCGCTGCCCGACAAGCTCGTCTGCGAACTGACCGCCGAGCGCACACTGGCGTTGCAGGATGCGGTTGCGAACCGCCCTGACGTGGCCTTTGCCGTCGTCCTCCATGCCATGGTCCTCCAGACTTTCTACCATGGAGCGCGGGAAAGCTGTCTCGGCGTGGCGGTGCATCGCACCGGGTTCCCGCATCAGGCGCCGGGCATGGCGGATTCGGTCAGCGCCCGTGCGATCTTCGCGCGGCACGACCAGTGGAAGGCAAGGTTGCCCGAGCATGACATCGATCTGTGGGCAGCTCTTCTGTCCATGACCGGCGCCGACCAGGCAGCCCTGTTCGCCCATTGCGCCGCTTTCGGCATCAATGCGCAGTGGGAACCGGCCAGCCGCTACGATGGCAGGGTTTCCGCCCACACCGTCGCACGGCGCATCGAGCATGCCCATGTCCTCGCCCGCGCGGTCGATCTCGACATGGTGGCCGCAGGCTGGAAGCCCGGCGTCGAGAACTACCTCGGCCGGGTGACCAAGCCGCACATCCTTGCCGCGGTGGCCGAAGCCCGGGGCGAGGAGACCGCAGCGCTGATCGATCACCTCAAGAAAGGCGACATGGCCCGCGAGGCAGCCCGCCTGCTCGAGGACAGCGCATGGCTGCCCGAGCCGCTGCGCACGCCGGGGATCGCCGATCTTGTCGATCTGGGCGCAGTCAGCACCGCAGCGAGTGACGACCTGCCAGCCTTCCTCACCGGCGACGGGGAGCCCGAGCACGGTGAGGACGGCAGCTTCGACGCATGGGCCATCGCGGCCGAGTGACTTCCGAGGGCCGGGATGCGCCCGTTCGCGTCCCGGCCACTTTCCATCCCATTTCCGGCGCGCGCGATCACGCCGCAGCGCCCCGATCACAGGACCAGACCGATGAATGCCCATGACCTTTTCGACACCGCGCCGCTTGGCAGTATTGTCAGCTTTGCCGATGGCCAGCCCCGGCCGCCCGAGCGCTTCCGGCGCAAGCTGGCTGCCTGGCGCACCTGGAACGGCACTGGCCGACTTGTCGCCATCTACCCGCGCCGCCTGCTTGGCAGCAGCTTCCAGTCCGCCGGCTTCGTGCTGAAGATCGGCGAATACGGCTCAGAAGGCGTGACGATCCTCACCGTCAGCCGCCATTTCGAGCTCACCTGTCCGCTCGACTTTGGCATTCTCGAGCGACCGCGCCCGGGCATGGTTCGGGTGCTCACCGAATGGAATGGCAAGGTCGAGCTTCAGCATCTGGCCGAAGACCTGCCCTCAGCCCACGAGTGGCTGGCGCGCCATCGCTATTCCAACCCCTTCCTCAGCATCGTCGAAGCGGATGAGAGAGGCGGACTTGGCGCGATGCGGAGTGCCGCGTGATGACGACCATGACCAATCCCGCACCGGTGTTCGGCAGGACCGCCGGAGGCCTGCTCGCCGCAAGACTGGAGGATCATTGCTGGGTCGCGGTTCCTGCCCGGACCGGCCTGCGCATCGCCGATGCCTGGCAGCTCAAGAAGGCGATGGCCGACTGGACCGAGGAGGACTTCTGGGGCTCGTGCGGCATCGTTGCCGACGAGGCGGCATTCAGGGCCCATGTTGCCGAGATTGCCGAGCACCACCGCGAATTGCTGGGGCTTTCCCGTCCGACCACGGCCCCGCGCCGATCGACGCCGTGGGGTCCGGCCCAGCAATCCTGCCGCTATGGTGAGGGGATCAGCTGCCACTCCACCGCCGGGCATGGCGGCTTCCATCTCGATGACCTGCGCAATGCAGCGGTTCATCCGCTGCTGCGGCATGCCGATGGCTGGTACGAGGAAGACTGCGACTGGGCCAAGGTAGCCTTCACATTCCCGGGCCTGTTCACCACGCGGGAGCGACGGATCGCGGCTGAAAGCCTGATCGCCTATTATCCGGACGCCTGGGAGGCGATCCACGGTATCGAGCTTGCCCCCGGACAGTCACGCGTCAAGGACGAGCGCCGTTTCCGCGAGGTCCATGCGGCCGACTGGATCGTCGTGTCGGCAGTGCGGTCGGACAGTCATCCGGGAATGGTCGACTGTGTCGCGACGATGGGCGGTGCGCGCGGAGCAGTGCCTGCCCGGCACTACCAGGTCCCGGTCGGCGAATACTCTCCCGGCGCATTCGGTTTCGTTATCGATCCGGACCGCCACGAACAGGTGGAGCCTTCAGCCCTCAGCGCCTGACCGTCAGCATACGGGAACAACAGCGCTGCCGGACCGGCCCGCTTCCGCGCATTCCCGCGCCTTTTCGCATGTCCGCCTGCACGGCGGACCAGAGAGGACGAGGCTGGCCGGGACGCGAGCGAGCCCGGGCAGGATCGAGGGAGGTCGTGCCGGGCCGCAACCTTCAGCCCGGAGTTCCCTGCCATGTCTCTTCTGCCCGTTTCCGCCTCCGTCTTGCCGCGCGCCGCTCATACCGGGAGCCCTGCTGCCGCAGACAGCGAGGCCGGTCGCCTGATCACGGCGGCCACCGCGCTCCTGCCCCTGCTCGCCCGGGGGGAGCGCATCACTACCCAGCGGCTGCGCCGGGTCATGGAGGAACCCTTCGGTGGCAGCGATGCCGAGGGGCGCTGGAGCTGGAAGCTCGCCTACGAGGCCTGCGAAGCGGCCCAGGTCCTGTTCCTGCGCCGCCATGGCGCGGCCTTGGTGAAGCGGCCGGACGGAGCACAAGCGCTGCTCGCCGCCATCCAACGCTTGGCCGACCTGCTTCCGACCCAGACCCGGCGATCGGAAGACGGACAGGCCTTTCAGCAGTTCTCCACGCCACTGCCGCTGGGGCTGGTTGCCGCCGTCGCAGCCCGGATCACGCCCGGTGACTTGGTTCTCGAACCATCGGCAGGAACCGGTATGCTGGCGATCCTCGCCGAGATCATGAGCGCCCGTTTGCACCTTAACGAGCTGGCCGATGGCCGGGCTGACCTGTTGTCCGGACTGTTTCCGACCCTGCCGGTCACGCGCCACGACGCTGCCCAGATCGACGATTTTCTGGAGCCCGACCTGTCACCGAGCCTCGTGCTGATGAACCCGCCGTTCTCGGCAGCGGTCCACGTCAAGGGCCGGGTCCGCGATGCAGCCTTGCGCCACATGCGCTCGGCGCTTGCGCGGCTTGCCCCCGGCGGGCGGCTTGTCGCCATCACCGGCGCGAACTGCTCGCCCCATGATCCTGCCTGGCAGGACGCCTTTGCTGAACTCCAGCACGCAGGCACTCTCGTCTTTTCCGCTGCGATTGCCGGCAAGGTGTTCGCGCCCCACGGCACCGCGATTGCCACGCGCCTGACCGTGATCGACAAGCTGCCTGCCGCCGATCCGCTTGCTTTCCCTGAGCCGCACGGGATNNCCTGCTCGACTGGATCCTCGCCGACCTGCCGCCCCGGCCGGACTGCACGCCGTCTGTCCCCGTCCCGATCGTCGGGCGCCAGGATGGACGCGCTACCGGGATGCAGCCTGGCCGTCCTGCCGTGGTCGCGGTTCCGCTGAAGGGCGGCGTGCCGTCACCGGAAAGGACCGAGCTCGAGTATGAGACGCTCGAAAGCGCCCCGGCAGACGCCGTCCAGCTGGGCGAGGCAATCTACGAGCCTTACACGCTCCAGTCGCTCCGCATCCCAGGCGCAGTTCCCCATCCGACGCCACTGGTCCAGTCGGCGGCCATGGCCTCGGTCGCACCGCCGCCACCCAACTATCGTCCGCATGTCCCGGCAAGACTGGTCGCCGATGGCATGCTGTCTGACGCACAGCTCGAATCAGTGATCTATGCCGGGGAAGCCCATGCTGGATTTCTGTCCGGAGCCTGGACAGTGGATGCGACGTTCGATGTCCTGTCAGCCGCGAGCGAGGAGCAGGAGGGCGCCGTCCGCTTCCGGCGGGGCTGGTTCCTCGGTGATGGCACCGGCGCGGGCAAAGGCCGCCAGGTCGCCGGGATCATCCTCGACAACTGGCTCAAGGGTCGCCGCCGCGCGTTATGGATTTCGGTGTCGGACCGGTTGCTGGAAGACGCGCAGCGCGACTGGGCGGCCCTCGGGCAGGAGCGCCTGCAGGTCACCCCGCTGTCGCGTTTCCGGCAGGGTAGCCCGATCCGCCTTGCCGAAGGCATCCTGTTTACGACCTATGCGACCCTCCGTTCGCAAGAACGCGAAGGCAAGGCCTCGCGCCTGGCGCAGATTGTCGAATGGCTCGGCAGCGATTTTGACGGGGTCATCGTGTTTGACGAAGCCCATGCCATGGCCAATGCCGCCGGCGGCAAAGGCAGTCGGGGCGAACAGACGCCCTCCCAGCAAGGCCGGGCGGGCCTGCGCCTCCAGCATGCCTTGCCCTCGGCGCGGGTGGTCTATGTCTCGGCGACCGGGGCGACCACGGTCCAGAACCTGGCCTATGCCCAGCGGCTCGGACTGTGGAGCGGTGAAGACTTTCCGTTCGCGACGCGCGGCGAATTCGTGGCGGCGATCGAGAACGGCGGGGTCGCGGCAATGGAAGTGCTGGCCCGCGATCTCAAGGCGCTCGGGCTGTATGCCTCGCGTTCGCTGTCGTTCGACGGGGTCGAATATGACATGCTCGAACACGCGCTGACGGGCGAGCAGGTGCGGATCTATGATGCCTATGCCGCCGCCTTCCAGGTCATTCACAATCACCTCGATGCAGCCCTTGCCGCAGCCAACGTCACTTCGGCGACCGGCACGCTCAACGCTCAGGCCAAGTCCGCCGCCCGCTCTGCCTTCGAAAGCGCCAAGCAGCGCTTCTTCAACCACCTGATCACCGCGATGCAGTGCCCGAGCGTCATTGCCGCGATCGAGCAGGACCTGGAGGCGGGACATGCCGCCGTCGTGCAGATCGTCTCGACCGGGGAAGCCCTTATGGAGCGGCGTCTGGCGGACATTCCGACCGAGGAGTGGAACGACGTCCGCGTCGACATCACGCCTCGCGAATATGTCCTGTCGTACCTCGAGCACAGCTTCCCGGTGCAGCTGTTCGAGCCCTACAGCGACGAGGAGGGCAACCTGTCGTCGCGCCCGGTCTGGAAGGACGGGCAGCCAGTTCTCTGCCGCGAGGCGGTCGCACGCCGCCAGCAGATGATCGAACATCTGGCTGCCTTGCCGCCGGTGCCTGCCGCGCTCGACCAGATCCTCCATCATTTTGGTACGGATGTGGTCGCCGAAGTGACCGGCCGCGCCCGACGCATTGTCGCGCACCGCGATGGCAGCGGGCAAGTCCGCTTTGCCGTCGAGACCCGTCCCGCGTCCGCCAACCTCGCCGAGACCCAAGCCTTCATGGACGATGCCAAGCGGATCCTCATCTTTTCCGACGCAGGTGGCACGGGGCGTTCCTACCATGCCGATCTCGGAGCCCGGAACCGCCGGCTGCGGGTCCACTATCTGCTCGAAGCCGGGTGGAAGGCCGACAATGCCATCCAGGGCTTCGGGCGGACCAACCGCACCAACCAGGCGCAGCCGCCCCGGTTTCGTCCGGTGACGACCGACGTGAAGGCGCAGAAGCGCTTTATCTCGACCATCGCCCGGCGGCTCGACAGCCTTGGCGCTATCACCCGCGGCCAGCGACAGACGGGCGGGCAGAACATGTTCCGGCCCGAGGACAATCTGGAATCGCACTATGCGCGCGACGCCCTGCGCCAGCTTTATGCCCTGATTGCCGCCGGCAAGGTTGAAGGCTGCAGTCTCCAGCACTTCGAGCAGGCGACCGGGTTATCAATCATCGATGCCGAAGGCGGCGGGCTGCGCGACGAGCTTCCGCCGATCACGACCTTCCTTAACCGCATGCTGGCCCTGACGATTGCGCTGCAGGACATTCTCTTCACCGCGTTCGAAGACCTGCTCTTCCGCCGAATCGAAGGCGCGATTGCCAGCGGCACTTATGAAATCGGCCTAGAGACCCTGCGCGCCGAGAGCTTCGCGCTGACCTCACGCCGGACCATCTATACCCATCCCGGCACCGGCGCCGTGACCGACCTGCTGGCCATCGCCCGCAAGGATCGCACCCGGACAGTCACGCTGCATGAAGCACTTGAGCTTGCCGGACGCAACCAGGGACGGCTGCTCTTCAACCAGCGCTCGGGCCGCGCGGCGGTCGAAATGCCCGCGCGCATCATGATGCGCGATGACGGTTCGGTCGAAGCCCGCATTCGACTGGTGCGCCCGGGAGAGGCCAGCACGGTGCCGATCGAGGCCATGGCGGCAAGCCACTGGGAGCCTGCCGATGAAGCTCGGTTCAAAGCAGCCTGGACTGCCGAACTTGGGGCGATACCCGAGTTTGAAACCAGCACCCTGCACATGGTCAGCGGTCTGTTGCTGCCGATCTGGAAGCAGCTTCCCGACGAGAGCACCCGGGTCTATCGGCTCCAGACCGATGACGGGCAGCGCTTTGTCGGGCGCAAGGTCTCGCCAGCATGGGTCGCCGCGATCATCGAGGAAGAGGCACCGGGACTCGAGCCCGATGCCGCCTTTGCCATGCTGATGTCCGGAGAAGCGGCGTTGCAACTGCGCGAAGGGCAGACCCTCCAACAGGTCCGCGCCATGGGTACTCCGCGCATCGAGCTTGCGGGTTTCAGCGATCTGGCGCTCGACCGGCTGAAGGCGATCGGACTCATCTCCGAAATCGTCTCGTGGAAGCTGCGCCTGTTCGTGCCGACCGGCAGCGACGGCCCAGCCATCCTCGCCCGGCTGCTTGAGCGCTATCCTCTCGAGCGCATCCTGCCCCGCCGCGAGAGCGCCAGGGTAGCCTGACCCCGCCGATTTGCCGGTCCCGGGCCGCGCATCGCATCCTTACCCATCTTCTCTGTTCGGCAGGAGCTTTGCCTTATGAATGCCACCGAATTATCCCGCCGCCTTGGCCAGCAGGCCGAGGCGGTATGCCGCCGCTATCTCTCCAACGGACGCAAGGAGGGGCGTTACTGGCTGGTCGGCAATGTCGACAACGCACCGGGGCGCAGTCTTTATGTCCGCCTGGTCGATGGTGAGAAAGGTCCCGCCGGTAAATGGACCGACGCCGCCACGGGCGATCATGGCGACTTGCTCGACATTATCGGCCGCTCAGTTCGGGCCGCTGGCATGCGGGAGACCCTGAGCGAGGCCCGCTGCTTTCTCTCCCTGCCGGAAACCCCGGCCCCTGTGTCGCGACCTTGTCCTTCCGAGCTGAGTGGCCCCAATTCAGGTCATCGGGACGCCGCCTTGCGGCTGTGGTCAGGCAGCCGTCCGGTCGCTGGCACCCGTGCTCAAACCTACCTCCAGTCCCGGGGCCTTGAAGCAGGCGCCGACCTCGCGGCCCTGCGGTTCCACCCCGGCTGTCATTACCGGCCATCCCGTGACGACGCACCCGGCACGCCGACGCGCTGGCCGGCCCTGATCGCTGCAGTCACTGACAATGCAGGTGCGATAACCGGCGTTCATCGCACCTGGCTCGCCCCGTCCGGCAAGGACAAGGCGCCTGTTGCCCATCCGCGAAAGACCATGGGGGCCATTCTCGGCCATGCCGTCCGCTTCGGCGTGCCGACGGAGCGCATGATCATCGGCGAAGGTATCGAGACCATGCTGTCCTTGCGTGCATGTCTGCCAGCCATGCCGCTCGCGGCCTGTACGTCGTCTGCGCACCTGGCAGCCTTCCTGTTCCCGGCGGGCGTGAACCGCCTCTATATCGCCCGCGATCGCGACAAGGCTGGCGAGGCAGCTTTTGCCGCCATCGCCGAGCGCTGCGCCACTTCGGGCATCAAGGTGATCCCGCTCATGCCGATCCTGGGCGATTTCAACGATGACCTGCGGCAGTGCTCACGCGAGGCCATGGAGACCAACCTTGCCCGGCAGCTCGGTAGCGGGGACGAGGCCTTGCTCCGCAAGGCGTGAGACCGGGAAGAGAAGCAAGCGGTCCGGGTGATCGGGCCGTCCTGTTGGCGCTTCTGCCTGTCATCTGCCGCCGGATCGTTCGGCCTTCCTTCCTGTGATGCGCGTCTGTGCCGGCCTGTCCGGCGGAGCAACGGCGCCGCCCGGGCTATTTTCCGTCGGCGGGCTCAAGGCCCGCCTTTACATCGCGAAGCAAAATAGCCCGCGCTATGCCGTCCTGCGCTGATCGCTGCGGCCGTCCGCTTCGCTCCCGGTGCGCCGCCAGTCTGGCCATCACCAAAGGACGCGCGAAGGAAGGCCGGGAGAACGCCCGGCTCCGCTATCAGGAGCGCACCCCATGCAGGACTATGACGATCACGAACCCGAACACGCATCTTCCCCCACCGCGCACTTGCTCGAAGAACTCAGCCTCTATGGCTACCGCCCCTTCTCGGACGAGGCCGACCCGAGGCCTTTGCCTGAAGAGCGGATCGCCTCCGGTGCGATCGCCGACATGTTCGACGCCCTGATCGCCACCATGCTCGACACCCGTCTCGAGCCTGACCTCGAGGAACTATGCTGGTCGACCGTCAACATCTTCCACCGCGCCACCAGCCGTGTGCAGCGCGAGCTTGATGATAACGAGGATGCCCAGCGCCGCAGCCAGGGGGAACAGGATGGCTCGGAAGTCCGCTCGGTCGAACTCGAACGCCTC
>FSSH01003177.1_pt1 | contig 13579 bp, 8 predicted proteins | sample 1166101 | NCBI WGS metagenome assembly FSSH01 (sample SAMEA32972668, study PRJEB13176) | freshwater metagenome | biome: Drinking water system; feature: Biomass in drinking water that filtered by 0.45 um membrane; material: drinking water | place: USA | collected 2012-12-20 | depth 0 m | reverse complement strand
GTGCCTGTTCAGGGCATCAGTTTGGACAATCTAACGGCGGCCGACGAGAGGGAATGGCTGGTGACAAACGGCCTCGGTTCCTATGCCGGCGCGTCTATTTCGGGCGCCAATACCAGGCGCTATCACGGTCTCTTTGTGGCTTCCCTCAATCCACCCGTGCAGAGGCTTGTCTTCCTTTCCCGCCTGGACGAAAAGGTTTCCACCAGCGGAGGCACTCAGACCCTGGAACTGGGCTGCAATATCTGGAGGTCCGGGGCCGTTGCACCGCAGGGGCATAAGCATTTGCAGGCTTTTGCCGCCGCCCCGGTGCCTACTTTCTGCTATCAACTGCCGGAGGGCAAGTTGATCAAGCAGGTGCTCATGAAAGACGGCGAACAGCACGTCTACATTGGGTACAGCTACGTTTCCGATCTCGCCGCAAGTGAGATCACGCTCGACCTGTCGGTCTTGCTCAACTATCGCGACTTTCACAGCCAGACTCGCGGTAGCGATGACTGGCACTTCAGCCAGGAGAAGCAAGCAAGTCCGGGCAGCGTCAAGATTACTGCTTTCAACGGCGCCGAGCCCTTCTTCCTCTCCAGCAGCAAGGGTGAGTATCAGGTTGACTCGGTCTGGTACCGCGACTACTTCCTGCCCCGGGAATATGAGCGAGGTCTGGCCGACAGCGAAGACTGTCTGAGGAGCGGTCGCTTCCATGTGAAGCTGAAAGCGGGCGAGTCCTTTACAATTGCCGCCGGTCTCTCCTCCCTGCCGGAAGTGCCGTCCATTCAGGAGCTGGTAAAGCAGGTGGCCGCTCGCCAACACAGTCTCCTTGAGAAGGCGGCTGTTCTGGATAAACCGCCGGTGGTACAACGTCTTGTTTTAGCTGCCGATCAATTCTTGGCACGCAGAAAGTCTACCGGTGGTTTTACCATCGTCGCCGGTTACCCCTGGTTCTCCGATTGGGGGCGGGATTCCATGATCAGCTTGACGGGACTCTGTCTGAGCACCGGTCGCTTTCAGGAAGCCCGGGCTATTCTGTCCACCTTCGGCCGCTACTGCTCCGAAGGCATGTTGCCCAACTACTTCCCGGACAACGGTCAGGCGCCTGCCTACAATACCTCTGATGCCACCATGTGGTGGGCTTACGCCCTCTACCGCTATTACCAGGCAACCGGGGACAAACAGTTTGTGCTGGAGGAGCAATTGCCCCTGCTTCGTGACGTCATTTGCTGGCATCAGAAGGGTACCCGGCACGGTATCAAACTGGACCAGGATAGCTTGATTAGCGGCGGCAATGAACATGTGCAGTTGACCTGGATGGACGCCAAATGCGGCGACTTCGTGGTTACTCCCCGGGCCGGCAAGGCAGTAGAAATCAATGCCCTCTGGCATAACTTCGCCTGCACCATGACCTACCTGCATCGGGAGGTTTACGGCAACATGACCATCTATGGCGGTTACGACAGAGCCATTCAGAACGGTTTCGAGAAGTTCTGGAACGAGGCCCGGCAGTGCCTGCACGATGTGATTCGCCTCGATGGCACCACAGATGATGCGGTGCGCCCCAACCAGCTTTTCGCCGCCAGCTTGCCCTATCCCGTCATCTCGCGGGAGCGGGCTCAGGCTGTGCTCAAGGTGGTGGAGGCGGAACTGCTTACGCCCATGGGCTTGCGTACTCTCAGCCCTTCGCACCACGATTACAAGAGTCACTACGGTCTGGGTAAGGCCTCGGCCAATCAGTTCGACCGTGACATTACCTACCATCAGGGCACTGTCTGGCCCTGGCTTCTGGGTGCCTGGGTGAACGCCAGGGTCTATGCCTTCGGTGCCAATGAAGAGAACTTCGCTCTCATTGCAGCGCAGCTGAAGCCTTTGCTCAAGCACTTCCAGGAGAGCGCCTGCATTGGCTCCATCAGTGAGATCTTCGACGGCGATAGCCCTCATAAAGCGCAGGGTTGTGTGGCGCAAGCCTGGTCTGTAGCTGAGCTTTTGCGGGTTCTCAAAGATTATCCGCAAGTTCTAGAGGCCATGCAGCTTGCTGTCGACGAGGGCTAAGCCGGCTCTTGATGCCGAGTTGCGCTAGCTTGGTTAGTCGCGTTTAAGCCTGCTTCGCTGCTGTCACAGAAGTGAAAGCTTCATGGCGGGCTTCGCCACAATCTCTGAAAGCCTCAGTTAGAGGGGCTCTTGCGGAATGTTCTGCAAGAGCCCCTTTCTTTCTTTGGGAAGTTAACAGCTTCATGAATGGAGATTTCAGGTGACTATTTGTACTTTTTCTTGCTAACAGTTGCTTACTTTCTCTTTTATTTTCATCAGGCGCAAAAAGCTACCCCCACAGGCAACCCCAGCATCAGTAGAACATCCCCGGCACTGTTCGTGTCGAGGGTTTCGAAGCGGCTTGAGCGACTGGTGTTTTGTAAAAGCAGGAGTCTTGCTGTCGGAGCCAATACCCCCGGCACGGCGGCATGTAAATCGTTCCTGTGAATGTGCTCACGAGGCGCCTTCACAGGTTTTAGCGTTATAGAAGCCCCTCGGGGCTAGATTTGGAGTTTTTCATGGAAGACATGACCATCGCCAACCTGCACACCGCCACCAAGGCCATCTACGACCGTGGCGAGCGGGCGCTGAAGCAGGCCCGGGAACTCGGCCACGGCGAGGATGCGAAAGCGACCGCCCTTCTGCTCTGCGAGGAAGCACGCAGCGTGCATCGCGAAGCGGTCGGGCTGAAGGTGGATGTGCAGCATCACGAGAACGCCTATCCCACCAAGGCCATCTTCAATTTCCGCCTCTGGCGTGTGATGGACGCGGTTTCCTTTGCTCTTGCGGCGGAGGCTGCTTGTACCCGAGTTCTGGGCGACGCCACCATGGCCGACCTGCTGGAAAAGCAAGCTGCCGATGCTCTGGCTGCTGCCGTGGAGTTCCACGACCGGGCACGTGCCGCCGAGCGGGAGCTGGGCAAGGGCAAGCGCTGAAGCTGGAGTGCGCCGCTTCCCGCCACTTCCAATAGGACTCTGTCTGCAGGAGAAATCATGAGAGATAGCAAGTCTGATGCAAGGCATTTACGCATCTTTGGTGCCTACGAGGTTTTCCTGACCGGGGCGCGTCAGGTGCGTGAATTGGCCCCTGGTCCCGATTGTGTTCCGGCTTGCGCCCTGGAGCCGATGCGGCGTTTCATCGACGCTGCCGCTCAGTTCCAGCAAGTGCTGGCGGGCGAGTGCGACTCGTCTGAAGCGGGGCGGCGCTGGAGCCAGTACCTGCAGGGTCACCTGGAAAACGGGCGAAGACTCTTTGCAGGAGGAGCGGTGAAGCCCGTCGACGCCTACGATAACTTCGGTTATCTCCACAACGGAATCGTCGATGCTTTCGATGAATTGACCGCCTGATTGGTGCGGTAGCGCCACCGGACTTTCCCAAGAGATAGTCAGGTTGTGGTTTCGGGTAGGCCGCCTGCCGGTGGTCTACTTTTTTGCTTCGGTCTAGTATAAGGCATAGTAAAACAGCCTGAAAAAACAAGTATGCTTAGGGTCTTTTCTTGAGAAGGGAAAGGAAGCGTATGGTAGAAATATACGCTTCCTTTCGAAAGTGAGTAATTTGCGGCTAAGAACAGTTAGCCCTTCAAACTTGCTCCAGTGCCTCTCCTTGCGATGGTTTGTTGAGACGAGGAAAAGTCAACTTTCCAGCCTCAGCCACCACTTCCAAAGTAGACTCGGCGGCGATCTCACCGGCTAGAAGCGAGCGTGATAGGGGTTTTCGGAGCATATTGTTGACGGCTCGCTTGAGTGGGCGGGCGCCAAAAGCCTCGTTCCAACCGACCTTGACCAGCAGATCTTTGGCGCTTTCTGTCAGTGTCAAGTTGATGCCACGCAGAGCCAGGAGCTTGCGCAGGTTGGCCAGTTGAATATCCACGATCTGTCTCAGGTCGCCCTTCGTCAGGGTGTGGAAGAGAATCAGTTCGTCGAGGCGGTTCAGGAATTCGGGACGGAAGGTGCGTTCAACCTCTTCCATAACTCGGTCCGGAATGCCTGGCTCACGGCTTTCCTCTCTGCTTGTAAAGCCGATATCATGGCGCTTGAGCTCAGCAACACCGCAGTTTGAGGACATTATGATCAGGCAATTGCGAAAATCTACGGTGTTGCCTTGTCCGTCTGTGAGTCGGCCGTCGTCCATGAGTTGCAGGAGAACGTTGAAGACATCGGGATGGGCCTTTTCAATCTCGTCGAAGAGGACAACCCTGTAAGGTTTGCGCCTTACTGCTTCCGTCAATATGCCGCCCTCTTCGTAGCCGACATACCCTGGCGGAGCACCAATCAGTCGATTGACGGAGTTCTTCTCCATGAATTCCGACATGTCAAAACGCAAGAGATCTTCGTTGTCGAAGAGCACTCTTTGCAGGGCCCGAGCTACTTCCGTCTTGCCCACACCGGTGCGGCCAAGGAACATGAAAGTGCCGATGGGGCGATTGGGATCAGTTAACCCGGCTCTGGAACAGCGGATGGCATCTGCTACCGACTCCAGAGCATGGTCCTGACCAATGACGAAGCGGCGCAGTCTTGCTTCCAAATCGAGCAGCTTCTCGCGCTCGCCTTCCTCCATGCTGCTGACGGGAATGCCTGTCCAGCAGCTGACTACTTCTGCGATTTGGTCCGGTCCGACAGACATCTCTCCAGGTGATTCCGGAACTGATTCAGGATTGTTGAACAGGAATAATTCAGTCTCGTGCCATTGCTTGGCGCGTTTGGTGACAACTGCGCTGCAGGCTTCATCGAGTAAGTCGATGGCTTTGTCGGGCAGAAAGCGCTCGTTTATGTAGCGATGGGATAGATTGACAGCAGCTTCCAGTGCAGAGTCTAGGATCTTCACATCGTGGAACTGCTCGTAGACCGGCTGCAGTCGTCGCAGAATGGCGGCGGTATCCGCTACCGTTGGCGGATCAATTGTGATTGGTTGGAAGCGTCTGCGCAGGGCTTTGTCCTTGCGAAAGGCAGTTTTGAACTCGTCGAAGGTAGTAGCTGCCATAACCGAAAGAAGACCACGTGCTAGAGCAGGTTTGAGAAAGTTGGAAGCATCAAGAGTGCCCCCGCTTACTTGCCCTGCACCAATTATGGTGTGTACTTCGTCAATGAAGAGTATGTCGCCGTATTTGCTTGCTTCTTGCACCACCTCTTTCAGTCGTTCTTCGAACTCACCGCGAAATTTAGTGCCGGCAACAAGTTCACCCATTTGCAGTTGGAAGATGCGCTTGTGTCGGAGTCGTTCCGGCACCACTCCGCTCACGATTCGTTGGGCAACTCCCTCTGCAATTGCTGTCTTGCCAACACCTTCGTGACCTACAAAAAGAGGATTGTTTTTTGTTTTGCGAGATAGAATCTCGATTGCCCGGTTGATTTCACGGTCTCGGCCGACTACTGGGTCGAGCTTTTCTTTCTGGGCCAAGTCTGTAAGGTCGATACCAAATTTACTCAAGGCGGAACTGGCGTCTTTTGCACGGGGGCGGCGCTCTAACACCAGGACTGTACTTTTGGCAGCGGCTCGCTTGAGAGTGGGGCGAGTCGCCGCTGCTTGCCTCGGATTGCTTCCTTTATCGCCGCCGCCTTCGCGACCTGCGGTATTGTTGGCTTCCATACTGTCGTCTGTTTTTTCTATTGCCCCGTCTGCTTTGTATAAACGCGAGTCAGGAGGCTGACTGAGCAGTTGTTCCAGCTCCCTGACCATGTCCATGTAAAGGTTTGCGTCCTTAAGGCCAGCCATTGCGAGGGTCTCGCGCGTTCGTTTGTCATATACGAGTGCTACAGCAAGATGGGCTGGTCCCACCATGGAAGCCCCAGCAAACTCCGCGTACTTTTGAGCTTCCTGGAAAACTGGTTCAAAGACTGCATTGTCCAGGTAGCGCCGATAGCTGAGTGTTGGTCCTTCCGATGTCATTCCCCAGCGGTTCAAAAGCGCGTAGCGAATACCGCTTACGGTCAGGTAGTTTCGCATCACTTTGGAGGAATCGGATATGCCGTCTTTGATAAGAGCGAGCAGTACGAAGGGAGTGCGAAGCTCTTCGTACCGGTATTGAACAGCTGTTTCGCTTGCTGCACGAAGAATGCGCTTTAGATCTTCGCTTAGAGGAATTGTTGTGCGCATGGCGGGAACCTCCCGGGGAGCTAAGGTTGACCTCAGTCTTGGCGGTGGAGACTGTCTGAATTTGACAGGTTTATTTTGGGTCGTTGACTGAGGTCGGTTGGAGATTCGAATTAAGGGGGTTTGTTAAAAATTGCCAACTGAATGTGAAGTGCTAGCTTTTGGTTGGTTTGCCGGAGTTGCTGTGCTTCTCTTGCAAAAGAGTACCGGCACGAGCACCTTCAGGGTCTTGTTGGAATTGCCAGAGTTTGTTGGCTTTCACGAATTTGGCTACTGGTGCCGGCAGGGGCAGGCGGTGGTCGCAGAGATGCTCGGAAGCCAGCTCTTCGCAATGTTCCAGTGCGCCGTAGGCGGTGTGGCAGTGCTGACAGCCTTCGCTCAGGCTGACACTGCCGCCGCAATTGCCGCAGATGAAGAAGATGTAGTACTTGCCGTGTTTCCAGAGCTTGTACTCACCTTCCTTCAATTCCGTACAGTCGATGATTGATGCTTCCAGTTGCTTGAGGGTGCCTTCCTTGGCATTGACCTTCGCGCCTGACTCAAGGATGGTGCTGAAGCTTTTATCCAGGCGAGCAATCAGTTTCCGACCGATGGGAGAAGCCGGCTTGGCCGCATGGTCGGCCTCGGACTGAGGAATGAGAATCTTAAATTGCAGGGTGTCAACCCAGGTATATGCCATTGTCATTGTTGTGAGTCCTCGTCGAACTTGTTGATGATTTAGTTGCCGGTACATGCTCTAAATTGCCTTTTGTGCACCGGCAGGCATTTGGAGAAATGGTTGTGAATTTGCTTCCAGCCCCGGTAGGCTCAGTCGCGGCTGCATGCCCCAGCATTTCAGGGCTGCCTCGAAGGCCTTGGGTATCGACTGATACACGGCAAATTCCCCCTGCTGTCGAAGTCCTGGACCGTTTTTAGCGGAAGCAGGGCAGTTCGCCGGAGGGGGAGGTGGTTTTGTAAGAGTTAGAAAATGGTTGCTTGGAAGCTCTTGTCAGTGGGTGTTGGGGAGGATCTTCTTGTATTTAGCAGGGCGGGCGGAGGCCGGGCAAAGTAGGATTTGTTCATAGAGGCGGTCGAAGAACGCAAGGAAGGCTGCTTGCTTGAATTAGTCAGGCTCTTCGGCTATTCGATTGTTTCTTTCGGGAGCGTTGCCGGTTAATGAGAACTATCCCGGTTATCAGTGTCTCGTGACTCCGGGGTAAATCGGTCAATGGCTCTGCATCCGGATTCCAAGTGTTCGGGCGGGGTGGTACCTAGTTTGGTGCTTTGTCGGTGATGAAAAATAGTGGCGGTATGCTCATTGAGCTTTCTGCAAATTGCGGACACTGGTGCTGGAACAAACTCCGATTTGATTCAGACCGGAATGTTCCAGGAAGGCGTATTCCTGGTTGGCAGAGTTGTGATAGGCGGTTAATGTTTGCGTCGGATCTCATACATGCTCTGAAAACCTCTTAGTTAGCGGTATCTCGCTAATCTTTAATCCAGTTAATTTAATGCTCTGTGTGGTGAATACACGCAGGCAGTGGAGTATCTGCTAGCTCTATCAAGAGCCTGCCACTTGTCCTGGGCGTGTCCTGAAAGCCGTAACTCCCGGGCGCTTTCCTCCTGGGAGCGAGGTTGCCGAGGTCGGTCCGGGGCATGTTTGCGCAAGCTGGTTGGCGGGCGTGTTTTGCTAGGGTGTTGGGTACAAATCTTCCTTCTTTCAAACCGAGCCTCAAGACCAAACCAAATCCGCCATGCACCAGCCACAGCAGTTTCGCACTCGATTCGTTCGAGGCGCAGAATGTCGGTGCGATCGGTATGGGTCTCGGGTCACTCGTCTTTGTTTGAACAGGCTGATTTGTCGGTTGTATTCCTATCCACCCTTCTAGCTAGAAAGGACTCACCATGCAGCTCGTTCTCGAACCTCCCCGCGGCGGCAAGAGCTGGATCTTCTTCGCCAACGACCTGGCCCACGACAAGGGCTTCGTAGCCTACGAGCCGTGCTACAGCCGCATCCCCGACTCCGAACGCTGGACTGTGAACCGGTACCTGTGTGAGGCGGCGGAGGAGTTCGGCATCAAGCCCCACATCTTCAACCAGTGCCAGTGGGAAGGCTCCACCGGCTGGGAGTTCTGGAGCGATGACCGGGCCAAGATCAAGGCTGTGGTGGAGAAGGTGGCGGAACGCCTCGGTCTGACGGTGGATACTTCCGCCCTGGGCTGACGCTTTCGCCTTTGTCTATAACCTGAAATCGAGAGAGGACCGATGCTCTGTCGCTCGAATTGTGGGGCTTGCTGCACGGCAATCTCCATTTCCTCGCCCATCCCCGGTCTGCCCGCGGGGAAACCGGCCGGAGTCAGGTGTCCGCACCTGTCCGAGGTCAATCTCTGCAAGCTCTTCGGTCAGCCGCAGCGTCCCCGGGTGTGCTCCAGTTTCGAGCCCCAGCCGGATGTCTGTGGAGCAAGCAGGGAAGAGGCTTTTGTCCTCATCACCAGGATGGAGGAAGCGACCAAACCCGCTTCTTCCAGTTAGTCACCGTCTGTATCAAATAACCGCGCAAAAGCGCAGGAGAAAGAACACATGATCTTCGATTCCAACTACTGGCCCCTGGCTCTGCTGGTGGCTCTCGTCAGTGCCGGCATCTTCGCCGCCTTCAACTTCTTCTTCAAGGAGACGAAGCCGAGCGACGATGACCGCTTTCGCTACAGCTACGACCGGCGCAAGCCCTACGACCGCAAGCGCACCCTGACGGTGGGCTGCATCACCAGTGCCCTGGTCTCCCTGGCCCTGGTGCGAGTGGTGCTGTATTACTTCATGCCCTCCTTCCAGGGCAGCTACTTCGGCTACTACTGGCCGCTCTTCGCTGCCGTGGTTCCCTCCACCGTGCTGGCCCTCATCCGGCACGAGTGGCGGGGGCGCACCATCGCCTTCTCCGTCCTGGGGCTGGTGATGCTGGTCTTCGTGGTGCCGACGGTGCAGTACACCTACAATGCCTGGGGGGCCGACAACGCGCAGCGCTTTGCCGCTCAGCCCAAAATTCGCATCGCGGCCGCCGACGAGGTGATTCCGCCCACCGACCCCAATCGGATGGTGCGTGTCACCAAGAAGAACGCTGCCTTCAAGGGTCAGACGGCGCTCACCTCCAGCCCGGATGCCAATCTGGGCAGCAAGTACAAGATCGACGCCGATGCCTATGACCTGCAGTCCATCGCCGGTCATCGCTACTGGGTTGCACCCCTGGAGTTCGCCAACTTCGCCGACTCCATGAACTTCGGTGAGCCCATGAGCCCGGGCTACGTGGTGGTGGATGCTCAGGATCCCAACAAGGACGCCTTCCTGAAGCTGGGCTACAGCATGACCCTCTTCGAGGAGGGCAACTTCGGCCTCAACCTCAATCGTCACCTCTACAACCAGGGCTATACCGGCGGCATGCTGGTGGACGCCAAGTTCGAGGCCGACGACAACTGGAAGCCGCACTGGGTGGTCACCTACATCAGGCGTCCTTTCGGCGGCATCGCCGGTCGCGAAATCACCAAGGTGATCGTGGTCGACGTTTCCGAGCGGACGCCCAAAGTGGTGGAGTACAAGTTCGGTGAGCAGCCGCACTGGATCGAGCGTGCCAACCCGGAGGACCTGATCAAAGAATATGCCGAGAACTGGGGCATGTACTCCGGTGAGTTTGCCAAGAACAACTACTGGAGCATCTTCTTCGGCATTCGCAAGGACGGCACCCTCAAGCCTTCCGAGTTCGACCTCAACTACACCACCACCGACCATTCGGTCTGGGTCATGCCCATGACCTCCACCCGCGATACCGACCACAGCGTCGCGGGCGTACTCGTGGCCGACACCACCAAGAACGAGATGGTCTACTATCCGGGGCTGCGCGGCTTCAACGTCGGTGCTACCGTCGTCGATACCATGTCTCATGCTCCGGGTACGGGCCAGTTCAAGAACTTCAGCGTGGAATCGGTGCAGCTCTACTCGATCTACGGCGAGTTGACCTGGGTGGGCATCTACACCTCACCCCAGTCCGTCGGCAGCTCTTACCTGGCTGTCGGTCTGCTCCATGCCCATGGGCAGAACTCGGCCGATGTGGTCATCGCTCCCGACATGCAGCGTGCCCTGGCCCTCTATTCCAACCAGTTGGCCAAGCGAGGCAATGGCGAGGGTGGTATCGCCCGTGAAGCGCAGGTGAGCAAAGAGGTGTCGGGCAAGATCTTCCGCATCTCCACGCTGCCCGGCAATGCGCAGCAGCAGCAGGCTGTGTATGCCTTCCTCATCGAGGGCGACAAGCGCATCTTCACCCTGACGCGCGACACCTATACCAAGGTGCCGTTCGTGCAGGCCGGCGACCATGTGCGCTTCTCCTACCTGGACATCCAGGGTCCGGAGCTGGCGGTGACGACCTTCTCGGCTGCCGAAATCGAGGCGGACGGCAAGGCCGCGGGTGGCGAGTCGGCGCAGCCGGCCCGCAAGTAAATCAGGGCATCCGTCCTGGCAACAACGGGGGCTCCTCGCAAGGGGAGCCCCTTTGCTGTGCTTCCGCAAGAAGGGAAGTTCAGCAAGTCTCTCTTTCTGTGAACGCGGAGAACTTTCATGAAAGGTCAATCCAACTCTAAATCGGCGTTTCCCAGCATATTTGCGCTGCTGGTAGTCATCGCCAGCAAGGGCAAGGTGCTTTTTGGCGCCATGCTCAAGGTCAAGGGGCTCGGCACCTTCATTTCCATGGCCGTCTCCATGGTTGGCTACTGGTGGGCCTGGGACCTGGGATTCTGGGGCGCCCTGGGCTTCGTGGCCCTCATCTGGGTGCATGAGATGGGGCATGTGCTGGCGGCACGCAAGATTGGTCTGCCAGTCTCGGCGCCTGTCTTCGTGCCTTTCCTGGGCGCCCTGATTCGCATGAAGGAAATGCCGAAGAATGCCAGGGATGAGGCGATAATGGCTATGGGGGGACCGCTGCTTGGTGCTCTCGGAGCCTTTATCTGCCTGGGGATCTGGCAGTGGAGCGGCGAGAAGCTCTGGCTCTGGCTGGCAGCCATCGGCATGCTCATCAACCTCTTCAACCTGATTCCGGTTGCACCTCTGGATGGCGGCAGAATCGCCACTCTCTTCGGGCGCGGTTTCTGGTGGCTGGGGCTTTTGACGCTGGTGGTACTGTCCTTCATCATCGAAGACGGACTGCTCATTCTCTTTGCCGTCTTCGGGCTCATGGAAATCGACAGCCGTTTCGCACGACTGCCGCGCTGGGTCTTCCTGGTGCCGGTGGTATTGGCGCTGGCGCACGGGCTCTACTTCGGTCACTACATAGGGGGGCCTCTCCTGGCCGTCCTCTGTCTGGTGCTCGTCTATGGTCGGGTGCGCAAAGCGGCGGTCGACTTGGAAGAGAACGAGCCGGCACAGGACGCGAGGTTCTTCGAAGTCTCGACTGGAGACAAGGTTGTGCTTCTGTCTGCCTACCTGGGGATGATTGCGGTTTTGGGCGCTACTTTCTGGTGGTTGTCCAGCATCTCCGCCCTGGTGCGCTGAAGCTATAATCGTTCCCCCGCGGCATTTGACCATGGTCAGTGCTGCGGGGGCACTTCCTTACTTTCCATTTCAAATTCAAAAAGCAAAGAACTATTAATGTATATAGTGGAGCCCGTGAAGTGCCTACCGCCCTTTGTTGCAGATAATGTTGTCAGAATGAAGGCTCGGGCAAGATATGTTATATAACCGGGGTATAGCTAGTTTGACGGCAGTGTTTTTAAGGCTGGCTTACCAAGATCTCCGCTGGTTACCAGCACGAATTATCAGACAGGGGAAGAATGTCGGACTCCGATACGAACTCAGAGAGGGAGCGGTCTCTAAAGGAAGCCAGGCTGGCTCTTAAGACCGGCATGTCGGCTTACGAGAATGATAATTTTAAGCTGGCGGAACCGCTTTTCATCAAGGCTCTGGATAAGTTCGAACAGCTAGGTGATACCGAAGAACCGGAGTTCTTTCAGTGTCTTGTCAGTCTTGCCGATACCCTCTATCACTTGAGGCGCTACTACGAAGCCAAGGGTTATTATGAGCGGCTTTCCGTCGGGCGCCTGAAGGCTCAGGACAGTAGCGACGCCCAGGTGGTGGTGGCTCTTCTGAAACTGGCAGCTACTCACGAAAAGCTGGAAGAAGTAACGGAGGCCCTTGCCACGTTTGAACTGACCCTGGAGCTTGCCGAAAACACCATTCCCCCGGGTCATGCGCTTTTCGGCGTGATTTTTGATTCCTTCGAAATCTTGATTGAAAGGCATGTCCAAGATCCGGAAGAGAAAAAGCGCCTGGTCGACATGCTGGCCAGCAAACGAGAGGCGTTTGGTTTTTCCGAATCGATGTCGGGAATTTATCGGGCTCTTCCCAGTGCCGAGGAGGCGCAAACGGCAGCCGACAAACTGCTGGCGCAGCCGGCCGAAGACATTCGGAAAAACCTCAGCGCCTGGACTCATACCGAGATAAGTTCCTGGGCCAATGAAGTGAGAGCGCAAAGAGCTAAATCAACCGGTCATGGTCTCAAGTCGATTGTTGCTCCTCAGGAAGCTCTTTCCAAGGATGATCATGGCACCTGCGTGGATGATATTTGGGCGAATAAGACTGATGAGGTAGCCTCCGGTCAATACACGCAAGATGAAAAAATGCGCCACTTGCGCCTTTCTCCCGAAATGTTCAGACCCAAGCCCCATAGCGTCGAGAAATTGCCCGATGATTCGGAACAGCCGACGGTAGTGACCGCCTCACCCTTTCCTCAACATGCTGAGGAGGGTGAAGGTCGGGGTGGACGACTGAAGCGAGTCGATACTGATCGTAGACCCTTTAACCCGCTGCCGGTATTGACTGTGGTGGCAGTACTTGTTCTGGCCGGCGGTGCTATTTATATGGCTCGGGAATACGCCAAAACCATGGTGGCCAACAGCACCGCCAATAGCAGCAAGGGCTCTATCGATCTCAGCGGTAAGACCTTTTACAGTTCCGATCGTAGGCGCCAGGCACGCTTTATCACGCGCTCTTCGGTGGAATTGACCGACCGGGGGCAAACTATGATGGCCGACTATGGTCTGAAGAGCGACGAAGCTCCATCACCTATGGAAAAGTTCTTTGGAGGCGGGCAGGAAAAACTGGTCTTAACTCAGGTTCCTTCAGGTTTTCAGTTGCCTGACGGCACCATACTCTTGAGTGAAGATAGTGAGGATCAGAAGATTGTCGATAAGATGCAGGCTCTGGCTAATTTTGCCACCTTCTTTTATGGTGGTGAAGACCGAGTCTATCCTTCCAAAGAGGAAGACTTTGTCTTCGGTTCTATGCGATTTGCCTGGGATAATCCCCTTACTCCCGGCGTCAATAAGCCGATTATTGATGCCAGATCAGCCCGTAAAGAGGCTTTCGAGCAGGTGTTTTCCACTGCGTTAGCTGAAATGCGGGACAAGAAATCCTTGTTTCCTCCTGATGATGGCACAGGCAGCCCCAGAGGCTTGATTGA
>FSSH01004823.1_pt2 | contig 13584 bp, 11 predicted proteins | sample 1166101 | NCBI WGS metagenome assembly FSSH01 (sample SAMEA32972668, study PRJEB13176) | freshwater metagenome | biome: Drinking water system; feature: Biomass in drinking water that filtered by 0.45 um membrane; material: drinking water | place: USA | collected 2012-12-20 | depth 0 m | reverse complement strand
GGAGTCCACCAGGTACACGCACGGCAGGCGGTTCTCGAGCGCGATCTCCTGCGCGCGCAGGTGCTTCTTGACCGTCATGGGGTAGTAGGTGCCGCCCTTGACGGTGGCGTCGTTGGCGACGATCACGCACTCACGGCCCGACACCCGCCCGATCCCGGTGATGATTCCCGCGCCCGGAGATTCGTCGCCGTACATGCCGTTGGCGGCCAGTGCGGCCAACTCCAGAAAGGGGCTGCCCGGGTCCAGCAGGCGGTCCACCCGCTCGCGGGGCAGCAGTTTGCCCCGGCTGACGTGCCGCTCGCGGGCGCGCTCGTTACCGCCGAGGGCGGCCGCGGCCAGCTTCTCGTTGAGGTCGGCGACCAACCGGCGATGCTCGTCGGCGAAGGACGGCGCTATCGTCGTCACCGCGCCACCAGGTCCGAAAGAATAAGCGGTGGCTGGGTTTTGGCGAGCACCTCGTCGACCGAGACGTCCGGGGCGGTCTCGATGAGGTGCAGTCCGTCGTCGCGGACGTCGATCACGGCCAGTTCGGTGACGATCCGGTTGACGCAACCCACGCCGGTCAGCGGCAGCGTGCAGCGCTCCAGGATCTTGGGGCTGCCGTCCTTGGCGGCGTGCTCCATCATCACGATCACCTTGCGCGCGCCGTGCACCAGATCCATCGCGCCGCCCATGCCCTTCACCATCTTGCCGGGGATCATCCAGTTGGCGAGGTCGCCGTTCTCGGCCACCTGCATCGCTCCGAGGATCGACAGGTTGATGTGCCCGCCGCGGACCATCCCGAAGGAATCCGAGGACGAGAAGTAGCTCGTGGTCGGCAGAGCCGTGATCGTCTGCTTGCCGGCATTGATGAGGTCGGGGTCCTCCTCGCCATCGAAGGGGAAAGGCCCCATGCCGAGCATGCCGTTCTCCGACTGGAGCTGCACCGACATGCCCTCGGGAATGTAGTTCGAGACGAGGGTGGGGATGCCGATGCCGAGGTTCACGTAGTAGCCGTCGCGCAGTTCCTTGGCGGCGCGCTCCGCCATCTGATCGCGGGTCCAGGCCATGATCGTGTTCTCCGTTGGATTGTCAGGCGACGCCGGCGCTGGCGGCGGGGTTGGCCGGCTCGCCGCGTTTGCGGGTCGTGCGCTGCTCGATCAGCTTCTCGCGGATGGCGACGTGCACGATGCGCTTCACGAAGATGCCGGGCGTGACGATCGCATCCGGGTCGAGCTCGCCCGGCTCGACGAGGTGCTCGACCTGAGCCACCGTCACGGTCGCGGCCGTCGCCATCATCGGATTGAAGTTTCGCGCGGTCTTTCGGTAGACGAGGTTGCCCTCGGTATCGCCTTTCCAGGCATGGACGATGGCGAGATCAGCGAAGAGCCCGCGCTCCATCACGTAATTCTCGCCGTCGAACTCCCGAACCTCCTTGCCCTCGGCGATCAGCGTGCCGACGCCGGTCTTGGTGAAGAAAGCCGGGATGCCGGCTCCGCCCGCACGGATGCGCTCGGCGAGCGTGCCCTGAGGGTTGAACTCGATGGCCAGCTCGCCGCCGAGATACTGGCGGGCGAATTCCTTGTTCTCGCCGACATAGGACGAGATCATCTTGGCGACCTGACGTGTTTGGAGCAGCTTGCCCAGGCCAACATTGTCGATGCCGGCATTGTTCGAGACGACCGTGAGGCCCTTCACACCCGAGGCCTGAATGGCGTCGATGAGTTCGTCGGGGATGCCGCACAGGCCGAAGCCGCCGGCCATGATCGTCATGTCGTCCTTGAGCAGGTCGGCGAGCGCCGCCGTCGCATCCGGATAAACCTTCTTCATCGAGCCGTTCCTCTCAAACCTCGTCGACGCCGCGTGCCGCCGTCCCGCGGCCCCGAGGAAGACGCGCCCTATGCATGCGCAAGGCCAAGCCCGCGGCGTCGGCGAAGCATCGCCACCCAGCCGGTCCCGTCCTGTTGCCCAGCGCCGTCCGCGCTCCTCTGACGGAGCGTGTTTGGGCCAGGTTCCAAACGAGGACAAGCCTCGTAGATCGTCGGAATGCCGTCGAGTCGAACCTCTACGGTGGACCGTCGTAGGTGCGGCTGAAGACAAAGCCCCATCGAGGCTTTAAGGGGATCGGGGGGCGCCGCCCGATCGCGACGGCCGCGACCGACGGCCATGCCGCCGACTTTGCCGGAGTGACATGCCGCTGCGCTTTCGCACGACCGCATCGACCGCACCCATCCGAAACTGGCTTCGCCTCGGATGGTCAGGCCTTGGTCTGTGCATTGTCGGCGTCGGCCTCATCGCGGCCTGCCTGCCATGGCCCGTGAAGGCGCCTCATCTGCTAGACTTGGTGGTCGACGAGGTCAGGCGGTCCTACGGCATCGCGCTGACGGTCGAGGGAGGCACCCACGTCGCCCTGCTGCCGTTCCCGCGCCTCAACATCGCGAGAGCCCGCCTGAACGCCGGGACGCCGGACGGCGAGTTGCTGGCGGAAGGCGGCAGCCTCTCGCTGCAGTTGAGCTTGCTCGCCATTTTGTCGGGCCGCATCGATGTTGATGCCCTATCTCTCGACGGTGCCGCCGTGACCCTACCGATGTCTTCGGCGGACCAGCGCTGGAACCTTCCGCTTCAGAACATCGCCGCGCGGATTCGCACGGCTTCCGGTGCCGAAGCGAAACCGTCGCGGTTCACTCTTACCCGTGCCACCCTCACTGGGATCGACCCCCGCGACGGCACCGTCCAGACCGTGACGGGTGCGGATCTCAGCCTGTCCTCCCCTTTCTGGAGTCACAGAACCGAACTTATGGCCCGCGGCAATTGGCATGGCAGCGAGAGTCGCCTGCACATCTCCGGCCTCGACATCGCCGCGCTCCTCGCAGGCCGCGAAAGCGGCTTCTCGACGAATACGAGCTGGCCGGCCGGCAGCTTGGCGCTGAGTGGAACCATGCGAGTCGACGGCGGCTTGCAGATGACCGGCCGGGCGAAGCTCGCCACACGTTCGGTCCCTGAGACCTTGGATTGGTCCGGCGGCGGCGTCGCGCTGGCACCGCTGATGTCAGGCGCCACCGTGGAAGCCGACTTCAAGGGTACGGGCAAGGACTTTCTGCTTCCACGCATGCGGATGGAGGTGGGCAGCAACCGGTTCGAAGGAGCAGGGGCGGTCTCCTTCGCCGACAACCGGGTCGCGATCCAGGCGACCGTGGCGGCGGACACGCTCAACGTCGCGCCGCTGGTCGGCGAACTGATCGGCGCACTCGGTCTCTCGTCTGAGCGACCCGACTGGAAGGAGCGGCGACTGTCGCTCGGCTCGTTCACCGCAGGCGATCTCGATCTGCGCCTGTCCGCCGCCAGCGCCCGCATCGGGCCTGTGCTCGTCGAGGATATCGCATCGGGCCTGATCGTGCGCGAGGGCAGTATCGAGGCAACCATCGGCCGTGCGACGCTCCAGGGAGGCGTCGTCAAGGGCCGGATCGCCTTCGGCCTCGCGCCGGACCGTCAGACGACGGACCTCAAGATGCAAGGCGCCTTCGACGGGCTGGATCTCGGTGACCTCCTTGCGGATCTGGGCGAATATCGCTGGCTCGTAGGCGCCGTCCGGGGGACTCTCGCGGTCGAGAGCCGGGCGGCGACCATGGGCGACCTTGTCGCGCGCCTCGGTGGACGCGCCACGATCGCATCCGATGACGGCGCCATCAGCGGCCTCGACCTCGTTTCTCTGATGCAGCGTGAGCGGAGCCCTGCCACGGACCTCCCGCTACAGCCAGTCGGACGGACCGACTTTGCCCGTGCCGGCGTGTCGCTGCGCGTGAAGGACGGGCTCTGCGAGATCGCCGAGGGCACGCTGACGTCGCCCAATCTGACAGCCGCGCTTGGTGGCACCCTCTCCCTCGTCGAGCGGCGGGTCGACGCGCAGGCTGATATCTCGTCTCAGGGTGGCGGCCCAGCCCGCTCCTTCGAGATTGCCGGGCCCTGGAACACCATCGTCGTGCGTCCGGCGGCCTTGCGCCGGTCCGAGTCTGACCCAGGCGGCCTCGCGGTCGTCAAACCGGACCCTATGCGATTTCCGCCGAAGGCCGACCTTCCGGGCTCTGCACGCGCCTACGCGCCCTGAGGGGCGGGCGGTCGTTTGACAATCCTCAGCGGTACTGGTGCCGGGCCATGAGCCACGAGGCAGACAGTGCGATGACGGTGACGAGGGCCACGATCAGGGTCGAGGCTGCATTGATCTCCGGGTTCACCCCGAGCCGAACCTGACTGTAGAGGCGCATCGGCAGGGTCGTGGCGCCCGGTCCCGAGACGAAGCTCGCGACGACGAGGTCGTCGAGCGAGAGGGTGAAGGCGAGGAGGAAGCCGGCCGCGATGGCGGGCGCCAGCAAAGGCAGCGTCACTGTGGCGAGGACGCGAAAAGGCCCTGCGCCGAGATCCGCCGCCGCCTCTTCGAGGCTCTGATCGAGTACCCGCAGCCGCGCCAGGACCACGACGGCGACGAAGCCGGTGGCGAGGGTGGCGTGGGCGATCACGATGGTGCCGACGCCCCTGTCGAGGCCGAGGCCGACGAAGAGCAGCAGCAGCGACAGCCCGGTCACGACTTCTGGCATCACCATCGGGGCGTAGACGAGACCGGTGAAGAGCAGTCGCCCAAGGAACCGGCCGCTGCGTCCGAGCGCTAGCGCTGCGAGCGTACCGAGCAACGTGGCGATGAGGGCCGAGGCCAGGGCCACGCGAAGGGAGATGAGGGCGGCGGCAAGGAGCGGTCCGTCTTGGAACAGGATGCCGTACCATTTGAGCGAGAACCCGCCCCAGACGGTCACGAGGGCGGAGGCGTTGAAGGAATAGACGACGAGGGCGGCGATCGGCGCGTAGAGGAACAGGAGGCCCAGGCCGAGGGCCGCGCGCGAGAACAGGCTCACTTCCCCGCCTCCTCACGTCGCGCCTCAGCCTCCCGGAAAAGCACCACCGGTCCGACGACAAGGACGATAAGGAGGATCGCCACCGCCGAGGCCAGGGGCCAGTCGCGGTTCGAGAAGAACTCGCTCCACAGAACGCGCCCGAGCATCAGGGTATCGGAGCCGCCGAGTAGATCCGGGATGATGAACTCGCCGACCATCGGGATGAAGCAGAGCAGCGCTCCCGCGGCGAGCCCCGGCCGGGCAAGCGGCAGCGTCACGGTCCAGAACACCCGTGCCGGCGAGGCGCCGAGATCGGCCGCCGCCTCGCGAAGGCGCGGGTCGAGGCGGTTAAGCACGGCGTAGAGCGGGAGGACCATGAAGGGCAGGTAGGCGTAGGTCAGCCCGATCAGCACTGCGGTCTGGGTATTCATGATCTCCAGCGGCGACGCTATCAGCCCGAGCTGCATCAGCGCTCCGCTCAGGAGCCCTTCGGGCTTCAGGATCGCGATCCAGGCGTAGATCCGGATCAGGAAGCTCGTCCAGAACGGCACGATGACGAGTGCGACGAGTGCCGGCTGCCAGCGGCCGGGCGCCCGCGCCATCGCATGGGCGATCGGCAGGCCGATGAGGACGAGGATCAGCGTGGCGGCGGCGGCGAGGGCCAGGGACGAGAGGGCTGCGTCCCGGTAGAGGCTGTCGCCCGCCAGGGTCTCGTAATTGGCAAAATCGAGGGCTTCGAGGAAGTAGGCCCAGCCGACCGGGCCGGCACTCCAGTCGAGGACCGGCAGGTATGGCGGCTGCGCCGTGGCGGCGGCCGAGAAGCTGATCTTCAGGGTGATGATGAAGGGCAGCAGGAAGAATGCGCCGAGCCACAGATACGGCAGCAGAGGCAGCAGGCGGACGAGGCGCATCCGCTCCCTCATGGCGGCAGGATCGCGATCGCGTCGGGTGCGAAGGCGACGCCGACCGGATCCCCCGGAGAAAGCGCATGCCCGCTCGAAAGCACGCTCGCCCGAAGGATCGTGCCGTCCGCCATGGTGACGCGATAGCGCAGCCGGTCGCCGAGATAGGTGCGCTCCGTGATCCTGCCCTCTAATGCCGCAGCACCGGCGACGAGCGTTACACGTTCGGGCCGGATTCCTATGGCGACAGCCTCGCCCAGACCCCAGCTCCGCTCCGTCGCAGCCTCGATCCTGCCGAAGCCTGTCTCGACGGCCTGGATGGCCCCCGCTGCGGGGCCTGCGATGCGGCCTTCGATGAGATTCACGTCGCCGAGGAGCCCGGCGATGAACCGGCTCGCGGGCCGCTCATAGAGGCTCGCGGCATCGCCGATCTGGACCAGGCGGCCCTGGTTCATCACGGCGATCCGGTCGGCCATGGTCATCGCCTCGCCGGCATCGTGGGTGACGACGACGAAGCTGGTGCCGAGGCGCCGCTGCAGCGCGCGCAGCTCGCCTTGCGTCTCCTCGCGCAGAGATCGGTCGAGGGCGCCGAGCGGCTCGTCGAGGAGGAGCACCTTCGGTTCGCGCGCCAGTGCGCGCGCCAGGGCCACACGCTGGCGCTGGCCCCCGGAAAGCGTATCGGGCGCCCTCCCCTCGAAGCCGTCGAGCCGCAGGAGCCGCAAGAGTTCGGCGACGCGATCTGCGACTGCCGTGCGACCCATCCCCATGCCCTTGAGGCCGTAGGCGATGTTGCGGCCGACGCTCATATGCGGGAACAGGGCGTAGAACTGGAACATCATGTTGACCGGGCGTCGGTGCGGCGGCAGCGCAGCCAAGTCCTCGCTCCCGAGCATGATGGTGCCGGAAGTGGGCGTCTCGAACCCAGCCACCAGCCTGAGCAAGGTGCTCTTGCCGCAGCCCGATGGCCCGAGTAGGCAGACGAACTCGCCGGCCGTAAGGTCGAGGGAGACATCGCTCAGGGCCGCGAACGCACCGAACCGCTTGCTGAGGCCCGCGATCCGCAGCAGCGGCTCGCCTTCGGTGTGATCGGGAACCGTCATGAGGTGCCGGGCGAGGGATTCAGGAATCCTCGCGCAGCGCTTCCGCCACGCGCGCTTCGAGGAGGTCCGGCCGGCGGATCACAAGGGCACCGCGCGTCCGGTCGATGAGACCGTCGGCGGCCATCACGGTGAACTCGCGCGTCACCTGTTCGCGCCGGCAGCCGATGCGGGCGGCGAGGACGTGGTGATAGGGCGGCGGCGTCACGACGCGGGCGCCGTCGCTGCCGGCCCGCGGCACCGAGAGGCGGAGCAATTCGGCGTAGAGCCGGTGGCGCAGGTCGAGGAGCGCATGCTCCATCAGCCGGGTGTTCAGCTCGCGCACCCGCTTGGCGAGCAGCCTGAACAGCCGGTCGGCGATCGGCTCCGAGGCGAAGATCATCTGGCGGAAGATCGGCGCCGGAACGACGCAGACCTCGCCGCGCGTGAGCGCCGTGACATTGGCCGATCGCCCGATCCCGTCGAGGGCCGCAAGCTCTCCGAAGAAGGCGCCGCCGCGCATCTCGCCGAGAATGACTTCCTTGCCGGATTGCGACCGGTTGAGGATGCGCACTTCACCAGCGATGATGAAATAGACGTCGGTCGAAACGTCGTCGTAATCGACGAGGACCTCGTTCTCGTCGAACTTGCGCCAGTGACAGCGGGTTTCGAAGGACGATAATTCGATTCCGGGTTCCCTGAAGAACGGTATTCCCGCCAGCCGTCCTGTGGTCACGCGTCGTCTCTCCTTCGTGTGATTCGATCGTTGCGCCCCTCGTTGCACCGGTCAAGTCGATGGCCAAGTTCCGATGGGGAAGACCGGGTCCTTCGCCGCACAGGCCGGCGGTGCGTGCCGGCCTCTTGCCTCCCTCGGCCCGTCCCCTCACAAGCGCGCCATGCTGCGCGTCAACGACCTCACCTACCGCATCGGCGAGCGCCTGATCCTCGACGGCGCCACCTTCTCGATTCCGGACCGTGCGAGGGTCGGGCTCGTCGGCCGCAACGGCGCCGGCAAGACCACCCTGTTCAAGGCGATCCTCGGCGAGTTGCCGACCGAGGGCGGTACGGTCTCGATGCCCAAGGGCATGCGCATCGGGGCGGTCGCGCAGGAGGCTCCGGCCGGCCCCGAGACGCTCCATTCCGTCGTCCTTGCCGCCGATACCGAGCGCTCCCGCCTCATGGCCGAAGCAGAAACCGCCGACGGCCTGCGCCGCGCCGAGATCGAGACCCGGCTCGTGGATATCGAGGCCCATTCGGCGCCCGCCCGCGCCGCCGCCATCCTGCACGGCCTCGGCTTCGATGCGGCCGCCCAGGCACGGCCCTGCGCGGACTTCTCGGGCGGATGGCGCATGCGCGTGGCGCTCGCCGCGGTGCTGTTTTCCGAGCCCGACCTGCTGCTCCTCGACGAGCCGACCAACTACCTCGATATCGAGGGCACGATCTGGCTCTACGACTATCTCGAGCGCTACCCGCGCACCGCGATCATCATCTCCCACGATCGCGACCTCCTCGACGAATGCGTCGACCACATCCTCCACCTCGATAAAGGTCGCTTGACGATCTATCGCGGCGGCTACACCTCCTTCGCCCGCCAGGTCGCCGAGAAGCGCGTGCTGCAGGCGAAAGCCAAGGCCAAGCAGGATGTCGAGCGCGCTCATCTCCAGAGCTTCGTCGACCGCTTCAAGGCCAAGGCGACCAAAGCGCGCCAAGCCCAATCCCGCGTGAAACGCCTCGCCAAGATGGAGATCATCGCCTCGGTCATCGAGGACGACGTGCCGGTTTTCCGTCTGCCGAGCCCGGAGCGCCCGCTCTCGCCGCCGATCGTCGCGATGGAACGGGTCCAGGCCGGCTATGCCGACCGGATCGTGCTGTCGGGCCTCAATCTCTCCCTTGCCCCCGACGACCGCGTCGCGCTGCTCGGCGCCAACGGCAACGGCAAGTCGACCTTCTGCAAGCTCATCGGCGGGCGGATGGCGCCGCTTTCCGGCGAGATGAAGCGTTCGGGCAAGATGGAAGTCGCCTATTTCGCCCAGCACCAGCTCGACGAGCTCAGGCCCTCCGAGAGCGCCTACGCCCATGTCCGCGACCTGATGCCGGACGTTCCGGAATCGAAGGCGCGCGCGGCCGCCGCCCGCCTCGGCTTCTCGGGCACGAAGTCGGAGACGCCGGTCTCTCAGCTCTCCGGCGGCGAGAAGGCGCGGCTGCTGATGGGACTCGCCGCCTTCAACGGCCCACACCTCCTCATTCTCGACGAGCCGACCAACCACCTCGACATCGAGAGCCGGCAGGCGCTGGTGGAGGCGATCAACGAATACGAGGGCGCCGTCATCCTGGTGAGCCACGACCGCTTCCTCGTGGAGGCCTGCGCCGACCGGCTCTGGCTCGTCGCGGACGGTAGCGTGAAGGCCTTCGACGGCGACATGGACGATTACCGCCGCTTCGTCCTTTCCGGCCCCGAGCGCGAGGCCGAGAAGGATGCCGGCGAACCCGCGGGTGGCGTCAAGGCGCAGGAGCGCCGCTCCAACGCCGAGCGCCGCTCCGCCCTCGCCCCTTTGCGCAAGAAGCTCGAGGGCATCGAGGCGCGGATGGGCAAGCTCTCCGACGCCATGGCCAAGATCGATGCGGCTTTGGCCGACGGCACCGCCTTCCAGGCCAACCCGGTCAAGGCGGCCGAGCTCATGAAGATGAGGTCCGACGCGGCAACGGCCCTTTCCGTCGCCGAGGAGGAGTGGCTGAGCTTGAGCGCGGAGATCGAGGAGGGGTGAGAGGTGAACCCTCCTCCCCTCTGCGGGGGAGGGTGCCCGGCGGATGCCGGGCGGGAGACGGGAGCATTGCTCAATCCGGAAAGGTCGCGATCCCCTCATCCGACCCGCTTCGCGGGCCACCTTCTCTTGCAGAGGGTAGAAGGGACGCGCACGAGGGGGGATCGGGTGAGTGATGGGCAACATTCGCCCCTACCCCAACGTTGCCCGTGCTCACGAGGATTGTCGGACGACAGCATGAAAAGACCTCTCCGCCGGACCTCCACGCGACGTCGGATCGGCATTGGGCTCGCCCTGGCACCCTTCGCTGCGGCCGGCGGGTGGATCGCCTATAGCCGCCTGGCGATCGACCACGGCGTACCGCTCCCTCCTGCCGTGCCCGGGCAGCGCGAGCGCCTCGACAGCCAGGCCGGCATGATCAGCTTCTATGCCTCGACCGAGGCGCGGGGCGTGCCCCTCCTCCTGATCCACTCGATCAATGCCGCCGCAAACGCCTACGAGGTCCGCCCGCTCTACATGCATTACCGGACGCGCCGGCCGGTCTACGCCATCGATCTGCCCGGCTTCGGCTTCTCGGAGCGCAGTCCCCGCACCTACACGCCGCGCCTGATGACCGATGCGATCCATGCGATCGTGACGGAGATCCGCGCGCGGCATGGCGGCGGGCCCGTCGATGCCGTCGGATTGTCCCTCTCGGCCGAGTACCTCGCCCGCGCGGCCATCGAGCGGCCCGAGGATTATCGCAGCCTCGGCCTGATCAGCCCGACCGGGTTCGATGCGCGGCTCTCGGGCTCCGGTCCGGCGCAATCCCACCGCGGCAGCGACACGGCGCGGTCGATCGTCTCCCAGCCGCTTTGGGGCCGGCCCCTGTTCGACCTCCTCGTCAGCCGCCCGAGCATGCGTTTTTTCCTGGAGAAGACCTGGGGCTCCAAGGATATCGACGAGGGCCTGTTCGAGTACGACCAGGCTTCCGCCCACCAGCCCGGCGCCGAGCACGCCCCCTTCTCGTTCATCTCCGGGCATCTGTTTCCGGCCGATATCAGCCGGGTCTATGCTGTGCTCGAACGGCCGGTCTGGATGGTCCACGGCACGCGCGGCGACTTCGTCGATTACCGCCATGTCGACGAGGTCAGGGGCAAGCCGAACTGGACCGTCGACGTCCTGCCAACCGGGGCCTTCCCGCATTTCGAGCGGCTCGGCGACGTGACGGCCCGCTACGACGCCTTCCTGGCGGCCACGGGCTCTTGAGGCTAGTCCCGCCGGGAGCCGCGCGCTATCCATGCGACAGCCCGGTCGCTGGAGCCGGCGCGCCCCGGAGTCACGATGTCGGACCTCACCCTCGCCGCCGCTCAGACCATCGTCGCCACGGCCCTCGCGACGGCGCGGGAGCACGCCCTGAAACCCCTCGGCGTCGTGGTCTACGACGCCCGCGGCGCCCTCAAGGCCGTGGCTGTCGAGGATGGCTCCTCCCTTCGCCGGGCCGAGGTCGCGATGGGCAAGGCCAATGGCTGTCTGGCGCTAGGGGTCGGCGGGCGGGTCCTGCATAAGCGGGCCGAGGAGCAGGCCTATTTCGTCGCCGCCGCGAGCCATCTCGTCGGACCGGCCGCCATGGTGCCGGTGCCGGGCGGCGTGCTGATCCGCGACGGCGACAGGATCATCGGTGCCATCGGCATCTCGGGCGACACCTCCGATAACGACGAGCTCTGCGCCGTCGCCGGTATCGAGGCGGCCGGGTTCATCGCACAGACCGGCGCCTGATAAGGGCCGGTGAAGCCTCACCGCCGCCACTGCCTCGCCGGAGGCGGAGCGTTTCTCGCGACGGCCTTGGCCGGCGGTGTTGAGGCGGCCTCGCCGGTCTATCGGCGCGGCAACGACGCCGACCCAGAGACTCTCGATCCGCACCGATCCTCGACCGTGGCCGAGGCGCATATCCTGCGCGACCTCTACGAGGGACTGCTCACCTACGACGCCTCCGGCGCCATCGTACCGGGCGCCGCGACGCATTGGACGGTCTCGCCCGACGCCCTCACCTACACCTTCACATTGAGGGAGGACGGGCGCTGGTCGAACGGTGATACCGTGGTCGCCGCGGATTTCGTCTTCGCCTTGCGGCGGATCATGAATCCGATGACCGCCGCCAAATATGCCGAGATCCTGGCGCCGATCCGAAATGCCCGTGCGGTGAACCAGGGCTCTGCCCCGGCGGAGGCCCTCGGCGTCGCGGCATCCGACCCGCGAACGCTGGTCCTCACCCTCGACCAGCCGACGCCGTACGTCCTCGAACTCCTGACCCACCAGACCGCCCTGCCGGTTCATCCCCCGAGCATCGAGCGCTTCGGCGATGCCTTCACCAAACCCGGAAACCTCGTCTCGAACGGGCCGTACCGCTTGGCCGATATCGTGCCGAACGACCGCATCACCCTGGTGCGCAACCCGCACCACTACGCGGCGCGCGAGGTTCGGATCGAGACCGTCGCCTTCCTGCCGACACCCGATCTGTCGAGCGCCGTGCGCCGCTACGCCGCCGGCGAGATCGATTCCCTCGCCGACCTTCCCGGCGACCAGATCCCCTCCCTGGAGAAGCGCTTCGGCGATCAGGTCAAGCTCGGCCCGGCACTCGGCCTCGCCGCCCTGGCGATCAACCTGCGAAAAGCACCCTTCAACGATATCCGGGTCCGCCGCGCCCTGTCCCTCGTCATCGACCGCGAGTTCCTCAGCGAGGTGGTCTGGGGCCGCACCATGGCGCCGGCCTATTCGTTCTGCCCGCCGGGCCTCGACAATGCCCTGCCGCCGCCGGAACTCGCCGGACGCGAGGCCATGCCGATCGACCGCGAGGAGGAGGCTCGCGCGCTGCTCTCCTCCGCCGGGTTCGGGCCGGCGCGTCCGCTCCACGTCGAGTATCGGTTCAACACCAGCGACAACAACCGCAACACCGCTATCGCCATCGCGGACATGTGGCGGGCGATCGGGGTCGAGACCCGCTTCGTCTACACCGACGCCAAGACCCATTTCGCGCACCTGCGCGATGGCGGCGATTTCGACGTGGCGCGCTATTCCTGGATCGCCGATTATTCCGACCCGCAGAATTTCCTGTTCCTGCTGGAAACCGACAATGTCGGTTTCAATTGCGGCCGCTACGCGAGCCCGGCCTTCGATGAGCTGATGCGGCAGGCTGCGGCCGAACGCGATCTCCGAAGCCGGGCAGCAATCCTGTTCCAGGCCGAACGCATCCTCCTCGCCGACCTGCCCTGGATCCCGCTGATGCATACCCGCTCGAAGGCGCTGATCTCGCCGCGCCTTTCCGGCTATCGCCAGAACCTGCGCAACGTCTCGCCGACGCGGTTCCTGACGCTGGGTTCCTGACGGCCGGGCATCGACCGTCTGGGTGCCGATCAGATTCAGGCCGATGACGGACAACCATCGATCAGCGTTTCATCAGCCCGCCGAGCACGTTGCGCAGGATCGCGTTACCCACCTGGGTTCCTACTGTCCGCGCCATCGATCGCGCTGCGTTGCCGATGACCTGCTCGGCGATGCTCTGCGGGGGACGGCGGCCCTTTCCCGTGGCTGGCTTCGAGCCGAAAATCCCGCCGACGAGGCCGCCGAGCATCCCGCCGAAGCCCCCTTCCGATTGCGCCCCCTCGGCGGGCGCCGCTTCGAGGTTCTTGCGCTTGGCCAGCATCTCGTAAGCACTGTCGTTGTCGACCGTCTGATCGTACTTGCCCCGCAGCGGGCTCTTGGCGATCAGCTCGGCGCGCTCGGATTCCGTGAGCGGGCCCACCCGTCCCTGCGGCGGCGCGACCAGCGCGCGCTCCACCACGGAGGGTGTGCCCTTCGCTTCCAGGAAGCTCACCAGCGCCTCGCCGACGGCGAGCTCGGTAATGGCCTGCGCCACGTCGAAGCCGGGGTTCTGGCGGAAGGTCTCGGCCGCAGCCTTGACGGCGCGCTGGTCGCGCGGCGTGAAGGCGCGCAGGGCATGCTG
>FSSH01003252.1_pt1 | contig 13612 bp, 11 predicted proteins | sample 1166101 | NCBI WGS metagenome assembly FSSH01 (sample SAMEA32972668, study PRJEB13176) | freshwater metagenome | biome: Drinking water system; feature: Biomass in drinking water that filtered by 0.45 um membrane; material: drinking water | place: USA | collected 2012-12-20 | depth 0 m | reverse complement strand
CCAGGCACCCGACAGGGTCATGATGCCGTTGATCATGCCGCCCCAGCTGGGCGCCAGCAGGATCAGCGAGAACACCATGCCCACGCTCTGCACCCAGTCGGGCAGGGCGGTGTAGTGCAGGTGGTGCGGGCCGGCGAAGATGTAGATGAAGACCAGCGACCAGAAGTGCAGGATCGAGAGACGATAGGAATAGACCGGGCGTTCGGCCTGCTTGGGAACGAAGTAGTACATCATCGCCAGGAAGCCGGCGGTCAGGAAGAAGCCGACCGCGTTGTGGCCGTACCACCACTGCACCATCGCATCCACCGCGCCCGAGTAGATCGGGTAGCTGTGCATCAGGCCGGCCGGGATGGCCAGCGAGTTGATGATGTGCAGCAGGGCCACGGCGATGATGAAGGCGCCGTAGAACCAGTTGGCGACGAAGATGTGCTTCACCCGGCGCTTCATGATGGTGCCGAAGAACAGCACGCCGTAGGCCACCCACACCACCGCGATCAGGATGTCGATCGGCCAGGCCAGTTCGGCGTACTCCTTGCCCTGGGTGAAGCCCAGCGGCAGCGAGATCGCCGCGGCCAGGATCACCGCCTGCCAGCCCCAGAAGACGAAGGCCGCCAGCTTGTCGAACACCAGCCGCACGTGGCAGGTGCGCTGCACTACGTACAGGCTGGTGGACATCAGCGCGCAGCCGCCGAACGCGAAGATCACCGCGTTGGTGTGCAGGGGGCGCAGGCGCCCGAACTGCAGCCAGGGGATGTCGAAGTTCAGGGACGGCCAGTACAGCTGGGCGGCGATGATCACGCCCACCAGCATGCCCACCACGCCCCAGGCCACGGTCATCACTGCAAACTGCAGTACGACCTTGTCGTTGTAGGTTTCGGTCTTGTTGTCCAGCGTCATCGGTGTCGCCCCTGGTTGCATGGTGCCGAGTATGGCCAGCGGGCCCGTGGGCCGGCTTGACCGATGTCAATTCGGGTCGCGAAGCCGGTGCATGGCCCCGGCTTGCCCGCCACCCGCCACTCTGGCCCCTGCGCCGTGCCCGGTCTGTGCGGTGGCCGCCGCGGCGCGTGGACACGCGGAACGCCGCAACAGGACTACTCTGTGCGCAGGCTCCCCGCCTTCGCCCAACCAAGGTCCCCCATGAACGCCACCACACAGTCCGACCTTCCCGCCGTGGCCGAAACCCCGGGCCTGCGCGACCTGTTCGCCGCCCACGCGCTATCCGCGCTGATTTCCAGCCCCAAGCTGGCCGGCGTGCCGCGTGCCGACATGGACGGCATGGCCAAACAGGCCTTCGACTACGCCAATGCGATGATCGCGGCGCGCAGCCGCTGACCCGGCACCCCATCGAGTCCCGGCCGGTGCGCTAGCGAGACTTCGGCGCCGTACCCCCGGCGAGCGTCGCCTTCACTGCCGCCAGGAAAGCCGGGTCGGGCACCGGGCCCAGCCGCTCGGTGCGGGCCACCACGCGGCCCTCGGCGTCCAGCAGCACCAGTGCGCTGGAATGGTTGAACTCGCCGTCGGCCAGCTCGCGGTACCGCACGCCCAGCAGGGCGGCCACCCGCCGCACCGTGCCGGCCTCGGTGCGCGCCAGCGTCCAGCGCGCCGGGTCGAGCTTGCGCTTGCGCGCCACCGACGCCAGTGCGGCGGTGTCGTCGCGCGCCGGGTCCATGCTGATCAGCAGCACGCCCATCCGGGCCCGTTCGGCCGGGGTCAGGGCGTGCTCCACGCCCTTGGCGCTGTCCACGATCAGCGGGCAGATGTAGCGGCAGGACGTGTAGAACATCGCCACCACCTGCGGTTTGCCGCGGCGGTCGGCCAGTGCGAAGGTTTTGCCTGCCTGGTCGCTGAAGGCGTCCCGGAGCAGGTACACGGAATCGCCCGGCAGTTCCCCGGCCGCGATTCCCGGCAGGGGCAGGGCCAGCAGCAGGACCGCCAGCAGGCGCCAGCTCAACGAACTCATGGTTTCCCTCCTTCCGCAGGTGACGGGTCGCGTGCGCAGCGGAACCCCAGGTTGCGGGTGGTGTCGCGGCCTTCCAGCGCCGACAGCATCGCCACGCGCATCAGTACGGCGTAATTCTCGCGGTCGTCCATGGACAGGGCCCCGGCGCCGCAGAAGCGCATCTGGTCGGGGTCGCCCTGGTCGCGGTTGTCGCCCGAGACCAGCATGGCCGAGTGGTCCTCCACCCATTCCCAGACCAGGCCGTGCAGGTCCTGCACGCCATGCACGTCGGCGGGCGAGCGGCCCACGTCCGGCAGGGCGCTGCCGGAAGGCACCGAGTACCAGGCGAGGATGCGTTCGCGCCAGGCCGGGTCGCTGCGGGCGTCGGCGCGGGTGGCGTCGGCCGCCGCGGCGTATTCCCACTCCGACCAGGTCGGCAGCCGCGCGCCCTGGGCTTCGCAGTAGGCCTGCGCGGCGAACCAGCTCACCTGCACCACCGGCTGGGCCGGCGTGGCCTGTGGGCCCGGATCGAGCGGGCCTCGCCATTTCTCCAGGTAGCGCGGCTCGGCGAACACGATGGGCGCCTTGCCGCGCTGCCACTGCGGATTGCGCTTCACGAACGCCAGGAACTCGGCGTTCGTGACGGGCCGGCGCTGCAGTTCGAACGGGGCCACCTTCACCACGCCGCCGGTGTCCTCGTAGCGCAGCACCGAACGGAATTCACCGCCCGGCAGCGGCGCCCAGCCCGCGTCGGCCCCCGCGATCGCGGGCGCCAGGCAGAGCAGCAGTGCGAGGGTGCGGCGCATGTCAGTGCGCCGCGCCTTCCGAGCGCTCGGTGCCGGCGCGGATCTTGGCCACTTCTTCCTTCGTGACCTGGCCGCCGCCGTTGCCCCAGCTGTTCTTGACGTAGGTGAGGATGTTGGCCACCTCGTCGTCGGTCAGCTGGCTCATCGGCGGCATCACCGAGTTGTAGTCCTGGCCGTTGACCGTGACCGGGCCGCTGAGGCCGTTGAGCACCACGTTGACCAGCGCCTCGTTGCCCTTGGCCAGGTAGTCCGAACCGGCCAGCGGCGGGAACACGCCCGCCATGCCCTTGCCGTCCGGCTGGTGGCAGGTGGAACAGGTGCCGGCGAACAGCGCCTGGCCGGCCTTGACCTGGTCTTCCTGCGTCAGCGTGCCGGCCACGGAGGCCGCGGCCGCGTCGGCCACGGGCGCACGGCTGGCGGCCTTGTCGCCCAGATAGGTCGAATCCACTTCCTTGCCCGAATAGATCTCCAGGTTGGGCTCGCCCTCGACCTTCATGATCGCCAGCGCGCCCTTGTTGAAGGCGCGGAACAGCGAGTGGTCCACCAGCACGTAGCTGCCCGGCACTTCGGTGCGGAACTCGGTGATGGCGGCGCCGCCGGCCGGGATCAGCGTGGTCTGCACGTTTTCCTGGAACTTGGTGCCGCCCTCGAACCAGACCTTGTCGAAGATCTCGCCGATCACGTGGAAGCTCGAGATCAGGTTCGGGCCGCCGTTGCCGACGTACATGCGCACGCTCTCGCCGACGTTGGCCTTGAGCGCGTTGTCGCCGGTGAGCGCGCCTTCCGAGCCGTTGAAGAGTACGTACGTGGGGTTCTCGTCGATCGCGCGCTGCATGTCGAACGGCGCGTGGCCCTTCTCGCGGTACTTGCTGGTGGTGTAGAAGTCGCCCTGCATCACGTAGAACTCCTTGTCCACCGCCGGCAGGCCTTCCGGCGGCTCGACCAGGATCAGGCCGTACATGCCGTTGGCCACGTGCATGCCCACCGGCGCGGTGGCGCAGTGGTAGACGTACAGGCCGGCGTTGAGCGCTTTGAAGGTGAACTGCGAGCTGTGGCCCGGCGCGGTGAACGTCGAAGCCGCGCCGCCACCGGGGCCGGTGACGCCGTGCAGGTCGATGTTGTGCGGCATCTTCGAATCGGGGTGGTTGTTGAGGTGAAACTCCACCGTGTCGCCCTGGCGCACGCGGATGAAGCTGCCGGGCACCGTGCCGCCGAAGGTCCAGAAGGTGTAGGTGACGCCCTCGGAGATCGCCAGGTCCACCTCCTTGACCTCCAGGTTCACCACGACCTTGGCCGGCGCCGTGCGGCCGGTGGCCGGCGGCACCATCGGCGGGCTGGTCAGGATGGCGTTGATCGGTTCGCCCTGCGGCGGACCGAAGTCACCGGGCGTGGCGCTGGCCGGGGTGTCCTTGTCGGCATCGCGGGTTTCGAGCGCGGGGTTCGGGTTGTCGCGGCCGCAGCCGGCAAGCGCAAGCGGGAGGGCGATGGCGAGGGCGAGCAGATGGCGCTTCATGGTGGTGCTCCTGTTCCCGGTTCGAGTGGGTCGATGGGGACAGAATCCAGAGAAACGGCGCTTGCGTCCTTGATGCAGGTCAAACGCAGTGCGGGTGCGTGGACCATGCGCGCATGGCGCCAGCGATGCAAACCGGCGACTCACGGGCGACTGGCCTTGCGTTTGACCTGGCTCAAGGAAACCTGGGAAGGCAAGCGCCAGCATGCGCCATCGCCCAATCCGGGCGGGCAACGGGAACCACCATGATCCTTGAGCGCTGCATCGTCCTCGCACTGGCGTTCGCTGCCAGCCCGAGCGTGCTTGCCGGGCCGGATGGCGAAGGCACATGGACCGCCAACCTGCGCTACCGGCATGAGTCGGTGGATGACGCTGCCTTCGCCCGCGCCGCCGAGGCCGATACGCTGCGCCTGCGGCTTGGCTGGAGCCGCAAGTTCGCCTCCGGGATATCCGTGGGCTTGGAAGGCGAGGGTGTGGCCGAGCTCAATGACCGCTTCAATTCCGGCGCGAATCGCCAGACGGCATATCCGATGGTCGGCGACGCGCGCGCCGTCGAGCTCAACCAGGCCTGGGCCGGCTGGCGCGGTGCGCATCTGGGCGCGGTGCTGGGCCGCCAGCGCATCGCGCTGGACAACCAGCGCTTCATTGGCAACGGCGGCTGGCGCCAGAATGAACAGACCTTCGACGCGCTGTCGCTCGACGCCAAGCCGTCCGACCGGCTGGTGCTGCGCTATCACTACCTCGACCGCGTGCATCGTGCCGCCGGTGACGATGCCATCGATCCCCTGGCGCGCGAACGCGACCTGCGCGGCCATCTGGTCAACGCGGCCTGGACGCTGCCGCAGGGCTCGCTGGTCGGCTATGCCTACCGCGTGCAGGATCGCGACGTCGCGACAGCCTCCACGCAGACCTACGGCTTGCGCTGGGCGGGCAGCCGCGTCGCCGGGGCGAATACCTTCGGCTGGACGATGGAAAGCGCCATGCAGCGCGACCACGCGGACAACCCGCGTGACGTCGAGGCGACCTACTGGCTGGCCGAGGGGTCGCTGGTCCGCTCGGGTGTCACCGGCAAGCTGGGCTGGGAGCACTTGGGCGGCGACGGCACCAGCGCGTTCCAAACGCCGCTGGCCACGCTCCATGCCTTCAACGGCTGGGCCGACAAGTTCACGGTGACGCCTGGCAACGGGCTGGAAGACCGGTACGCCTCGGTCGGCGGAAAGTGGGGCAGCGGCCGGCTCCAGGACAAGCTGGCGTGGACGCTGGCCTTCCACGACTACCGCGCCGACCGCGGCGGCGCCCGTTACGGCACCGAGTGGGACGCGTCGCTGGGATTCCCGCTGCCGGGCGGCCTCGTCGGCCTGGTCAAGCTGGCTGACTACCGCAGCGACGGCTTCGCACGCGACACGCGAAAGGCCTGGCTGCAGGTCGAGTGGGCCTACTGAGGGAGATCCCGCCGCTCACCACGCCAGCGCGCGCAGCATTCCCAGCGGATGGTGCGCGCGCGCCACGGAGTACATGAAGGCATACGTGCCGAGCGCAGCGAAGTAGAACATCGCCCGCGCGCGTTGGCTGCGCGCGCGCTTGAGCGCCAGGCTGCCCAGCACCACGTAGGCCACCAGCAGCGCCAGCTTCAGCGACAGCCACGGCACGGCGAAGGGGTTGAGCTTGAGCGACGTCAGCAGCATCAGCGCGGCGGTCAGCAGCGTCGTGTCGATGGCGTAGCTGAGGTAGCGCAGCGGTGCCGCCATCGCCCAGCGCGCGCCGGCCAGCACCGCCGCGCCGCGCAGCGCGAACAGCCCGCCGCTGGCGATGACCATCGCCACGTGTACGGATTTGATCTGCAGGTAGAACTCGATCATGGCGCGCCCTCAGCCTGGTTTGCCATCGGCGCGCGGCGTGGCGTAGATCCACAGCGAGCGCAGTACCCACGGCGTGAACAGCGCCAGCCAGCCCAGGCCCGCCGCCAGCATCCAGGGTGCGGGGTTGGGCACGAGTTCGGCGGCGATGCGAACGATGGCGAGCACCTGCATTCCCACGAAGGCCAGCGCCGGGATGCGGCCCAGTTCCAGCGGCCGGCCCGAGTGGCCCTGCGTCACGCGCGTCACCATCGCCACCAGCAGGCTGCCGAAGAAGCCCACCGACAGCGCATGCACCGGCGCGCGGCCGAGCGCGAACTCACCCGTCGCGGCGAACCAGGCGCTCTGTGCGAGGTACAGCGCCATGCCGATCGGCAGCCAGGCGAAGCCGATGAACAGTACGCGCAGCAGCGGTGGCATCGGGCCGCGCGGCCACCAGCGCCACAGCGCGAAGCCGGTGAGCGCCAGCAGCGGGGCATCCACCAGCCAGAGCCATTCGTGCAGGTGCGCCAGCTCCAGTGCCAGGTGCGCCAGGCACAGCGGCCACAGCACGGCCAGCCAGCCCATCGGCCGCCACGCCAGGTAGCCCGGCACGGCGTTGCCGGCGAAGAAGGGGAACATGCGGTGCGCCACCGTCGCGTAGATCGGCACCAGCAGCCCGAAGGTGCCGATCTTGAGCATGGCGAAGGCCAGTCGCGGGTCGGGCAGGTGCAGGAACACCACGAAGGCCAGCAGTCCGGCCAGGCCCATCAGCAGGGCGGTGAAGCAGGAGATGGCGTGCCAGGTGGTTCCTCGGTCGCGGAACAGCCAGCCGGCCAGCACCGCCATCGCGGCGATCCAGCCGGCCAGGGTGTTCACGGCGCCCAGGTGAACCAGCATCGCCGAGCCCGACACCAGTCCCGACAGCGTCAGCACCTGTCCCGCCACCAGGCCCAGGCCCACGGGCAGGTAGTGCCAGCGGCTGGCTTCGAGCTGGCCCATCCAGCGGGGGAACACCGTGAGCAGGAATCCGAAGATGAAAGCGGGCAGCACCTGGTACTGCATGATGAAGCCGTGCATCCAGCCCGCCGGCACGCTGGGCGCCTGCATCGCGCCCCACAGCCAGCCGGTCCACCAGGCCATGGCGGCCAGCACGTTGAACGCGCCGATGAAGAACAGCAGCCGGTGCGGCGCCGCCGCGATGGCCGCCAGTGGGAACGGTGACGTGCTTGCTTTCCTGTCCATGCGGCCATGCTGCCGCGAAGACGGATTGCCTGCCTTGACCCATGTCAGTCCGCGCGTTCGTCACCTGGCGTCCTGCCATGCCACGGCCACGACAAAACGGGGCCGCTTGCGCGGCCCCGTGCTCCCTTCCCTTGCTTGGCGCCAGGATCAGCGCGCGGCTTCGGTCGCTTCTTCCAGCTTGGCGGGGGCCGTGCGGGGCGCGATCCAGAGGCGGGCCACGAACCAGGCCAGCGACAGCGCACCGATGCTGAAGATCGTGTCGCCCGGGACGCGCATCCACACCAGCATCTCGATCAGCGGCTGCTGCATGAAGTCCGCCGAACGAGCGAACCAGTAGCCGTGGTCGATCGCCGCGATCAACTGCAGGATGCCGATCGGAAGCAGCGTGAACAGCGCCATGCCCACCAGGCCGATGTTCAGCGCCCAGAACGCCGTGCGCAGCGGGGCTTCCGGCCAGATCGCGTCCGGCTTGAGGCCGCGCAGGCAGAACAGCATCAGGCCGATGCCCAGCATGCCGTACACGCCAAACAGCGCCGTGTGGCCGTGCAGCGGGGTCAAGTTGAGGCCCTGCATGTAGTACAGCGGCAGCGGCGGGTTGATCAGGAAGCCGAACAGGCCCGCGCCCACCAGGTTCCAGAACGCCACCGCCACGAAGAACAGGATCGGCCACTTGTAGCGCTGCATCCACGGCGTGGCGTGGCCGAGCTTGAACGTGTGGTAGGCCTCGAAGCCGACGTAGGCCAGCGGCACCACTTCCAGCGCCGAGAACGACGCACCCAGCGCGATCACCGCCACCGGCGTGCCGGTGAAGTAAAGATGATGCAGGGTGCCCAGCACGCCGCCCGCCATGAACACGATGGTCGCGAACAGCGTGGCCATCGTGCCCGTCTTCACCTTGATCAGGCCCAGCTTGGTGAACAGGAAGGCGACCACCGCCACGGCGAAGACTTCGAAGAAGCCCTCCACCCACAGGTGCACCACCCACCAGCGCCAGTACTCCACCATCGACAGGTGGGTGTGCTCGCCCCACATCAGGCCGGCGCCGTAGAACAGGCCGATCGCGATCGTGGACAGGAACAGCAGGGTGGTGATCGAGCGCGACTCGCCGCCGGCGCGGATGGCCGGCACCAGGCAGCGGCCCACCAGCGTCAGCCAGATGCCCAGGCCCGCGAACAGGAACCACTGCCAGAACCGGCCCATGTCCACGTATTCCCAGCCCTGGTGGCCCCACCAGAAGTTGTTGGCCAAACCCAGCTTCTGCATCACCGCGAACCACTGGCCGGCGAAGGAGCCGACCACGATCACGATCAGGCAGACCCACAGGATGTGCACGCCCAGGGCTTGGAACTTCGGCTCATGCCCGGAAATCGCCGGCCCGATGTACAGGCCCATGCCTAGCCAGGCCGTGGCGATCCACAGCACCGCCAGCTGCGTATGCCAGGTGCGGGTGAGTGAGTAAGGCAGGTATTCCGCCAGTGCGAAGCCGTAGGCCTCCTGGCCTTCCACCTGGTAGTGCGCGGTGATCGCGCCCAGGCCGATCTGCACCAGGAACAGCGCGATCACGATCCAGAAGTACTTGGCGGTGGCCTTCATCGAAGGCGTCACCACCACGGCGGCCAGCGGGTCGGTGGCCGGCAGCTGCAGCGGCGCTTCCTCGCGGCTGTGGTTGACGGCGTAGTGCCAGCCCAGCAGCGCGATGCCCGCGATCAGGAACAGCACGCTGAACACCGTCCACATGAACAGGCTCGCCGGCGGCGTATTGCCCACCAGCGGCTCGTGCGGCCAGTTGTTGGTGTAGGTGATGTCCTTGCCCGGGCGCTGGGTCACCGCCGACCAGGCCGTCCACCAGTAGAACGCCGTCATCGCGCGGCGGTGTTCCGCGTCGGCGACGGTGTTGTTCTTCATCGCGTAGTTTTCGCGCAGCTCGGCCGTGGCCGGGTCGTTGCCCAGCAGGCTCTGGTAGTGCGCCGAGACGTTGGCGATGGCGATGGCGCGCTCGTCGTCGATCACCACCGAGCGCGTTTGGGCGTCATAGGTGTTGGGACGCATCATCGCCTGCAGGCGGGCCGACAGTGCGGCCTGTTCCGGTGCCGCCAGCGCCTTGAAGTTGGCGGCCTGGTGGTCGCGGCGCGCCCACTGGTCGAGGATGTCCACGGCCTCGCGGTGCAGCCAGTCCGCCGTCCAGTCCGGCGCCACGTAGCTGCCGTGGCCCCAGATCGAGCCCAGCTGCTGGCCGCCAGTGGACTGCCAGACCTGGCGGCCCTGTTCGATGTCGGCGCGGGTGAACACCACGTGGCCACTGCGCGTGACCACCTGTTCGGGCATCGGGGGCATTTCCCGGTGGATCTCGCCGCCGACCCACAGCAGGACGGAAAACGAGACGCCCAGCAAGATCGCGAGTGCGATCCATAGCTTGCGTGTACTGCTCATGACAACTCTCCGGTTCAGGATGTCGTCATGCTCGGCGCGTGGGCCACTGCGTGTCCCTGACCCAGGTCAAGCCAGCAAAACCTAGGCGGTAGGAGGGCCTTCAGGCCCGATGCTTTCGGGCGAAGGGCATCGGGCCTGAAGGCCTTCCTCCACAGGCGCGGGGCTCAGTGGCGCAGGACGTTGAGCGCCAGGGCCTCGATGCGCGGCATGTCCAGGATCTCCAGCTCGCGGCGCTCCACGCTGACCAGCTTGTCGTCCTGCATGCGCTTGAGCACGCGGCTCACGGTTTCCGGCGCCAGGCGCAGGTAGTTGGCGATGTCGGTGCGGGTCATGGTGAGGTGCAGGCGCGTGGACGAGAAGCCGCGGCGGGCGAAGCGACGCGACAGCGCCACCAGGAAGGCGGCCATGCGCTCGTCGGCGCTGAAGTCGCCGGCCAGCAGCGAGGCCTTGCCGATGTCCTCGCTGAGCAGGCGGAACAGCTGCGCCTGTAGCCCCGGCATGCGCGTGGCCAGCAGCGCCATCTTCGGGAACGAGAACCGGCACAGCATCACCGTGTCCAGCGCCACCGCGTTGCAGGGGTAGCGCGACTGGCTGATGGCGTTCAGGCCGATGATCTCGCCGGGCAGGTGGAAACCCAGCACCTGCTCATGGCCGGCCGCGTCCAGTACATAGGTCTTGACGGTACCGGCGCGCACGGCGGCGATGGCGTTGAACTCGTCACCTTCGCGGAAGATGTGCTCGCCTTCGCGGAACGGGCCCACGTGCTCGACCAGCACGTGCAGGTCCATCAGCGAGGACTTGTCGTAACCCTGCGACTGGCAGGCGTCGGAGAAGGCGCAGGTGCTGCAGAAGTGCAGCTGGTCGCCGTCGTCGGCCGCGGCGGGCGAGGGCAGGGGGCGGCGGCGCGACGCGGGACTCAGGACGGCCACCGCGGCGTCGGGCTCAAATGGCCTTGGAGAAGCGCGTGGGCTCGGACTGGGGCTGCTGGAGGTAGCGGTCGAAGCATGCCGCGATGATACGCAGCAACAGCCGGCCGCGCGAGGTCACCCTCAGGCCGCGCGGGCTGCGCTCGACCAGGCCGTCGGCCTCCAGTGGCTGCAGCCGGGCCAGGTCGTCGTGGAAGTAAACTTCGAATTCGATTTCGTGGCGCTGCTCCAGGGCGGCGAAGTCCACTTCGCCGTGGCACATCAGCTGCTGGATCAGGTCGGCGCGCAGCACGTCGTCGGCGTCCAGCGGCATGCCGCGCCAGGTGGGCAGGCGGCCAGCGTCGATTGCCATCTCCCACGACGGCAGGTCGCGCGGGTTCTGGCTGTAGGTGTCGCCGATGTGGCTGATCGAACTCACGCCCAGGCCGATCAGGTCGCAGTCGGCGTGGGTGGTGTAGCCCATGAAGTTGCGGTGCAGGTGGCCCTGCTCCTGCGCGGTGGCGAGGTCGTCGCCGGGAAGGGCGAAGTGGTCCATGCCGATGTACTGGTAGCCGGCGGCCGACAGCTTTTCGATCGCCAACTGCAGCAGTCCCAGCTTGTCTTCGGCGCTGGGCAATTCTGCCTCGTTGATGCGCTGCTGCGGGCGGAACAGCTGCGGCATGTGCGCGTAGCTGTAGACGGCCAGGCGGTCGGGCCGGGTGGCGATGACCGTGTCGAGCGTCCTGCCGAAGCCTTCGCGCGTCTGCTTGGGCAGCCCGTAGATCAGGTCCACGTTCACCGAGCGGAAGCCGTTGCGGCGGCAGGCGTCGATGACGGCCTGGGTTTCCTCGACGCTCTGCAGGCGGTTCACCGCCTCCTGCACCGCCGGGTCGAAGTCCTGCACGCCCAGGCTGGCGCGGTTGAAGCCCATGAAGGCCAGCGCCTCGATGTCGCCCTTGTGGATGCAGCGCGGGTCGATCTCGATCGAGAAGTCGCGCGCGGGGCTCTGGCTGAAGTGGAAGTGGCGGCTCAGGGTTTCCAGCAGCTCGCCGATCTGGCCGGGCGTGAGGAAGTTGGGCGTGCCACCGCCCAGGTGCACCTGCATCACGTCGCGGTCGCGGTCGAACAGCGGGCCCAGCATCGAGGCCTCGCGCACCAGCCGCGAAAGGTAGGCGTCGGCGCGTGAGTGGTCTCGGGTGATGATGCGGTTGCAGCCGCAGTAGAAGCAGGGGCTGAAGCAGAACGGCACGTGCACGTACAGGGACAGCCGGCGCGGGATGGGGTCGTCGTTGCTCAGCTGCGCGGCCTGGCGGAACTGCGCCTCGCCGAAGCCGGAGTGGAACTGCGGCGCGGTCGGGTAGGACGTGTACCGCGGACCGGGGCGGTCGTAGCGGCGCAGCAGCTCGGCGTCGAAGGGGGGAATGGCGGTCATGGCGGGAAGGCTAATCGCCTGCCGCCGCGGCGTCCTTGACGCCGGTCAAGTCGGCCCGGGGCTCAGATCCACTTGGCGCGGCGCAGTACGACGAACAGGCCCGCGACGATCGCCGCCGTCACCCCCACCAGCACCAGGTAACTGTAGCGGCCGGCCAGCTCGGGCATGTGGGTGAAGTTCATGCCGTACCAGCTGGCCACCAGGGTCGGCGCCGCCAGCAGGCCGGCCCAGCCGGCCAGGCGCTTCACGACTTCGCCCTGGGCCACGGTGACCAGGGCCAGGTTCACGGACATGGCGGCGGTGAGCATTTCGCGCAGGGTGTCGGTGGCGTCGTTGACCCGCAGCGTGTGGTCGAACACGTCGCGGAAATACAGCCGCATCTCTTCGCCCACCAGGTTGGTGTGCACGCGGGTGAGCTGGCCCGTGATGTCCTGCATGGGCGCCACGGCCAGGCGCAGGCGGGTGAGTTCGCGCTTGAGCTCGTAGAGCTTGATCACCGTGTCGCGGCTGAAGCTCTCGGCGAAGATGTCCTGTTCGAGCTCGTTGAGCTTGTCGCGGAACTCGTCGACGATCGGCAGGTAGTTGTCCACGATGAAGTCCAGCACCGCGTACAGGCCGTAGCTGGGGCCCATCGCCAGCAGCTCGGGCTCGCGCTCGCAGCGGCCGCGCACCGGCGCGTACGACAGCGAGGCGCCGTGGCGCACGGTGAGCAGGTAGCGCGGGCCCATGAACACGTGCGTTTCGCCGAAGGCCACCTGGCCCTGCACCGCCTGCGCCGTGTGCACGGCGATGAACAGGGAGCTGCCGTAGGCTTCGATCTTCGGGCGCTGGTGCGCGTGGTGCGCGTCTTCCACCGCCAGGTCGTGCAGGTCGAACTCTTCCTGCAGCTGGTCGAGCAGGATCTCGTCGGGCTCGTGCAGGCCCACCCAGACCCAGCTGCCGTCGTCCACCGACAGCACGTCGCTGACCTGTTCCAGCGAGATTTCGCGGCGTTTGCCGTCGCGCGTGTAGGCAGCGCAGTTCACCACGCTGGCGGGCGCAATCGGCGGGATGGGCGGCAGGGCTTCGTTCATCGCCACATCATCGGCCGGGCCGCGGGCCCGGGGCAAGCGCTCAGCGCCTGGGGTCGAAGGTTCGCAGCAGGGCCCAGTGCAGCGGCAGGAGCAACAGCACCCACTCGACGTTTTCCTGCACCAGGAACGGCAGGAATTTCAGGAAGCCGGCCAGCGCGGCGCTGCCCGCCACCGTCCACAGCAGCCAGCGGAAGCGCCGGGAGGGCTCGCGGCCGCGCAGCTTGGCCCAGCCGCCGGGCAGCAGGAACAGGCACAGTGGGCTGAGCAGCAGCAGGTTCTGGTTGCCGTGGCCAGCCACGTGCTCGGTCGCCAGCCAGATCAGGGCCATCACCGTGCCGGCGGTGCCGGCCAATGCCCAGAACAGCAGGGCGCCGGCGGCCAGTGCCCGCGGCGCGCGGCGCGCCGCCCACAGGGCCAGCCCGGCCAGCAGCAGCCCG
>FSSH01000836.1_pt1 | contig 13614 bp, 14 predicted proteins | sample 1166101 | NCBI WGS metagenome assembly FSSH01 (sample SAMEA32972668, study PRJEB13176) | freshwater metagenome | biome: Drinking water system; feature: Biomass in drinking water that filtered by 0.45 um membrane; material: drinking water | place: USA | collected 2012-12-20 | depth 0 m | reverse complement strand
GCTGCTTCTCGCCGCCCGAGAGTTTAAGGCCGCGTTCGCCGACGCGCGTCAGCAACCCTTGCGGCACATTGGCGATGAATTCCGATAATTGCGCGCGCCGGGCCGCTTCGAGCACTTCAGCGTCGCCCGCCTCGGGGCGCGCATAGGCAAGATTGAAACGCAGCGTGTCATTGAAAAGCACGACCTCCTGCGGCACGAGCCCGAGGGCCGATCGCAGCGAGGCTTGCGTCACCGAGCGGATGTCCGTTCCATCGACCAGGATGCGCCCGGCCGCCGGATCGTAGAACCGGAACAGCAGTTTCAGGATTGTCGATTTCCCGGCGCCGCTGGGACCGACGATGCCGACGAAAGCCCCGCCCGGTATGTCAAAACTGACGCCGTCGAGCCCGGCGTCGCGCCCTTCGTGAACGAAGGTGACGTTCTCAAACCTGATTGAACCGGCGGACGGATTCAGCGCGGAAGCGCCAGGAGCGTCCGCGATCACCGGCTTCAGGTCCAAGAGCTCGAACATTTTTTCTATGTCGACGGCCCCCTGCTTGATCTCGCGCCAGGCGAAGCCGAGGATGTTGAGCGGCCGGTAGATATTCGTCAGCATCAAGATCACCGCAGTGATGTCGCCGGGCTTCAGATCGCCGCCCTGAACGCCGTAGCCTGCGATCAGCGCGGCCGCGAGCAGGCCCGACGTCATCACGAATTCCTGCACCGCGTTGAGCAGCGACAGGGACTGCGTCTGCACGATGAAGCGGTCGTTATAGACCCGCATCGCCGCGTCATAGCGCGCGGTCTCGCGGCCCTCCGCGGCGAAGGCTTTCACCGTCTCGAAATTCGTCATCGTGTCGGCGGCGATGGCGCGAAGGTTCGTATCCGCCTCGTTCATCTGGCGCCGTTGGACGTTGCGCCGCTCGGTGATGAGCACGGTGAAGACGATGTAGACGAGAATCGTCGCGACGGCGGCGGCGGCGAGCGTCCAGGAGTAAAGCGCGGCCATGACGGCGGCGGCGAGAGCGAGTTCGACAAGGGTCGGACCGATATTGAAAGCGAGAAAGCGCAGCAGGAAATCGATCGCACCGGCGCCGCGCTCGATGATGCGGTTGATCGCGCCCGCGCGGCGCGTCAAATGAAATTGCAGCGCTTGGGCCTGCGCATGGCCGAAAGCCTCCACAGCGACCGACCGGTTCGCCTCCTGCGTCACGCGCGCGAAGAAGGCGTCGCGAAGCTGCGGCAGGCCGTTCGACAAGAACCGCGCCGCGGCGAACAGCAAGAAGAAACCGGCGAACGCCGGCGCTGCGGCGGCCGCGCCTTGTCCTTCCGCGACACGGTTGATGCCGTCGCCCAGAAGGACCGGCGCGCCCACGGCGAGCACTTTGGACACCAGCGTCACGAAGAGCGCGAGCGCCATGCGCGGGCGCCAGCGGGTGAGCGCCGGACGCCACAAAATGCCCATCATCCGCGCGATGACGGCGCCGAAATTTTGCGGCTTGGGCGCCGCCTCGTCAAAGGGCGTCATGAGACTGCCGGGATCGGAGATTCACTCATAATGCCTTGTTAACCTGTCTGCCGCCGCCGCCGCAAACGGCCTGTGTTAACCGGCCGTGAGCGAAACTCGCCCTAGGCTTCGCAAGGGCAATTCAACCGAGATCCAGCGTGGCGAAACAGACACCAGACCGCATGTCCAAGCGCCTTTCCGCGCTCGCGACCGCCAAGCCGGCCGAAGCCGGGGCGATGGCAAAGAGCATGCGCAAGAAGAATCGCGGCGCCGACCGCAAGACGACCTATCGCTTCGGGCGGGTCTTGAGCGGAAACCGCGAGGAGCATCCGTGTATTCTGCGCGACCTGAGCCAGACCGGCGCGCGCGTCGTTTTCGAAGGCGAGCCGGCGTTGTCGCAGTCCGTCACCCTACGAATCGAACTGACGGGTGAGCGCCGACGCGCGCGCGTCGCCTGGCAGAAAGAACGCGAAGCGGGGCTGTCGTTCGAGGACGCTTAGTCTTTTGCCTTGCCGCGCGTTCCTTCCAAAACCCGCTCGCAAATTTCTGGAACGCGCTCTAAAGATCGCCGCGGATCAGCTTCATCACGCCTGAAAAATCGAGATCGTCCTTGCCCGCCGCTTCCATCAGCGCGTAGAGCGCTTCGGCCTGCGCGCCGAGCGGCGTCGCCGCCTTCGCCGCGTGCGCGGCCTCCTGCGCCAGGCGCATGTCTTTCAGCATCATCGCAGCGGCAAAGCCCGGCTTGTAGTCGCGGTTCGACGGTGCGTTCGGCACGGGGCCCGGCGCCGGGCAATAGCTCGTCATCGACCATGACTGGCCCGACGCGGTCGAGGCGATGTTGAAGAATGTCTGCGCGTCTAGCCCCAGTTTCCCGGCGAGGTTGAACGCCTCGCAGGTCGCGATCATGGTGATCCCGAGCAACATGTTATTGGCGATTTTCGCCGCCTGTCCGTTGCCGGCCGCGCCGGCGTGAAAGATGTTCTTGCCCATTTTCTGCAGAACGGGCCTCGCTCGTTCGAAGGCGCCCGCCTCGCCGCCGACCATGAAGGTGAGCGTGCCGGCCGTCGCGCCGCCGACGCCGCCGGAGACCGGGGCGTCGAGCATCGCAAAGCCTTTGGCTTTCGCCGCCGCAGCGACATCGCGCGCCGACTGAACGTCGATGGTCGAGGAATCGATGAAGAGCGCGCCAGCCTTCGCGTGCGCGATGACGCCGCCTTCGCCGGTGTAGACCGTGCGCACATGCTTGCCGGCGGGCAGCATGCTGACGACAATGTCCGCTGACTTCACCGCCTCGGCGACAGTCGCCCGCCGCCTGCAGCCGGCCTCGGCCGCGCGCGCGGCGGCCTCCGCCGACAAATCGAACGCCCCGACCGCGAGACCGCCCCTGGCGAGGTTCGCAGCCATCGGGCCGCCCATGTTCCCAAGTCCGATGAAGGCGATTTCGGTCATTTCAAGCCGGTTCCCAGTTGACGCGGGTGGTTTAGGCGCAAACAAGGCCGGAGTGAACCATGGCCAAGGCCAGGGTGTGGCGTTTCCCTTGTCGAGTTCGGACCCCGATGGCTATCGGATCACGCAGGCTTCGGATCAACTTCTTGACCTTTCGCCCGGCGCTTTCGGGCGGCGCACGCGTTATCGGCGATTACGCATGCTTCCTCGCGCGCGAGGGTCATGACGTGCGCGTCTTCGCCCAGCCGGAGGAGCCGCCGCCCCTGCTGCGGCGCCTAAAGGCGAAACTGCAGGGCAAACCGGACTGGCAGCCGCGCCGGTCGCCATTCTTTGAGCCGCTCGGCGAACGATTCAGGCGTTTGCCGCAAGCGGGTCCGCCCCGCGCGGAAGACCTTCCGGAGGCCGACGTTCTCGTCGCGAATTTCTGGATCACCGCGAATTGGGCCGCGGCCTTGCCGCCTTCGAAGGGCGCAAAGGTCTATTTCATGCAGGACTACGGCGCCGCCGGGCAGCCGATTGAGGAAGTCCGCAAGACCTGGGCGCTTGGTCTGAAGACCGTGACCATCAGCCGCTATTTGCATGACGAGATCGCACGTTTCAGCGGCGCGCGTTCGGCGCTCGTTCCCTGCGGCGTCGATCCTGCGTTTCTGATCGAACGGGAGCGGCCGGCGCGCCAGGGCCCGCCGACGGTCGGCTTTCTTTTTTCAAATAACGCGATGAAGGGGTCGTCCGTGTGCGTCGCCGCGGTCAGACGCGCGCGCAACAGGATTCCCGGCCTTCGTGTTCTGTCGTTCGGTCCGCAGCGCCCGACCGACCCCAAGCAGATTCCGGATTTCGTCGAATTCAGCCCGAGTGTCAGTGAAGCCGAAGCGCGCACGATCTACGCCTCTTGTGACGCGTGGCTCTTCGGCTCCATTCGCGAAGGGTTCGGTTTGCCGATCCTTGAAGCGATGGCGACGCGCACGCCCGTCATCGCCGCGCGATCGGCGGCGGCGCCGGAGATACTCGCGCTCGGCGGCGGCAAGCTTGTGCCGATCAGCGATCCAGAGGCGATGGCGGCTGCGATCGTGGAGATTTGCGGCCTGCCCGCCGATGAATGGCGCGCACTTTCGAACACTGCATTTCATACGGCGCAGTCTTTTAGCCTTGACGCCGCCCGGCGGCGTTTTGAAGCGGCGCTGGCCGCCGCCGCCGACGATCGATTTGACGACGTCGCCGCCGCCTGAAGGCTATTCGCGGGGCATGGTTGCGGCAACGCTTGGTCGCTTGGCCATGGCTTCAGCGAACGCCGCGAGCCGGGGCCGCGTCGCCAGCCAGTCGATCGAAGCGAACCGGAACTGCGCATAACTGATGAGGCAGACCAGCGAGATCGCCGCGAGGTCGAATTCCGCACCGATGTCGTCGATGCGCGTCTCCGCCCAGTCGAAGACGGCGTGCGCCTTGTCGATCTGATCGGCGGTCCATTCCGGCCAGCGACGCTCTTCGGGTCTGAGCCGCGTTTCATACATCGCTGAGACAAGCGCTTCGGTCGCGCCGGCGATGACCGCGTGCCGGTTGAAACAGGCGATGCGCGCCGCTGCGCCTTTCGGAACGATGGTCCCTTTCGCCGCCTTGTTCAGAAATTCGACAATAACGCGGCTGTCGAGAAAAATTTCGCCCGCCTCCGTTTCGAGCGCCGGCACGCGCCGCAGCGGATTGACCTTTGCGCCATAGTCGCGATTGGGCTGCGTCGGTCTCACGACCGTCGGCGTAAGGACGACCTGATCGCCAAGGCCGAGCTCAATCGCGGCGATGCGCGCTGTCCGTACGAAAGGCGAAGTCAAAGACCCGTAGAGCTTCATGGCAGCACAAGCTCCGCGCTCCCGAGCGGCTCGAAATAGCGGGCGATGTCGGCGCCGCTGACGCCCTCGACCGTCACCGGCGACCAGCGCGGGGCCTTGTCCTTGTCGATGATCGCCGCGCGCACGCCCTCGAAAAAGTCGGGACCCTCCATCACGCGCCGGACCATGCGAAACTCCATCTTCATGCAGTCGTCAAAATCGAGCAGCGCGCCGCGCCGCAATTGCTCGAAGGTCAGCTTCAGCGAAGTCGGCGACATGCGGGCGAAGATGCGCAGCATGTCGCCGGCGACGTCATGACCGTCCGTCGTCAACGCCGCGTGAAAAGCGTCAAAACTGTCATGCCCGGCGAAGAGTTTTTTGAGCGCCGGGCGGATCTGGTTGACATGCGCCTCGCCGGGGTCGCCGGCGAAGCCGTCGAGCACGGCCTCTATGTCCGCATGCGGATGGCCGCCAAACGAAAGGCCGAGCAGCTCGCGTTCAAGCACAGGCGTTTCTTCGGTCTTGCAATAATGCGTCGCGACGCCCGCCGCCATGCAATCGGCCGCCTTGGCGCGCGCGCCGGTAAGGCCGTAATAAAGCCCGAGGCCGTCATGCAGGCGCGGCAGAAAATGGCCGCCGCCGACATCGGGAAAAAGCCCGATTCCCGTCTCCGGCATCGCAAAGAGCGTGCGATCGCCGGCGACGCGGAAATCGCCGTGCACGGAAACGCCGACGCCCCCGCCCATGACGATGCCGTCGATCAGCGCGACATAGGGCTTCGTGTAATGATGGATCAGCGCGTTGAGGCGGTATTCCTCGCGGAAGAACTCGCAAGCGCCAGCCGGATCGCGCCTGGCGTTGTCGTAGAGCCAACGAATGTCGCCGCCGGCGCAAAAGGCCTTCTCGCCCGCGCCTTTGATGAGAACCGCTTTGACGGCGGCCGATCGCTCCCACTCAAGAAGCTGCGCGCGAAGACGCTTCACCATGTCCCATGTCAGCGCGTTCAGCGCATCAGGACGACTGAGCGTGACGACGCCCCACTCGCCCCGGCGGTCGAAGAGGATTTCGCCGCTCACGCCTGATACTCACGCAGCAAATCCCGCGCGACGATCACCCGCATGATCTCGTTCGTGCCCTCCAAAATCTGATGCACACGCACGTCGCGCAGCATGCGTTCCAGCGGATAGTCGCGCAGATAGCCGTAGCCGCCGTGGATCTGCAGCGCCTCGTTGACGATGTCGAAGCCCTTGTCGGTGACGAGCCGCTTGGCCATCGCGCAGAACTTCGTCGCGTCGGGCGTCTTGTGGTCGAGCTTCCACGCCGCCTGATAGAGAAGGATGCGCGCGGCCTCCAGCTCCGTCGCCATGTCGGCGAGTTTGAATTGCAGGGCCTGCTGCTCATTGATGCGTTTGCCGAAGGCGCGGCGTTCGTTCGCATAGTCGAGCGCGGCCTTCAGCGCGGCGGTCGCCGTGCCGAGCGAACAGGCGGCGATGTTAAGGCGCCCGCCGTCGAGTCCCATCATCGCGAATTTGAAACCGTCGCCCTCCTCCCCGACGCGGTTCGCGACGGGAATGCGGCAGTCCTCAAAGTTCACGATCGCCGTCGGCTGCGAGTTCCAACCCATCTTGCGTTCATTGGCGCCGAAGGAGAGGCCCTTCGTCCCCTTCTCGACAAGCACGGTCGAAACCCCTTTAGGCCCGTCGCCGCCGGTGCGGACCATCACAATGTAAAGGTCGGTGACGCCGGCGCCGGAAATGAAGGCCTTCGAGCCGTTCAGCACGTACTGATCGCCGTCGCGCACCGCCCGCGTTTTCAGCGCTGCGGCGTCGGAGCCCGATCCGGGCTCGGTGAGGCAATAGCTCGACAAGATCTCCATCGTCGTCAGGCGCGGGCAGAATTTGCGGCGCAAGTCCTCCGACGCGAAGCGGTCGATCATCCACGAACACATATTGTGGATGGAGATATAGGCGGCCGTCGACGTGCAGCCTGCCGACAATGCTTCGAATATGAGCGCAGCGTCGAGGCGGCCAAGGCCGGAGCCGCCGACGTCTTCGCGCGTGTAAATCCCGGCAAGACCGAGCGCGGCCGATTTCTTGATGACATCGACCGGGAAGTGCTTTCTCTCATCCCATTCGGCGGCGAAGGGGGCGAGCTCCTCAGCTGCAAAATTTCGCGCCATCTCCTGAATGGCGGCCTGTTCTTCGGTCAGCGCGAAATCCATGGCCTATTCCTTCTTGTCTTCCTCGCGCCCCTCAAGCGGCGTGCCGTTAAAGCCTGGCATGCCCGGCAGGGGATGGTCGCGTTCCTCCGTCAGCGGCGTCATCGGCCCGTGCTGGCCTCGCCGATGTGTGAACCAGCGGGCCGCGATATAGATGGCGAGCAGCGTCACCGCCGTCACCGGCAGCCAGACCTTCGCGCGTTCGCCCGCGACCGCGCCGCCGACATGAAAGAGCGTGAACATGAGCGCGACATACATCGTCGCGGTCGCTATCAGCACGAGGACATATTTGCCGTAGCTCGCCTTGAAGAATCCGCACGCGACATAGGTCGGGATGCGCGTTCCCGGCACGAAGCGCGCGGTCAGCATCGTTTGCAGGAATTCCTTGCGCACAAGATCGCCGGCGACGGAGACGCCCGGCTTCTCGGCGAAGCGGTGCGCCCATTGATAGCGCCGCGCGAGGCGCCCGATCCAGTATTTCCACGCGTCCGATGCGACGAGGCCCGAGAGGATCGCGGCGACGAGGAACGAAGTCGGCGCAAGGCCCATGATGGAAGCGGTCGCCGCGCCGATAACGGCGGCGTCCTCTTGAATGAAGGGCAACAGGAAAATCGCGAGGTAAAGCGCCCAGCCGGTCAGCTGCGCAATGTCTTCCGGAAAAAGGCCGAACAAGCGGGACGCTCCTAATACGCGGCTTTTTGGGGAAGGCCGTCTGCGATGTCGTAATAGTCGCCCTTGTCCGCGACGAAAATATGCTTCTTCAGCCGCACCCCCGTCGGGGGATTGAGCGATCCGGCGCTGATGGCGATGATGTGGGAATGATCGGGATGGCGGTCCGGCTGCCAGAAGAGAGCCGAGCCGCAGTCGCGGCAAAAGCCCCGGCGCACCGCCGCCGATGACCGGCACCAGCCGATGCGGTCTTCGCCTTTCGTAACCTTGAACGACGCCAGCGGCACGTTGACGGAGACCCAATGATGGCCGCTCCAGCGGCGGCATTGGGAACAATGACAGGCGTCCGCTTCGTCCGGCGACGCGCTCGACTGAAATTCGACGGCGCCGCAGAGGCAACGGCCGGTGACGCCAGTTGAGGTCACTTTCACACGCTCAGCCTTGATAACAGCCACGCGATCCAGGCGCGATAGCCGCCCTCGCCGAGATCGAGATCGCAGGCGGCTGCGACGATCGCGCGCACCTCCTCCTCGCTGTCATTCTCCGCAAGCAGGCGCGTCAGCTCGCGCGCGGCGTCTTCGCGGCGCGGGGCCCAGTCGTCGATCATCTGGCGCGCGGCGGACTCGATGCTGCCCGCCTCGGCGATTGTGTGCGCATTCATATAGCCGCCAAGCATCGAGATGGTCGATGGATAGCGCGCCTTCAGTTCAGCGCGCACATTGTCAAAGGCGCTGATCGCTTCGGCCGCCTGCCGGCCCGGCGACAGCGCGGGCCACGCCTCGCCCGGCAGCGCGCCGGTGCGGCGCGGCGATGCGTAAGTCCGCCAGATGTTGAAAGCGATCAGACCGAAGATGACGACCGCAAGAAGTTCTAAAAGATAGGTCATAGGCCGTACATTTTGCGTTCTTGCTTTAGCCTTATGCCGATCTCGCACGCTACGAAAGTCCGCTCCCGGCCGGCGCACGGCTGGGCCACGAGCGCATTGACCACTATTTCATGCTGGCGCGCCAATTCAAACCAGATGACGCGCGGCCGGGCGGCCTTGGATGGTCGCGGCGGCAGAAAAGCATGCGAGCGATCGCAGCAAGGTAGCCGATCCGGCCGATGTTTCGGCCGAGGACCGCCCGCGCGGAAGTTGACGTGGCGACCCTCGCCGCCGCCACCCTCTGGCGCCAGCAGGTTGGGAAGTCGCCGGCTTTGGTTTTCGAGAACCGGAGCGCCGCGTGCTTCTGGGTACGCGAGCACCGGTAGCGCACAAGGCCGAAGCCGGCGGCCGTCAGGGCCGGAGACGCCAACCGGACTTTATGAGACCGAAATTTCGCTCGCCTACTTCGCCGCGGTCTTTCGGCGGCCCATCAGGCCCGCAGCGCCGAGGCCGGCGAGCATCAGCCAGCCGGCGGCCGGGAGCGGCACCACGCGCTCGTTGACAACAATGTTGTCAAGGCCGATCCCCCCGCCGCCCGCGCCCAAAAGGCCGCGGAACGTCACCGAGACGAGGTTTGTAAAGGTCGACGCAAGAAAGAACGTCTGGAAATCAGCGGCGCCGCCCGGACCGTCATTGACCAGGTCAAACGAAAACACCTGCGTCACGGTCCCGCCGCCCATCAGTGCGCCGATCACTTCGACCGCTGTCGCGTTCGGCCGTTCTGGCTGATTGCGGACAAAGAGTTCCGCGACATCGAACGAGTTCAGCGTAAACGGCGCGCCGCCGATTTGCGTCATCACGATGTTGTCGGCCGACGCGCCGATATCGTCGGCGAGGAATGTCGTTCCGTTGTCGGCGAAGGCGCGCTGGCCCGCGGCGATCGTGTGGAAATGTTCCGACGCAAACATGAAGCCGCCACTGGTAAGCGACGTGATGATCGGGTTTCCGACGCCTGACACTTCATTGAATGTGATCGTCGCAGCCGACGCCGCGCCCATCGTGGCGGCGGCGCCGCAAGTCAGCCCAAGCAGAAACCGTCTCATCCTCAACCCCATGCCCAAACTGCGCAGCGGCTGAATCGCCGCCCAAGATCCATTGGCAGCAACGCGACGGAGCCGCAACCGATGGCGAGTTAAGTTTTCCACAGTCTGTTGAAAAATTAGTTCATGGTCGGAATGACGAATTCCGAGCCCTGGACGTCGTCCGGCCAGCGCGAGGTCACCGTTTTGATTTTGGTCCAGAACTTCACCCCGTCCGGCCCGTGCTGGTTGGTGTCGCCGAAGCCCGATCGCTTCCAGCCGCCGAAAGTGTGATAGGCGACCGGCACCGGGATCGGCACGTTGACGCCGACCATGCCGACATTGACCTGGCGGGCGAATTCGCGCGCGGCGTCGCCGTTCCGCGTGAAGATTGCGACGCCGTTGCCATATTGATGCTTCGACGGAAGCGCCACCGCCTCCTCGAAATTCTGGGCGCGGACGATCTGCAGCACTGGCCCGAAAATTTCCTCCGTATAAGAACGGTGTCCGGGTTTTGCGCCGTCAAGGAGCGTGCCGCCGAGGAAGAAACCGTTCTCATAACCCTGCAGCCTGAAGCCGCGGCCGTCGACGATGCATTTCTGCCCCTCGTCGATCGCCATCTGGATATAGCCCTCGACGCGCTTCTTGTGCGCCGCCGTGACGAGCGGACCAAGATCGGAATCTTCCGACATCGAGGGTCCGATGCGCAGCGATTCAACGCGCGGCTTAAGCATTTCGATCAGCGTCTCAGCCGTGCCCCGCCCCACCGGCACCGCGACCGGCGTCGCCATGCAACGCTCGCCCGCCGAGCCGTAGCCCGAGCCGATCAGCTGGTTGACGACATTCTCCATGTCGGCGTCGGGAAGGATGACCATGTGGTTCTTCGCGCCGCCGAAGGCCTGCACGCGCTTGTTGTGCGCCGCGCCGTTCGAATAAATATACTGCGCGATGTCGGACGAGCCGACGAAGGAAATCGCCTTGACGCGGCTGTCTTCGATCAGCGCGTCGACCGCTTCCTTATCGCCGTTGACGACGTTGAGGACGCCTTCAGGCAGGCCCGCCTCCATCATCAGCTCCGCAAGGCGCAGCGGCACGGACGGGTCGCGCTCCGACGGCTTGTTGATGAAAGTGTTGCCGCAGGCGATCGCGACGCCGAACATCCACATCGGGATCATCGCCGGGAAATTGAACGGCGTGATTCCGGCGCAGACGCCGAGCGGCTGGCGCATCGAATAGACGTCGATGCCGGGGCCCGCCTGCTCCGTGTAATCGCCCTTCGTCAGATGCGGGATGCCGCAGGCGAACTCGATCACCTCAAGCCCGCGCTGAATGTCCCCGCGCGCATCGGGCAGGATTTTCCCATGCTCAGACGACAGCATCCGCGCGATCGTGTCCATGTCCTTTTGAACGAGGTCGAGAAACTTGAACATCACCCGCGCACGCCGTTGCGGGTTGGTCGCCGACCAGTCCGGGAACGCCTTTTCCGCCGCGTCGATCGCGCGCGTCACCTCAGCCCGCGTCGCCAGAGCGACGCGCGCCTGCACCTCGCCGGTCGTCGGGTTGAAGACGTCGCCGAAGCGGCCCGAACCGCCTGCGACGCGTTGGCCCGATACGAAATGCCCGATCTCTTTCATGGAAGTCTCCGCGCGAGAAATTCTGGAAATTCGGCGCGGACCCTAGGCGCGGCGCCCATGCCGGGCAAGGCGCCGCCCCTCGCCATAATCAGGGCGCGCGCCCGCGTCATTTCATCGCCGCCAAAGGCCGCGCCGCTCATATCGCCGCCTCCAGCGCGTCGATGAGGCGCGCAACCTCCTCACGCGCGGTGTAGTGGACGAAACTGACGCGCAGGACGCCCCTGTCAGGATCGACCCCTTGCGCGGCGAGGCAGCGGCCGGCGTAGAAGTCCCCGCCCCCGCACATGATCCCGCGCCCGGCAAGGCGCGCGGCCGCGGTCTCGCCGGGCTCATCAAGCGCGATCGCGACCGTCGGCATGCGCAAGGCGGCGTCGCGCGGGCCCAGCAAGCGCGCCGTGTTCCTCGTCGCAAGATAGTCGAGCAAGGGCTGCAGGAGCGCGGTCTCATGCGCCCGCATCAGGTCGTGGACCGCGCGCGCTCTTCCCCCATCATCCGCCCGCGGCGCGGGCGCGGCAGGGCTATGATGCGCATACAAATCATCGACATAATCCGCCATGCCGGCCGCGGCCGCGACCTGCGCATGGTCGGGTCCGGCCGGCGTGAAGCGCTTGTAAAGCGTTTCCGCGTTGAAAAAGTGCCCCTGATTGGGAAGCCGCTCCGCGACGCCGCGGCGGATGGTCATGATCCCCTGATGCGGCCCGTAGGTCTTGTAGGACGAGAAGAGATAAATGTCGGCGCCGAGCGCGGCGACGTCGGGGAACCCGTGCGGCGCGTAGGAAACCCCGTCGACGCATGTGATCGCGCCGGCCTCCCGCGCGAGCTGCGAAATCTCCCGAACCGGATTGATCTCCGCGACGATGTTGGACGCATGCGGGAAACAGACGAGCCGCACTTTGCGGTCAAGGAGACGCGCAAGGCCCTCGACCGGCAGATGGCCTGTCTCCGGCTCAATTTTCCATTCGCGCACGTCAATGCCGCGCGCGGCGAGGCGCCGCCACGGGCCGGTGTTCGCTTCGTGATCCTGGTCGGTGACGATGATGGCGTCGCCGGGTTGCAGCATCTCGCCGAAGGCATGCGCGAGCACATAGGTGTTCTGCGTCGTCGAGGGGCCGAAGGACAGTTCGTCCGTTTCAACGCCGAGCATCGAGGCGAGCCGCCTGCGCGCCTCGTCCATCTCCGCCCCGCCTAGGCGCGCGGCTTCATAAGGCGCGTAGGGCTGCACCTTTCGTTCGCGGTAAAAGCGCGCCAGGCGGTCGATGACGCGCCCGCAGGTGTAGGAGCCGCCGGCGTTCTCGAAGAACGCCTTGCCTTGAAGCGCCGGAACCGCAAAGGCCGGGAACTGCGCGCGCACAAAGTCGATATCGAGGGTCATGGGCGGGACAATCCGCCCGCCCGGCGCGGCGCACAAGTCACCCGCGGCGCGGCCGGTCCGGCGGCGGCATCGGCGTCGAATATCGGCCAATTTCAAGGCGTTAACCTTGAAAATCCGGATTTTGCCCGGTCCCCGGTTCGACGCCCTGGCCGGGGCGCCGGCGAAGGCGGACGAAACGGGCGCAGCAAGCTTCAGAGCGACTCCGGCGGAAAAAGCGAAAGGCGCGCCCCGCCATCGCGAAACGCGCCCCCTCAATCAGCAGGTTAAAGCCTGACGGCGGGCGAAGTCAACAAATCAATAACGGGAATTAACCATAAGGGATTCGCGTTATTGGGGCATGGCGCACGTCACGACGCTTGCCGACACAGGCGCGCAAGGCCCGCCGCGCCCTCAGACAATTCTTAGATGCGGGCCGGCCTCGCCCTCGATGCGGCCGAAGGCGCAGCCCATCACATGGCTGATCGTCTCGCCGTCTTCGGCGAGCGGCGCCGTCATCGAACGAAACAGGATCTTGCGCCCGTCGGCGAGCAAAAGCTCGATCGAGGCCTGGCGCGGGGCCTCGGAGGCGACCGCAAGATTGATCGACGCCGTCGCCTCGTCGAGCAGCGACAGCGAGAAGTCGGTCGCGGTTGCAAGGTACACGGAGGAAAGCTCAGCCAGTCGCGAGCCGAGATAGATGAAGTGTGGAAACGCCGCCGACTCCTTCAAATCGACGACAAAGACCCAGTTCCAGTCGTCGCCGAGATCGACGCGGCGCATGTCGGCCCATGACGGGAAGCGCCCGCGCGCGGTCCGCAGCCAGACTTCGATGAGACGCTGAGTGAGGCGCCGGTCGGCGGGCGGCGCGATGATCGAGAGACCTGACTGCCCCGCCGTCTCCGCGATCATCGCGCCCGCCTTCGCCTTGCCGGCCCGCCTTGCGGCGGGCCCGTCCGCCCCTCGCAACAAACTGGGTCACATTTGAAATTACGCGCCGTTCATTGAAGGGGGCTGAAAGGAATGCGGACAATTTTAGGGAAGTGCTT
>FSSH01000115.1_pt1 | contig 13617 bp, 16 predicted proteins | sample 1166101 | NCBI WGS metagenome assembly FSSH01 (sample SAMEA32972668, study PRJEB13176) | freshwater metagenome | biome: Drinking water system; feature: Biomass in drinking water that filtered by 0.45 um membrane; material: drinking water | place: USA | collected 2012-12-20 | depth 0 m | reverse complement strand
CTGGCAACATCCGACGCGCGGCATGATCAGCCCGGCAGAATTTATTCCTTTGGCGGAAGAGACCGGACTGATAGTCGATATTGGCGATTGGGTATTTCGGGTGGCGGCAAAACAGGTCGCCGAGTGGCGCGCCAAGTATCGCCCGGATTTACAAATGGGTATTAACAAGTCGCCGGTACAATTTACGCGCAGCAATCTGGGCGACAGCAAATGGATAGACTACTTGCATGAACTAGGCTTATCCGGCCAATGCGTCGTCATCGAAATCACCGAAAGCCTGTTGCTGGATGCCGACAATATTGTCCGCGACCATTTATACGCCTACCGCGATGCCGGCATCCAGGTGGCTATCGACGATTTCGGTACCGGCTATTCGTCACTGTCTTATCTAAAAAAATTCGACATCGATTATCTGAAGATCGATCAGAGCTTTGTGCGCAATCTGGAAGCCGATTCCAGCGACTTGGCGCTGTGCGAAGCGATTATCGTGATGGCGCATAAACTGGGTTTAAAAGTGATAGCCGAAGGCATCGAAACCCCGCAGCAACTGGAATTGCTAACTGCCGCCGGTTGCGATTATGGCCAAGGCTATCTGTTTTCCAAGCCGCTGCCCGCAGCTGAATTTACGCGGCTTTTCGCCAAGGAAGATCAGCGACCGACAGCGCTTTCAGCACCCGCACCACCAGCAACAACGCCGGTAAAACCGGCCGGACGCGGCGATTCCAGTATTTCTAAATTGTTCGGTTCGGACAAATAAACGGCGCGCGGCGATGCACACTAGTTTTCAGAATGAACGCTTTCGGCAATCTTCGGCCGAAGCCTCATACTTTTTATCAGAATACCTATTAGAAACGGAGTTTTTATGCTGATCGACAAACCTGCTTTCCCCATCATGTTACTAAGTGCCGCCGCACTATTTTACCAACCGGCATGCGCTCAAGACGCCCCTAGCCCCCAGCAAGCTTTGCAAAATTTCGGGATCAGCGCCGCACAAATCCCGCATCTGGAACAGGGTGAAATCGTCGGTTACGACGTCAGCGAAACCAGCCAAAAAGAACTCGCTATTGGCGTAGCCATGATCATGCCGGTAGGTTTGCAGAGACTGGCCGATTACATCAAAAAGGGCAAACTTAACGCCGGCGAGAGCGACATCGTCGCCACCGGCATGCTGGGCGACAACGCCAGCGTCGACAGTTTTAAGAAGTTTGCTTTTACCGAAAAGCAACTGGACGAAGCCAAGGCCTTTCTGGAAGCAGAATCGGGCGACGAATTCAATCTTTCCAAAGCCGAACTGGACAGTTTGAAAAGCCTGCAAGCCGGACTGGAAGACGCCGACCACAAAACCTTGCTGAAAACCGCCAACCAAAAATACCGCGAATTTTTACTGCAACGTCTGCAAGCCTATAAAAAAAGCGGCCTGGCCGGCATTGCCCCTTACAGCCGCGACGGCGGCACAGCCGACCCGGCCGCGGAACTGCGTAACGACGCCGTGAACAGCAAAGCCTGGGCGCGTTACTTTCCGGAACTGCAACACGCCTGGTTAAACTATCCTGCCGCCTTGCCGGCCAATGCCGGCGAACAGTTTTTGTGGTTGAATCGGCGCGTGGAAGACCGCCCCGCCGCCGTGCTGAATCATCGCGTCATCGCCATCGGCGAAGGCGGTGGGATTGTGGTTTCCCGGCAGTTTTACGTCGGCCACTCCTACAACTCCAGCCAAGTGGTCGCCGGCGGCCTACCGTATAAAGACGGCACGCTGGTGTTTTATTCGATCCGCAGCTCCACCGATCAAGTCGCGGGCATGGGCAGTAGCCTGAAGCACTCGATAGGCCGCGAACAAATGAAAAAAGAAATGATCAAGCGCCTGCAACGACTGAATAAAGACATGAAGCTGAAGCCCGCGCCTGTCGCCGCCGTCGAGTAATTTCGATAAGCAAACTCAACGGCATTTAACGCAAGCCCAATCAGATACTAGTATTAAACTTAATTGGCTTGCGGATTGCCCCCATCCTGGTAAATATCCCTGTAACTCTATTCCCCAAAGCCCCCTAAATCTTAGATGAATATAAAACACAAAGCCCACCCCTGGCACGGCATCTCGGCCGGCGACAACACCCCGGATATTGTCACTGCCTTCATAGAAATTGTGCCGTCCGACACGGTGAAATACGAAATAGACAAAGACAGCGGCTATCTGAAAATCGACCGCCCGCAAAAATTCTCCAACATGATTCCGACCCTCTACGGTTTTATCCCGCGCAGTTATTGCGCGGAAAAAATCGCCGAATACGCCGCCGCGCAATCCGGCAAACCGGTCAGTAAGGGCGACGGCGACCCGTTGGACATTTGCGTATTAAGCGAACGCAGCGTGACCCATGGCGACATCCTGTTGCAAGCCATTCCCATCGGTGGCTTTCGGTTACTGGATGGCGGCGAGGCCGACGACAAGATCATCGCCGTCATGAAAGGCGACGAATTCTACCGGCAATGGCGCGACGTCTCCGACTGCCCGGAATCGTATATCAACCGCTTGAAGCATTACTTCCTGACCTACAAACATCTCCCCAGCGAAAAAAGCGTCTGCGAAATTACTCATGTATACGGCCGCGAAGAAGCTCATGAGGTCATCAGACGGGCGATGGCGGATTATCAATATCATTTTGGCTGTCAGGACGACGAGTAAGGTTGTTTTAAAACGGATGCGCCGAGCTACAGTCGGCGTATCCCTGGTTGCACTAACTATGGTGACGAACTAGATGCAAAATAAGACTGCTCGGCGTAAGCTGAGGCTTTAACAATCCAGAATTAAATCCATGCATGCCGAAAAAGTCATTTTAGAAACTGATCAACAAGGCAACTTGCTGCAAATACCCAAATTGCCGCCTAATGCGCAATTGGAAGTCATCTTCCTGGTGTTGAATCAGTCCCTACCAGCGCCGAAGAGACGCAAGCCCTCGTCGCTAATAGCCGGGAAAGGCAAAATCATTGGCGACATCGTTGCTCCCGTGGCAACAGAGAGTGAATGGGACGCTCTGAGTTGATTCTGCTGGATACGCATCTGCTGCTCAGGTCGGTTAGTCGGAAAACGGCTTCAACGAAATCCCCATTAGGCAGCGACCACGCTGTTTTCATCGAAAGCCTACCACCCATCCACAAAGACCCATTCGACCGCATCCTGGTTGCGCAAGCCAACGTTGAAGGCATAACGATTTCGACTCACGATACACAGGTTGAAAAATATCCGGTGCCGATTAGATTGGTTTGATGTCTTTAAGTTTATTAAGGCATACGTGCCTTCTTCTGCTCTAAACCGACTGGCTCTACCACGAAGATTTTTTATTTCTTGCTGGAATCATGACTCTTGCTAGAATCTCAAGTTATGACTTTTGATTACCTGAACCAGCCCGATACTATCGACACTGCAAACGCATGGCCCCCTCCAACAGCAGCTCGATATACTGACCAAGACATTGAACTAGCGATATCGCGTTTTCCAAAAACCCGCTATTACGGTAGTAAGCGACGCTTACTCAACTGGATTTATCAAGCAGTTAAGGACTTGCCGTTTAATACTGTATTGGATGGTTTCGGAGGCACTGCGAGTGTCTCGTTGTTGTTTAAAGCGATGGGTAAACAGGTTTATTATCATGATGCGCTGCTTTGCAATACAATCTCTGCACAAGCACTGTTAGCAGACGAGCTACCCTTTTCCGATCCTCGCGAAGCCCACGAATTTATTGACGGAATTAAACCCAAAAATGGGTTTATAGCTAATACCTTCCCAGAGATGTATTTCACTGACGATGAAAACCGTTGGTTAGATGGCGCCGCGGAAGCAATACATGCAGTTAATAATCCGCTGCAACGTAGCGTGTATTTATATTGCCTGTTTCAAGCTTGCTTGAAAAAACGTCCATTCAACCTTTTTCATCGTGCCAACTTAAATTTAAGGCTGAATCAGAACGTTAACCGCTCTTTTGGAAACTGGGTAACCTGGGAAAGAGCCTTTGCCGATTTGATGAAAGAAAGTTTCAAAGATCTGATTAATATACAACATCATAAATTGGGAAAAACCACTATATTGCCAGCTGGCAATATTTCAAGACTAAACAATGGATATGATCTGGTTTATTTAGATCCTCCTTACGTTGGAAAAACCAAAACAGGCGATGATTACTTAAGACGATACCATTTTTTAGAGGGATTGGGAGTTTATAACGAGTGGCAGGAAAAGATAAATTTCACATCAACGAATAAAACATTTCATCCAATTGAACATCTAACAAAATGGCAAAGCAAAAAAGATTTTCGCGACTTACTTTTTGACACCATAAAAAGACATAATAAATCAATTGTTGTTTTATCTTACATTACTAATGGTTTTCCAGAAGAAGATGATATATCAGCCCTTTTTCGTTCTACGTTTCGAAAAAATCATGTATTAAGAAAGGAGTTTTGCCATGCGTTGGCAAAAGAAAGAAAAGTCGAGTTACTCTTTACAGGGACAAACATATGAGTATACATGAAAGAAAACCGCCAATAACTTATGCCCAAATTATATTTCTTTTTTTAACTGTTGCTATATTAGCCCTGTCTATTTGCTTTTACTTCAATTTTTTGACTGGTGAAAAATGGGCATCGATCATATCCGGCTTATTAACTGGACTTATTATTATGCTCTTTCAGGCATTTTTGAGCTGGTATGAATTCAAGACCATTGACAAATACAGGAGCCTAGGGGTTGTAGATATATTATCAAACCGTAAAAATCAAGAATATTATGGAAACCTCATATCAAAATCAAATAGAGAAATCAAAGTTCTAGGCGTAACAGCCTTAAGCTTTCTTGAAGATTTCGCCAGCAAAAATCCAAACACAAAAGAAGATCAATTACTAAAAGCTCTCAAAATAAAAAGCGTTAAAGTTAAAATTCTAGTTGCGCATGAATCATATCTTGACGAAAGACATCGAAGAAAGGCAATCGAAGCAGAAAGTCGATTGAAAGAGTTATCATCGCAAGATAACTTCGAATTTAAATACTACAAGCACATACCAGCGCATAGCATTATGATCATAGATGACGAATGTCTAGCCGGACCAGTTTTTCCAGAAGTTAAAAGCCAAGATACTCCAACTATTCACCTAAATAGATATAGTCAATTAGCAAAATATTACGAAGACTACTTCAATAATGAATGGAACGATGCCGAAACACGAAGTTAATTACTACTTTAAACTAATTGTTGCATCTCGTCTTCACCTAACCCTACTAGCCTTACATAACGGTGAATATCGTATAAATGGCGGATTGGGGCTTGCAGTTAGAAACCCTTCATGTGAATTACTATTTTCAAAATCCACAGACTTTTCCATTCGCGATGAGCGCAACAATCCATTAACCAGTAACGAATCTAATCGCTTAGAGTCATTGCTCTTTGCCGAGCTAAAACTGCGCAACTTTGACTATGCGCTCGACGTCGTTTTAATCGGCAATATGCGCCCGCATGCCGGTTTCGGCTCCGGCACGGCCATCACGCTTGCATGTCTAGAAGCTTTGCATCTTATGAACGGCTCGCAAGCAACACCCGCTGAATTGATTGCCGCCTCCAAACGCGGCGGGACTTCGGGTGTCGGCATACACAGTTATTTCTCCGGCGGTTACGTGTTCGACTTGGGGCGCAAAATAGACGGCAGCCCTTTTATGCCGTCCAATCAAACCGGCTCCAAACAGTTGCCCTTGTTGCTGGATCAAGGGCCGATGCCGGATTGGAAATTCGGTATTTGTTTGCCGGCGGGTATCCCGCACAAAACCCAAGCCGAGGAACGCGAATTCTTCGCGCGCACCTGTCCATTACCTGCTGTTGCGGTCTACGAGACTGTCTATCACACCTTGTTTGGGCTCTATGCCGCGCTACGCGAAGCCGACCATAGTGGATTTTGCAATGCCTTGAAAACCATACAGACATGCGCCTGGAAGCAGGCTGAACGGCAAGAATACGGCAGAGAATTACTCGACATTGAACAGGCAATTTACAGCGCAGGAGCAGAAGCGGTCGGCATGTCCAGTCTGGGGCCTAGTTTGTTTTTTCTGGCCGACGAAGTACCTGGGATTATCGAAAAAATGCGAATTGCCCGTCCCGACTGCGATTGGCTGATCACCCGCCCCGACAATCACGGACGGCAAATTGTCTATGACTGAAATTGTCTTTTTTACCTCCAGCGCGATCAAACTGGCTCACGCCCGCTATCTATGTCGGGATTTCGACGTACAGATCACCGGTTTTCGTGAGAAAACCTTTGCCGCGAATTATGAGGAACCGCGCATTTACGACCGCGCCGAGCTGATCGAGCTCAGCTATCAGGATGCCTTGCAACGCTGGAAAAAATCCGTTTCTTCGGATGAACAAAAGTTGTTTTTCATTGAGGATACCTCGGTGATTGTTGAGGCTTTAAGCGTCGAACGGGAAGTACCAGGTCTGGATGTCAAATACTGGATGTCGGAAATCGACTTCGTCAGTTTGGATGCGCAATTACATGCTGCGGGAAATAACCGTAGTTGCACAGTGCGCTCGGATTTAGTCTTGCATTTGCCAAAGGATTTACGCAAAGGCAATCAAAGCGGAAGTTATCGACGCTTTACCAGTTATAGCCATGGCAGCATCGTCGACCGAGAACAAGTCATCGTCACAAACCTGATGTACCCCTGGCTGGACAACAAAACCTTCAACAAATGGTTTGTACCCGAGGGTTGCGAAGAACCGATCAGCCTACTGCCGATCACCGAGGCCGACAAACACGATTTTCGCGCGGCGGCATTTCAAGAAATGCTGAGCTTTTTGGAACACCACGGCCAAATTGCCAAACGCGGAACACCGATTATTCAAACCCAATTGGAAGCTGGTGTGCCGCTATTTGTCATTTGCGGCCCGTCGTGCGCAGGAAAAACTACCTTGGCCGAACATCTTGCCACAAGCTACGGTTATTACCACATCGAAGCTAGCGATTTCATGTATCTCAGTTATTACCAAAGGCACGGCGTGGGTTCTTCGGTGCCTATTGGGGATTTTGCCGAACAAGCGCTTCGCGACCAACCGGAAATCGTTGCTAGGCAAGTTTTGGAAAACATTAAGGCTAACCGCCCGATAGCTGCCGTGGTGACCGGATTCCGTTCACCTATGGAATTGGCATGGTTCAAAAGTCATTACGGAGGACACCAACCCATCGTGTCTGTGTTTATTAACGCCGATGCTTCAATACGCTTTGAGCGCTCATTAGATCGTGGCCGCGAAGCCGTACCGGATAACTGGGAGCGATTCCAACGACGAGATGCGCAACAAGCGGCAATGGGGCTTTGCGATTTAGCGGTGAGCTTGGCGTCTGACCATATCAAAAATGAAGGCGGTCGCGACACCTTCTTTGAAATTTTTGCGGAACGCTATCTTGGCGATTGGCCGTTTCCGCAGAATATCAGCTACAACACACTTAGCGCGGGTGTTCTCGAAAAATTGATTCTAAAAGCGCTTTACGAACAAGGCGAAGATAGGGATTTCTTTACTACCACCGAAATCGCCCATCTGATCAACCGAGATCTGCCCGCCGATAATCAGCGAAGCAAAAACAATATCAGCCGTTACTTCAATCAACGCTTCTATCCGTATTACGAAATTAAGCTGATTGATGGCAAGCGTAAATATCGGCTTTCCAATACTGGTTTGGGTAAAGTTAAATTGTTAGGGATTTAGTCCCTGCCACTAGACTTCCTCCAATCCCTATTAATCTAGCTTTCGTTTATCCATCCACTTCAGTTTACGCAAAAGCTCAGGACAACCCGAATGAAACATCTATCAATGACGATTTTTTTGTTGGTTGCCCTGACCGGCTGCACAACAAGCTCTCCCTATACCCAGCCATTAGCCGTAACCGACCCAGTTCCAGCTCCAAAATCCCTATCAACCGCCTCGCTATACCCATCGGCTGCTGCCGAAAAAACCGGCCCCGTGAATGTTTATCTGATTCCGTTGAATGATTTCTCGGAAGATGTTGCGGCGCAAATCGGCAGGGATTTGAGTAAGGAATTTGGGCTGTGGGTTAAGGGCACTGTGGCAATGGGCACGCAAGGCCTGATGCCTATGTCGGCCTCTCAACAATTCGCGGCGGAAGACATCTTCGAACAGGCGAAAACCGTGATGCAGCGTTTGCCGGAAGCGGACAGCAGCACCTATTTTATTTTTCTGACTAACCGCGACATCAACAGCCGGGCCCGGAATTTTCGTTTCCAGTTTTCCTACCACGACAAGGTCTGCCGCTGTTCGGTGGTTTCCGCAGCGCGCATGCACCCGGAACCGGAAAGTTCGCCAGGCGGTCGCCAACAGCTCGAATCGCGATTTATAAAAATGACCAAACGCGCCATCGGCCAGATGGTTTTGGGGTGGGAGCGCTCCAGCGATATTAACGATCTGATGTATTCACCGATTATGAGCTTGGACGACATTGATCATTTGGGTAATCGGCATCCTGCCATCCCCAAAAAATAAGCCGGCAACAGAAGCCGGCTTTGATGGTTTCCGCTGGGTTTCACTTTGTTCTACCCAGCCTAGGTTGCTGATTTACCCCTCTCCCGCTGGAGAGAAGCTGTTTTGCTTCGCGCTGAATAATTACGATTTTTTAATCTTTTAGCGCCGTTTTAGCCTAAGGAATACCGGTTTTAGCCTCGCAATTGGTCGCACTATCGGTGCCGGAACCACCGTCGCAGCTGTCCGTACCCGCTTCGCCGTTTAGGGTGTCGTTGCCGGCGTCTCCTTTCAGCGTGTCTTGACCAAGGCCGCCGCAGATGATGTCGTTATCGGCGCCGCCGCTGATGGTGTCGTTACCGCTCAGGCCTTGGATGATGTCGCGGCGTTTGGTACCGACCAAAGTATCCGCACCGGGAGTGCCGACTATGGTGGGCACCAAACCATTACACAAAAGCGGCTGCACCGCGACGGTTTGCGTGGCGCTGTTGTTAAGCGGCTGGCCGTCATTTTGGTCGGCAAGCACAGTCACTTGATTGCTCAACGTAACAGCAGCGGTGGGAATGGCTTTGACGGTGACCGTGGCGCTGGCTGTGTTTGCCAGGCTACCCAAATTACAAGTGATCTTGCCGCTGACTGGCGCACTGCAACTGCCTTGCGATGTAGTTGCGGAGATTGAAGACAATCCAGAGACCGGCAAGGTGTCGATTAACTTCACACCCGTGGCATCGGCTGTACCGTTATTCTTAACGACAATCGTCCAGGTCAGGCTGTCGCGCACCATCGCCGCACTGGCTGTGCCGGTAACGACCAGATCCGCCGAAGGTACAGCTGCCAATTCGAAAGCACCGATATCGCATTGCGGGCCTTGCGGACGAGCCAAGCCGCGTTGGTCCAAATTGCTCACCGGTGCAGTTGCGCACAGTGCGTTATCGGCGGCATCAATGGCGGCGCTGCCAGGGATTAGTGCCAAAGTTTGGGTCGGACCGCCATTGTTAGCCAAAGTAGCTGCGACCAATGTGCTCGCATCGACACCGGTGATATTGCCATTGCTGCCATGTACCGGCACTATCGGGCCAATACCGTTCCATCTGTAAAACAGGGTAGCGGGAAAGCCAATCAAGTTGTAACTGGCAGTCGTTGGCGAACCGCCAATATCGGCATCACCCACCGCCGCCGTATTGCCGGCGACGATGCTGTTATGTAGATTCAGCGTACCAAGATTTTCGATGCCGCCGCCGTTGTCTTCCAGGGAGCAAAAAAAGCCTGGCGGGCAAACCGGTAGCTGCACGCTATTGCCGACAATGGTGCTGTTCGTGATCGTCGCCGAGATACTGGAGTTTCTGATCGCACCACCGAAAACCGAACTGTTGCCGGAGAAGGTACTGTTAACCACCGTGAGATTGCCGCCGGGATTGGCTAGAGAGGTATCCGAGTAGTTGGCGATACCGCCGCCGGTGCGGGTGGCGGTATTGCCGACGAAAGTGCTATTCAACACGGTAAGGTTACCGAATTGGTTATAAACGCCGCCGCCCTGCGGGTCCGCATAACCGTTCGCGACGGTCAGATTCTTTAAAGTCAAACCCGCGCCGGGTGTGACCCAAAACACGCGCACGGCGTTACCGCCGCTTAGCGTGACGCTACGGCCTATGCTATCAAGGGTTAGTCCATCGACATCGCTGATGGTCAGAGTGCTGCTCAGTACAGTAGTACCATTGACGGCAAAGGTAATAGTATCGGCGCCCGTACCGGCCGGACAATCGCCGCTGGTGGTATCGCTATCGCTATTGGCGTTGGCGACCGCTTCGCGCAGTGTGCAACTGCCATCCGCCACTGCGGCTACATCAAGCAAATTGGTGACGTTGATCGTGTTGGCCCAGGCAGGCGAAACTATCAGCGCGGATAACACAGCCAAGGCCATGTGGTTGCCGGATAGACTGGTTTTTGAACTGTTCATAAAATTTCCTTGGTGCTTGGTTTGCCTTGGAACAAGGCTACTGGTGGCCGATCAATCGGCACTATTAGTCGGGTAATGCTGTATTAACTCATTGGCCTGTCGTCATATATGCGTTAACCGTTTGTTTCAAGAAGTGTCACTCCTTGCATGGTCACGCGACACAAGCTAGAACTGATTGGCACCTGCCGTTTCGTGCAGGACAATTACCTTGTAAATCACCTGAAATTAGCAAAGGTTCAACACTGATAAAAAATCAGTAATTATTCAGTCAAAGCAGCGAAAAGCAATCGTAGGCTGGATAAGCAAAGCGCATCCGGCAAACTTGGTGGATGCGCACTGCTTATCCACGCTACACCTGTCGGGCGCAAGGAATTTAATGACCAGGTTAATAAGCCCGGTATGTTCTGACTCGCTTGTCCACCAACAGACTTGCTATTTAACCCAAGTATCCGAGTCGGCTATATTCGGCGCCATTACACCTGGATTTTTTAAAAATGACTCCCCCAATCTTGCAAAAAACCTGGCTGATAGGTTTGCCGCTCCTGCTATTGCTGCTCAGTTCCACCGCCTTTGCCCACGGCGTCGATGCCAATACCGAACGGTTTTTGCTGGCCAACCAAGGCGTCGCCATCGGCCCGTTTTTGTATATCGGCGCCAAGCATATGGTCACCGGCTACGATCACTTGCTGTTTTTGGTAGGGGTGATTTTCTTTTTATTCCGTACCCGCGACGTGTTGGTCTATGTCAGCCTGTTTACCCTCGGACATAGCTTGACGTTGCTGTTCGGCGTGTTGAGCCACATCTCGGTCAATCCGTTTCTGATCGACGCCATTATCGGCCTGTCCATTGTGTATAAAGGCTTCGACAACCTGGGCGGTTTTCAGCGTCTTTTGGGGTTTCAGCCCAATACGAAATGGGCGGTGATGATTTTTGGCTTGTTTCACGGCTTTGGCCTGGCGACCAAATTGCAGGATTTTTCGCTACCCGATGCCGGGCTTTGGAAAAACTTGTTGGCGTTCAATGTGGGTGTAGAGATCGGCCAATTCCTGGCTCTGTTGTTTATCTTGATTGCGCTGGACTTTTGGCGCCGTCACCGCAGCTATTACGCCTTTTCCACCGCTACCAATACGCTGCTAATGTCCGGCGGCTTGATTCTGTTCGGCTACCAAATCACGGGGTACATCATCAATGGATAACTCGATGCAAGACAGCAACCCGCCGGTTCAATCCGTTAAATCGCTAACTATCGCCAGTATTTCGGCAATATGTTTGGCTGGCGTGATTCTGGTCACCGCCGTATTGCCCGCCGAATACGGCATAGATCCGACCGGGTTTGGAGAAATGACCGGTTTAACCAGTTTATCCTCGACAAGCAAAACCCCCTCAGCAGTGGCCGGCGTTTGCCCGGAGTCGCAGGTAGCGATCAGCGCCGCCCAACCGGCTGCGGCCTCGCAGTGGCAGGATACGGTAAAAATCGTGGTACCGGCAGGCGAAGGCCTGGAATACAAATTTCATTTAGTCAAGGGCGCGGCCCTGGACTATTCGTGGTCCACCGACGGCGCGGCGCTGTATTTTGATTTTCACGGCGAGCCGCAAGGCGACAAAACCGGCTATTTCAAAAGCTACAAGGAAACCACCGACAGCCAATCCAGTGGTTCGTTAAGCGCGCCATTCGAAGGCTCGCACGGCTGGTATTGGGAGAACAAATCCAGCGCGCCGGTCACCGTGGTGTTAAACACGAAAGGGGCTTATCGGATTTTGGGTTTGATGTAATTAGGTGCGTCGCTGACCGAATAAAGGCGTACTAAAGGAAAAATGCAGATTCAACGCACGAGCGCAATTTAGATTATTCCGAACCGGAAATCCGGTTCAATCCTCCGGCCCGAAGCACTGCGGATAATCTTTGCACACTTCACAAGAAGGCGCTCGGCAGACATATAAGCCTTCCGCTTCGCACAATTGTTTGTACAAAAACTTTTTCCATTTCATATCTTTGCTGTTGCGAACCAGCAATTCCGGAAAGTTGTAACCCAACATGGCCGACAAATCGGTGCGCGACCATAAGCCTAAATCCTGCCAGAGATGATCGCTGCCCAAACAGGCCGCTACGATCATGGCGATTAGCCATTCGGTTTCTACTCCGGGGTTTGCCGCGAATTGCGCGAGCAGGATTTCCAAATCCTGTTTTTCCAACATGCGACTGAAATCCAGACAGCTACCGGAACTGGCTTGACTAGCCAACTTATAACCGGGGAAAGTCCTGTCGATCAGTTGTTGAAATTGTGCCGGGCTCAAGCCCAGGCTATCGGGAAGCACACCATCGCCGACACTCCAACTGGCGATGATTTGCGCCAACCAGACGCTGTTGGGCGACTGGTCGGCACGGGCCATCAGATCTTGAAAAATGTGTTGCCGCGACTTAACTACCGAGGGCTTTGCCCTATCATTCGGTTCTATGGAAAGTGTGCAACTCATACTCGATTCTCCGGCCTTTTTAACGATGACGCAGATAATTAATATTCGACGCGAATATCTTCATCCCTAACGATCATCTGACAAGCCAGACGCCATTCGGGCGGCAGGTCGTCGACAATCATTTGCTCCAACTGTTCGGTAGTGACTTTACCGATTTGTTTGAGCAGGGATTTTTCCTTCTCGGTCATCGTGCCACCCATGCGCTCCATTTTTTTGTCGATGCTGGTGACGCGGACCACGCAAGTGCCGCATTCGCCATCTTCGCATTCGAAATTAATGGGGATCTTGTTTTCCAAAGCCAGCTTCAAAATAGTCTGGGTGTGACTGCCGGCAACGGCGTAAACGGTTTTATCCCGGTATTCGGGACTGGTAAATGTTACTAATGCCATGTGTTACTCCTTTTGCGTTTTTAAACTGGTTTAAGGGAAATTTCGCCGCCCAATACTTGCGCTTGGCAAGCCAGACGGTTGTGTTTGCCGGCCATGTTTTCCCGCAAAATTTTGTCTTCCAGTACTGACGGCTCGGTCAGGTTATTCCACCCAGCAGTCACTTTCATAATGCAGGTTCCGCAATCGCCTTCCCGGCAACCGTAAGTAATACCGGAACCTACTTTCTCGGACACCTCAATAACCCGAGTGCCGGCGGGGACGGTAACAGTCACGTTTATATCTTCAAATG
>FSSH01002036.1_pt2 | contig 13652 bp, 13 predicted proteins | sample 1166101 | NCBI WGS metagenome assembly FSSH01 (sample SAMEA32972668, study PRJEB13176) | freshwater metagenome | biome: Drinking water system; feature: Biomass in drinking water that filtered by 0.45 um membrane; material: drinking water | place: USA | collected 2012-12-20 | depth 0 m | reverse complement strand
GCAACAGCCACAACATGAATTACTTGCTCACCAAGAAAGAAAAACTCGGTCACTGGCTGGAGTTGGGCGGCAAAGAACAGGCAACAGGCGATACCAAGAAGAAAGTACCAAGCAAAGGGGAATAGGAATGTCCAAGGGCGAACCGGAGATTATTGAAGGCAGATTGATTGCTACCGGCTTGAAGTTCGCGGTTGTGGTCAGTCGTTTCAATGACTTTATCACCAAAGAACTGCTGGCCGGCGCCACTGAGTCGTTGCGTCGCCACGGTGCCGATTTGTCTTGTGTAGATGTAATCTGGTGCCCGGGAGCTTTTGAAGTGCCTCTGGTGACCAAGCAGGCTGCTCTTACCGGACGCTATGATGCCGTCATTGCTCTTGGTGCCGTGATCAGAGGCGCCACCGCGCACTTTGACTTTGTCGCTTCCCATAGTGCCTCAGGCCTGGCATCCGTGGCCCTGGAGACCGGTGTGCCGGTGATAAACGGCATCTTGACTGTAGATTCCATCGAGCAGGCTATCGAACGAGCCGGCACCAAGGCCGGCAATAAGGGGGCTGAAGCTGCCACCGGCGCCATCGAAATGGCTAATTTGCTTTCAGCCATGAAATCGAACGCCGCCGTAAAATCATAGACCGGTTCAAGGAGTCGGGCTGAAGCCCGGTGCTTTTGCCTGCTAGTCTTCCTGACTCTTGCTCAAATCTTGCGGTGTGAGGGGAAATTCCTTGAGGAATTTCTCTATGGTGCCGGCGATTTTGAATACCTGCAGCATATTGCCTTCCACTGTTACTTCTTTCATGAGCAGGGCCTTGGAAAGATGTATTTTCTTTTGAATCAGACCGGCCAGGGTCATGCCGCTGAAATGGAAGCAGACATCCGGTTTGTCGAAGGCCGGATCAAGAACGCAAATTTGCGGCGTGGAGCCGTCCGGTGCATTCTTCAGTAACCAGCCCGGAAAGCTGGAAGCCCTAAGCTTGAAGCCCACGCTGCTGCCGTTGATTTTGGCGTCATTGAGGGCGCCCTGGGCAATCTTTTCTGGTACAAAGCGTTCGAAATAAAAGCGAGCCACTTTCTCCGAATAGTCTACCTGGCTGCCTTCCGCCGCGCCTGCCGCGGATTGGGGCTCGCCCCAGTGAACGCTTTCGGCGTAGGAAATGAGCTTTTCCAGGTAGTCTTCATCGAGGCGAACCGGCAAAAGTTGGTAGCGACCGCTTACTTCGAAGAGATTGCGCGTCTTCACCTGTACATCGTCCAGCAAAAGCTTTCTTATGGTATTGGAAAGATTGAGTCCGTCCGGTTCCGCTGCCACAATTTCGTCGGCTTTCAGGGCTCTTGCCAGGTGCGAGAGCCATTCTCGGTTGAGGGTAGTCTGGGTGGAGACCAAATTACAGATGCGCGGGCGATTTTCATCATCGAGGATGCGCAGGAAGGTATTGACGGCCACGTCCACCGGTAAGAACCAGAGTGTAGAGTCGGGATTGTAAGCTAGTTTGAGCTGGTTGGAACTTTTCAGGGGTTTGGCCAGAGCTTGCTTCAACTCTTTGATTAGATTGTATATGCCGGCCATTTTGAGCGTGGTACCGGTCTTGGTATCACCGCTCAAGAGCGGCAAACGCACCATATACCAGGGTGATTCGCTGGCGCTGAGGTTTTCGAGCAGGCGCTGCTCATATTGTTGGCAGGTGGTTTCCCAATGGCTCAGGGGCTTGCGCCTGGCGAATTCCAGCTCTTCCGGCACCACTCCATCTTTTTGAATGCCGCCCCAGAGGGAGGAAATAATGAAAGTGGGCACGCCTTTGAAATTCTTAGCCATGGTTCTAAAATCGGCGCCTGTCCAGGGCGCTCTTGCGCCCCGCGCTTCATCGAAATTGGGAGGCAGGGCACTGAATATGATGGCATCGTAGTGCTGGTTCTTGACCTCGGAGGGATCAACCAGCTTGAGGCGGTCCTTGAAGGTTCTTGCCTGCTCCTTGCCGCCCAGGGCTGCATCGAGCAGGGTCTGGGCCTGGGTGGTCAGGTCAAGGGGAGAAAGGCTGAGGAAGTTAAGGGATGACTTGCAGGCAAAATGCACATGCCAGCCTTTGAGAACCAGACCGGCGGCAAGCGGACCATTAAAAGAGGTAACCGGACCCCAGATATAAGCCGTTTTATGTGTCATTAACTCAGGCCTTCCCCAATGGCTTAAGGGCTTCTTTGGCTTTATCCTGCTTCATCGCGGCAGCATTTCCGTGAAATTCATATCGGCATCAACAAGGCAGGTGCCGGCCAGGGCATCGCCAAGCCTCATACTATCTTCCCTTGAGTAAGACCGGTAGGCTTCGTAGGGGACTATTACCAATACGTAAAGAGAAACTAGGCCGTGAATCGCCCCTTTCAGGGTTATCAGGATGGCGTTTACCGTGATCAAATGCAGCAGGGGTTCCACCAGTTGTAGCAGTACCAGGGGACCCAGGTAGATGGCATTGCGAGTCAGCACCTGCATAAGGGAGGGCGCCTGTCCGGTTCTCATGTCAACCACCCGCAGACCCATGAAATTCTTGCCGATACCACGACCGCCGAAAAGGAAGTCGCGCACGCACATGACAACGGGGATGACCAGGCCCTGGGTGAGAATGTGCTGAAATGGTATGAAACCAGCCACTATGGCTACTAGAAAGGCTGCTCCAAAGTCGATGCCCAGGGCAATCAGGCGACGACCTGGCTCAACTTTGACGGGTTGTACCGTGGCGTCGGCCATTTTGCTGTCGACATAGCTGTTGAAACGGTTCAGCAGACCGCCGGGTTGAGCACTTGAGCCGACGGAGCGGGAGCCGCGACTAGCTTTGCTTGCGGACCGATAAGGTTTCAGTTCCTCTTCGTCGTCGTCAGGGGCCGGCCCTCTTGAGGAAGGAGCCGGGCGGCGCACCGACCGGGAGTTTCTGTCCTGGTTTTCTGGATCGGGAAAAGATCTTGACATATGCTTCCTGATATCTATCCTCCAATCATAGTCTAAAATCCACGCCTCTCATAGAGTTCAAATTGGGACCGGCGTAACGCTTGAGGACTTTGCCGGGACTCTCAAACAGCCTGGCTGACAGGCGAAAAACATAAAAATAGATGAGCTTACAGGGCAGCCCCGATTACCTGTTCTAACATTAGAGAGGCGCATTTAGTTCATGGTCTCTTGAAATCCGCCGCATCCGGCGTGTTTTTCGCTCATGAGCTTTTGCCCTGTAATGCCGGTAAGGGCAACCCTGTCTGAAGAGCTCTTTTGAAGGTGAAGGAAAATAACCATGAACGATAGAGAAACGGTAATTGTGGATGGTCTTAGAACTCCATTCGGTCGCATGGGCGGGGCTCTTGCTCAGCTTAGCGCCGTCAAGTTGGCCACACCTTTGATAAAGGAGATAGTGGAGCGTAACAAGATCAAGCCCGATTCCATCGATGAGGTGATTGTCGGTCAGGTGGTTCTTGCCGGTTGCGGACAGATTCCTTCCCGCCAGGCTTTACTGGCAGCCGGGCTGCCCAACACCACTGAATCCACAACGGTGAACAAAGTATGCGCCTCCGGTATGCGCGCGGTTACTCTCGCCGATCTGCGTATACGCGCCAATGACGCCGATATTATCGTGGCCGGTGGAATGGAATCTATGAGCCAGGCTCCTTACATTGTCGAAGCCAACTCCGCTCGTTTCGGTAAGCGCATGGGTCATGTGGCCTTCCAGGATGCCATGCTTGTAGATGGTCTTGAATGTCCCGTCACCGGGGTGCATATGGCTGTACACGGAGCCAAAGTGGCGGAAGAGTTTTCCATCGGCCGTGAAGAACAAGACGAATGGGCTGTAAGAAGCCATAAAAAGGCCGTGGAAGCGCAGGAAAAAGGCGCCTTTAAGAAAGAAATTCTGGCGGTGGAAGTGCCGGCCGGCAAAGGGCAGACCAAGCTGGTTGATAAGGACGAATCGCCCCGTGCCGACACCAGCAAGGAAGCTCTGGCCAAACTGAAGCCGGTCTTCTACGATAAGGGCAGCATCACCGCCGGCAATGCCCCGGGAGTGAACGACGGTGCTTGCATGCTTCTGGTGATGAGTGCCGGCAAGGCCAAAGAACTTGGTCTCAAGCCCCTGGCTAAGATTGTTTCCCATGCCTCTATCGGTCAAGATGTTCCTTACCTGGCCACAGTGCCGGCCCTGGCTACGGAAAAAGCCTTGAAGAAAGCCGGTCTCAAGGTCGAGGATCTGGACCTCATGGAAATAAACGAAGCTTTCGCCGCCGTGGCCCTCAAGTCGATCAAAATGCTCGGTATCGATCCGGAGAAGGTCAATGTCAATGGTGGCGCCATTGCCCTTGGTCATCCCATCGGTGCAAGCGGTGCCCGCATTCTCCTCACGCTGGCCCGCGAAATGGAAAGCCGTGGCGCCAAATATGGTGCGGCTGCCATCTGTTCCGGCACCGCCCAGGGTGACTGCGTCATCTTGAGCCGTGAAGGTCTGGACTAAAATTGCTAATATAGCCAATTAGCTAAATCGATAGATCGGGCGGCGCCGCTTTCCTTTTGCAGATGTCTACTTTGTGATTGATGGAATGGGCGCCGCCTTTTCGGTTTATAAATGAGATTTACAAGTGAAATTGTCCCTGGCATATTGTCCAGAGAAGAGATAGGCGGGAGCGAGCTTTATGGTTGATGGTCAGGTCTCGGTTCAAGATGCAAAGGCTCGCATAGACGAGCTCAGTCGTCTGGTGGAGCATCACCGGTTTTGCTACTACGTGGGCGAACCGGAAATTATCGATGCCGAATTCGACAAGCTTTTCTATGAGCTGCAAGAACTGGAAAAGACCTATCCTGATCTGGCCAGACCGGACAGCCCCACTCAGAAAGTAGGGGCCAAGCCGAGTACCGACTTCAAGGAAGTGGTGCACCGTATTCCACTTCTAAGCCTGGCCAATGCCATGGGTGAAGATGACCTGATGCACTGGCAGGAGCGCCTGGCTCGTGGTTTGAAAGAGGCTGAGCGGGAAGAGTCTGCGCTCAGTTTTGTCTGTGAACATAAAATAGACGGACTCTCTGTTGCGCTCTCATACAAAGACGGTCACTTCCTCCAGGGTGCCACCAGGGGTAATGGCGAAGTCGGTGAAGATGTCAGCCTCAATCTTAAGACAATCGCCGGTTTGCCACGGCAAATCAAGCCGGTTGCGGTCATGAAGGACGGCACCGTGCGCGCCCCTTCGGACGATCTTCCTGCCGGCAGCTATGAGCTGAATGTGCCGGCGCAGGTGGAAGTGCGCGGCGAAGTCTATATGCCGGTGTCGAGTTTTGAGGCTCTCAATGCTCAGCTTCTGGAGGATGGGCAGGAACCTTTCGCCAACCCCCGTAATGCCGCTTCCGGCTCGCTGCGCCAGAAAGATCCAAGTAAAACAGCTAAGAGAAAACTGGCTCTCTGGGCTTATTTCCTCTACATTCTTGATGAGGGTCTCAAACAACCGGATAGCCACTTTGAAAATCTGGCTCTGCTTGAAGCTATGGGTTTTCCTGTGGAACCCAATCGTACTTTGACCGGTGCCGAGGGCCTCATGCAGTTCGTTCAAAACTGGCATATGCCCAGGCATGGTCTCGATTATCAGACCGACGGCGTGGTCATAAAGCTCGACCAGCGTCCTCTCTGGAATCTACTCGGCAATACCAGTCATTCACCTCGCTGGGCGATTGCCTATAAGTATCCCCCGGAGGAAGCCGAGACGGTCATCGAAGAGATTCATTTCGATGTGGGCCGCACCGGCGCCGTCACGCCTGTGGCCTGGCTCAAGCCGGTGAAGCTTGCCGGTACCACTGTGAAAAGGGCTACACTCCACAACAAAGACCAGATCGAAAGACTGGATATTCGCATCGGCGACACGGTAATCGTGCGCAAAGCCGGCGAGATCATCCCCGAGGTGCTCTGCGTGGTAGCCGGTAAACGCCCCGAGGGCAGCGAGCCTTTTGTTTATCCTAGTCAGTGCCCGGCTTGTGGAACGGACCTTGTGCGCCTGAAAGAAGAGGTTGTCTTCCGCTGTCCCAATATCTATGGCTGTCCGGCGCAGTGTCTGCGCCGCCTTGTGCACTGGGTGGGCAAGGAAGCCATGAACATAGACGGTGTGGGTGAAATGCTCATTGCCGAACTGAACCGCAAAGAGCTGGTGCGCACTCCTGCCGATTTCTATCGCCTCAGTGAAGATATTCTTTTGACCCTGGAGCGCATGGGCAAAAAGTCGGCGGAAAATGCCGTCAAGGCTATCCAGGCATCCAAGAACCGTCCCCTGGCGGCTCTTATCTTTGCTCTCGGTATCAGGCATGTGGGTGCTTCCGTGGGAGAACTTCTGGCCCAGCGCTTCTCCTCCATGGATGCCCTGGTGAACGCCAGTGCCGAAGAAATAGCCAATATCGAAGGGGTCGGTCCGGTCATTTCCGGGCAGGTGAAAGAGTATTTCAGTCAGCCCGAGAATATGCAGTTGATTGCCGAACTGAAAGAACTGGGAATTGCCATGGAAGACCAGGGCGGCGCCCCTAAATTCAGTCCGACGCTTTCCGGCCTCACCTTTGTGATCACCGGCACCCTGAACACAATGGAACGGACGGAAGCGGAAAAGGCAGTCAAGTTGAGAGGCGGCAAAGCCAGTTCCTCGGTCTCCAAGAAAACCGACTATCTGGTGGCCGGGGCAAGTGCCGGTTCCAAATTGGCTAAAGCTCAAGAACTTGGTATAAAGGTTATTGACGAAGCTGCCTTTCTGGAAATGCTCAAGAATGAAGTATCTGCGTAAACTGCCGGCCCTCTTCCTGCTTTTGTTGACGGGAGGAAGTTCAGTACTTTTGGAGGCTGCTCCTTTGCAGCTCTCGCCTGCCTATGGCAAGACTTCCAGCAAGAACACAAAAGATCCCAGCGAGAAAAACGCACGCCTGGGCAAGCAGCTTTATGAGAAGGGCGATTACGACGGCGCCATTGATGCTCTATTGCAGGCTACCTATTTTGCCCGCAACGGCTATGCCCCGGAAGCCTTCTACTATCTGGGTATGACCTACAAAGCTAAAGGGCAAGATCAAAAAGCTCTTGATGCTCTCAGCCGTCATGTGGAGCAGGCTCTCGATAAGGCCGGACCGGGGCACCTGGCTCTGGCTCAGGTTTACACCCGCATGAAAAACTATCAGAAAGCGCGGGAAGAGATTATGAAAGCCTTCTCCGCCACCGATTACCGCGATCCGCTCTTCCGACAGATACACCTGGCGGCAGGCGTCAATGAAGACACTGCCGGGCACTACCGGGCTGCCCTTGATAGTTATCGGGAAGCCCTGGGCAATAACAAACGCGACTGGGATCTGTATGAAGCCTGGATTCGCTATGCCGAATGTCTGATGAAGTTGAAGGAATGGGTTCTGGCCTATCAGACTCTTATGGATATGACCACTACCAAAAATCCCCTCGTAGGCATACATTACGACCGGGTGCATCTGGATATCGGGCTTTGTCTGCTCACCAAGGGAAATCACCAGGGCGCCATTGAAAACTGGCACCGGGCTCTTGAATATGAGCCACGCAACCGGGAAGTGCATTTGCAATTGGCTATGTTGTTGGAGTCGGAACGGCATCTTTCTTCCGCTCTCAAGGAATACAAACAGTTTGTCGCCAGTTGTGGCGATGAAGACAGGGAGCGAGTCAATCAGGTAGAGCGGCGCATCGCTACTATTGAGCATAGACTGGCTGCCGAAAATGAGGCTCCGGCACCCACCAATCCCACCCCTTACATGCGCGAGCAAGAGCAGAAAACGGTGGATGCCCGAATCAAGGAAGAGCAGGAGCGCCTGCGCAACATGCCCACCGATCCGGGCTTCTAAGCGTTCGGGCTTCTAAAATTTTAGAAGTCTAAAAGTCTAAGTTTCTAAAAGAAGGAATAGATGAAGAGTCTCGTTATCAGCGCCAGTTTGAACCCCGATAGCCGCAGTCGCATCATGGCTCGCCATGTGTTTGAAGCCTTGCCTGCGGCGGAGCGCCAGTTTCTCGATCTGCGGGACTATCCTCTTCCTCTTTGTGATGGTGGTGCCGCCTATGGTGCCCCTAATGTGAAAGTGGTGCACAAGCTCATCGAGGAAGCCGACCTCTTGATTGTCGGCTTCCCTGTCTATAACTACAGCTACTCGGCTGCTTTGAAGAATCTGGTGGAATTGACCGGCAAGGCCTGGGAAAACAAAGTAGTGGGTTTTGTCTCCGCTGCCGGCGGTAAATCCAGCTATATGTCGGTTATGACTATCGCCAATGCCTTGATGCTTGATTTTCGCTGTCTGGTTGTGCCTCGCTTTGTCTATTGCGATGGAGAGGCTTTTGTCGGTGACGAACTGAAAGACGAAAGCGTTGCCCGTCGCCTGCGGGAATTGGCAGGCGCCGCTTCCATACTGGCTTAGTGCCGGAGCCGCATCAGCCCCAGCTAAGTTATATTCTCGTCTTTTTGAATCCTTCCGGCGGCAGAAAGTCGCGAGCCGGTAGGCTGCCTTTCTGGTATTTGAGCAAGGTGGTGGTCACTCCTGCCCCACGGGCGAAGACCAGGCAACCGGTCTGTTTGGAGAACCAGGCCTCAACTTGCTCGGCATCAGTAAGAGGGAAAGTGGTCAACCAACCTCTTACCGGCGTGTCGCCGATGACCGTGTCTTCCAGGCGCTTGGCGTCGGAAGACTTGTACATTTCCTCGTCGAAAATGCCCACTCCCAGGTTGGTGAGAGGGCTTTCCTGAATAGTCTTATCATGCTGGAAGACAATGTATTTCTTGCCTTGCAGGTAGTCGAGCAAAGTGATTCTATCTACAGAGAGGAAGAGATTTTCAGTGCGCTCGCTGCCGACACTGTTTTTGAAAGGCTGGGAAAAGCGCATCACCGAAGCCACTTCCTTCAGTCGCACATGACCCTTGCCGTCGGAAGAGAGAATCACTCGCCCCTCGCCTTTGTCCGACTTCTGCTGGAACATGGCCTGGTAAGCTTGCTTGGGGTAGGTGGTCTTTAAGTCGCGGGAGAATTTAGGGTCGGCTTTGCGCGAGGCCTGGCTGAAGCCGTACATTCCTAGTATGAAGGCAAGTACCAGAATAAGTGGTGCAGAGCGCCCGAAAGATGTGGTCATGGTGCTTGGCTTACTTCCTGACTATTTTCGAGATTTTCTGGTGGGTAGCTTCGATGGTATCGGCCATTCTAGCCAGAGTATCGGCTAATTCTTTATCTGCGGTCAAGGGTGTGGAGCCGGTCATGACCAGATAAGAGCCTCGACCCAGGTCGATTAGATAAGCGGTTTGCCAGACATGGAAGTCTTTGGTTTCACCTTCCAGTGAGAGCCTTGCTCCAACCTTTTTATCCGAGCCAAGGGTAACCACAAGATTTTCCAGAATTTTTGAAGTTTTTAACTGCTGCTGCATCTGTTTTTCCAGCGCCTTGCGCGCTTTAACATTGGGCTTGCCGCGGCGCACTTCAAAAACTATTGATTTGTTCAACTCGCCGGCTTGTTTGACGAGAACATCTGTGGCAACGAAGGGGTTTCTGGTCAGAGCCCAGCCATTGGGCATCTGGTAGCGGAAGCGACCGGCGCCCTCCTGGATGATGGCCCATTTGACCTCTTTTTTCTCATCTTTGTCGGATTTTGCACTGGTTTCGTCTTCTTTTGCGGCCGGCTCTCCCTTTGTACTTGTGGTTTCAGGGGCGGGAGCGGCTTGTGAAGCTTCTTCCTGACTTATGGGCTCTCTTCCAAGAGTTTCCGGCTGGGTTCCAAAAGTATTCGGCTGTCTTCCAAAAGAGTCCTGCTGCCTTCCAAAAGAGTCCTGTTGTCTTCCAAAAGAGTCCTGCTGTCTTCCAAAAGAATCCGGCTCTCTTCCAAAGGTATCCGGTTCTCTTCCAAAAATTTCCCCTCGGTCAGCACCGAAACCCTGGGCTCGAGCAGCGGGGAGCAAAATAAGGCTGAATAAGAGGCTGAAAACCAGGGCCGAGTGGCCACGGCCTAATTTAAACTGGGGAAAACCCCCTCTGGTAATCAGGGTGAGTGCAGGAGCGTTCATGCTTCACTTGTAACATAATCAGGGTGATCCTGGACTAAATTCGGCCTGAACTTAGTTGTTTGGTTGTTCTGGCAATTTGTCCTTGGCGACATTAGAATGGAAAGACTGCCAGTTGACTACCCGGTAACAAGTTTTTACCCTTCCTGCGAGGGCTCAATTCTTGAGAGATGTTAATGCTGCCGCCGTTCAAGCCGGTGCATCTACTTGTCAGCCTGAAAGTGCAAGCAACAGCGGCATCGAGGTTGTAAACCTGTGCAAGACCTATAAGGGGGGGCGGGTGAAGGCCATCGATGGGCTCAGTTTAACCGTAAGTCCCGGCGAAGCCCTTGGTCTGGTGGGTCCAAACGGGGCCGGCAAGACCACCTTGCTCGGTTGTTTAATGGGCTTCCTGCACTATCAAAGCGGTACCATTACCATAGACGGTCTGGCTGTGGACGACCTGGTTACCCGTGCCAACGTAGGCTATTTGCCCGAGCGCCTCACCTTTGATCGCTGGATGACCGGGCGTGATTTTCTGCATTACCACCATGAGTTGAGCGGGCGTCCCCATAAGTTGCAAGAGGCGGAAACTGAAGAGCTATTGCGCCGGGTCGACCTGGAGCCTGCCGCCTGGTCCAAACCGGTGCGCAAGTACTCGCGCGGCATGCTGCAGCGCCTTGGCTTTGCCCAGGCCTTGATTGGTAAACCTCGCTATTTGCTTCTGGATGAACCGGCCTCCGGTATGGATCCCCACGGCGTGCTTGTTGTGCAGGAGCTTTTGCAGAGTCTAAGGGCCGAAGGTCTTACCTTCTTGCTCAATTCGCACCAGCTCGACCAGATTGAGCGGAGCTGCGATCGCGTCGCCTTCATTCAAAAAGGCAAAGTTATCAAGGAAGAGAATTTACGCGATCGTGAAAGCAGCTTGAGCCACACCCTCATTATTAAGTGGCTTTTGGAAGGGGCTTTGGTGGATGCTTCCACCTTTACCAGGGTAACTGCTCATTGTGGCGCTACTCTTGAACAATTTTCTCCGGAAGATGGGCTGGCCAGAGTTGTAGTAGACAATGAAGAGGACAGCGCCAGCCTCATTAAGGGTTTAGTGGAAGCCGGCGTGCCGGTGACCAGAGTTTTGCCTGAATTGTCCAGGTTGCAACGGGTTTTTATTGACGAAATGCGCAGAGGAGAAAGACAGTGAACCGAGCTATTTGCGTAAATACCTGGCGGCAGTTCAAGTCAAATAATGTCAGGTTGATTCTACTCACCTTGCTTATATTGGCTCCCCTGGCTCATTTTACCTGGAGGCGCTGTACTTACGAGTGCGACATCATGGAAGACATGATTTCCTATCCCTTTGTGGCCAGTCTGTTTGCGCTCATCTGGGGAGTCGGCGTAATTAGCTGCGAGAGACAGCACGGCACCATTTCACTGGTTCTGGCCAGACCCCTTACCGTCAGCCGCTATGTCCTCAGCAAATGGTTCGCGGTTGGTTTTGCTGCTTCCTTGTGTTCTTTGCAGTGCTTGTTTGTGGAGCATGCCGTTTCGGTTATCTTGCATCCGCCTCTACTAAGTAACCTTGATTTTGTGGCTAACGGACTTGAGCGCATTATCCTTGCTTTTGGTACGGCCAGCATGCTCATCTTCTACTCTTCTCTTGTTACCGGCCTGAAAGATCTGGCCTTGATCGTAGGTACTCTCTTTGCCGGCCTGGTGGGCATGCAATTTCTTCGTCCCTTACTTGTCAGCGAAATTGGTGCTGGAACTGCCGGGCAGCAGTTTATGGCCCATCTGACAAATGTTTTCGGCAGTGGTTTCGTCGTGTTTTTCTTCCCTAATATTCCGATTTCCGAAATCTTGAACGGCAGCAGCGCCATTTTTACATCCACTATAAATTTTGTTTGTGTGGTGACGGTTTGTCTGTCCCTAGCCATATTTTTCCTCAGCCGCAAGGAGTTTTCATATGGCCAGGACTAAATACAAGGGCACTCGCAAGCAGCCTTTATTGCTATATATTGTTGCCGGCTGTTCTTTCATGTTGGCTTCTTTTCTCTGCGTAGACAGAGAGTTCGGCTTGAATATTACTTACGATCTCTCTTCACCATTTCGCAAGCAGCCACCGATTAAATGGCGCAGCCGCACCCAGGCAATCAGCGAAGCTAAGCTGACCAGAAAGCCACTTTTGTATGCAGTGCTTTATAAAGGCGATGAATTTGCCTATCGCCTTGAGTCTGACGGACTTTGCCAGCCGGAAATCTACAACTATGTGAACGAGAATTTCATTCCGGTGAAGGTACCGGTATCTGCTCAACCGGTTACCGATGAAAGTTTGGGTAAGGAGTTTAAAGGCTTTACCAATCAGGTGAACATGGACTATCAGCAAAGCGGACTCTATGTAGTGCCGTACCGCCTGCTCGATGCTTCCGGTCGTGACATAGCGTCCACGGCAAACCTTATAGAACTGGGGGCCACCGACCCTGAGAATGTCAATCCTTACGGCGATAACTACGGACAGCGATTTGAGATAGGGCGCAGCAGTTGCGCATTTGACGGTTTTGGTGCGCACCGACCACCCCTTTTGTCTCGCTATCGAGACAAGGATGATTTGCTGGAGTATCTTTACATGGCTAAGACCTGGCATACTCTGAGACCCACTCGTGGCCTGGTGAAATGGCAGCCTAGTTCAATTCTCAATGAGAAAACTTCTGTCCGTGCGCAAGTTAAACCTAGAATGCTCTTCCTCCTAGCCGATGCCGGCTACGATTCTGATTTCTTCCGGCTCTCTTCCTTGCACTCCAAAAGACTTGCCGCCATAGTCAACTCCAAAACCCGCCCGGTGCTGGTTGAGTATCATCCTTTCGAGCCAGCCCTCGACAAAGACATTGATTATCTAAAAAAACAATACGGCGTCAATACTCTGCCGGCCGTGGTTTTGCTCGATACCAAAGACGGCAAGCCGGTTGTACAGAGGGGGAATATTTACGAAGGTAGTCTTATAGACTTCATTGAAAGTGGAAGGAATAAATTGGCGACGGACAGCGAGCAGTAAAAAAATCTTCGTCGAGAATGAAAGTAGGAGCTAGCGGTGATTGAACTGGAGCGATCAGCTCTGCGGCTGTTGCGTGGTGATTGACGTGTCCAAAGTAGGGGTGAAAATCCATCAAACAGTAAGGGTGTTGGTTCTTCTGTGTTTCATCGTGCTCTTGAATATTGGCACGTTTGCTGTTTCTGCTGTACATCATTCAGTCCTGTACATGTTGGGTATCCCGGTACTCTGCTCGACAGTCCTAGCATTGATGAAATGCCTTGGTCTTCTTGGGCTTGAAATGCCAAACAGGTTTTTGAGTAAGCAGAAATTCGGATTGAAAGTCTCGGTCTGGTTGATAATTATCGCGAGCGTATGGTTAGTAGGTAGTTGGTTCATTTGGTCCTTGATGCAGCTCTTTGGACCGTAATGTCACTTAAAGGAAACCTGCGCTGCTATTGAGTGAAAAACCACGAGCGTTCGAAAAGGTTTGAAGATGAAACCATAAGGTTTCGACAAAGCGGTCCGGAAGCGTCTCCCCCTCCATCGAGGCTAATGTAAATATGACCAGCGACGGAACCAATACCTACGAGTGGGATGCCGAGAATCGGCTGATAAAGATAAATTA
>FSSH01001460.1_pt1 | contig 13680 bp, 13 predicted proteins | sample 1166101 | NCBI WGS metagenome assembly FSSH01 (sample SAMEA32972668, study PRJEB13176) | freshwater metagenome | biome: Drinking water system; feature: Biomass in drinking water that filtered by 0.45 um membrane; material: drinking water | place: USA | collected 2012-12-20 | depth 0 m | reverse complement strand
GGGAAACAGTTAACGCCGCGCTAGCGGCTGGCGTAAAATTGGCCGCGCCCGCGCCTTATTCCCCCGCCCGCGATGCGTCCCGGATCGCCCGGAATTCATTGCCCTCGCGCCAGTTGGGCCAGTCGGCCGAGCCCGCGATCTCCGCGCCGACCGCGTGCAGAATGGTCATGGACTGTACCATGCCCGAAAGATCCCAGTCTTCGCTGAATTCATCCGAAGGCTGATGATAGCGCACGGCTGTATAGTCGTCCGCGAGCGCCTTTCCCGCCGCCTCGCCCCCGTCGACGAGGTCGGAACCCGCGTCGGCGTAGAGCATCGGCACGCCCTTCTTCGCGAGGCTGATATGGTCGGAGCGATAGAAATAGCCTTTCTCCGAATCGGGGTCCGGCCGCAGCGTCTTGCCCGCCGCGCCCGCGTGCTTCTGCAAGATGTCCTCAAGCGCGGAGGCGCCGAAACCGATGACGACGATGTCCTTCGCGGGCGGCAAGGGCAGCACGCCGTCGATATTGACGCCGCCCACAATCGCGCGGAGCGGCACGGGCGGGTTTTCCGCCATATAGGCGGAGCCGAGGAGCCCTGACTCTTCCGCCGTCACGGCGGCGAGGAGGATCGAGCGGCGCGGGCGCGGACCCGCCGCGAATTTTTCGGCGATTTCGAGAATGCCGGCGACGCCGGTCGCGTTGTCGACCGCGCCGTTGAAGATCTTGTCCTCGCCTTCCTGCGACGGGTCGACGCCGAGGTGATCCCAATGGCCCATATAGAGCACGTATTCTTCCGGCGCTTCGGTCCCTTTAAGGACGCCGACGACATTGGCGTCGCTCGACCGCTTGATCGCCTGCGTGATCTTCGCCGACGCTTTAAGGCCCGTCATCGCGACCGGCCTGAAGCCGCGCTTGTTCGCCGCCGCTGTCTGCGCGTCAAGATCAAGGCCCGCCGCCGCCATCAGCGACGCCGCCGTCTCCTTCGTAATCCACCCTTCGAGCGCGGCGCGGCTTGCGCCATTGTCCGCCCGCTGAAGATCGATCTGCGGGCCGGACCACGACCCCTCGACGACGTTCCAGCCATAGGCCGCCGGAACCGTGTCATGAACGATAAGCGCCGCGGCGGCGCCCTGCCGCGCCGCTTCTTCATATTTGTAGGTCCAGCGGCCGTAATAGGTCATCGCCTTGCCGCCGAAGAGCGTCGCGTCATTCGTCAGGAAACCAGGATCGTTGACGAGAATGACGACGGTCTTGCCTTTGACGTCGACGCCTTCGTAGTCGTTCCACTGGTGCTCCGGCGCGACGACGCCGTAACCGACGAACACCATCTCGCTGTTTTCAAACGCGACCTCCGGTTCGGCGCGCTTGCTGCCGAAGACGGCGTCGGTCTTGTAGGCGAGCGGGCGCGCCGCGCCGTTGACATCGATGCGCAGGAAAGAGGTCGCGGGATCGAGCGTTGATTCCACCATCGGCACGTCGTGGAAGTAAGACGCGCCGACGGGCTCAAAGCCGAGACGCTGATACTCCGCCGCGATATAGGCGCGAGTTTTCTCCCCGCCCGGCGTCGTCGGCGCGCGGCCCTCGAACTCGTCGGACGAAAGCGTTCGGATGTGGCGCTTAAGATCGTCCGCCGTGATTTCGGGCGATGCGATCTTTTCCGTGGTCCGCGCGGCCGGCCCGACCGCATCAAGCACCCCCGCATCGACCTCGGGCGCGACGCTCGGGTCCCCGCAGGCGGCCAGGGCGAGAAAGCTGACGGCGGCGAGGATGGTCCCGGTTTGACGCATTGGAAAGCTCCCATTCAAGGCGAGGCTTCCTGTCGCATGCGCGCCGCGCCCTGATCAAGGCCGCCAATTCCCGCGACCATTCGCCAAAACGCGCCGGTTTTCTCTGTCGCTTCCGCAAGACTTTTGCATTAAGAGCGCGGACGCTGCGCCGGGCGGGGACCCCGGCGCGCGGTTTTTGCGTCAGTCCCAAGGTGTCTCGGGAGGACCCTTGCCATGAGCGTTACGGTGAAGGCGGCGCCAGCCGCCCTTTCGTCATTTGAAGACGCCGCGCCCAAAGCGCTGCGCAACCTCGCCGCCAGCGCCTATTACCAGATCGCGGTCGAGCGCGGCGAGGGCCTGATCGCCGCCGAGGGTCCCCTTGTCGTCAAGACGGGCGAGCACACCGGACGCTCCGCGCAGGACAAATTCACCGTGCGCCGCCCCGAGATCGAAGCGAAGATCTGGTGGGACAATTCAAAAGCGATGAGCGCGGAAGCGTTCGAGACGCTTCACCGCGACATGCTCGCCTATGCCGAGGGCAAGCACCTTTTCGCGCAGGACCTCAGGGGCGGCGCCGATATCGACCACCATATCAAGGTGCGCGTCTTCACCGAGCTTGCCTGGCATTCGCTGTTCATCCAGCACCTGCTCGTGCGCCCGCCGATGGCGGAGCGCGGCTTCGTGACGGGGAAAGCGCCCGATTTCACTATCGTCGACCTGCCGGGCTTTGAGGCTAATCCCGCCCGCCACGGCTGCCGGTCGAAAACGGTCATCGCGGTCGATTTCGTCAAGCGCATCGTTCTCATCGCTGGCACGTCCTACGCCGGCGAGATGAAGAAGTCGGTCTTCACGATCTTGAACTTCCTGTTGCCCGAAGCCGGCGTGATGCCGATGCATTGCTCCGTCAACGTCGGAAAAACCGATGACGCGGCGGTCTTCTTCGGCCTGTCCGGCACCGGCAAGACGACGCTGTCGGCCGATCCCAACCGCACGCTCGTCGGCGACGATGAACATGGCTGGTCGCCGAACGGGCTCTTCAATTTCGAGGGCGGCTGCTACGCCAAGATGATCCGCCTCTCGCCCGAGGCCGAGCCCGAGATTTACGCGACGACGAAGCGTTTCGGCACGGTGCTTGAAAACGTCGTCATCGACCCCGAGACGAGGGCGCTCGATCTTGACGACGCCAGCCTCGCCGAAAATTCGCGCGGCGCCTATCCGATCCACTTCATCCCGAACGCATCGGCGACGGGGCGCACGACGCACCCGAAAAACATCATCATGCTGACGGCCGACGCCTTCGGCGTGCTGCCGCCGATCGCGCGGCTGACGCCGGAACAGGCGATGTATCATTTCCTCTCCGGCTTCACGGCGAAGGTCGCCGGCACAGAAAAGGGTCTCGGCAAGGAGCCGCAGCCGACTTTTTCGACCTGCTTCGGCGCGCCCTTCATGCCGCGCCATCCGTCCGAATACGGAAAATTGCTGGGCGAGCTGATCGAAAAGCACAAGGTGACGTGCTGGCTCGTCAATACGGGGTGGACCGGCGGCCCTTATGGCGAGGGAAGCCGCATGCCGATCAAGGCGACGCGCGCGCTCCTGAATGCGGCGCTCGACGGCAGCCTGAACGATGCCGAGTTCCGCACCGATCCCAATTTCGGCTTCCGTGTGCCGGTGGCGGTGCCCGGCGTCGATTCGACGATCCTCGATCCGCGCGAAACCTGGGCCGACAAGGAGGCTTACGACCTGACGGCCGCCAAGCTGGTCGACCAGTTCGTGGCCAATTTCGCGCAGTTCGCCGAGCATGTCGACGAGGGCGTGCGACAATCGGCCCCGCGTGTGACCCAGCCCGCCTGATCCGGCCCGCTCATCCCGGGCCTTCGTGCAGAAAGCCCCGTGATGACCGATCTGCCGCCCCGCTTTTTCGCCACCGACGCCGATGTGATCCGCATCGGCGAAGGCTTGCTCGCGCGCACGCTGCCCCGCGCCGAGTGGACGCATGAAGCACATCTCGCCGCCTGTCTCTATCTGCTGCGCGAGCGCCCCGAGATCGATCTGGACGCGCGCATCGCCGGCATCATCAGCGGCTATAATGAAAGCGTGGGCGGGGTGAATGACGACCAGAGCGGCTATCACGACACGATCACGCGCTGCTATCTGGCGGGCGTGCGCCAGTTCTTGGCCGGGCGCCACGACGACGAACCGCTGGCGGCGGCGGTGAACGCACTGCTCGCATGTCCCGTCGGCAGGCGCGACTGGCCGCTGCGCTTCTATAGCCGCGAGCGGCTGTTCTCGGTCGCCGCGCGGCGGCAGCACCTGTCGCCCGATCTTGCCGCGATCGCGTTTGAGCCCTGATCCAATCGGGCGCGGCTGCCCCCGCTAGCCGCGCCGCGCGGCGATGTGGCGGTCGATCACGCTCGCCAGCACGGTCATCGGCACATTGCCGCCCAGCACCACGGCATCGTTGAACGCCTTGAAATCATAGCGCGGCCCAAGCGCCGCCTTGGCCTTGTCACGCAGCCGCACGATCGTCGAATGCCCGACCTTGTAGCCGCAGGCCTGACCCGGCCAGGTGCAGTAACGCTCGACCTCGCTCTTCACCTCGATCGGGTTCGAGCCGTTCTGCGTCACGAAGAAATCGATGCCCTGTTCGCGCGTCCATTTCTTGGCGTGGATGCCGGTGTCGACCACCATCCGGCAGGCGCGGAATGCAAGGCTCTGCAGATAGCCGAGCCGCCCGGCGGGGAAATCGTCATACACGCCCAGCTCATCGGCAATCTGTTCGGCATAGAGCGCCCACCCTTCCGAATAGGCGTTGAAGCCCTGCAGCGTGCGCAGCAGCGATTGGCGGAACGCATATTCGCCCTGCCACACATGGCCGGGGATCGCTTCGTGATAGGCAAGATCGGGCAGGCTGAAGCGCGTCCACCGATCGGGTGTGCTGAGATTGATCCAGAAGCGGCCCGGCTGTTTGCCGTCGATCGAGCCGGCGCCGCCATAGGCGCCCGGCGCGCCGCCCTCCGCCGCCGGCGCGATGCGCGTCACTTCCAGATAGCCACGGGTGAGCGTGTTGAAGGCGCGCGGCATCCGCGAATGGATATCGGCCAGCTTTTCGCGAAGATAGGCGAGGATCTCGGCGCGCCCCTTGTCGCCTTCGGAAAAGCGGAAGCGCGGATCGCGGCCCAGCTCGGTCATCCGCGCGCCGACGCTGCCATCGCGCAGGCCGAGCGATTTCAGGATCGGGTCCATCCGCCCGTGCAGCTCGGCGAGCTGTTCGCGGCCGAGCGCGTGGACTTCGTCCGGCGTCAGCGTGGTGGTGGTGGCGGCGCGCAGCGCCCAGGCATAATAGGCGTCCCCCTGCGGCAGCTTCCAGGCGCCCGAATCCGGGACTGCGCGGCCGCGAAGCGCCTCCAACGCGGCGATCTGGCGGTTGAGCGCGGGCGCCACCTTGTCGCGCGCGATGGCGGCGGCGCGGGCGGCATGATCGCCCTTGATCGCGGTGCCCCTTTTGGCGAGCGAGGTGACGAGCCCCCATTGCTCAATCGGCCCGGCGCGCGCGATATCGAGCTGCTTCAGCGTCTGCGCGAGCGCGAAATCGGGCAGCACCACGCCGCGCGCGGCATCGGCGCGCGCGCGTTCGGTCTCGCCGTCGAGCTGGACCGCATAGGATTCCATCCGCTCGAGATAGCTCTCCACATCGGCCGGGCCGTTGATGACGTGATCGGTATCAAGGAATTGCGGCACGTCGATATAGGCGCCGACATTCTGGGCGACCGCATAGGGCGTGTTGCGGAAGCCCGAATTGAAGGTGGCGACATCGCCATAGCCGAAGCCGAAACCGTCGGCGGCGATCCGCATCGTCGCGCGAGTGACGTCGTAATCGATGCGGGCGGCGCCGGTGCGGGGGCGGGCGGCGCTCTTGTCGAGCGCGGCCAGCGACGTCTCGGCAAAGCGCCGTTCGGCTGCGACGCCGGCGGGCGTACGATCGCGCAGCTTGTGGCGCAGATCGGCGTGGCGGCCTTTGTCGAGCCCGAGCGAGGTCGCGCCTTCGGGGGAGAGCCGCAGCATCGCATTGGCAAGGCCGGTCAGCAGTGCCGCATCCGGATTGGCCGCGCGCGGCTTGGCGGCGGCAGCAGCGGCGGGCGCCAGCGCGGCGAGGGTGGCGGTACCCGCCCCGGTCAGCAGCTCGCGGCGATCGATCGGCATCATGCGCTCCCCCTTATGGTTATCGCCCAAGCTTAGCCGGTGCGGGACTGCGCGCAAGCGGGCACGCAGCCGCCGCTCGTCGCGGCGCGGCGGGCATGGTATGAGGCCTGCGCAACGATCAGGAGACGGATCATGGGAATGCTCGACGGACTGCTCAGCCAGCTCGGCCCCAATTTCGACATCGCCAATATGGCGACCAAGCTGGGCCTGTCGCCCGAACAGGCGGAGATGGCGGTGCACGCGCTGGGCAAGGCCCATCCCGAACCCGGTGACACGGTGCAGACGGCGGCGGCGAGCACCGGCCTTTCCACTGATGTGCTCCAGCAGATTGTCGGTCACATTGGCGGCGAGGGGTCGCTTGCCAATTTCGCGTCGATGCTGGGCGGCGCCGGCGGCGCGCAGGGCGGTGCCGCCGGGATCATGGGCCAGGTGAGCGGAATGCTCGACCGCGACGGCGACGGTAACCCGCTCAACGACATTGCCGGCATGGCGGGCGGCCTGTTCGGCAAGAAATGAGGGGAAGGGCGGGGAGCCGCATGGCTTAGGGCCGCTCCCCGCCGACCCGGCTCAGTCACTCATGCCGCTCGGCACCAGCCCGCCATTCTTGGCGAGTTCGTTCATTACGGCCTTGTGCAGCCACAGGTTCATCTCGGCGCTGCCATCGAGTTCGCCGGTATAGCCCAGCTCCTGCGCCAGTTCCTTGCGGTTCGCGAGGCTCGAATCGAGTTCGAGCAGCTTCATCATGTCGACGATCGAAGTGCGCCAGTTGAGGCCGGGGTGCATCTTGGCGCGCTCTTCCATCACCGCTTCGACATCGACCTGCGCCATGAAGTCGGCAGTGGCCGGGGCGGGAGCGGGTTCAGGCGCGGTCACCGGCGCGGTGGCGGCGGCAGGGGCCGCAGCGGGGGCGCCTTCGGGCGCGTGTTGCACAGCCGGAGCAGCGGCCTTCTTGCCCCAGATTGCGTCCTTGATCATGCCGAAAATGCTCATCGCCGATGCTCCCTGATGTGGTGGTGCTCACGAAGGGACGCTGCCGGCGGTGTCATCGGCGGCGCCCGTCGTGCTACCCTAACGCACGATGATGACATTCCGGCGCAGCGCGCGTCAGGATGCCGGCGGCAACGGCTCGACGATGAGCGTGGCGCCCTGCACGGCGGCGATCCGCACCCGCGCGCCCGTAGGAGCATCGGCGCCGGCGGCGGGCCAGACGCCGTCCGCCACGCGCACCCGGCCCTCGCCGCCGGTGATCGGCTCGATGACGGTCACCGTCGTCCCCACCAGCCGCGCGGCGCGATCATTGAGCTGCGGATCGGCCGAGGGCACCGGAAATTCGACATACCAGCGCCGGCCGATCGCCATCGTCGCGATGCTCCATAGCGTGAACGACACAAGCTGGAGCAGCAGCGGCAGCCCCGGCACCGCGAGCGTGGTGATGCCGGTGATGAGCGCGGCGGCGGCGAGGAAGATGAGGAACACGCCGGGCGCCGCCAGCTCGGCCAGCCCAAGCCCCACGCCGACGACGAGCCAGGCGATGCCGGTATTGTCGAGCAGCCAGCTCATCGTCACTCGCTCGCAGGCGGCGGCACGACGCGCGGCACGCCGGGCCTGGCCGGGGGCGCGGGCGGGCTCGGGCTCGTGCCGAGCGCCTCTTGCGCCAGCGCGCCGATGCCGCCCAGCGTGCCGATCAGCTGCGTCGCCTCGACCGGGAACAGGATGGTCTTGGCATTGGGCGAGGTCGCAAACTTGCCCACCGCCTCGACATATTTCTGCGCGATGAAATAGTTGATCGCCTGCGCGCTGCCATTTTCGATCGCGTCGGACACGAGCTGGGTGGCCTTGGCCTCGGCCTCGGCGGCGCGCTCGCGGGCTTCGGCATCGCGAAAGGCCGATTCGCGGCGGCCTTCGGCTTCCAGAATGCGCGCCTGTTTCTGTCCTTCGGCGCGCAGGATTTCGGACGCGCGGCTGCCTTCGGCTTCCAGGATGTTCGCGCGCTTCTCGCGTTCGGCCTTCATCTGCCGCGCCATCGCGTTGACGATGTCGACCGGCGGGCGGATGTCCTTGATCTCGACGCGGGTGATCTTGATCCCCCACGGGTTGGTCGCATGATCGACGACGCTCAGCAGCCGCGCATTGATCTCGTCGCGCTTCGACAGCAGCTCGTCGAGGTCCATCGATCCCATGACGGTGCGCAAATTGGTGGTGGCGAGCTGCATCAGCGCGACGAACAGGTCCGACACTTCATACGCCGCCTTGGCCGCATCGAGCACCTGGAAAAACACCACCCCGTCGACGGCTGCGACCGCATTGTCCTTGGTGATGATTTCCTGGCCGGGAATGTCGAGCACCTGCTCCATCATGTTGATGCGCCGGCCGACGGTGTAGAAAAAAGCGGGGTAGAAGCTCAGCCCCGGCTTGGCGACAGTCGTAAAGCGGCCGAAGCGTTCGATCGTATATTCATGGCCCTGGCGCACCATCTTCAGGCTCGCCAGCAGGAACAGGATGACCAGCGTCAGCACCGCGATGACGAGGGTAGACAACAATAACATGGCAATGATCCTCCTGCGCGCCGCTTGAGCACGCTGCGGCTCTGCTAGCATGGCTCCTGCGCCGTCGCAGCAAAATGCGTTGGGTGGCCGTCCCCCTAGCGCGCGGCCGGGCACTTGGTTACATGGCCGGCCACGCATCCCCCAGCGCAGGAACCGGCAGCTTGATCGACATCCGCCTCGGCCTCACTTTCGACGATGTCCTGCTGACCCCGGCCGAATCGGACATCGTTCCGTCAATGGCCGACCCGCGCACCCGGCTCACGCGCGGCATCGCGCTCAACATTCCGGTGCTTTCGGCGGCGATGGACACGGTGACCGAGGCCGACATGGCGATCGTGATGGCGCAGCTTGGCGGCATCGGTGTGCTCCACCGCAACCTTTCGATCGAGGAGCAGGTGGCGGCGGTGCGGCAGGTGAAGCGGTTCGAATCGGGCATGGTGGTGAACCCCATCACCATCCGCCCCGATGCGCAGCTCGCCGAAGCGCGCGAGGTGATGGCGCGCCACCGGATCAGCGGCATCCCGGTGACCGAGGCGGGGGGCCGCCTCCTTGGTATCCTCACCCACCGCGACGTGCGCTTTGCCGAAAACGCCGAGCAGCCCGTTGCCGAGCTGATGACGCGCGACAACCTCGCCACCGTCCGTCCCGGCGTGAGCCAGGAGGAAGCGCGGCGGCTGCTGCACGCGCGGCGCATCGAAAAGCTGCTGGTGGTCGACGATGCCTATCGCTGCATCGGGCTCATCACCGTGAAAGACATCGAAAAGGCCGTCACCTATCCCGATGCGACCAAGGACGCGGCCGGGCGGCTGCGCGTCGCGGCCGCGACGACGGTGGGCGAATCGGGTTTTGCGCGCACCCAGGCGCTGATCGAGGCCGAGGTCGATTGCGTGGTGATCGATACCGCGCACGGCCATAATCGCGATGTCGCGCGCGCGGTTGAACGGGCCAAGGCGCTCAGCAATTCGGTGCAGGTCATCGCCGGCAATGTCGCCACCGCAGAGGCCACGCGGGCGCTGATCGATGCCGGCGCCGATGCGGTGAAGGTCGGCATCGGGCCGGGATCGATCTGCACCACCCGCGTCGTCGCGGGCGTCGGCGTGCCGCAGCTCACAGCGATCATGGACTGTGCGGCCGAAGCCGCGAAATCGGGCGTGCCGGTGATCGCCGATGGCGGCATCCGCACCTCGGGCGATGTCGCCAAGGCGCTGGCGGCGGGCGCGTCGACCACGATGATCGGCTCGCTGCTCGCCGGCACCGCGGAAGCGCCGGGCGAAACCTTTTTATATCAGGGCCGTGCCTATAAAAGCTATCGCGGCATGGGATCAGTGGGCGCGATGGCGAAGGGCTCGGCCGACCGCTATTTCCAGCAGGATATCCGCGACCAGTTGAAGCTGGTGCCCGAGGGGATTGAAGGGCAGGTGCCGTTCAAGGGGCCGGCGCGCGACGTGATCCACCAGCTTGTCGGCGGCGTGCGTGCGGCGATGGGCTATACCGGCGCGGCGACGATCGAACAGCTCCAGGCCAATGCGCGCTTCGTGCGGATCACAGGCGCAGGGCTGAAGGAAAGCCATGTCCATGACGTGACGATCACGCGTGAAGCCCCCAATTATCCGACGCGCTGAGCCATGATGCCCGCGGCCGCGCGGCCCCGCCTAGCGCAGCCGGCGGCCCAGCGCGGCGTTGATCTTGCGATCGGTATTATATTGGCTGAGCGCGTAGACGGCCCAGATCGCCGCCGGCAGCCAGCCGATCAGCGTCAGCTGCAGGATCAGGCAGACGATGCCCGCCACCGGCCGGCCGATGGTGAAAAAGCCAAGCCAGGGCAGAATGATCGCAATGATTAGCCGCATGACTCCCGCCTCCGTCCCCAAGGGGCCATTACAGCTATGACCCCGCCCGCCCGCGCGCAAGCGGCGATCGAGCTGCTCGATGCGATCATCGCCGCCGCGCGCGAGGGCGGGGCGGCGGCCGATACGCTGATCGCCCGCTATTTTGCCCAACGCCGCTATGCGGGTGCCAAGGACCGGCGAGCGGTCCGCGAGCTGGTCTATGCTGCGATCCGCGCGAACGGTGCGCCGCCGCCGTCGGGCCGCGCGGCGATTCTGGGGCTGATCCGGGGCGGCGGGGTCGAGGGCGTCGAATGGCTGGACGAAACAGTGTTTGACGGCAGCGCCCACGGCCCGGCGCCCGTCGCCCCTGGCGAGCCTGCCCATTTGCCCGATCCGCTGGCGGGCTGGGCATCGGCGCAACTGATCGCAGCGCTGGGCGGCGACACGGCGGAGGTGGCGGCGATGATCGACCGCGCGCCGCTCGACATCCGCATCAACCGTGCGGTCGCCGGGGCGCTCGCGATCGCCGGCGCCGAGCCGATCGCGGGGCTGCCCGATGCGCTGCGGCTGCCCGCCGGCACCGATGTCGAGCATATGCCCGCCTATCGCGCCGGCGCGTTCGAGGTGCAGGACGTCGGCAGCCAGATCGTCACGCTCGCCGCGCGCGCCGCGCCTGGCCAGCGCATCATCGATCTGTGCGCCGGCGCCGGCGGCAAATCGCTCGCGCTCGCCGCCGCGATGGCGGGCGAGGGGACGATTCTGGCGAGCGATACCGATCGCGCGCGGCTCTCCCGCCTCGCACCGCGCGCCGAGCGTGCCGGCGCGACGATCATCGAGACGCGGCTGCTCAACCCCGGCCAGGAAGCGGCGATGCTGGCCGATTGGGCGGGGCAGGCCGATAGTGTGCTGATCGACGCGCCCTGCTCGGGCACCGGCACGTGGCGGCGCAATCCCGAGGCGCGCTGGCGGCTCACGTCCGCGCGGGTCGCGCGGCTGGTGGCGACGCAGGCGCATCTGCTGGCGGTCGCAGCCGCGCTGGTGCGTCCCGGCGGCGCGCTGGTCTATGTCGTCTGCTCGCTGCTCGATGCAGAAGGGGCAGAACAGGTGGCCGCCTTCCTCGCCGCCCATCCGCGCTGGACCGCCGAGCCGCTCGCGCTGCCTGCCGGTCGCCCGCACGGGCCCGGATACCGGCTGACGCCATTGCACGACTCGACGGATGGCTTTTTTGTCGCGAGGATGTGTGCGCCATGCTAGCCCCGCTCTCTCGCTTATTGGAGACGACCATGCGTTTTGCGTCGCTCGGCCTCGCCGCCGCGCTTGTCCTGCTTACCGTTTCGACGTCGCTCTACGGCCAGCGCCCCGACGATCAGATCGATCCGCGTTCGCTGCAACTGCTCGCCGCCGGGCGCACGGCGCAGGCCGCCGGCAAGCTCGACGAGGCGACCGACAGCCTGGAGACGGCGCTCGCGGTCGATCCGCGCAACCGGGCCGCGTTCGTCGCGCTTGGCGATGTCGCGCAGGCGCGCGGCCTTTCGGGCAAGGCGATCCGTTTCTACCGCGAGGCGCTGACGATCGAGCCGAACGACCTGGCGGCGCTGAAGGGGCAGGGCAGTGCCTATGTCGCCAAGGGTGCGCTGGAGCGCGCGCGCCAGAACCTCACCCGCATCCGCAAAATCTGCACGCGCGGCTGCCCGGAGGCGACCGAGCTTGCCGCGCTCATCGCGCGCGGGCCTGCACCGACCGTGGCGGCACAGACGCTGCATTCGAACAAGAACTGATCAGCCCAGCGCGCGGGCGATCGCCACGAATTCGGCGACGCTGACCGTCTCGGCCCGGCGCGTGGGATCGATGCCGAGCGCGGCCAGTGCGGCTTCCGCCCCGGCCACCGATTTCAGACTCTGACGCAGCATCTTGCGCCGCTGGCCAAAGGCGGCGGCGGTCACTCGCTCGAGCGTCGCAAAGCGCACGCCCGCCGGCATGTCGCCCGGCACGATATGCACCACCGCCGACATCACCTTGGGCGGCGGCGTGAAGGCGGAACGGTGGACGGTCATCGCGATCCGGGCAGCGGCGCGCCACTGCGCCAGCACCGCCAGCCGGCCATAGGCATCGTCGCCGGCGCCGGCGACGATCCGGTCGGCCACCTCGCGCTGGAACATCAGCGTCAGCGATTGCCACCAGGGCAGCCAGTCCGCCGACAGCCAGTTCACGAACAGCGCGGTGCCGACATTATAGGGCAGATTCGCGACGATATGCGCCGGTTGCGCGAACAGCGCGCGCGCGTCGATCGCCAGCGCGTCGCCCTCGATCACCTTGAGCCGACCGGGAAAATGCGCGTCGAGTTCGGCCAGTGCGGGCAGGCAGCGGCGGTCGCGCTCGATCGCCGTGACGCGCGCGCCCGCTTCGAGCAGCGCGCGGGTGAGCCCGCCTGGGCCGGGGCCGATCTCCAGCACCTCGGCGTCGGCGAGATCGCCCGGAATGCGGGCAATGCGCGCAAGCAACTGGCCGTCGAGCAGGAAATTCTGGCCCAGCGCCTTGCTCGCGCTCAGCCCGTGCCGCGCGATCACCTCGCGCAGCGGCGGGAGCGCGCTCATTGCTGCCCGGCGAGCCGCCGCGCCGCTGCGTCCGCCGCCAGCCGGATCGCCGCGATCATCGCGCCCGGATTGGCCCGGTCCTGCCCGGCAATGTCGAATGCGGTGCCGTGATCGGGCGAAGTGCGCACGATCGGCAGGCCAAGCGTGATGTTCACGCCCTCATCGAAATGCAGCAGCTTGAGCGGGATGAGTGCCTGATCGTGATAGCAGCAGATCGCCACGTCATAACGCGCGCGCGCGGCGGCGTGGAACATCCCATCGGCGGCGAACGGCCCGCTGCAATCGAGCCCCTCGGCGCGCAATTGCTCAATCGCGGGCACGATGATGTCGATCTCCTCGCGGCCGATATCGCCGCTTTCGCCAGCATGGGGGTTGAGCCCGGCAAAGGCGAGGCGCGGCGCTTCGATCCCGAAATTGCGAGCGAGGCCGCGCGCGGTGACCCGCGCCTTCGCCACGATCAGCGCGGTGTTGAGCGCATCCGGCACCGCGCCGATGGGGATGTGCGTCGTCACCGGCACCACGCGCAAGCTGGGCCCGGCGAGCATCATCACCGCATTTTCGGGCGCGATGCCGCAGCGTTGCGCCACGAACTCGGTCTGCCCGGCGTCGGTGAAACCGATGCGGTAGAGCTGTGCCTTTGAGACCGGCGCCGTCACCAGCGCCCCGGCGGCGCCCGCGCGCACCAGCCCGGTCGCCATTTCGAGCGCGAGCAGGGCGCAGCGGGCGCCATCGGCATCGGGCGCGCCGGGCTCGATCTCGCCGGC
>FSSH01002914.1_pt2 | contig 13681 bp, 10 predicted proteins | sample 1166101 | NCBI WGS metagenome assembly FSSH01 (sample SAMEA32972668, study PRJEB13176) | freshwater metagenome | biome: Drinking water system; feature: Biomass in drinking water that filtered by 0.45 um membrane; material: drinking water | place: USA | collected 2012-12-20 | depth 0 m | reverse complement strand
GTAATGTGGTGTTATGGAACAAATTGGGTAGTACCGCCGAGGTTACCAATAGCGAAGTAGGACTCGATGGCAGCATTATGGGCAACAGCTACGCTTACGAGCCGGCCAAATTCGGCAATGGCTAGGTTCGCAAAGCCCTTTGGAACTGGATTGAATTTCCCGGCCAAATTATGACTAGCTTGGCGCAAAAAGGGACTATATCAATGTGGGTCGTCCCCAAAGTAACGCAACCTCAGCCCTACGATTACGGCGTTTTTGGGTTGGTCGGCCACCCATATTCAGGACAGCAAGATAGTTTTTTTCTTTACTGGGGCGATGGGGTAACCGGTCAGGGCTTCTTCGGCGGCATCGCTTCTACCAATATCATGACATCATTGGAACCTCGGCAATTTGTCGCACAAATTGGCGCAGCCTTCCATGCCGCCATCGCCTGGAACGTGAACGGCATAGATGGTGGCAGCGATACATTAAGAGTTTATCGAGACGGACAATTGATAAGCGCGAGTTCCGCACAATGGAATCCGGCCACTATTCCCGCCTCGGGCTTTGTGTTGGGATCGGAAGCGGAATCTGCCGGTAACTCCTATGACAAATACGTCGTTGACAATGTCGTGGCTTACGACTATGCCAAAACCGACTTTTCCGACAGATTCATCGAGAATCCAGTCGAATGCGAAGTGGGTGGACTTCCAGAACTATCGGCGGTTATTAGTAATAAATCTGGTACACAAAACGCCCGCATCTGGACTATTACGCTGACCAACAACAGCAGGTGTCCGGCGGAAAATACTCAAATCGACGACTTGCGTTTAACTCAGTTAACAGGGAGTAACTGCACACCGGCCATCACTATTCCAGCCAGCTTCCCATTGGGCGTGGGCAATATAGCGGCGGGAGCTAAGGTAAGCGGCACAGCAACGATAAACTTCGGCGGCTGCCCCAACACGGCCAGATTTAAAGCAGTCATCCCATTTAGCAGCAACAATGGCGAAGTAACGGGATCGAAAACTTTAACCAATCAATTCCGCTAGCCCTAGCCTGGAGATACCTCATGTTAAAACTAATGATCATGTTAGCAAGCTTGTTTCTTGCATTGCCGGCTTCTCACGCGGCCACTTCCCTACAACTAGACCCCATTAACGGCTCAATCGAAGGGGACGCGGGCGATACCGTGGGCTGGGGGTTCCTGCTCACCAATACCCAAAACTACTTGGTGGTGACCGGTGCGGAATTCCAGTCATCCTCCTCATCGGGCACGTTTACAGACCTTATCAGCGCGCCTGATAATTTCTTCGTTGTAGGGCCGGGTTTTGGCGCCAGCACGGCCTGGGGACAAACGTTCGACGCCACCAGCCAAATCGGCGTCGGCAGCTTTAAGATTGCCGACGATGCCACGCAGGACACGATCTATGGGCAGATCGTGCTGACTTACGATCTATTCACCCGTAGCCCGTTCAACCCCTTGTTCGACCCGGACACCGACACGTTGTCCAACGGTAATTTTTTAACGGCAAATGCCTCGATCAAAATCAATACCGTGCCGTTACCCGCCGCAGCTTGGCTGTTTGCTGCTGCACTGGCGGGGTTGGGATTGAGCGGACAACGCCGCCGCATCTAACATAAGAGCAACCAGGATAAACACCGCCTCAAAATCGAGGCGGCGTTTTCGGAAAATATTCTAAACAGCAAGGCAAACGGCAGAATTGATTAAAGCTTGTGCTTAAAAACTATCGGCGCAAGTTCGACATATCCCTATTCACCGCAGAATCCTCAAGCAAATCAGCGAGCAATTCGCTCTATTTACGTAAATATTCAGCGCTGAAAGATTTTCATCCTGCTCAGCAGAGGACACAGGTGTAGGGGCAAATTCATTTGCCCTTTTGTCAACATTGAAGATTAAGGTCGAATAAATTCGACCCTACAGCAGGTTCGCCTGCGTGGAATCGAGACCGCCCTTGAACTATAACGCCACTCCACTCGTTCCGTCCAAACCGTCCATAACAGCCATGACAAATTTGTCATGGCAGAAACGGACAATTAAACAGCGTTACACACCCGGATACACTGGTCACCAGCTGATTTGCCGTACACAGCCCGCTCTGCCTCTACGTCCAATCGTCACCGAAACATTTCCATTGACTACTTCTGGGTACTTGCTATGAAAACACTACTTACCGCTTCCATTCTATTATCTTCGGCCTTGGCAACCTCCTCCGCCTTAGCATCCAATGATTTTGAACATGAGCATGAGCACGGTAACTGCGGTAACCAATCGTCTTGCGATTTAGAAAAACTGAGCTTGACCTTATCCGGCGGCAACAACGGCACGCTAATTTCCAAAGCCGATAGCGATACCGCCAACAATAGCTACACCCTTAACTTCGATTATCAGCTGGACACTACCTTCATCAGTAACGCCCTGCTGAAAATATGGTTGCGTGACGACTCAACATCAGCCGACGATTCACACTATAACGGCATATTGAAAGACAGAAACGAATACGCCCGCATCACATCCATTAACGGCTCTAACATTGCTACCGACTGGACCGAAGTCGACGGCTACAAAAAATATATCAGCTTGGATGTTCGCGACTTCCTGTCCACAACCGGCTTCGCCTCTCTGACGGCTGTACTCGGCGTAAAGGATAGCGGCAGTAAAGATTACTTTTTCAAAGCGGCCGAGCTCTATGTTGAATATTGCCTAGACAACAATGGCGGAAGTGGCCCGATTACCTCGGTACCGGTTCCTGCCGCAGCCTGGCTGATGGGTTCCGGCCTACTCGGATTGATGGGTTTTAACACCAGAAGACAACGTCAAGCATAATCAGCAATTTAGTTCGCTCTTGCTAAAAGCCGGAGGCGTTAATTGACGCCTCCGGCTTTTGTATTTTCAGCTTCAAGCGAATATTTTTACAAGGCACTTTTAAACTGTTCATGCAATTTCGCGGACGAGAACGGTGCTTTTGCGGCCGGTTTAAGCCATCGAGCAATTGCCTTGCGCCAGTTCGTAATAAACGTCCGCATTCTCGATCAATTTTGCGACCACTTCGCTATCCAAGACCCCTTCAGCCACGCGTTGCTGCAGATGCTCGATAATGTCGGCCAATAACATGCCCGCGCGATATGGGCGGGACTGCGCCAAGGCCTGAAAAATATCGGCCACACTGATAATCCGGCATTCTAAGGCCAAAGACTTGCCGATGGTTTTAAATGGGTAGCCCTCGCCACGCAGATTTTCATGGTGCAAGCCAGCCCATTGCGGAATCTTGGAGTCGGTAAATACCCGTTGCAAAATTCGGTAAGTATCGTAACTATGCCGCTGCATACAGGCCCGCTCTTCGGCAGTCAGGCTACCCGGCTTATCAATGATATCCTCAGAAACCCGCAATTTGCCGATGTCGTGCAATAAACCGGCAATTTCTACCTGCTCCAGTTCGCAACCAGTCACGCCCATATCCAATGCCAATTGCCTGGAGATTTGCGCAACCCGTTCAGAATGCTGCTCAGTGTAGGGACTTTTCGCATCCACCACTCGCGAGAACAGCCGCGCCATTTCCCGCAGCGAAGGATAAGCCAAGTCTACCGTCGGCAAGTCGCGCCCCAATTCGCGTAAATCCTCATCCAGATAATCCGGATCCATCGCCAACCAGAACGCCTGACTTTTCGCCAACTCGGCAAACGCAGCCAACAAGTCAGGTGCAAACAACGATCCCGAATAACTCAGCAATCGCTCGACGATTTGGGGTGCGGCCACCAAAATTTGCTCGCTGGCCAGATACGGAGCTTGCAACACATCAATGCGATCAGCCAGAAACAGTAGATTGGCACGCAACCGCACCTTTGGCGCTAGCGGCAATTCAATTAATTGCTCCCAGCGCGTGTGATGGTAACGGATCTCCTCAGCCAGATAGGCCAGGGGTGGGCAGGCCTGCAGGTATTCCGCGCCGCGTAAGCAATGCGCTTCGGCACCGTCCCACTCCAGCGATTCGGTCAAATGCCTATGCTCGCGAACCTTGGCCACCCCGCAATCATGCAACATGCCGGCATACAGAATGCTCAATCTATCGACAGCCGGCCAATCGAGTTTACCGGCAATATGCCAAGCCATCATCGCGACCCGTTTGCCATGCTTCACTTCGTCGATACCGACCAAATCCAGCGCACAACTCAAGGAGATGATGGAGCGATGCAAATCGATATGTTGACTATCCATGGGGCTGGACTCCAGATTGAAGGTGTTAGTACGATGCTATCGTACTTTGAAAAGATCGGCAAAGTATCACAAACATTCCAACTCACTCACCAAGACGACAAGCTGTAACTTCACGCAGCGCCGTGAAAAGCTTCGCATGACAGCCCCATGCCACCCTGCCAAAACTGTCGCAACCTCTGCCCCCTCTGTCAGTTGTTTAACTGAAAATCATTGGTACATCACATTTAAATAATTGATTAGATTAATTTAAATTAAGTTGGCACTACTAGTGCTATGTTAGAGTGACGCGCTATGCAAACCAATTGCTTGCACGCGAAATATTTATCTCTCAGCCACTGCCAAAAAGGAATCGACATGAACTCTGTAATGCCGAAAATGCGCTTATCCGGATTAATCCTGATTTTAGCCCTATTCACTCAAGCCGCTGAGTCGGCAACATTGATCGATAATTTTGCCAACCTTCAATCCACCACTAACACAGTCAACGGCCCAGTTAACGTATCCGGTTCAGGTCTAAGCAATTTGCAACGGACATTGAATTCCAGCCCTACCCCAGGCGGTACCACCAGAATTTTTGTGGAAGAGGGCTTGTTGACCGTCGGTAACAGCAGCAATTCAACCGGCACCGCCAGTGTGTTTTACAATTTCGATGCCATCGACTTCACGGCTTTCGCGAACGCGCTAGTCCTTACCACGGAATCTAGCGACGCCACCTACCAAATTCAAATGATCGCCAACGGTACGTCGATGTTAAGTTTTCAGAATTTAGCCAGCGTAGCAATCGGGTCACCGAGCACAATTAGATTCGATTTCTCACAATTCTCGAATCCCACGGCGTTCAAGAATCTGAACAGTCTGGAGCTGAAATTGCGGGGCACCAATGCCGCTTGGGACGCTGACTTCAGCAAGCTATCGACGGTTCCGGAACCGTCTGTAACCGCTTTATTGATCATAGGCGCTTTGGGCATTACGAGCGGCAGACGCGGAAAAGCAGTTGCCGTTTAACACCGGCCACCAAAATCTTCCGATTTCCAAACTTCAATTCTGATCACGGATAATCCACATGAATGCCAAACATTTGCAGAAAAACCTCGCACCTTTGCTGCTAAGCCTGGGCTTAACGCTATCCGGCCAAAGCCAAGCAGGTATATTGACGATTGATAATTTCAGCCATTCTCAAACCGTATTCGACGACGGCGGTAGCGCAGGGTCTTCCAGCGATACGGTATCGGCGCTTACCGGCACCGACCTTAGCAATGCCACGAGAACCTTTATCGCCGAAGCCTCGGGAACCCGTTTAGCCAATACCACGGAAATCGTTTCCGGCGGTAACCAGTTGATCATATCGAATGACGGACGTTCAGCCGGTGGCGCCTCCATTCTGTGGAATTTCGATCCACTTGATTTAACCGCTCACGGCAACGCTATCCTGCTGGAAGTGCTGACAATCGATCTTGGCGTAAATGTGGAAATGGTAGCCAACGGCAGCTCAAGCTCCGGTACCCAAACCTTTACCAGCAACAATAATTACCTGATCAGTTTCAGCAATTTTACTGATCCGGCAGTATTTGCCAACCTGCATAGCTTTCGTTTGAATTTCACCGGCCCGGAAAAGTGGGATGGACAGTTCAGACTATTAACCACCACAACCCCAGTTCCTGTGCCGGCGGCGTTTGGTTTAATGGGTTCGGCATTATTGAGCTTCATCGCCATATCTCGCAGAAAATCGCTTTCCTAATTCTAAAAAAATCTACAACGCTCACCTCCGCCGCTAGTGCGGAGGCGGTCTTTTAAGCATCATTCCTCTTGGAAAACGCCTCAGAGCTTGCGCTTCGCCCTACCAATATAACCAGGGAGGCAGCGCATCAACATGGACCAAACCTGACCGACAAGGCACAATAGCTCGCTATTTAACCCCTTTCGTCGCTCATGCTCGCACTTCTGGTCCGTTTTTCCATTCGTTATTCCGGCATCGTCGTCGCCCTGGCGCTACTGCTATTCGCTTACGGAATTTACCGCCTGACCAACGCCGGCCTAGATATTTTCCCGGAGTTCTCGCCCAAACAAGTCATCATCCAAACCGAAGCGCCCGGCCTGGCTGCCGAGCAAGTGGAAGTGCTGGTTACCCAGCAAATCGAGAACAGCATCAGCGGCTTGATTGGTCTGCAAACCTTACGTTCTCAGTCTATCCAGGGCTTGTCCATTGTTACCGCGACGTTTAACGAACACAGCGATGTATATCGGAATAGGCAATTGGTCAGCGAACGCCTGAACAGTCTAGGCCAACATTTGCCGGCCGGCGTCGGTATGCCGGTAGCGGTACCGCTGTCATCCTCGTCGGCCACGGTATTGACGATAGGTATGCATTCGGACGGCAAGTCTCTGATGGAACTGCGCGGCTTGGTGGATTGGAGTTTAGTGCCGCGCCTGCTGGCGGTGCCGGGCGTGGCCGACGTCAATGTATTCGGCGGCGACATTCAACAACTGCAAGTGCAGTTGCAACCGGCGGCCTTACAGCGCTTCAATCTATCGATAGACGACATCGTCAACGCGGCAGCCGGTGCAGCGGAGATGAACGGCGCCGGCTTCATCGAAAACGCTAATCAGCGTTTTACACTGCAAATCAGCGGCCAGCCTGCCAATCCCGAACAATTCAAACACCTGATCGTCAAGCGCCAGGATGGCATGAACGTGACCTTGGGCGATGTCGCGCAGATCGGTTATGGCGCCGAGCCCCCCATCGGCGCGGCGCAAATCATGGGTAAGCCAGGCATCGTGATGATGGTGATCGGCCAGTACGGCGCCAACACCTTGTCGGTGTCGCGGCAGGTGGAAGGCGTGTTGGAGGAATTTCAACCGATTTTCAAACAACAGTCCGTGGATTTCTATTCTCATTTGTTCCGGCCGGCCGATTACATCGAAACCTCCGTGCATAATTTGTCCGGACATTTACTGATCGGCGGCCTGTTCGTGATGGCGGTGCTGTATGTGTTTTTATTTAATCTGCGTAGCGCCTTTATCGCCGCCACCGCTATACCTCTGTCGCTGCTGACTGCCGCGCTGGTGCTGCTGGAATCCGGCGTCAACTTAAATATCATGGTGCTGGGCGGATTGGCAATCGCGCTAGGCGAGGTAGTGGACGACGCCATCATCGATACCGAGAACATCTTTAGACGCCTGCGCGAAAACCGTTTAAAAATCTTCCCGGATAGCGCCGAAACGGTGATTTACCACGCCTCATTGGAAGTACGCGGCTCAGTGGTTTACGCCAGTTTCATCGTCGCCTTGGTGTTCGTACCATTGCTGACGCTGGACGGCGTCAGCGGCCGACTGTTCGCACCGTTGGGCGTGTCCTATATCCTGGCAATTTTGATGTCGCTGCTGGTGGCACTAACGCTAACCCCGGCGTTGTGCCATTTACTGTTTCGTAACAAGCTACCGGACGACAGCGATCCGCCCGTATTGCGGCGTCTTAAACCGCTATACGCCCGTCAATTGCTGTGGGCTATCAGGCACTTCAAAACCGTGGCGGCGGTAGGCGCGATTGCTTGCCTGATCGGCGTCGCCGCTTTTCTGCGTTTGGATCATAAGTTTCTGCCGGAACTCCGCGAGGGTCATTTCATCGTCCACACCGCCAGCGTGCCGGGAACATCGTTGCAGGAATCCATCCGCGTCGGTAGTTTGCTCACCGAGCAAATCATGGCTATTAACGGCGTCGAGTCGGTCTCGCAATGGGCCGGCCGCGCCGAGCGCGGCGCCGACACTTATGGCAGCCATTACAGCGAATACGAAGTGCGGCTAAAGCCATTATCCGGCCAAGAACAGCAGCAGGTGCTGGACCGCTTGCGCGATATTTTGGAACAATTCCCCGGCATCAATTACGAAGCCAACACCTTTTTGACCGAGCGGGTAGACGAAACCATTTCCGGCTACACCGCGCCGGTGGTCGTCAATATCTACGGCAACGATCTGGCCGAACTGGACCGTAAAGCCCAACAACTTGCCGCTCTGATCAATACAATTTCCGACGCGGAAGACGTGCAACTGCGTTCGCCGCCGGCAACGGCCTTACTACAAGTCGAGTTGAATCTGGAGCAGTTAAAATTTCGCGGCATCAGCCCGGCGCAAGTGATGACAGCATTGCAAACCGCTTACGAAGGCCGCATCGTCGGCAAGCATCTGCAAGGCAACCGGATTTTCAATGTCGCGGTGGCGCTGGCGCCGGAATGGCGCAGCCAGCCGGATTATCTGGCGCAGTTGCCGTTGAAAAACAGCGAAGGCCAGCGGGTACTGCTCGGCGAAGTGGCCGAAATTCGCCACGGCGAAGGCCGTTACAACATCCTGCATCAGGGCGCGCAACGTATCCAGACCGTCACCTGCAAGGTAAAAGACCGGGACATGGATGCCTTTATGGCGGAACTGAAACAGCGGGTACAAAACGAGATGAACTGGCGCGACGGCAGTTATCCGGAATTTATCGGCGCAGCGCTGGAACAGGCCAAAGCCCGGGAGACATTGATTATCCACGCCCTGCTGGCCGGTGCCGGTGTGCTGATTTTCGTGTTTATCGCACTGGGTAGCCTGCGGCACATGCTGCTGACTTTGCTGAACCTGCCGTTTGCCTTATTGGGCGGCGTGGCAGCAGTCGTGATCACCGACGCCACACTATCGGTCGGCTCCTTCGTCGGCTTTATCACCTTATTCGGCATCACCGTGCGCAATTGCATCATGCTGATCTCGCATTACCGGCATCTGGTTGAACTGGAAGGCCAGGTTTGGTCCACCGAGACCTTGATTCGCGGCGCCCAGGAACGCCTGCCGGCCATTCTGATGACGGCTCTGGTCACCGCGCTGGCCATGCTGCCTATCGCTATAGGCAGCGATAATCCGGGCCGGGAAATCATGGGGCCGATGGCGGCGATCATCATCGGTGGTTTGGCCTCTTCGACCGTGTTGAACTTGTTGCTGTTACCGGCGATTTTGCAGCGTTACGGCAGGTTTGAGGTGGCATTTGAGAAGCAGGCTTGAGCCAGTAACATTCACAGCCATTTTTCAAGAGAAACCAAGTAGAATCAAGCCCATGACTGCATGATAAAATCCTGAAAAGCCCAAAAATCTAACACCAATACTTCATGTACATTAAACAGCTTACTCTAAATAATTTTCGTGGCTTTACGGAGCTAGCGATTCCATTTGCGGACGAAGCCCGAGATGAGCATCCAAGCAAGACAATAGTCTTTATTGGGAACAATGGGGCTGGTAAAACCGCGATTTTGGACGCATTGAAAATCAATTTGAGTTGGCTGGTGGCTCGAATTAACCGAACTAATGGAAATGGCAGTCCAATTTCTGACAGGGATATTCACAACGGGCAAACCTTTGCAGACATTAGTTTGCAGCTGCAATATCAGGAAGACTTATATTTTTGGCGGGTTGCAAAAACCTTAAGAGGTAGTTCCAAAGTCTCATCTAGCCTGCTCCATGACGCTAGTCGCTTAGCACTTAGCTTCCAAGCACAATTAGCATTAGCCCAGACAAGTGCCGCATTACCCTTAATTGCTTATTATCCGGTTGAGAGGGTAGTGCTGGATATTCCACTAAAAATAATGAGCAGACATAGCTTTGATCAGCTCGATGGTTACGATAACGCCTTACAGCAAGGGGTGGATTTTCGCCGATTTTTTGAATGGTTTCGTGATCGTGAAGACTATGAAAACGAAGCGCGAATACAAAAAATTTCCGATATTTTTGATGAATTCAGAAATCAACCTGTCCCCGCCCAGTACAGTAATATCGACGATTATATGGCTAGCCTGTATGGTGACGAGTATCAAAATATGATGTTGACTTTCAAATTCAACACCGTAGATAAAGTCCATACCTCGACTAAAGACAGGCAATTAAATGCGGTACGCTCGGCAATCAAATCCTTCATGCCAGAATTTGATATGTTGCGCATTCAACGTAAGCCACGCTTACAAATGTTAGTGGAAAAATACGGTAAGACGTTGGACGTCGCTCAACTTTCGCAAGGTGAAAAGTCGATGATGGCCCTGGTAGGAGACATCGCCAGACGTTTAGCCATCATGAACCCTGCATTGGAAAACCCTCTGGAAGGCTATGGCATCGTATTAATTGATGAAATCGAGCTGCATCTTCATCCTAATTGGCAACGCGCCATCATCGGCAATCTGAACAAGACCTTTCCGAATTGTCAGTTCGTATTGACCACCCACTCGCCTATCGTCATCAGCGAATCGCCTGACTTGCTGTGCTATTCACTGGATAATGGGGTATTACAAAGACTGGATAATCTGTACGGCATGGATGTCAATCAGGTGCTGCTACAGGACATGGACGCCAACATTCGCAATGCCGATATTCAGGAGGCTTTCGATGACTTGCGCGACAACCTGCAAGACGGAAAATTAGACGAAGCAAAAACGCTATTAGCCGATCTCGAACAAAAAATTTCTATAGACAACCTGGAATTAAATAAAGCGAAACTGCTGATCAGACGCCTGGAGGCGCAACGTGCGGTTAATCGCTAAAGGACAGGAACCAATCGAACTGAGTGACTGGAAAAAAGCCAATCCGCATGGACGCTACCCAGATTTAGATAAATCTGAACAAGGCAAATCAACCCGACGAGCTATCCGCCGAACAGCGACTGAGGAACAGTTTGGTCTGTGCGCTTATTGCTGCAAACAAATCGACGAGGCCAATAGCACAAACGAACACATTGCCAGTCAAATGGCAACACCCAATAAAACTTTAGACTTTACCAATATCGTCGCATCCTGCAAAACACCAAAACGCTGCAACCAAGCGCGCGGTTCAAGAAACTTGCCTTTAACCCCATTAATGCCGGAATGCGAGACCGAATTAAAGTTTCGTCTGTCGGGTAAAGTGAAAGGAGAAACGGAACGGGCCGCCAAAACAATTGATATTCTGGGGTTGGACACTAAAGCCATTCGCGAAGAACGGAAGCAATTGGTGGATCAATGGCTTTTTACCGAAGGAGCTCCGCCTGATGAATTGCAGTTATTGGGCGATGAGTTACTGAGTGATTTGATTGCTGACCTGAAGATACCTGATGAATCCGGGCAGTTACCGCCTTTCAGCCCGGCTTTGGTAAACATTATTCAGCGGATTATTGGCCCTGCCGGAACTATATAATCCGTACCGCCGCAATCATCGCTTGCCCCAATGCCAAGCCACCGTCGTTCATCGGATAGCCTTGCGGCGACAGCACAGTTTTGCCGAGTCTTCGCAACTGCTCGGATACGGCTTCCAACAACAAGCGGTTCTGAAACACGCCGCCGCTCAGTACGATGCAGTCAACGCCGGATTGGCGGCTAAGTTGAATCAACAGTTCGACGGAGGCGGCAACCAGGCTGTGATGGATGCGGGCGGCGATGCGGGGCTTGTCGGTGCCGTGTTTAAGATCGTCCAGCACCGCTAGCCATAGGCCTTGCCAACTTAACACCGACTTGTCGAGACCGCAGCCTATAGCCCAGGCTTGCGGGTAGGCTTGCTCTTCGGCAAATACCGGCGCGGCCAAAACTTCCAACGCAATGGCAGCCTGACCTTCATAATCGACCCGCTCGGCATGCAAGCCTAATGCAGCCGCGAAGGCATCGAACCAGCGACCGCAGGAGCTGCTGAGCGGCGAATTGAGATTTTTTGCCAACATTCTCTCCAGTGTCGCCAAAGGCTTGCCGGCCAACAACTGCATGATTTCCAAGTCCGCATAATCGCGCTGTAAAGTCTGCCAATCGAAATAATGCCGTAATTGTGCATAAGTATTCCGCCACGGTTCACGCATCGCTTGCGCACCGCCAGGCAACGCGATGGGCTGAAAATATCCAAGTCGTGTGTAGTTACGGTAATCACCGAGTAAAAACTCGCCGCCCCATAATTCGCCGTTTTCGCCCATCCCCAGACCGTCGAAGATCGCCGCCAATACCGGCGGTGCGTCCAGCCCCACGCCATGCTCCGCCAGACAAGCCGCCAGATGGGCATGATGATGCTGAACGCTGAATAGTTCGACCGCCTCGGTCGCAGCCAAAGTCTGGCCGTATTGGGTCGACAGATAGCCAGGGTGTTTATCGACTGCAATCCGACCGGGACGAAAGCCGTTAAGCTTTCGGTACAAGTCAATAGCTTGCCGGTAGTCCTGTTGCACGGCGGCGTTTTCCAAATCGCCGATGTGCTGGCTGACGATGGCCTGACCATTTTTCAGTAAGCAAAAACTGTTTTTCAACTCGGCTCCCAGCGCCAGAATATTGCCTGCCTGTTCAAAACCCATTGGCAATCTTAATGCTTCCGGGCTGTAGCCGCGCGCGCGGCGCAGCATACGGATTTTGCCGTCCATCAATCGAACCACCGAATCATCCAGGCGATTGACGATATCTCTGTCATGTAACAGCAAAAAGTCGGCAATACCCGCCAACTTTTCCCGCGCTTCGGCGTTATCGGTACATTGCGGTTCGTCGCTGATATTGCCCGAGGTCAAGACGATAGGCGCATCCAGCTCCTGCATCAGCAAGGTATGCAAGGGCGTGTAAGGCAGCATGAAACCCAGTTTGTCGTCGTCTGGCGCGACACCGAGCGCCAGCGGTTCGCCTTGCGCTTGCAGCAGTACGATAGGCGCGGCACGTTCCTGTAATGCGGACAGTTCCTCGGGCCTGATGGAAGCATAACGACTTACCATGGCCACATCTCTAGCCATCAACGCAAACGGTTTGGCGTAACGGCGCTTGCGCTGCCTGAGCCTATCGACAGCGTCAGCATTACTTGCATCGCAAGCCAGATGAAAACCACCCAGTCCTTTGATCGCGACAATCAGGCCTTTGCGGATCAGGCTGGCGGCGAGAATAATCGGAGTACCCAAGGACGACCCATCATCAGTATCACTAGCAGAATGCTCGCGATGTAGGGGCGAATTCATTCGCCCTGAATCGGGCAACTGAGCGAATGAATTCACCCCTACCTGATTTTCCGCCCCTTCGTACGGTGTAGGAATGAGGTTGCCCAGCGCATCCGCCAGCCACAATCTCGGCCCACATACCGGACAGCAATTGGCCTGAGCGTGAAAGCGCCGGTCGGCTGGATCGTTGTATTCTTGTTGACACTGCGGACACATCGCAAATGCCGCCATGCTGGTGTTTTGGCGGTCGTAAGGCACGTTGCGCACGATAGATAAACGCGGGCCGCAGTGAGTGCAATTGGTGAAGGGATAGCGATAGCGGCGATTGTGCGGATCGGCTATTTCGGCCAGACAATCCGGACAAGTCGCCGCATCGGCGGCGATGGGGGTATCGATGCCATTATGATGACTAGCCACAATCGTAAATTCATCAGGCGCGATGCCCAATAATTCATCGATTTCCAAACGATCCAGGCGCGCTAAAGGTGGCAGCTGCAGGGCAATTTGTTGGACAAAGTTGCTCAGATCTTGCG
>FSSH01002258.1_pt1 | contig 13696 bp, 11 predicted proteins | sample 1166101 | NCBI WGS metagenome assembly FSSH01 (sample SAMEA32972668, study PRJEB13176) | freshwater metagenome | biome: Drinking water system; feature: Biomass in drinking water that filtered by 0.45 um membrane; material: drinking water | place: USA | collected 2012-12-20 | depth 0 m | reverse complement strand
ATTCAGGAGAGTTTTCCTGTCGGTCCTCTGGGCTGTAACTGCTCCATCATCGGCTGTTCTGAAACAGGCGAAGCTCTTGTTATCGATCCAGGCGGTGATGTCGACGACATCATCGATCGCCTCAAGGAACTGGGCTTGAAGCCTAAGTATTTGCTCCACACCCATGCCCATTTCGACCACATCATGGGTAGTCGCGGCATGAGGGAGAAGACCGGTGCCTCCATTTGCCTGCATAAAGAAGATCAGTTCCTCTACGACATGCTAGGTAAACAGGCTTCCATGTTCGGACTTTCCGCCGATGAGCCTCTGCCTGTGGATAAATTCCTTTCTGATGAGGAGGAAGTCAGTTTCGGTAAATACAAGACCGCCGTGCTGCATACTCCCGGTCATACCCCGGGCAGCCTTTGCTTTAGCGTCCAGGACAAGGACAGTCTCTTGTTTTCCGGCGACACGCTTTTCAGCCGCTCGATTGGACGCACCGATCTCTGGGGTGGTTCCTTCGATAAGATTATCAAGTCCATTAAAGACCGGCTCCTTTGCCTCGATGATAGTACGCGGGTGATACCCGGTCATGGGCCGGACACTGATATTTGGACAGAGAAAAACGAGAATCCCTTCCTTTGAGATTTGACTCGCCTTGAACTATAGAACCGACGAAATTGATTTCTCGCCCTTTAATGCCGATGAGGTACTGAAAGCGCTTTGCTCCGTCTTGCGCACCAGTAAGCATCTTTCCTTCAGCTACGCCGGCGATATCCAGAGCTTGATCGATCGCATCGGACGCACCTTCTATGCCGGTCGCTCCATGATCTTTCTTTCCGGTTCCGATGACGGGCAACAGGTGGAAATTTTTGAATACGTGAAACGGGGCAAGACGGCTGTGGCTCATGAATTCGCCTCTCCCTTCGGGCAGAAGATGGCCCGGCACCTTCTCACTTTGCCCCAGGAAGTGCATCTGGTTGAAGATGTGGAAAAGTTCTCGGAAGAAATCGATGAAGGCTTTCGAGATATGTTCAAGAAGATAATGGAAGCCGTGGGCAAGGAACGTGTCTATCTGATTCCTTTGCGGCTCTTGCCTCCCGATAGCGCCAGCACTAAGGGGCCGGAGCGGCGTGCCGGTCTTCTGCTCCTTCAGGAAATCGATTCCAGCTCCCAGACCAAGTGGAATAAGCTGGTGGTGGAAAGCCTGGTCACCATTGCCGATCATCTGGCCAAACTGTTTGAAGTTGAGAGTTTGAGGGGCCGGCTGGAAGCCCATGAAAGTGAAGATCCGGCCACAGGTTTTCTCAATCGCCGCGGCGGCGTGCTGGCCATTACCGAGGAGATTGAACGCTCTCGTTTCTTTGGGGACAGGCTTTCTCTCATGCTCATTCATGTGGACGGCGCTAAGAAAAGTGAAGCGCCCATGGGAGCCGCTCAAGCCAAGGCGGTTTTGACGGCGGTATCGGGTGTGGTATCAAGCCAGAGCCGTCCTGTTGATGTAATCTGTCGCTTTGGTCATGATGAATATATTGTCGCCCTGCCCCGCATGAGTCGGGAAGAGGCGGTGCGTGTGGCCCAACAGATCAAGAGTTCGGTGGGGGCGGCGCTTTTGAACGTGCTCGAAAAGAGTAAGCAAGAAAAGCACGGTCAGCCTTATGACTCAGAACAGGAAGGGCTTAAGAGTCAGCCTTTGACCGTCAGTATAGGCATTGCCTCCATGCCCGAGGACGGCAGCAAATTCGACGATCTTCTCGGCGCCTGTCACGAACTCATTTCTGAGGCTAAGTGCATGGGCGGTAACCAGGTTAAGTCGCGCAGCTAGGCTTTTAAAGCTGATGGCGGTGCGCCCGTGACGGTCCCACAAGGGCCGTCGGTATCTTGTCATCCGCTATCAATGTGATATCATCGTGATAGCGGAGTGCTAGCACTTCGGTCCCCATCCTTTGTAGGGCTATCAGTTATGACCATAGAAAAATCCCACTGGCATCTTGGCGGCATCCTGGCCTGGCTGGCTCTCTGTCTGGCGGTTCTGGTCCTGGTTGCCAGTTCCGTGAATTTCTGCCAGGCCCTTTTGTCCTTCGAACACTGGACGAAGGAGCCTTCCTTATTGGTTGCTCCGGCGGCGCTTTTTCTTGCGGCCCTTGTCGTTTTGCGCGGCTTTGCCGTAATTCAGCCTAATGACGCCTTGATCTTGATGTTCTACGGTAGCTATTGCGGCACCGTCAAGCGCAACGGCCTGGTTCTGGTGAACCCCTTTTGCTCCCGGGGCAGAATATCCGTCAAGATGCAGAACCTGCACGGCGATATTCTCAAAGTCAACGACAAACGTGGTAATCCCATCGAAATCGGCGCCGTCATTGTCTGGCATGTGGCCGAGCCGGCCAGGGCCATGTTCGATGTGGATAGTTATGAACTCTTCGTACGGGTCCAGAGTGAGGCTGCCGTTCGCCACCTGGCTAGTATGTATGCCTATGACGGCGATGGTGAGGATACCACCCTTAGAAGCGGGGTCGACGAAGTCTCTCATACCCTCAAAGCCGAACTGGAGCAAAGACTCTCAAGGGCCGGCATTGCCATAGACGAAGCGCGCATCGCCCACCTGGCCTATGCACCGGAAATTGCCATGGCCATGCTGAAGCGGCAGCAAGCGGAAGCAGTCATATCCGCCAAGCGTGCCATCGTATCCGGTGCGGTGAGTATTGTCGAGAGCGCCTTAAAGGAATTGCAAGATGCCAGACTGGTAGATCTCGATGAGGAGAGAAAAGCGGCCATGGTCAGCAATTTACTGGTGGTTCTCTGCAGCGAGGGGCAGGTGCAGCCCGTGGTGAATACCGGTACTTTATACAGCTAGAGCCGCGAGTTTGAGACGAGGATGGTTTGGTGTCACGTAAATCTTTCCTGATTAGAATAGACGAGAAGCTTTTTCAGGATATCGAGTCCTGGGCTCAGCAGGAGATGCGCAGTGTGAACGGTCAGATTGAATATCTCTTGCGGCAGGCCTGTGCTCGCTACAAGGGAAAGGATGCGGGCCAGAGCGGCGTTCTTAAGGTGGACGCCGTTCATGACGCCGAGCTTTTAGACTGACTTGTACTTTTGCTACCTCTCTTCAATCAGTTGTACGCAGACGGCCAGCCCGCCTGAATAATAGGATTTATGAGGGCTCTCAGCCAGCCGGCCTTGCCGGGGGCGCTCGAAATAGGCTCCCTCCGCAGCTACGCCGTCATCGTTGAGCTTACTTCTTTCACCTCTTGCCATAAGCCCCAGCCGCTGACCTCGTCCAAGCATGGAGGCCAGATCGACGTTGCCGCAATAGCGAGCCAGATCTACCCAGTTCACTGTCGGTGAAGGCACGGGCATGCCGGCATGGCGCCCTCCTTGTGTCGGTCCCAGGCGGTGCACCTGATCCGTGAAGACGAGGGTGCATTCTCCCTGCGCGGTTTTGAAGGCATTGGAAGAGAAGCAGTAGAGTTGTCTCTCATTTACCCTCGTTGAGTTGAAGGGATTCTCCGCGCTTCTGGTGATGTAGACTTTGCCGTCTTTTCCCAGGTCGAATCTGGTAAATCGTTTGCCGGTGCCGATTTGCCCTTCATAGAGTTTTTCATTTCTGACGGCATCGATGACGGAACTGGGGTCGATCCTTGCTCCGGCGGTACGTAGCCAGTCATGAAGCCCGACACAAAAAAGTTCCCGGGCCGACATGGAGGCCGGCCTGGCGGCCTGAATCAGAGAAGCACTCTCGTCCGGGTAATCGCCCTGCTCCGGCGAGAGTACCGGTAAGGGACTTGCCGTGCCTGGTGTGCTGGCAAGCAGGTCAAGGAGGGTATGGAAGTTGGAGACCTTTCCCTCCGGCAGGTCGATGAGGAGTGAACCGGCCGTTGCCACTTCACCTGCGGCGGCCGGCTGCGCGCATGCCGTTTGCTGTAAGGACATGGAAAGTTCTTGCCTGGCTAGCGAACTGAGCCGCCGTTTGGTGCTAGCCCGGACCAGGGATGAAATATGCTGACCGTCCGGTTTCGAGAAATGCCGGGCGCAGACGAGGGAAGCCTGTGGACCCACTGCCGCGAAGTAGAAGTCTTGCCCGCCCAGGGGATAGTTTTTGGATGGTTCCGCTGTTTTCTTCGTTTGCATTGGCGTTGGCAGGGGCGTTATGGTTGTGCCTGTGCCGGGGCAGTAGCCAAGTTCAAGCAGTAGCTCCTGTTTTTCTGAGTCTTGACCGACCCGGTCTTTAGCTTGCAGGGTCTTGCGGAAAACTGCATCAGCTACTGCATAGGGTTTAACCTCGCGACCGTTGTAATCCTGATAAGTCGTTTTGCAGTTTTTTGAAAGCGCTTCGCCAAGGTGCTTTTCGAGGTCTCGGGCGGCTCGCTTCGCTTGCTTAAGATCTTGAGCGGCCAGGTCTTGCAGTAGATCATTTTCCAGGGCCAGGGCCACTTGCAATTGCAGGCGAGCGGAGGCAACCAGGGTGTTGATGGCGGTGACCGGGCAGGGTTCACCGTCGGCTCCGCATAGATACTTTGCTGTGGGCGGTCGGTCGCTCAGTCCGATGTAGCCGAAGTAGGGGTCTTTGATCACTACCGCGGAAAGTTCCTGGGCTGCCGCCAGCGCCGCGGCCTCTATTGCGGAATGGGATTGCCTGGCGCCTGTGATGCCCACCCCCAGGTCAACGGCGGAGTAGAGGCAGAGCACCATGCAGATGGCTGTAAGCAGAATCACTACTAATACGCTGCCTTTCCTGTCTCGTTTTTTCATCTTGATCACCATGTTTGTGGAGACCTCATTGAAGGGTGCGTATTCAATGAGGTCTCCCTTGTTTCTACTGAATCAAATTGAGCACGGCTTGTACTGAAGTTACCTGGGCGCCGGTACCCTGGGCCGGTGAGCCTGGTTTGAGAGCAAAGTTGGCATTTTTCAGAACCGAGAAGGAAACGGGTTCTTGATAGTTGCCTACGGGACTGACGAAGAGGGGATCGACCAGACCGGCACTGAGGGCGCTGGTGTTGCCGGTAGTGGCAAACTGGGTGTTTTTGGGACCATAGCTTAAACCTTGTGGAATGCGCACCACTCCCCCGTAGAATATGGAATTTTTGATGCTATTGTTACCGGCCAGCACTTTGATGGCGGTTTTGGGATTGCCGAGGGAATTTCTGCCGGTGACAAAAAGGGTGCAGCGGTCAAGCTCCGTGCTATTTCTCAGGGTGAGAGAAGAAGAAAAGGAGTTGAGAAAGAGGCAGCCGTTGATCTTGAGTCCAGGAAAACCGTTGTCTACACCTTGCATGAGATTGGGTCCCAGTACGCAGTTATTGAGTAAGGCATGGCCTTGCGGATGACCTGAGGCGGGCGGCACCGAGCCTGGTGTGACAGTAATGCCCGCAAAATTGCCCGGGGGCACTGATGCTTGCGGCCCATTGTAGATCCAGCAGGCGGACAGTCCGGATGGGCTCTGCGTTAGTGCCGAGGCGTTGGGATTGTGAATCTCAACGTTCTTGATATTGTCGTGAATATTTGACTGGACGAGGACTACACTGTCTCCTTCAAGGTGTGCACCGACTCTGCAGTTTGAAATCTCCAGCCCCTGAAAGTAGTTCTGGGATCCGTCCTTGGTGTAGACACCGGTGGTGCAGTTTGTTACCTTCAACCAGCCGCGCCGTCCGTAGCTTCTAAAGACAAAACCGCGCTTGCCGATGGCCTGGATGCCGCAGAAATTGGTTTGGTTGAGACCATTGATGACCGCTACACCGGCGTGTTCCAGTCCCTGACCCTGGGAGATGATGATCAGACCGCCGCTTTGGGGTGGGATTCCTTTACCTATGATGAGAGGCTTGCGGTAAGTCATGGAGCCGCCGTAGGCACCGCCGTCAATGAAGATTTCGTCATTGACTTCCACCTTGTTCCAGTCGATTTGATCAAGTTCGTTCCAGGCCGTCTGCCAGGTAAGACCATCGGCATTATTGCCGGCTTTCGATACATAGAGGCTTTTGGCTTCCACTAGATTGGCGCCGGCCAGGGCAAGAACCAGGGCTGCACAGAGTGCGGGGGCGAGTTTGCCAGATTGAAAGAATTTCTTAGTAAGGTTCATAGGACATCTCCTTTAAAGTCGAGACAAGGCAGAGCCTGGTGGCTCTTTTGCCACCGCTCATTGGGGGGTAATTGTTTTGCAATCGGTGCCGTTGATTATAGAGATCGCCCTCGAGCAAATCATCGACCAATCCGCATACACCGATTCGTGTATTTCTCTTGGAAAGGGCTCGAGATTTCAACATGAAGCTTTCGAAACAGATTCAGACAAACCGTTCCTTAACGGAAGGGCGGGGGTATTCTGGTAGTATTAGAAGGAAGGTTTTTATAGAGGAGAGATGAACATGTTTAAGCCAGAAGTGACTGTTAGAGTGCTTCGTCCGGCTCTCGTGCTCTCCGGGCTTATGGTTTGCCTGACCCTGGGTATGAATCTTCGGGCGGCTGCTGAAAGTGAAGCCGGATTTTTTGTAATGGGTGGCGGTAGCGAATCAGGTGGTGTTTATTCCACCGGGGCCGAATCCGAATCTGGCGGTGCCATGAATAGTGGCGCCTCCTCCGAGTCGGGCGGTGCTACCAATAGCGGCGGCGAATCCGAGTCCGGTGGTGTCTTTCAAACCGGTGCCGAGTCTGAGACCGGTGGCGTGGGTGCTGTAGGTTCCGAAACTGAAGCCGATCCCACTTTTGGTATTCGCACTTACCGCTGGTAAACGCTACCAAACTGAGAATAAAGAAAGAGGCGGGGCCAAGTGCTCCGCCTCTTTCTTTAACGGTTCTCTTGGTGTGCCTCAGTGGGCTTTGTCTTTTCCTTCTTCGGCGGCGCTAAAGCCAAGTTTCTTGGCTTCGGCCATGTCGGCTTTATAGAGCTTTTCATAAGCTTCAGCCCGGTTGTAATAGGCGGAAGCAAGAGTGGGATCTATCGTGATGGCTTTATCGAGATCAACAATAGCTTTCTCGTAGTGACCGAGGCAGCGCAGGGCCCGTCCTCTGTTTACATAAGCTCTTGCCATGTGGGGCGAGAGTTCGAGGGCCTTATCGCAATCATCGATGGCTTTTTTGTAGTCGCCTTCCAGTACATAAGTGTGGGCTCGGTTCACCAGGGCCACTGCCAGATTGGGGCTCAATTCCAGAGCTTTATTGGCATCGGCCATGGCTTCTTTGGTCTTGCCCAGGCGGTTATAGGCATGGGAACGGTTCACGTAGGCGATTGCCATTTTGGGTTCCAGCTCAATACCTTTGCTGGCATCTTCCAGAGCTTTCTGTAACTGACCGAGGGCCAGCTCAGCCCAGGAGCGGTTGATATAAGCCATACCCAGTTTGTCATTGAGGCTTATGGCTTTATCGCAATCGGCAATAGCCCGGCGATAATGCTTGCGCATCATATGAATGTTGGAGCGATTGGCATAGGCTCTGGCATAACCGGGATGAAGTTTGATCGCTTCATTGAACTTGGCTTCCGCTTCCTGACCTTTGCCTTCTCCTGACAGCCGGATCCCTTCCTTGAGAAGGGCATAGGCTTCAGGGTTGGTTTTGCCCTTGGGGGCGGCTTTTTCTGCCGGCTTAGACTTGGCGCCTTTCTTTTCCGCTGCTTGTGCTTGTAAAGAAGTGGTGAGCGTTCCTGCAGAAACTACAGTGATAGCCAAGAATATTGAGCTCAGTCTTCTATTTCTCTCGAGCATTTTGCCTCTCCTATTGCCGCGTCGTTATTATCTCACAGCCAAACCGGCCTAAAACTATTTGACATTTGCCTGAGGCACGCTGGCTGTGCTGGAGGCTTTGCGGAATTCATCGGAAAAAACAATTTTGGCTGTCTTGCGCTTGTTAACCAGCCATCTGGTTTTGGCCGGCTCCATGTTTTGAGCGACGAATTTTTCCTTGAGTTGATCTTTGATCTCATCGAAGCTGAAGGTGCCGGCCGGTACTTTCTCCGTCAATTTAATGACGTGGTATCCGAAATTGGTTTCAACAGGGGTGAGAGCCAGCTGCCCCGGTTTGAGGTTCTTGACCGCATCGAGCAGAGCTTTTTGATCCGGTCCGGTCTGGGCTGCAAGCACGTCTATATAACCTAGATCGCCGCCATTCTTGGCTTGCCTGGCCTGCATGTCTTCCGTGTTGCCGTCGGCCAGTGATTTGAAGTCTTCACCCTTGTTGGCTCGGGCTAAGAGTTCCTGGGCTAGGCGCATCTTTTGTTGCTTCACCACCAAAACTTCCTTATCCAGATCGGCATCGGACATGGTCGGATTCTGTTTCTTCAACTGGGTCTTGATGCTCTCCATGGGTGGTGCATCGACTTTGGGGGCGGCCAGAACGATATGGGAGAGCCTTACCTTTTCACCGTGCTTAAAGGCTTCTTTGTTCTTTTGATAGAAAGCCAGCAATTCTTTGTCGGAGGCCACGCTCTCGCGGGCGATTTTTTGCATGAGCATAATCAGCATTTCTCCCTGGATGAGATCTTCCTTGATCTCCTCCGGGGTTTGATCGCTCATCTCCAGCATCTTCTTGTATTTAGGTAGGTCTTTTACCTTCAAATAATTGTTGTAAGCCGGTTTATAGAAGTTCTGCGCTTTAGCTTCAGCAAGCAATAGTTCGCGATTAATAAGCTCGGTAAGGAGCTGCTGCTCGATTAGCTTGGCTCCTACCTTGAACGCCAGACCAAGGTCAATCACTTGCTTGTCGAATTCCGCTTCCGTCAGTTTCTTTTCCTTGAGGAATTTGTCGAGACTCTTGCCTTCCAGTGCTTGCGGTTTGCGTGCCGCTTCCAGGAGCTTTTTCTTTTCTTCGGCAGTGAGGCTAATGCCGGCCGCCGTAGCTTGTTTCACCAACTCCTGCACTTGCATGGGTTGCATACCAAGCACGGCCTGCAGGGAGCCTATGGCTTCCCGGTATTCCCGTTTGAATTGAGAAATGGTTACCGGCGTGCCGTCCACGGTGCAAATCACCATAGAGGGAGGCAAAGTGGCCAGGTTTATCGTATTGGGTAGTTTGACATTGCCGCCGGTGACAGCCGGCTCTTTACCGGTGGCGGAATCCGGCGTATTGGTCTCAAGGGTCTGACCGGTTTTGTCTTCCCCTTTGGCCGGTTCGGTGGTAGTACCGCCGCCGGTGCCATTGGTTTGCTCGCCGGTTTTGCCACTTTCCGCGCCGGTTTCCTGCTTTGTATTGCAGGCGGTTAGCAGAAGCGAACTTGTGCAAAGGGCAAGGGTGAGAAGGGCAAACTTTCCGCCTGCTGTCTGAAAGCGAAACTTTGCCTTGCTCAGGGTTTTGCTTCTGGCTGAGTCTCCGACCATTTTGCCATCTTTCAGATTGCTTACTTTTCCGGTCACTTGTTTTACCTCAGGCGGGTCTTGTATTTACTTCAACGCTGGCTGCCATGGATTGCAAAAGGTCTTCCAGCAAATTGAGCTGCTCTTCAGGCTCATCGCCCTGCGCTTTTACCAGGATGTAGGGGCTGGAACCCTGTCCGCCGGCTATGCCGGGTTTGTAGGTGGTTCTCGAGCCCAGATGTTTAGGCAGTCTGGCTTGCAAGGGCATCCACTGCTGCAAGCGGAATGGCACATAGAGGCGCATGCCCTGCATATCGGGCTTGATGGATTGTACATTGGCGGCGGCGGCCAAAAGGCGCAACCGCACCACTTTCACCAGTTGCTCGGTCTCTTTGGGGATATTGCCGAAGCGGTCTTTCCACTCGGTCATGAGCATAGATAATTCGCGCTCGGTCTTAACGTCCGCCAGTCGTTTGTATTCCACAAGGCGTTGTTCGTTGTCCTGAATATAGCTTTCCGGTATGTAGGCGGTGACGTTGATATCGACGGCGGTATCATAATCCTGGGCTACGGCTTCGCCCTTAAGTTCGGCCACTGATTCTTCCAGGAGCTTGCAATAAAGGTCGAAGCCTACCGAGATCATGTGTCCGTGCTGTTCGGCACCGAGAATATTGCCTACGCCCCTTATCTCCATATCTCGCAGGGCTATCTGGTAGCCGGAACCAAGGGAAGTAAATTCGCGTATGGCTTTGAGTCTTCCCTGGGCCTGTTCCGACAAGACCTTGGACGGTTTGTAGAGGCAGTAGGCATAAGCCTGCACTTCCGAGCGACCGACCCGGCCTCTGAGCTGGTACATCTGGGCCAGACCCAGTTTGTCCGCGTCGTTGATGATAATAGTATTGACGTTGGGAATATCAAGCCCTGATTCGATGATGGTGGTGCAAACCAGCACGTCATATTCGTGGGCCAGGAAGGCCAGCATGACATTTTCCAGGTCGCGTTCACCCATCTGTCCATGCCCGATGGCGATACGTGCTTCCGGCACGAGCATTTTCACTTCGGCGGCGATCTGTTCGATATTCTCTACACGGTTGTGTACGAAATATACCTGACCGCCTCTTTCCATTTCATGCAGAATAGCGGTGCGCACCAGGGGCAATTTGTACTCGCCCACAAAGGTTTTGATAGGTGCCCGGTTGGTCGGAGGCGTGTTGATGATAGACATATCCCGGGCGCCGGAAAGAGCCATGTAGAGCGTCCTTGGAATGGGGGTGGCGGACATGGTCATCACATCCACCATGACGCGCAACTGCTTCAGTCTCTCTTTGTGAGCCACGCCGAATCGTTGTTCTTCGTCTATGACAACAAGTCCAAGGTCTTTGAAGGCAATGTCTTTTTGCAGCATGCGGTGGGTGCCTATCACCACGTCGCATTCACCGGAGGTGAGGCGTTTGGCTACTTCTCTTTGCTCTTTGGCGGTGCGAAAACGGCTCAACAGACCGACTTTGACCGGGTAGGGGGCAAAGCGATCGGCCATATTGTTGTAGTGTTGCTGGGCCAGAATGGTGGTAGGCACAAGAACCGCCACCTGCTTGCCCGACATCACCGTCTTGAAGACGCCTCGGATGGCTATTTCCGTTTTACCGAAGCCCACATCTCCGCATATAAGCCGGTCCATGGGTTTACTTGATTCCAGATCGTTTTTCACGTCTTGAATGGCCTGCCATTGGTCAGGCGTTTCCTCATAGGGGAAAGCTTCTTCCATTTCGTATTGCCAGGGTGTGTCCGGCGTACACTGGTAGCCTTCTTGTTTGGCACGCATGGCATAGAGATTGACCAGATCTTCGGCCACTTGCTTGATGGATTTTTTCACCCGTCGCTTGGTCGATTCCCATTCGGCGCCGCCGAAGCGCGACAGCCTGGGCGGTGAGTCGCCGGCGCCGCGATAGCGGCTCAAGAGGTTGATTTGATCCACCGGCACATAGAGCACGTCGTCACCGGCATACTGAATGCGCAGGTGCTCCCGCTCCTGGCTATCGATGCGAATGCGCTGCACTCCTACGAACTGCCCGATACCATGCTTGATGTGCACCACATAGTCGCTCACAGTCAGGTCGGCTATGGAGGTGAAGCGCTCATAGTTCTTTTCTATGACCGGCCGTCTATATATTGTAGGCTTACGCTTGACGCCGAACATTTCAGCGTCGGTGATGCAAACGAGACCGGCATCGAGAAGGCGGAAGCCATGGCTGAAACCGTGGCGGCAAACCCAGATCTTGTCTTTGCCGGCTTGCTTCTCTTTGTTCTGACCGGCCCCAAGTGCGCTGGAGAGATCTCCCAGCAAGTCAGCCGGCAGAGCCCTTGGGGCACCGGAGGCTAAATTTTCTTCAGTGGCCGAGGGCGGGATATGGGTATCGCCGTCTCCGCCCGATATATAGGTGGCGGCACAATCCCATTCCTTCAATATGCCAAGAATTCTCTGGGGCTGTTCGGTACAAAGCAGGATGTGATAGCCGTCCTTGCGCCAGGATTTGACTCTCTCAGCCAGGACATTGAGCTGGTTACCGAAGCGTTCTATGGGTTGGCAGTCAAAGTTGATAGTGCTTGAGACCTGCCCCGCGGGCGGTGCCTCTTCCTCCAGTGCCAGGGGCAGGGTGGAGGCGTAAATGCGCTGGAAGGGTTTTAGAGACTCGGCTATTTCCGAGGCTTTCAAATGCAGGGGCCGGGGCAGGGGCAAAAGCCTTCCGGTTTCCAGCCCTTCCTTGATGGAAGCGGTAAGTTTTTCATCATGGGAGCCAAGAGAGGCCAGAAGGGTATCCCATTCGTCCAGTACCACCATGGTATTGTCCGAGAGGTAGTCGATAAGTGTGGCGAAATCCGAGTCTATATAGGGTGCGTAATATTCCACCGATTCGGGATAACGCCCCTGGCTCAAGGCATCCAGGTCACCCTGCATAACATCTTTGAGGGTTTCGGCGGCAGTATCGGAAAGCTTCTCGGCTGTGCTTTCCGTCATGGCCTTCAGTCTCTCAACCAGGTCCTGCCTCTCTTCTTCGGAAGGCGGCAGTGTCACCCACCAGCGCGGCGGTATGGTAGTTTTGCTGCTCGATGGAGCGTTGGGAGTCTATGTTGAAGACACGCATGGATTCGATTTCGTCGCCGAAAAGTTCCACGCGTATTGGTAAGCCGCAGGAAGGAAAGATATCTATGATATCGCCCCTGATACTGAACTCGCCCCGCAGGGTGACCAGTGCTTCTTTTGAATAACCAAGACCCGTGAGCTTGCGTCCCAATTCCAGGGAATCTATTTGATCGCCCACGCTTAGAGTGAGGCTTTTCTCCCGCAGCCCTTTCTTTGAGAGAACGCGCTGAGAAAGGGCTCTAGCGCTGACCACGGCGATGAAAGGTTCTTTGTGATTGTCTTCGTTTTCTATGTGCCTTAGCAGTTCGAGCTGGGCGGCGATGTTGTCCGGGCTCGACAGCACTTGCTCATAGGGGGAAACTTCACTGGACGGATAAAAGAAAACCGGATAGCGGCTCAGGTTTATTAGCTCCTGGTGATAGCGGGCGCCGCTGTGGTTGTCTTGCACCACCAGGACCAGGGGGCGCCTTGTTTCATGGGTGAGGACCGACAAGACCAGGGACTTGGCGGAATCGGTCAGACCGACCAGGTTCAGCTCGTTCTTTCCGGCGCCCCGGGCGGTGCGGCCGAGTAGTTTGGCATACTGGGGGCTATCTAGGAAAAGCTGATGGAGTTTCGCTACTAAGTTNNNNGTTCAGCATTCCTGAGAGACTCTTGATTTTGATATGGGATTCTAGTTTTGAAATGGATTTTGAAGTTGCGTTGAAAATAGCGCTGGCTATTTTCACTTCCCGTTTGGTTTCAGCTCGGGGGCCGCTCCCCTCTGCTTCAAGTTCAACGGGATCAAATAGGAATAGGTCATTTTATCATCCGGGGCTAAGGTTTTCCCGGGGCATGGCCCTGTGTAACAGGCTCTAAATTGAAGTTTCGAGTATCATGAAATGTGTCCTTCAATGTGGGCTCTCGGGCACTCTTGAGAATGAGCGGTTATCAAGTGGCTTTATTTAAAACTTCTCTTCCGAAAGCTGAACTCTGCTTGCGGCTTGCCCTTCTGGTCGGTTTCAGTCTGGCCTGGCCGGACTTATCTGCTTTGCCGGCTGGTGGGCAGTCCAATAAAGAGGCGGCACTCAAGCAGTTGTCCTCCGGGGTGGAGTTACTCAAGCAGAACAAGAGCAATGAGGCTCTCAAGGCTTTTGAGGCGGCGGCCAGGCTCGATCCTCGGCTGCCGGCCGCCTACAACAATATGGGCAGAATCTATGCCGATCAGGGCAATACAGGCAAAGCCATCACTTATTTTAAGAAAGCCATCAATATCGAACCGCTCTACGAGCCGGCTCTTTCCAACCTCGGTCTTTTG
>FSSH01000121.1_pt1 | contig 13703 bp, 17 predicted proteins | sample 1166101 | NCBI WGS metagenome assembly FSSH01 (sample SAMEA32972668, study PRJEB13176) | freshwater metagenome | biome: Drinking water system; feature: Biomass in drinking water that filtered by 0.45 um membrane; material: drinking water | place: USA | collected 2012-12-20 | depth 0 m | reverse complement strand
CAGCGTACCAGCTACCCTGTTGCCCATCGAGTAGATCAGCATCCAACCCTGAACCCGGCCCATCATTCCCCGCGTGCCAGACAAGGCTCCCGCTCACCCTTACGATACCGGCCGCATTGATGTTAAGAATGTTGGCATTACCGGCGCCAAGCCAAAAACTGCTGGCGGCATTCGTTGGCCGAATATAGGCGTCGGTCCCGTCATGCTGGATGATAAGAAGCCCGCCGTTCACCGTCACGATTGTCCCTGTGAACGCCGGCTGGAAATTCGGCGCAAAGGAACTGCTGTCGCGGCCATCGAGCAGATCGGCGTCTAGGCCCGAACCGCTCCCATCAACCGTCAAAAGTTTGGCCAGGATATCAGCGGCGCTGTAAACAGCAGCGTTCAACGGCGTGTAGCCGAGGCGGGCAATAATGTTGGTGAAGAAGCTGCTATCCAGCCCATCAAGTAGATCAGCATCCAACCCTGAACCCGGCCCATCATTCCCCGCGTGCCAGACAAGGCTCCCGTTAGCGCGATATCCACCGATGGCATTGACAACCCCGTCACCACCGAAGGTAACGACCTGCGTACCGGCGATGACAAACAAGCGCTGATCTACGGATCGAATATAGGCGTCATAATCGTTGATTTCCCAGCCAATGGCCGGCCAGAGGCCAACAAAATCGATGGCGAACCCTCCGTCGCGGCGGATGGGGCCAGTGAAGGTATCCCCCGCGCGGTTCGGGGGCGTGTAGCCAAGGCGGGAAACGATATCAGCGTACCAGCTACCCTGTTGGCCATCGAGCAGATCGGCGTCTAGGCCCGAACCGGCACCGTCATTACTGGCGCGCCAGACCTGGCCGAGCAGCGTGGCAAAAGCGGCCAACAGCCCGGCCGGGGTGACGCTGCGAGTCGTATCCAGACCAGCCTGAGTTTCGGACGGGGTGGCCAGTTCAACAACACCGACGCGCTCGGTGGTGGCCTGCGGATTGAGAAAACCGGCATCGCCGAAGGTGAACGCGACAGCCGCCGCATCGAGCAGCGTGATATCGAGCGCAAGCAGCATCAGCGCGGTTGCCGATTTCTCCAGGATCGGCGTCGGCTGGCCATAGGCGGCGAACAGCGTGCCATCACCAAGATACACCGCCAGGCTGCGCAGCGTGTAGACATCGACCGTCTCGTCAGTGATCGTCACGTGGATCTGATCAGCGGCGATCAGCGTGCCGGCGATCGTGGCGATGCGCTTGATTTCGCCGGGCAGCACGGCGGTGGCGGCCGTCGCGTTGATCACCGTGGCCGAGATACCGATGCTGGCGATGTTGACCGATGCGGTGCCGGTGTTTTCGGCGTTGAGCAGGGCAGCGCGGCCCGCAGCGGTGATGACCAGGGTGAGCGACATCGAAGCTTCCGATCAGGCGGGGAGGGGCGAGGTTTGCATGGCGAGACGCTGGAAAATCGCCGGCCGAGCGGTGGCGACCGGGCGGAGGCCGCCCGCGACTTCGATCGCCTGGCTGAAAGTGAAGTGCGATCGAACCGGCTTGGTGCGACGGATTTCCTCGATCATCTGTTCGATGAATTCGGACGTTGGGGCAGCACCGCCAAGCGCGGAGAGGAACAGCACGACGCTGAACGTGTGCGGCGGGCCGGGCGGATCGGATTGCCACCATTCGCGCAGCGCGATCTGGCCGCCAAAGACGTAGATGATATCGCGGATCGACTTGGCGGTGCCTTTGTAGCGCTGGATCTCTATCGCGGTGCGCACGCGCGATCGCTTGGTCGCTTCTGGCCAATTACTGTCCCAGGTGTCGATCGACAATGCATAAGCAAGGTACGGCAACAGAACGATTGGGCAAGTGTCCGGATCCCAGAGCGGGTTGAAATCAACCGGCACCGCGCTGGCGCGCGCCGTCGCCGCTTCGATCCCGCTTTCGAGCAGCGATGCGTTAGGCGGCAGCAAGGTCATTCGCCGACACCGCCATGGGTGATGGTGATCGCGGTGCAGCGACCCGCCTGGGTGCGATTGAGCACGATATCGGCGGCAGGCGCAGTGAGGATGACATTCTGGACGCCTTCGACCCCGCCCAGCGCGGCAATGATGCCGCCGCGGGTGACATCACGACCGAGCCGGTTGCTGCGCGCCAGATACGCATCAAGCCGGGCACGCGATGCCGCCAGCACGATCGCGCTATCCGGCCCGGAAAAAGTGGTGATATTGGCGGTGACGACGAATGGAACGATCGTGGCGGACTGGACGATGACGTTATCAGTCATCGGGCGACGGGTTTCGCTGGAAAGATAGGCGGCGACGGTGGCGATCAGCCCGGCCGAGGCCACGCCGCCGTCGTCGCGCGACAAAATCGTAACGAGGACATCGCCGGGATCGGGGCTAATCGCGCTGGCATCGAGCACATCGCCATCGGCGGATCGCGCGTGGAAGATATACGCGCCTTCCGGCCCTGCCACTGATAGCGCTTCCGGCGCGATGACAACGCGGCTGCGCAGATCATCATCACTTTCATAGACGGCGGCGATGTCATTTTCAGGATCGGCGGCGGTGATGAGCAGGCGGGTGACGCCGAACAGGGCGGCGAGATGATCGAGATTGCTGCCGGTGGCGAAGGCAACCATCACCTGGCGCGCGGCATCGTTGACGCGGGCGCGGATCAACATTTCGCGATAGGCCGCGACCTGGAGGAGCTTGACGGCGGGGTCCGATTCAACGGTGGCGTCGAAATCGGGTACGAAAAGCTGCAGTTGCTCCAGCATGTCGGCATAGATCGCTTCGAAAGACAGCCCCTCGACGATGGAGGGCGCGGGCAGGCGCGACAGATCGACGGCGGTGAAGGTATCGGCCATGCGCAGCATATCGTCGCGGCCAAAGCGATGGTGCCAGACTTTGCTGTTGTGACGCCGCGCGTCACAACAGCCGGGGGCTATCGCGCGAAATCGGCGCGCGCGGCCACATCAGGCCATCAGCGCATGCCGACAATCAGTGCGGGGCGAGATGATCGGTGACCTGATCAAGCATCGCCAGCCGATCTTCGGGGGTGAGGCCGATGACCGGGCGTTCCGCATAGGTGACGGCGGGCGAAGCGGGATCGCGCGTGACGGTATCGCGCAGGCCGAATTGATGCACCCGCATGATGCGCGCCATCGCGCCGGCGAACCCCACCTCCAGCCCGTCATCGGCGATCTGGCGGCGCAGAAATTGCGGTTTGCCGGCGGATTGGAACATGCGCGCTGCCTTGGCGTCACGCAGCGAGCCGGGGCGCAATTTGCGCGCCGGTTTGGCCTTGCGCGGGGCCATGGGCGCGCCGTCCGGGGTGAGATTGGCCTTGATGCGTTTGGCGTTGGTGGCGCGCAGGCTGGTGCCGACCTTGCCCGCCAGTTTGCGGCGTTCGCCGGGGTGCAACCGCGCCGTCAGATCATCAAGCGCGTCGGTGAGCGGGGCGAAATCGGCAAAGTCGGTCATGACCGATCAGCTCGGCAGCGGCAGCGGTGGGCCGGGCAGCAGCTGCGCATCGCCCAGCCAGATCGCGCCCAGCGGCGGCGGGGGCTCAACCCCGGTGATCGATGGATCATCGGGCGATGGTTCGGGCAGGTGGGTGACATCCCAGCCGCTGCCATCGCCGCGCGCGACCAGCATCACCGCCTCGGTCAGTTCAAAGCTGATCAGGATATCCCAGCTCGATTGATCCAGAATATCGGCTTTGAACGTAATCGCCTGATCCTCGCGTTCAAAGCGCAGCATCAGATCGGGCTGGTGGGTGCGCACCCAGAGCAGCAGCGGCACCATGATCGCATCAGGCAAGCCAGTAAATTCTTCGAAAAAAAGCGACACCATGTAGCGATATTCATAGGCAAGCCCGGGCGTGCGGCGCGACACCACCCGGCCTTTATCGACGAAGATCGACAGCCGGTCTCGATCGGTGAGGAATTCGGGCAGCGCCGCCTCTAGCGCGGTGCGCAGCAGGCCGGGTTTGATCATTTGGGCGGATGCACCGGGCAGGAATCGGGCCGGGACCAGTTGACCAGGCGATCGAGCTGGGCGGCATTGGTGGCGAAGGCGCGGGCGATGGCGATCAGCGCGGTGCGCACTGATTTGGGGAGCATCGCCACGGTTTGAGGATCCTCGGGCAGCGGGGCGGGGCGATCAGCGCAGCGCAGCAGGTCAGCGGGCGGCGTATCCTTCACCGGCACCGCGACGGGCACCGGCTTTTCGACGGGGACTTCAATCGTTCCGCCGCAACCCGGCAACATCATTGAAAGCGCCAAACCAGCGGCGATCAACGCGGTTCGTGTCATCAATTTCGGCATCGGCTTTCTCCATGCGTTCGGTGGCGGCGCGGGCGGCGCGGGCATCGGCGGCGGCGGCGGCGATATCGGTGCCTGATTTTGCGTCGCGGTCCTGCATCTCCTTGGCCAGCGCATCAGCGGTGACCTCTGCGGTTTTGGCTTTGAAGCTGGCGAGATCGCGCACCGCGCGCAGGCAGATGGCACCGCGCGGATGGTTGATCGTCACCCGCTTGCCTCTGGTGCTGGGGGCGACCGAGGCGCTGGCGGCAAAATCGACGCCGGCGGCGCTGCAGATCAGATCGGCCGAGGCGGTGATGCGTTCGCGATCGGCGCGGACATGCGCGCCATCGGCATAAAAATAGGCAGCCACCGCGCCCAGGGCGAGCAGCAGCAACCATTCGGTGTTGCCGGTGATCCAGCCGAACGCGGCTTTCAGCCCAAGTTTTGCGAGGATGTTCATTCGATCACCTCAAGAATTCGGTCGCCGCTGCGCCAGATCAGCTCGCGTTTGTCGCGAGGCAAGATGATGCAGCCCGACGACGCGCTGAAATCACCGCGAGCGTTATCACCGTGGATGCGAAAGGCGCTGCGCCCCGTTTCGTCATGGCGATCGTCGTTTGGCGTTGCATCGATCGCATGGACGGTGATCGTGAATTTGCCGGTGTTCGGGCTGTCCGCGACGCTCTTGATCGCGTAGCGGCCGCGCGGGATCGGCCCGACGCCGCGCACGCCCTGAAGGCCCGGATTATTGCGGCCCCGACCTTTGCCAGCATAGCCGCGCGAGATCAGCTTCCCGTCACGATAAAGCGCACCGGCGGATTGATCCCAAACCCAGCTCATGGTTTTTCCTCTTCGATTGCATCCGACTTGTCGGCCTTACCCGGCATGAAGCGGGCGGCGATGGCGGCGGGCAGGCCCGCGATCACGCTGCTGGCGCTGGAGATGAACGGCGGCGTCGCCTTGTAGGCGATCATGCCCAGCGTGAAGGTGATGCCCTGCAGCACGAAGGGATCAATCGGTTGCCATGGCCAGAGCGCGCCGACCGCGCGGCTGGTGAACCAGGAGACGGTGACGCCGACGGCGAGCCGCGCGAAGCGATCCCCCCAGGTGAGGCCCTTTTCATACATCAGGCTGACACCCGCCCCCAGCGCGGCTGGGGTGAGGCCGATCAGCAGGCTCATGATCGCGTCAAGCAGATGATCAGTGAATTTTTCCACGCGGTTCAATCCCAAAGCTGGACGGTATCGATGACGAGCGGGCTCGCGGCGAAGGTGAGGATGGCGGCGGGGATGGTGACGGGCGTCCCCTCCGCCAGCGCGGTGGCGGTGACGGCGATGCCGCGATTGGCCTCCAGCACCGCCTCCACCACGCCGGAATCGCGGCCCGTGCTGCGCCAGACCAGCGCGTCGAGGCTTTCGCCCTGGAGTGCCCTGATGATCAACGGGGAGCCGATCACAGCAACGCCGCGCGGCTGCGCGTTTTTCCGAGCAGATCGCGCACCGCGACGATGGCGTTGCGGCGATGATCATCGGCGGAGGTGGCGCGCTGTTCGTTGGCGGTGCGGCCTTTGTCGGTGGCGGTGATATCGTTGTGGGTTTCGGCCAGATCGGCAGCGGCCCAGGCATGGACGGCGCGCCGCCACAGGATGACGGCGCGGGGTTCGCCATCAATCACCGGGCCGGGGACGTCGGCCAGGCTGGCGATCTCATTCGCTTCATGCGCGGCGCGCCAGCTGGCGAGCTGGGTATCGGCGCTGATGAAGCCGCCGAGCAGTGCGTCACGCGCGCGGCCATCGGTGACGATCGTGCCCAGCCGGATTGATTCGCGGAATTTTGCGATCGACAGACCGGGCCACCAGCCATCGCCCGCGATTGCATCGGGGGTGGCCGGGGCCGGGGCAGCGGGGGCAGCGACGAAGGTCAAAGCGCGGTCTCGGTTGGCCGTCCCGGCAGTTTACGGGGGGTGAGGTGACGGGCGGGCGGCGATGGGCGGGTTAGGCCCAGCCGTTCCGTCGATCACCGCCCCCCGAGCGCCGCGGGGCGAGCAGGTGGCGGGCAGATGCCCGAATTAGGTGACCGGCGGGGCGAGCTTTTTCAGCTCGCGTTCGATCCGGTCCATGTCCTTTTTGACGCCCACTGATTTGTCGAGGCCGTAGGCGCGGCGATACAGGTCGAGCGCGTGCGCGAACCCGGCCTGGCGCTGGCCAGCGGGGCCATCGGCGGCGGGATCTAGCGCGGTGGCGGTGCGATCGGCATGGATCGCGCGCGCCTTGAACAGTTTGGCGCGGACCTGATCGGGCATGTCCTCCGCATCGGTGAGATTATCGACGGCATCGAGCACGAAGAGATCAAAGTCTGCGCCCTGGCCGAATGCTTTTAGCGCCGCCTCGGCAATTTCCTCGGCGATCAGCGTGCCGGCGGTGCGATCGAAGCGTTCGGGCAGCGGCAGACGGTGGCGGATGACATATTGAGCCAGATCAAGCGCATCGCAAAATTCTCCGACATCGATCAGCCAGATCATGATCTGGACGAGGATGTCATCCTGCGCGCCGGTGTCGGCCGTGAGCACGCCCTTCACCCAATCAAAATAGGCGGGCAGCAATTCGCGCTTCAGCTCGATCTTCTTTTCGATCGACTGGATTTCCTTCAGCCGCCGCAGATCGACGCCGAGCCGCGCGCGCATCAGCTCATATTCGGTGGCGGCGGGGCCGGTGCGCTCGCCCGCCGGACCGGCTGCCTGGACGGCAGCGGCCTGGCCGAGCATGCGTTCACGGTGGCGGCGGGCGAGGCTCATGATCAGTCAACCACGCGGGCGGGCGCCTTGCCCATGACGATGTTCTCGACCAGTGCCGCGATCTCGTAATCCTCAACAACATAGGACACGTTGACGCTCTCATAGTTCGCAACACGCTTGTAATCGGGCTCTTCGCGCAGCAGGCGGCGGCGAGTGCCGTTCTGCAGATAGATCGACAGATTGACCAGCTTGGTCACCATCACCGCATTGCCGGGGAAAAACGGCACGACGATTGCGCGCTTGCCGCCGACCATCTTGGGCAGGGTGAGGATGCGATCGCGCGCTTCCATTTCCGTCGCGGTGTCACCAGCTGCGTTGACGACGTTCAGGAACTTTTCGTGGAGCAGATCGGCGCCGATGATGGCCACCAGATCGGTATCGTTGCGATGCCATTCGGGCAGCAGCTGCACCGCGTCATAAACCAGCGCATCAAGATTGGCGTAATCCGCTTCGGCGGTGACGGCGTTTTCCTCATCCTCGTTGAAAAGGACTCCATCGGCGACGTAGATGGCCCTGATCGCCGGATTATTGGCGCCGGTATCGAAGACGGTGAGGTTGCCGTCGTTGAGCACGCGTTCGGGGGCATAGGTGCGGATTTTGTAGAGCCAGCCCTTGTTGACGTCCTGCAGCAGCGGGTTTGCTTCGCGATTGGTTTGTGCGGCGACTGAGGTGCCGTTCCAGCCGATCATGATGTGATCGCGGCCCTCCTGCGCGCGCAACGCGCTGGTCATGAGCATTTCGAATTCGGGCTTATGCGCCCAGGCATCGAGCAGGCTGTAGGCCCAGCTATAATCGAATTCGGTGAGTTCGCAGCGATAGCGGCCGAGATCGGCGCTATCAGCGGGGTTGCCCGGGTTGCGCGGTCCCAGCGTGGTGTTGGTGCGGCCCGCCATGGTGCGCGTGACGCTGATCCCGACCTTGTCGCCTTCCTGCTGATCGACGCCGATGATGTTGATCTGCTGCAGAAATTCGCTCGAATGCTTCATCCGCTCTTCGAGCTTCTGTTCAACGGCGGGGGCGACGGCGAACTGCTTGTCTGCATCAGCGGCCTGAATGCCGTTGATCAGCGCAATCTGCGAGATATAGGCCGAAAAGAGCAGGCGGGTGGTGTTCTTCATCGTGAGGATCCTCGGGCGGCGAAATCGGAGCGGGGGCGGGTTTCGGGGCGGCTGATCAGCAATCGGCGCGGAAGCGGCTGTCGCCGCCGCTGGCGGGGGCGCGGCGTGGCTGGTCGGGCGCTTCGGTGGTGTCGATCGTCGCCTTCACGGCGGCGAAGTCGCTCTGCAGCGCGTCAAACTTGGCGGTGAAGCCGGTGTTGATCGATTCGAGCACCGCCGCCATCCTGACCATGCCCTCGCCCAGCGCGGCGAAGCGCACGTCGTTGTCGTTGGCGGGTTCATCCTTGGCGGGCTTTGGCAGGGTGACGGGTTCGGCGGGCTGGCCGGTGCCAGCGGCGAACTGCTTGAAGAAACCCGTCATCGCAGCGATCAGGCCGCTGGCTTCGGTCGTCGGCGCAGCGACTTCCTCGAATTCCATCGTGGTTTCGGTGGCGGCGGTGAAGAGATTGCTTGCCGACAGGCGGCGGTTGGCGAGCGGATCGACGCCCTTTTCACGTTGGCCCGCGACGAACTGGATGAATTCGGTGCCGAGGCTGGCCGGGCTGTCGGTGACGGCCAGGCCCATGAGATACGCCTTGCCGGTGGCGGCGAAATTCGGGTTGATCTCGATCGAGGTGTAGCGCTTCTGATCGGCCGCGTTAATGGCGAGCAGATCATCGTTGGGCGTGATCTGGGCGAACAGCGCGAGGCGCTTTTCCTTCTTGCCGCCGATATCGAGCTCGATTTCTTCCGTCTTCAACGCCATCACGTCGCCCAGAGCGCGGAACGGCTTGTCGGCGGTGATGCCGCGAATATGTTCCATATTGACGCGGGCGGCATAGGTGGCCGGGTTGTAGCTGGCGGCCATTTCGATCAGCTGCTGGCGCTCGATCGTGCGGCCGTCTGCGGTTGCACCTTCAACGGCGACGCGGAAGAATTTGGACATTTTCGGCATGACGGCGCTGGCGCTCCCTGATCGTCGATCGACGGGGCCCCGATTTGCATCCGGGCCACCGATTGCAGGCGCAACAGGCGCTTGGAACGCGAAATTTCGCAACGATCGCTTGTTGTGACGCCGCGCGTCACAACAACGGCCCGGCGTTAAGCGCGAACAGCAACGCTAACGTCGCCGGCGTCATGACCGCCGAACCGCCAGCCGCCCAAGCAGCAGGGAGCATCCCGTTCACCGCCAGGCGGCGGGCGCGTGCCTATTATTGGGCAGGGTATGAGCTGGCGGACATCGCCGAGATACTTGGCCTGAATGCCGCCACGGTGCGCAGCTGGAAAGGCCGCGACAAATGGGACGAGTTTGCGCCGCTGGCGCGGGTTGAGGAATCGATCGACGCGCGACTGCAGGTGCTGATCGCCAAGGAAGAGAAAACCGGGCGCGACTTCAAGGAAATCGATCTGCTGGGCCGCCAGCTGGAACGCACCGCGCGGGTGCGGCGGTATGAAGCGCCGGGCGGGCATGAGGGCGATTTGAACCCCAAGGTGGCCAACCGCAACGCGGGCGAGAAGAAAAAGGCCAGGAAGAATTTCCTATCAGTCGATGACCAGGCCAAGCTGCGCACCGAGTTCAAGACCGGGCTGTTCGATTATCAGCTCAAATGGCGGTCTCCGGAACAGGCGGCGGTGACGCCGGGCCGCGACGCCGATGGCAAGGTGACGCCGATCCGGCCCGATCTGCTTTCCAACACCGCCAACGTCACCCGCTTCATTTTGAAGAGCCGCCAGATCGGCGCGACCTTCTATTTCGCGCGAGAAGCGCTGATCCGCGCGATCGAGACCGGCAACAACCAAATCTTCATTTCGGCGAGCCGGGCCCAGGCGCATATTTTCCGCCAGTACATCACCGCCTTTGTCGCCGAGGTGACCGGCGTGAAGCTGGAGGGCGACCCGATCATCCTTGACCTGGAGGGCGTCGAGGGGCCGATGGGCGAGCCGGTGAAGCTGTATTTCCTGGGCACCAATTACCGCACGGCGCAAGGCTATCACGGCGACGTCTATGTTGACGAAGCGTTCTGGATCTATGGCTTTGAGCAGATCGACGATGTGGCGGCGGCGATGGCCAGCCATAAACGCTATCGCATCACCTATTTCTCGACGCCGTCGACGATCGCGCATCAGGCGCATCGGCTGTGGAGCGGCGAGCGGTTCAACGAGCACCGCGACAAGGCCGATCGGGGCGACTTCAAGTTTAAGCCGGAGCAACTTCAGGCGGGCGTGACCGGTCCCGATGGCGTGTGGCGCCAGGTGGTGACGATCGAAGATGCAGAGGCGGGCGGGTGCGACCTGTTCGATCTTGAGCGACTGCGCATGCGTTATTCGCCCGACATTTTCGACAATCTCTTCCTGTGCAAGTTCGTCGATGACAGCAATTCGATGTTCCCGTTCGCCCTGATGGAGCGGTGCCGCGTCGATGCCTGGTACAAATGGGAAGCGGATTTTCACCCCTATGCACTGCGCCCGTTTGGCGATGGCGAAGTGTGGATCGGGTACGACCCGGCCGAGAGCGCCGCCGGCGACGATGCGGCGATGGTGATCATCGCGCCGCCAAAAGACGCTAAGGGCAAGTTCCGGGTGCTGGAGAAGCACCGGATGAAGGGGCTGGACTTCGAAGCGGCCGCAGCGATGATCCTGAAGCAGCTCGATCGCTACAATGTCCGCTTCATCGGGATCGATTCGACCGGTGCGGGCGCAGCGGTGTGGAAGCTGGTCTCCGCCAAATTCCCGTTCACCAAGCGCTTCGATTATTCGGTGCAGTTGAAGACCGAGATGGTGCTGAAGGCGAAGAACGTGATCACCGCCGGTCGGCTCGAGTTCGATTTGGGCGCGCGTGATATCGTCAGCAGCTTCATGGCGATCCGCGCCGAGCTGACCCCGAGCCAGCGCCAGATCACCTATCGCGCCAGCCGCGCGGGCGACACCGGCCATGCCGATCTGGCCTGGGCGATCATGCACGCGCTGTACAACGAGCCACTCGACCCCGTCGGCGCGGGCACCCGCCGATCACGCATGAGGATTTCCAATGGAGCAGCAGCCAATGACGACAGCCTCAGAAGTGATGGGCCCAGAAGCGGGCCCCGAAGCCAGCACGCGCAGCAGCTCGGTCGCGGTGTCACGCCCGACGATGTTCCGCTTTGGCGATGCCGAGCCGGTGCTGGACCGCCGCGACTTCCTGATGAATTGCGAGGCGACCTTCACCGGTCGCTGGTACGAGCCGCCAATTCCGCCGCTGGCGCTGGCCCGCACCTACAACATGAACGCGCACCATCGCAGCGCCATGCTGTACAAGCGCAACCAGCTGTTGCGGTTCTTCGAACCCTCACGCTGGCTGTCCCGCAAGGAATTTGGCGAATTCGTGCTCAATTTCCTGATGATGGGCAACGCTTACTTCGAGCGGCGTGACAATCTGGCCGGGCGGCCGATGACGCTGATCAATTCGCTGGCGGCGTACACCCGGCGCGGGCGCGATGATGTCTATTGGTGGGTGCCGGGGTGGAAACAGGAGCGCGAATTCCGGCCCGGTTATGTGTTCCACCTGTGGGAGCCCGACCTGGTGCAGGAGCTGTACGGGATCCCCGAATGGCTGGCGGCGCTGCAATCCGGGCTGCTCAACGAGGCGGCGACGATTTTTCGCCGGCGCTATTACATCAACGGCAGCCATGCCGGGTACATCCTCTACATCAACGACGAAAAGTTCGAAAAGGAAGACAGCGACGCGCTGGAGGAGGCGGTGCTCAACGCCAAGGGGCCCGGCAATTTCCGCAACGTCTATCTCCACATCTCCGGCGGCAAGGAAAAGGGCGTGCAGGTGATCCCGGTGGGGGAAGCCGCGGCGAAGGACGAGTTCCTGGGCATCAAAAACACTACCGCCGCCGATATCATGACCGCGCACCGTACGCCGCCGGTGCTGATCGCACAGGTGCCGCAGAATACAGGTGGCTTTGGCAATGTGGCGAAGACCGCCGATGTGTTTCACTTCGCCGAGATTGAGCCGCTGCAACTGCGCATGCTGGAGGTGAATGACTGGGCGGGCGTGGAGGCGGTGCGCTTCCGGCCTTATGAACGCCAGGCCGTGACGGGCGCCGCTGCCGCGCCCTGAATTCCGCGCCGATCGGCGTGGGCACGGGCATGATACCCGTTTCGGCGCCGGGCGGCGGGGGTGACCGGGCGGCAACCCGGCCAACCGACGAGCGCGAACTCGCCACGACCCAACCGGGCCCAGCTGGGCCGCCCCGCACCCGAGCCCGGGCGCGGCGGATATGCGCGAGGAATCGTTATGAAGCCGTTACTTATGCCATTTTCGATGACTGAGGTTCGCCCTGTTTCGCCCGCTGCCGGCTATATCGGCGGGAAACGCAACCTGGCCGCGACGATCGTGCCGATTATCGACCGGACGCCGCATGATGGCTATGCCGAGCCGTTCGTGGGGATGGGCGGGATTTTCCTGCGCAGGACGCGCCAACCGCGCGCCGAGGCGATCAACGATATCTCGGGCGACGTCGCGACCTTCTTCCGCGTGCTGCAGCGGCATTATGCGTACATGATCGACATGCTGCGCTTTCAGGTGGCGAGCCGGGCCGAATTCGATCGGCTGCGCGCGTTGCCGCCCGAGCGATTGACCGATCTGGAGCGGGCGGTGCGGTTTTTGTACCTGCAGCGGCTGGCCTTTGGCGGAAAGGTGGAGGGGCGCAATTTCGGCGTCGATTCACGCGGGAGCGCGCGGTTCAACGTCTCGCGGCTGGAGCCTCTGCTCGCGGAGATCCATGAACGGATCGAACCGGTGGTGATCGAGCAGCTGCCCTATGGCGACTTCATCCGCCGATATGATCGCGACGGCATGCTGTTCTATCTCGATCCGCCTTATTAGGGGAGCGAAGCGGACTATGGGCAGGATGTGTTTGGGCGTGGCGATTTTGAGCTGCTGGCCGCGCAGCTGGGGGGCATCGAGGGCAAGTTCATCCTCTCGATTAACGACCGGCCTGGCGTGCGCGATGTGTTTGCCGGGTTTGAGATTGCGGGGGTGACGACGCGGTATCAAATCAACGGCGGCGCCGGGCGGGGGCAGGTGGGCGAGCTGCTGATCTCGAACTTTGATCTCGGGATCGCCAGCGCCTGATCGCGGGCCGGGCCCAGCTGCGGTTGGGCCCGGCCATCAGCGACGTTGCCGGCAGCGTTCACGCTGGAATTCCGCCTCAGTGGTGATGCCGATCGGCGGGCTGTCGACTGGCATGGCTGTTGGCATCACCTCCGGGAATCGGGTACCGCATGATTGGCACCGTAGGTGCTTGCCGATCACCATCATGTGGCGCGGCCAGCGCCGCACCTTGGCTAGCTTCAGCAGCGGGCCGGGTGGCACGATGATGCGCCGGCTGCACCCCTTGCACCTTATCGACACGGCAAGCTGCTCACGTGCGGCATCGTCGACCGTTTCGCACCTTGCGACTCGCATCCGCTCAATCTCCATGGCCCGAAATGGAACATATTGGCAACATCGCGCAAGAGGTCCGACCTCAACCCGGCGCGTCGCGC
>FSSH01002401.1_pt2 | contig 13718 bp, 13 predicted proteins | sample 1166101 | NCBI WGS metagenome assembly FSSH01 (sample SAMEA32972668, study PRJEB13176) | freshwater metagenome | biome: Drinking water system; feature: Biomass in drinking water that filtered by 0.45 um membrane; material: drinking water | place: USA | collected 2012-12-20 | depth 0 m | reverse complement strand
TCGACAGAATCTCTTTCTCAGGGTCGATGATGCCCTCTTCAAGCGCGGCGAGCGCTAGAAACGGCTTTACAACGCTCCCAGGCGTGTAGAGCCCCGAGAGAGCGCGATCCAAAAATGGCGCCCGAGAGTCACTAAAGTAGCTGGCGACCGTTTCTGGGTCACTTCCCTCTGCGAGCAATTCCGGATCAAATGATGGGTAGCTCGCAAGCGCCAAGAGTTCACCAGTGTTCACATCCATGATGACACCTGAACCGCCAACGAACCCCGCCTCTTCGGCGCGGGTAGCAATGCGTTCAAAGAGTTCTTGCTGGAGTCCGGCATCGAGCGAAAGCGCCACGTCGACGCCATTTCTCGGAGGGCGAACAATACTCCCCGACACGAGGTCTCCCGTAGCGGTCGTTTCACGAATCTCAACACCGTTCTCGCCCGCAAGAGCAGTATTGAAAAGCGCCTCGATGCCAAAGGTTCCCACCACTTCGGTTTGAAACCAAAAACCGTTGTCATCCTTTTTAGGGTACGAAACGTAGCCCACCACGTGGGAGGCTGCATCAGAAAGTGGGTAGGAGCGCGTCGAGAAACCGAGTTCGGGCACGGGCGTGTTGAGCGCGACTGGTTCGCCAAACCGATCGGTAATGATGCCGCGCTCGGCAATGATGACAGTCTCAGAGAGGCGGTTCGCCTCGGCACGCTCTTTGAGTGTTGCGCTTTCGACGATTTGGAGTTTGCCGAGCTGCAGCAAAAATACTACCGCAATGAGCCCGCTCACCACAAAAAAGTTGCGAAATGCATTCTGCTCAATGGGGCGCTCAATCCTCCCCTCGAGCCTCGTCTCATCAAACCCCGGCAGGTTCTGCGCATCAATCAAAATTTCATCAGGCTCAATTGCCTGGTACCGACGCTTTCGACGAATCCACATATTCCTATTCTAACAAACGGCCGCGCAAGAGTATGGCGACCACAATCATGCACAGAACAAGTGCGGTGTAGAGGTATTCAAACGAGCCGAGCACAGATAGTGGTGCTCCGTACAGGATGTCAAAAAGGAGGGCACCGAGGAGGGCACTTATAAACGCGCGAAAGTACACAACCAGAACAAGTGCGAGCGCGAGTACCACGGCCCACGGCGCCGCAAGTACAGCGATGAAGTAGAGCGTGATTGTCCCGAGGCGCACCACCATACATCACTCCCCTCGCTCAACTGAAACGTAGCGCACCTCAAACAGAGACACTGGCGCGTGGGCGTAGACAGTTTTCACCGTCTTGTCTGGCTCTTCGTTCACACGAGCAACCACCGCGAGCGCATGGAGGTCGTTTGAGGCATCGACCACAACGTCACCAGGTTCTATGGAAACCGAAACCGGAACATCAAAGGTGAAGGCGCCACCGCCCAACCCCTCGAGAATAACGATACCGGTCGGGTCCCCGGCGCGCGCGTCTGTCCGCGCGCCGGGGAGCGATAGTAGCGCAACCGTTGCTGCGTTCCCCGAAACCGTCGAAATGGCGCCAAGCTTCACCCGTTCAAAAAAAACACCATCGCCAACAGACACACGGTGACCACTCGACAGTTCAAGTAAGAGCGTATCGTAGTGGGTTCTCGGCGGGCGAGAAACGACGCGTGCGGTGGCAACGACCTCGTCAGTGGGAAGATTTAAAAGTTCTTCGAGACGCATGAGCTCGTCCGAGAGTGTCTGGTAGAGAAGCGCCTGGTAGCGCACGCGAGAAAGTTCGCGCTCTAAGTCAACCACGCGAGCGACGAGCACATCCTTTGGCAACGCCTCGTACGCCTCCTGCGGCGGCGTTGTAACGAGCGCCACCACACCACCTGCAATACGAAACACCGTTTGGTGAAACAGGAGCACGAGGGCAAGCAAAAAGAAGCCGGCTCCAACCCCCACGATCTTCGCTACCCCCTCCCCGCTACGCGAACGGCGCATAGTCTTCATCGTCCAACAAGACCGCGCGGTACCGGTCTAAGTCTTCGAGCACCATGCCAGTGCCTCGAACCACCGTCGTTAGAGGGTCATCAACCACGTGGATGGCAACCTTGAGCTCTTGTGCAAACAGTTCTGGAAGTCCCCTGAGGAGCGACCCTCCGCCCGTCATGTAGATGCCGATTCGCATCACATCGGAAACAACTTCTGGCGGAGCGGTTTCAATCACCTCTTTCGTTGCTTCAATTAATGACGCGACAGACCCGGCAATGGCCTCGCGAACATCGGCGTCCGTAATCACAATTTCCCGAGGCAGCCCGCTCACCAAATCGCGTCCCCTGATGGTGGTTTGAAGCGGCACAGGCTGCTTGACGACGCTTCCGACTGCAATTTTTACATCCTCTGAGGTTTTTTCACCGATTAAAATTTTAAACTCGTTTCGGATGTAGCTCGCGATGTCTTGGTTTAGGGTGTCGCCCGCAATACGGACATTTTTTGCACGCACGATTCCCCCTAAACTAATGAGTGCGATGTCCGTGGTACCACCGCCAATATCAATAATCATCGTTCCCACCGGTTCGTGCACGGGAAGGCGCGCGCCCACCGCAGCGGCCATGGGCTCTTCAACGATGTACACCTCGCGTGCGCCGGCATTTTTGGCGGCATCTCTCACCGCACGAATTTCAACGTTGGTAATGCCCGAGGGCACCCCAATCACAACCAGCGGGCCCAGGAGCGGCTTCTCGGGCCCCTGTGCGCGCTGTATCAGGTACGCGAGCATTTCTTCAGTCACCTCGAAGTCTGACACCACGCCCTCAACCAACGGCTTCACCGCGGTGATGTGTCCGGGGGTCCGGCCCAGCATGTCTTTTGCCTGTGCACCCACGGCAACTACCTGGCCGGTTTTTTGGTTCACTGCTACTACCGACGGCTCGGAAATGAGGACGCCCTTGCCCCGTACGTACACGAGAGTATTTGCCGTACCCAGGTCGATACCGATTTCTCGAGAAAACCGTTCTGTGATTTTTTTAGGAAGCTTCCAGGCCATAGTAGGTTACCCGCCGAGCAGTTCGTCGCGACTCATTGAAAGCGTCTCACCGGTTGCGCGCCGAACCACTTCAAAAAGGTCATCGGTCGAATTTTTTCCCACCACGATGCGGTACGGAATGCCGAGAAGATCGCTTTCGGCAAATTTCGCGCCGGCAGATACAGCGCGGTCGTCGTAGAGAACCTGCACACCGCGTGCAGTTAAGGCCTCGTAGAGTGATTCAGCTCGTGTGGTAATCGCCTCATTCCCCTGCGCAAGTTCGACGAGGTGGTACGTAAACGGTGCAACCGATTCCGGCCACACAATTCCCTTCTCATCCGAGAGCACCTCAACTACCACCGCCATGAGGCGCCCCAGCCCGATGCCGTAGGAACCCATTACCACCGGCTGATCCTTCCCTGTTTCGTCTTTGTAGAAAAGTTTGAGCGGCTCTGAAAACTTAGTTCCGAGCTTAAAGATGTTTCCTGTTTCAATTGCCTTTGCCTCAACGAGCGTCTCTTTCGAAAGCCCCAGGTCGCGAAGCACCTCGTCCGAGTACACCTCTTTATTCACTGCGATACGCTTTTCAGTGTCTATGTAGATGGTGTCCTCTCCCGCATCAGATACCGTCTGAAACTCGTGGCTCCACTTGCTAAACAGTCCGCCGGAAGCAAAGGTGAGGTACGTCGTGTTACCGATACCGACGCGTCGGAAGATGTTTTCGTACGCCACGCGCACATCGTCGTAAAACGCATTCAGCTCCTCTTCGGTACGCGAGAATGAGTACAGATCCTTCATGGTAAACTCGCGGCCGCGCATCAAGCCGCTCTTTGCCCGAAGCTCGTTCCTAAACTTCGGCGCAAAGTGGTAGGTTGAAAACGGAAGATCTCGGTAGGAAGAAACGTGCTCACGCGCCACGCGCGTCCACGGCTCCTCGTGCGTAAACGCGAGCCCGAGTTCGGTTTCGTTCGCGAGTTTCGTTTTTAGCCACACCGCATCACTCTCTCCTTCCCAACGACCGGTCGTCTTCCACACCTCGGGGTCTTGGAGCGTCGAGAGGAGCGCTTCCTGCGCGCCGAGTGCGTTCATCTCTTCGCGGATAATCTGTTCTATTTTTTTAAAGACGCGAAGCCCAAGTGGAAGCAAGCTGTACACTCCCGCGAGCTCTTTGTGTATGTAGCCTGCACGAAGCAGTAGCTGCGCGTTTTTTGAAACCTCATCTTTTGGCGCCTCGCGGCGCACGGTGGTAAATAGCTGGGATTGGCGCATAGTAGCGCCATTGTACCGCCAAAATGGTCAATCGAAAATCACCCAAGGAGACGGACAACGTCTCCTACGGTAACCGCAATCATAAGGAGGATGAGGAGTGCGAACCCAGCCGAGTTAAAGAGGCCGCTAATGCCGACAGGGATTTTCCGCCGCGTTACCGACTCAATGCCAAGGAAGAGCAGTCGCCCGCCGTCGAGCGCAGGAAACGGAAGCAGGTTTACCACAGCAAGATTCACCGAGAGAAGCGCGGCAAAGGTAAGGNNAAGGAGTGACCCTAGGCCAAACGCTGCCGCTTCGCCCGTTAAGGACGCAATTCCCACTGGCCCTGCAACTTGCGAGAGGTCAGCAGACAACGTGAATGCGCTCCCTAGCAACGTTGCAAGAGACACCACAATGAATACCAAACTTTCTACGGTAGTCGTGAGGGAGCGCGTCGCCGCCTCAAGGGGGCCGTACGACACCGTTCCGATGTGCGCGGTAGCAACACCGATAGCGCGCTGCGCCGGATCACTTTCAATGAGGCCAGCGATTGGTTCGATGACGACGTCGAGCTCCACTCCATCGCGAACAACAGAGAGGGTCAGTGGTCCAGTCGTCTGCGACACCGCTTCGCTCACGTCGAGTGGTGTTTCAAGAAAGCGTTTTTCTGAACCAACCACTACGGCAGTCAGTACATCTCCCGCTTCAATCCCCGCCGCTTCAGCTGGAGAATTATCTAGAACTTCACCCACTACCAGACGTGCGTCCCGCACGGTTCCACCGCTACCCTCTCCATCAAGAATCGCTGGCGCGCCTATGACAAAGGCACTCCACGTCAACACAAACGCGAGCACAATGTTTGCAAACGGACCGGCAAACAACACGAACGCCTGCGCCAGTGGGTGCTTCTCCGTAAACGCGCCCGGAGCATTCGCGTCTTTCGGGTCTTCTCCAAAAATGCGCACGAACCCGCCGAACGGAATCCAATTTATTGAAAACTCAGTCTCGCCCCACAACTTTTTTCCAAACGCTTTTGGCGGGAAGCCAATGCCAAATTCCAACACACGCATCCGTGCCGCCTTTGCGGCGAGGAAGTGTCCGAACTCGTGCCCCACAATAAGGACGACGAGGACGAGAATAAAAATGAGAATGGTCATGGGTGAGTACTGGTGATGGTGCTGCTCTCCTGAAAGGGCTTGAAGCGTCTATCTCCCTTGAAGGAGAGCGGCACCTGAGCCCTCCATCATTAGCTTTGTAATTCTTGCTCTTTCTTATCGGCGAGTTCTTCGAGAGCCTTGTTAGACGCGTCAATAATCTTCTGTACCTCATCCTTCGCACGTCGAGCGTCGTCCTCCCCCATCTCGCCCGCCTTTTCCTTCTTATCAATTACTCCCATCTCCTCCGAACGACGCTGCCTCACAGCAATACGCGCCTCTTCCAGCTTGCCCTTCAAGAGCTTAATGAGCTGCACGCGCCGCTCGGCAGTAAGTTCTGGAAACGATACGCGCACTCCGCGATCGTCGCTTCCCACCGAGACACCAAGATCAGCGACCGTGATTGCCTTTTCAATAGCCTTCACCTGGCTCGCGTCGTACGGCGTCACGTAGAGCGACCGCGCGTCGGATACGGAAATTGCCGCAACTTGGTTTACCTTCATGCGACTCCCGTACACTTCAAGCGTCACACTGTCGAGCAGAACCGGTGTTGCTCGACCCGTGCGAAGTGTCGCTAGTTCGTCTTTGAGCCACGCGTGTGTTGCTTCAAGAGAGCGCTTAAGTGCTGTCGTGTCGTGTGCCATAGAGCTACAGTATACGCCAAACGGCGGCTCTTTTAAACGACTGAACGCTATCCACTTGACCGCACTGTTGCGCGGCGTAGCATGAGCGGCATATGGTACCTCGAGGATTAGAAAGACTTCGAGGAACCGATGACCCCCACCACGCTGAGCGATTCCTCCACACGCTCCTCCTACCAAAAACACGCACGGAACAACGGCTCGCTTCCGCTGAAGCGCTCTCGCCAACCCCGTCCATTACGGAACAGTGGCGCGACAGTCGATACGCAAAAGTTGAAACATCGATTTCGCGCGACGATGTCGAACAGGCGGTTGGCGTCTTCCGCGATTTCTTAGCGCTCCCCGCCGAGACGAAAGTATCCATTTCAATTCCGGGGCCGCAGGGCCGCGGCAAGGGGTCGCTCGGGTACGTAGAGCGCACGCCCGAAACCGACGCGAACGAAACCGCGCTCGGAAAAGACCCCGAGCATAAAGAGTACTTCCACTACCACCCGTCAGTTGAGGCGCAGTTACCCGAGGAAATTCGCCGTGCGGGAGGAGCGGCTGAAAAACTAATTGCACAGCTTCGCGCCCTCTGGATTGAAATGGAGGCGGTCGCCTACCGAACCATTGTCGCACTCGAAGCAGAGCACGCGGGAGACCCACGCTACGAAGGGCTAACGAATCGTTTTTTCCCAGACGGCATCACGCGGGGCGAGCCGGGGCTGCGCCACCCAAAACTGACGCTTCGCCTCATGATTTATAAAAAAGTTGATGCGGAAAAACTTGCAGCAAATGGCCACTACGACGCGGGCGCGTTCGCCTTTGCGGTGTGCGAAAGCGCTCCAGGCCTCATGGTCGGAACCCAGGCAGTCAAAGACGAGACGGGTGCGGTGACCACCCCCGAGGCACTAACGCCCGTAGAACGCCCCGATGGCACCGCGCTCTTTTGGCCGGGAACCGGATTTAAAAACATCGACCCCACCATTCCCCCCACCTGGCACGCAGTAAAGCAGCACACGAAGGACGAGGTAAAACTCGGCGAGGAAAACCGCTGGGTACTGGTAGCGTTCCTCAACGAGTTTGAAGAGCCAGGAGCACCAACGATTGCTGAAACGCACGGCCTTAGAGCGTAAGCGCGAGGTGGCCGATGACGCTCTTCGGGGATGAACCCGTAAGCGACAGCATGCGGTCTGCTTCGAGGAGATCTCGAAGCTGGAGCGCAGTGTAGGAGCGCTCATCAGCAAGGGCAAGGAGGCTTCGAACCAATGCGCGGGCTCCCTCACGATCACTCACTGTACTGAATGCCTCTGCCCTGCGAAGACGCTCTGCAAGCGACTGTGACATAAACGTGGTTCCCAGTTCGCGATTATCGTCGCGCTCCACCGCTACTACAACGCATCGCGACTGGAGCGTATCTAACAGTGGCACCCCAGGTTCAACAATGAAAAAAAATACAGAGTGACCAGGCGCATCTTCAACAACCTTCAGCAGCGCCGACTGCGCCTCGGTCGTCATGCTATGCGCAGCAACGAGCAGGTACTTTCGTTCGTGGAGCGGCTTCAAGAGCGCAAAGGAAGCAAGCTCGCGCGCCTCATCAATACCAAACGACTCCGTGCGAGTGCTCCACACATCAGCAAGCCCCGCCTTCCCCGCGCGCTCCAGAAGTGCGCGGAGCGCCGCCTCATAGAGCACGTCACTAGTGCCTCGAACGAGGTACGCGTGGGACGCCAAACTATCTCTACGGATGAATTCGTCAATCTGCATTACTTGTTGGTGACAGTCTTTTTATAGGTGTCGAGGTGCTCCAAGGTAACCCCTGTACCCTTGGCGACACAAAACGCAGCTTCGTCGGCTAACACCGCGCTCACACCGGTTCGGCGAAATACTAGCTCGGGCAGGTGTCTGAGCTGCGACGTGCCCCCTGTCATGATGATGCCTCGGTCGATGATGTCAGCGGCAAGCTCGGGTGGCGTCTCCTGGAGGACGTTTCGAATAGCCTTAATCATTTCGCGAAGTTCGCGGGCAATCGCGCGAACAATTTCATTCGTCCCCACAGTAGCCGAACGCGGCAACCCTGAGAGAATGTCACGCCCCTTAATGGTCATCGTAAGCTCCTCTTCGAGAGGCACCGCAGAGCCTATCTGAATTTTTATGTCCTCCGCGGTCTTGTCGCCAATGGCGAGGTTGTACGTTTTTTTAATGTAGTCCGCAATCGCCGCGTCGATGCGGTTCCCCGCACACTTCACCGACGTGGAGGCAACAATGCCACCTAAAGAAATCACCGCGGCGTCAGTGGTGCCGCCGCCGATATCGACAATCATGTGTCCGCGCGGCTCGTGGATGGGAATGCCCGCGCCAATGGCGGCAAGAATAGGCTCCTTAATGACGAACGCATTTTTCGCACCCGCTCGGAGCGCCGCTTCCACAACCGCGCGGCGCTCCGTTGAGGTGACACCCGCTGGCACCGACACAATGACGTCTGGCCTGAAGAGGTTCCACTTGCCGAGCGCCTTCTTAATGTAGTGCTTCAGCATCGCTTCCGTCACGCGGTAGTCGGCAATGACGCCATCCTTCATGGGTCGGTACGCAACGATAGACTCGGGCGTGCGCCCAATCATTTCCTTCGCCTCGCTGCCAATGGCAAGAATGGAGCGGTCGTTTTGCGACACTGCCACCACCGACGGCTCATTGAGCACGACACCCTTCCCCGGCACGTACACCAACGTCGTGGTGGTACCTAAATCAATCCCGAGGCGTGGAGAAAAGAGAGACATAGCGAACCTCAGTATACCAAGCACCCACCCGAAGCACACTACGAGCGAGGTGATGGTGTTTGACAGTAGTGATTTAATATGCTATAATAAGTATATGGTTGCGAATGCTGAATCATTCTTGTTTGGCCGCAAAAAGCGCGAACGCGCTGAGTTTCCGCCGCTTCCTGATGATGAACAAGAACTGCGCGAGGAGCTCCAGTTCAAGGAGGGCGTTATCGCACTCGACGTAGTGTTCGATAAATCAGGCACTCCCTTCGTTGTTGAAATCCAAGGCGGTAATGCTGGACTCCACGGCATGGAAAAGCTTGACCCCGCTGATGGGGCAATTTCTGACGAGGTACGAGAATTCTTCACCAAGTGGAACCACGGAGGCATTGGGATACAGAACCCTTGGTGGATGTACGGTGTCGAGAGTGACAAATCCGATCAGTTGGCATTTATTCCTGAAAAAAATCGCCCCCGCTCCGTGGTAAACAAAAAGTTTAATCACCTCTTTGAACACGGGAACGTCATTCTGAAACCTCTCCACGAAGCCCAGGGGTATGGCATTCGCATTTTTACTCCCTCCCAGCGTGAACAGGCTGAGAGCTACGCTGAGCAGCTCACCGCACGCTTCGGCGGCTTCATTGCCCAAAGCTTTATTGATTCACAGGACGCAGAACTTGCTCCACCGCACCTGAAGCGGCGCGCCGCTTCCCTGCGCGTCGTTATCCCCTTCACCATGGTGAACGGCAAACCAGAAATTACCGTTCACGGTGTTGGCTACCAGCGTGTTGCTCCGTTTGAACTATCAGATACCCCAGAGGAGGCGCTTGAGCCTATCGAATCAGGTGGAGTGGTGAACCTTGCGCGCGGCGCGCACGCCGTCCCCATGTCTTCGTCAGAGTATGCTCGCGTGCTCCCCGTTGCAAAGGAGATTCTTGGCGCACTTACCTCAAAGAGCGATTTAAGCCGCTCGTACCGCCGCGCCCTCGCCCAGAAGTTTCATGAAAAAAACAATGACCTCCACAGTACCCTTATTAATCAAAACGAGACGTGGAGACCTATAACGAGCGTGAATAACCGTTATGACCAGTCGCTTGAAACCGCGCGCGAGGTAAACACCTTCTTGCGCTACGTCGAACGAGAACTTGCACTCCTCTCTGAGGATGACATGAACCGGTTGGCACAGCGGCGCGTTCACGCGTACATCACCCATTCAGGGGGGTCTGGGGGAACCCTCCAGCTCACGCAGTACCGCGCACTGGGCGACATCGATGTCACCTACTCGTTTGATGTTCGAAATGCCGGAGCACTAGCAACAATGCTTCAGAGTATGGCTCGCGGACAGGTACCAAGAGAACCGGAACATTCAACGAACAGTCGATATGCAGCACCTGTATCTACTGCACATCTTGTTCTTCCGATCGAACGAGTTTGAGCTCAGTTGTACGACTGGGTACTTCTTAGGTCAAGCGAACAAGTAGTCGCTACGACGTAGCTTTCCGTTCTATAGAAAGCCCAAGAGAGCGCATTTTTTCTTCGATACGCTCGTAGCCGCGGTCTATGAGGTGTGCGTTGCCGATGTGCGACACGCCATCCGCGAGCGCTGCAGCAAGTAAGAACGCGAGCCCGGCACGAATGTCGGGGCCGTCAATGTCGCGCGCCTTAAGTGGTGTGGGGCCTTTGATCAGTGCCTTGTGGGGGTTCACCACATCGATGCGTGCGCCCATGCGCACCAGCTCCTGCGCGTAGTTTAAGCGCCCGTCAAAAATAGTTTCTAGAATTGAACTCTCGCCGTCTGCCTGGGTCAACACTACCGCCATCGGCGCCTGGAGGTCCGTGGGAAAGCCGGGGTACTCGTGGGTGCGCAGTGTTGCGGGGATGAGCCGTTCAGGGCGCGAGACTTCAATGACACCTGGTCGAACGGTAATCGGTACTCCCATACCAGACAGAACCGCAATCGGGGCGTCGAGGTGCTTGGGCTCGCAGTTGGTAATGCGCACCGATTTCCCGAGGAGCGCCCCGAGCATAAGAAAACTTCCCGCTTCAATGCGGTCCGGAATGATGGTGAACGGTTCATCGTGCGGCACGAGAGAGGCGGGATGAATGGTGATGGTGGGTGTTCCCGCGCCAGAGACCGCGCCACCGCACGCGTTCAAATACTCGGCGAGCGCAACCACTTCGGGCTCCATGGCGCAGTTCTTGAGGGTCACTGGCGAGCGCGCCGCGCTCGCCATGATCATGAACGTTTCGGTTGCCGTTACCGACACCGTCGTAAAGAAAATCTCTCCACCCTGAATGCCGTTTGGCGCATCCACCGTTGTCGCCTCAGGCTGCTCGGTCACCTGGCAGCCGAGCGCGCCAAAGCCACTCAAGAAGAGGTCGATGGGGCGCGAACCCAACACACAGCCGCCGGGGTGCGGAAATGTGACGGAGCCGTTTCGCGCGAGCGACGCTCCTGTTAAAAGGACACTCGCGCGCAGACGCTTCGCGGTGTCGGCCTCGAGCACCGTGCCGCGCGCATCATGGGTGCGAATCGACGCGTGCCCTTCCGCGATGGTGGTGTAAGCGCCAATGCCCTCCAAAAGCTTCGCCATGGCGCGCACATCAGCAATCGCCGGAACGTTGGCGAGCTTCGTCTCTCCGGGGACCACGAGCGTTGCCGCCATAATGGGAAGCACGGCATTTTTTGCGCCCTCGATAGACACCTCACCAGAGAGGCGGGGCTGTCCCGCAAGCCCCTCGACGACGAATGACTCCATAGTTCGTTCACTATACCCCACCGCCCAAACCCGCTACACTGTGTATATGTATGTCGTGTCGGTGGTCCCCATCACGCGGGGCGCGTTCAAAGACAGCCTCTCGTTTTTTTCCAAAAAACCACTGAGTTTGGGGCTCATTGTCGACGTACCGGTTCGCGGCAAGGCGACCCCTGCGTTGGTTATCGCAACCGCTGACGCGCGGGAAGAAAAATTCGCCCTTCGCGACAGTACCTTTGCGCTCAAAAAAATAACCCCAACCGTTTCGCGGCGCATTTTTCCCGAGAGTACGATTCGGGCATTCGCTGAGATAGCGCGCCGACACGCGCTGCCCCTTTCAAGTGTTCTCGCGTTCTACACGCCGCGCGCACTAACCTCGTCTCTCTCTGACGTTGCCGAGGTGAAAGACTCCCCGCCTCGGGAAGCGGTTGCCTCAGACCTGCTTGCGCTCCAAGCAGAACAGGAGGAACGAGTGCGCATGTACCGGAACGTCGCGCGCGAAGCGTTCGCGCGCGGGCAATCGGTTATCGTGGTTGCACCAACAATCGCCGAAGCCGAGACGCTCTATGACGCGCTCCACCGCGGCATAGAAAACCAGGTGGTACTCCTGACCGGCGCGCTCACCGCAAAGGCAATGCGCACGGCGTGGAATCGCGTCGTCACCGAAACCATGCCACTTCTCGTGGTGTGCACCCACGCGTTCTCTGCGGTACCGCGCCCGTCGATTGACGCCTACATCATCGAGCATGAAAACGCGCGAAGCTTTAGGAACCGTGAACGTCCACACCTCGATGCGCGCGTGTCATCTGAAGTATTCGCAAATGCATCCGGAGCGCGCCTCATTCTCGCAGACTTTCCGCTGCGGATTGAAACGCGGGAGAGGCTGCGTGCAGGAGACATTGAAGAGCTGATGCGACTCCAAGTTTCATCGCAGCACCGCACCAACGTGCTCATGGTTGACACCAGAGCAAAGAAAGACGCCGACATCCCCCGCGCAAAAAAGGCGTTCTCGGTGTTTTCGCCAGCAACCGTACGTGCAATTACAGAAGAACTGGCGCGTGGTGGGCGCGTGTTTCTCTACGCCTCAAGGACAGGACTAGCACCACTCACCGTGTGTAACGACTGTGGCACCCCCATCACCGACCCCGGGAACAACACTCCCATGAGTCTGCACAAAACCGAAAACGGCAACGTCTTCATTTCGCACTATTCCGGAGCTGTCATGCCCTCAAACATTTCCTGCCGCTCCTGCGGAAGCTGGAACCTGGTGTCGCTGGGCATTGGGGTCGAACGCGTCATCGATGAAGCGCGCGCCCTGTTCCCGGACACCCCGCTTGCGGCACTAACCGCCGAGCGCGCCCCCACGCACGCGAAGGCAAAGAAGGTTCGTGATGCATACTTCAGTGCAGCACCGCACATACTCGTTGGCACCGAGCGAGCGCTCCCCTACCTCACCGAGCCGAGCGAACTCTCCGTCGTCGTTTCCATAGACTCCCTCCTCTCTATTCCTGCCTGGCGCGCGCAAGAGTACGCGGTGGCAACGCTCTTTACCATCCTCGATCGCACCGAACGAACACTCGTTGTACAAACGCGACTCAACGAGTCACCCGTCATGCAAGCTATTAGTTCCGGGAACCCCTCCGAGTTCGTGCGACACGAACTCGATGAGCGCCGCACATTCGCGTACCCACCGTTTGCAACATTTGTGAGCCTCACGTGGAGCGGCACTGAACGAGGCGTAACGCGTGTGGGAGAACTGGTACAAGAAACGTTCGCTACCTACGACGTGGTGGGTCCGCTCCCCATGCGCTCGCTCGGAAAAAACCGTTTCCTTTCGCGTGCCGTCATCCGCCTCTCTCCTCACGCGTGGCCCGACGACCGTCTGATCGAACTTTTGAAAACACTACCTCCAGAAGTGGCCGTCGCCATCGACCCGGATGAGATTGTCTAAATACTGAACTATTAGTTCGGGTAGGCGTCACCCGCAGAGCCACAGCCGCACACGGTACACCCCGGTAACACCAAGCACGGACAAAAGAGTTTACAGCCCCCGTCGCACCCGCACCACGAACAGGGAGTCTCGACGCTAAGATCACCCGCACCGCTCAGTGCCCAGAGCGCTGCATATACCCCCACCACCAACGGAATACCGAGTGCAACCTGTCGTAGAAACCGCTCCATAGAGAGTAAAAATATACAACATGTATTCAAAAAAGCAAC
>FSSH01000939.1_pt1 | contig 13735 bp, 14 predicted proteins | sample 1166101 | NCBI WGS metagenome assembly FSSH01 (sample SAMEA32972668, study PRJEB13176) | freshwater metagenome | biome: Drinking water system; feature: Biomass in drinking water that filtered by 0.45 um membrane; material: drinking water | place: USA | collected 2012-12-20 | depth 0 m | reverse complement strand
ACAATTCCTACTCTCGTCAAGATATTATTTCTATCCGCGCATATTTCTTTCAGACCTTCCGCGAGCGCGGATGCGAGCCCAATAAATGCTATTGCGCTTTAAACTGGCCTTGATGTTCGACAAACCATCGGTAAGTGCGATCAAGCCCCTCTTTCAGTGCAATTTTCGGCTGCCAACCCAGAGACTTGAGCTTTGATATATCCATCAATTTTCGTGGAGTACCATCCGGTTTGGTAATATCCCAGCTAATTTGCCCCTGATAACCAACGACATCCTGGATAGTTTCGGCTAATTCGCGAACAGTTACGTCTTCACCGGTCCCGACATTTAAATGCGACAACATTGGTTCCGTACAAGATTGATATTTCTCTTTGTCTAAGGCCATCACATGCAGACAAGCCGCCGCCATGTCCTCAACATGCAAAAACTCGCGCATAGCCTTTCCGCTACCCCACACACTGACGGTTGGCGAATTGCTAACTTTCGCGTCATGAAACTTCCTGATCAAAGCTGGAATTACATGACTATTTTCTAAATGAAAGTTATCGTTTTCACCATACAAATTAGTCGGCATTACCGAACGATAATCCGCGCCATATTGACGATTGTAAGACTCGCACAACTTGATTCCGGCAATCTTGGCAATTGCATAAGGTTCATTGGTCGACTCCAAAACCCCCGTTAACAAAGCGCTTTCTTGCATAGGCTGCTCGGCGAATTTCGGATATATACAAGAACTCCCCAAAAACAAGAGGCTTTTGCAGCCTACTTGCCAAGCTTGATGAACCACATTCGCTTCCATCATTAAATTTTGATAGATAAACTCCGCAGGATACTCGTTATTAGCGTGGATACCGCCTACTTTGGCAGCCGCAAAAATCACCCGATCCGGACGCTCTTGCTCCATGAATTCCCGCACCGCCGCTTGATCAGTCAAATCCAATTCGGCATGAGTCCGTACCACGATGTTTTGATAACCCGCCTCAGTCAATTGCCGATAAATTGCCGAGCCAACCATACCTCGGTGGCCCGCCAGATAAATTTTTTCTTGCTTATCGACCATACTGTTACTCCCTGCTGACCGCCACGTTATAACCCTGTTTTTTCAGCAAAGCATGCTTTTGCGCTTGCTCAAGATCATAAGCAACCATTTCGGCCACCATTTCCTGTAAGGTAATCTGCGGCACCCACCCTAGTTTGTTTTTGGCATTACTAGGATCACCCAGCAGCGTCTCCACTTCGGCAGGTCTAAAATAGCGCGGATCGATAGCGACGATGTTTTGACCAACAACCATACCGGGCGCTTTATCACCCGTAATGGAATCGATATAGCCTTTTTCATCAACGCCCGCGCCTTCCCAGCGAATACTCACACCCAATTCGTTGGCCGACATTTCGATAAATTGCCTTACCGAATACTGAACGCCAGTGGCAATCACGAAATCCTCAGGCTGGTCTTGCTGCAGCATCATCCATTGCATCCGCACATAGTCCTTGGCATGCCCCCAATCTCTAAGAGAATCCATATTGCCCATATACAGACATTTATCCAGACCGATAGCGATATTACTGAGTCCACGAGTGATTTTACGCGTCACGAAAGTTTCGCCTCGACGCGGCGATTCATGATTAAACAAAATACCGTTACACGCATACATGCCATACGCTTCACGATAATTAACCGTGATCCAATAGGCGTAGAGTTTGGCAACCGCATAAGGCGAGCGGGGATAAAACGGCGTAGTCTCTTTCTGTGGAATTTCCTGGACCAAGCCGTACAGTTCAGAAGTTGATGCCTGGTAAAAACGCGTGGTTTTCTCCATACCGAGAAAACGAATGGCCTCCAAAAGCCGTAATGTTCCCATGCCATCAACGTCTGCGGTATATTCGGGGGATTCGAACGATACAGCGACATGACTCATTGCACCAAGATTGTAGACTTCATCCGGACGAATTTCGCTAAGAATACGGGTGAGATTCGAGCTATCCGTCAAGTCACCATAATGCAGGAAAAACTGGGGATCCTTTATATGCGGGTCTTGATAGATATGATCGACGCGCTCGGTATTAAATAAAGACGAACGCCGTTTGATGCCATGCACTTCATAGCCTTTCTCCAACAAAAATTCGGCAAGGTAGGATCCATCTTGCCCGGTTATGCCAGTGATCAACGCTTTTTTTCTACTCATTCATAGCTCCTTTTCTTTTGAGTCAAATTCGACGTAAAACCGTCTTAAAGTCGTCAAGCAATTAAGCCGACGTCATAAATGCTTAGCCCGGTAAAGCCGAATAAACTGGCTCAATTACCTTACCGGGCAAATAGGCAGGCAATTCCGGTAACAAATCTTTTAGAAATAGATGTAGCCGTTTATCGGCGACAGCAATATCTTCGACCTTATCAACGGGAGTAACCAAGCGAATCAGCGCTCCGTCGGTGCGACTCATGGTGATGGCATCATAAAATAAATACCATTTGACCATATATTCGTTAGTTATCATCCGACCACGCTGCTGAAACCAAAAATACACTAATTGCCTGCTTTCGCCTTTTTGGATAATGGCCCGGTTTACCTGCAATGCCTGCCCATCCAATTGCAATTCAGGGAACTCGCGCTGCTCGAAACTGCTAATTTGCCAACCGTCTCCGGGAATACAACTGCGTGGGGAATGCACTACGGCACCTTTACGTTGCGACTGGTAGTAGGCGCTATAAAAATTAACGCTATTACGGGTTTCAGGCTGAACAAAATTGACAATAACATAATCGGTCAATTTCAACTCGTTTAGATAAAACTGGGTTAAATAGTCATTGCGACCTTGCCAATTTCCCAACGTCGTAGGAAAGGTTAGAAATGCTTTGCGCTCGGGAATAATGTCTTCACGTCCTTTGAAGACCTCTGAAGCACCCGCGCCCATACAGAGCAATAGCAACACGGCAAAAACCGACTTGTTCAAAATCGCGGCAATATCTCGACGCGCCGAGTGACTCCATTCTTCCGGAATCTGCACCAATTCGCCCATTGCCAGCTTTCGACCGCTAATTCGGCTAAAAATCCACATCTCGATGAATAGCAGCAGCATACACAGTAAAAATACTGCCCAGCCTTCAAAATCATGCAGGAAGCCTTCGGCCATCTCCGTACCCCAATTATCGACCAGGACACCGATTACACCTATCCGAAAACTGTTCATAAAAATAGTCAACGGCATTGACGATAGAAAAATCAGCAATTTCTGCCAGAACGGGCCTTTAAACAAATACGCGCACAGGAAAGCCAGACTGGCCAACGGAAACAAGTAGCGTAAGCCACTACAGGCATCGACCACTTGTAACTTGTAACTGCCTAAATCGATAACATTCCCCTCCAGGTAAACCATGATGTCGCAAGCACGAATGAATTCGACACCCAACCAGGATGAAATCAATTGCAGCTTTGAAGACAAATTATTCAGGATGAAGGATGGAAACGGCACCATGAAGATTAAAAACAACAAGGGGATAGCACCAACACGCAGCCCGCGTAGCCCGAAAGCACTGCCAAACATCCCAGTCAAAACCACCAGAAACGCATATTGCTCCATGGTTTTTATTGTTGCCAACCCGCCCAGAATAAAAAGAATCAATCCCAAGCCTATAATGACAAGCCCGGGCAGCGATGCATTAAATCCTTGGACCAAAACCAGTTCGCCGCGCCGCGCCCACAGCAGATAAATGGTGATGACAGGGATGAAAAAGCCGTGACTGTATTCTTCGACGTTAGTCCATGTCGTCGCCATCTCGATAAGGCTATCTCTGAACACCACGCACAGCAGCAATAAAGCCGCACCCCATAATGACCAGACAATGGCCGGTTTCGTATTCTCTGTATTCATTCCGTGTCGAAAATAAGAATTGATGTTTAAATTTCTCCCATACCGGCACTATTTGTTACGCGGTATGGAAATTTGGTCCTACTTACTAACCCGAGCAATCGCAATAGCGCTGACCGGTAAATCTAACCATTATCCCCGAGCTTTATTAAAGCCAAGTGACACATCATTACGGGCAAATAACATACCTTTAGGCATCGGGGTCGACAGTGAAAATCGGGTTTCTTTTGTCTTCTTCATTCAATTTAGCTTTTTCTTCAGGGTAAATATGCCAAAAAGATTGATCGATAGCACCGTCTGTGTAGCTGTTTTTACGGTCATGGGTAAATGGGCACCACCAGTTCTCCACCACTTTCACCAAGTAAGCATGCCATTCGAATAAGCCCACACTCACCGGACAATACCAAGTGCAATTCAAAATCCAGAATAATTTCGATTGCGCCATGCTGAATTTGAATGACCCGTCCATCGTAATCTGGTTTTTTAAATCATAACGATGACTCGCCCTGGCCGGTAAAAAATCGCCCCATTTTTTAACATTTTCCGCACCGACCAATTTCAGACTGAAATACGTCAAATAAGCGCTGGTAATCACAAACGGCAAGGTCAAAATCGGCATATAGATAAACAGCAAACCGATTGCTCTGGATATAACCGGCATCTGTTTATGATGGCAACCGATATTGACGCGGTCTGCACAAGATTCGCAGGCTTTCATGTTTATTTCTCCTCTGGAGTCGTTATTATTATTTGCTCGCTGTTGAGCAGTTGAAAAATGCTGCGACAACCTTCGCAACAAAATTTTTTTTGGCCCAGCAAAGTATTGAGCTCGAATCCGGGAATCAACACCCGCTGACCGCACAGACCGCATTTGGGCTTGGAATCCGCCATGATTTACTATAGCCGACTGGATACTGCACAAAAAAAGGTTTTCAAATAATCAGTCTCGGCTAAGGCGGGATGAATCGGATGATCCGGACCTTGACTACCGCTACCGAAAAACACGAGATGTCGATCAATGTGCCGTGCCGAAGAGCGCAGAATTTCATGCAGATTATCTCTACTCAAATGATGCGAGCACGATGCCGAGACCAAAATACCATTATTCGACAAAACTTGTAGTGCCAAATGATTCAAGCGCCGATAGGCTTCGTAACCCGCCTTGAAATCCTTTTTGCGTTTAATCAGGGCCGGCGGATCCAGGATGATCGCGTCGTAGTGTTGTTGCTGTTCACGCGCGTGCTTTAAAAACTCAAACACATCGCTGCGCACAAATTGCATTTTATCCCGCACCTGATTCAATTCGGCACTCGCCGAAGCCAACGCCAACGCGCTCTCAGAACTATCCACGCAACACACTTCCGCAGCGCCCGCCACTGCGGCGGGAATACCCCAGGCACCGGCATAACTGAATAAATCCAACACCTTTAAACCATGACAAGCCCGCGCAAACTGCGCCCTGCTGTTGCGATGATCGTAAAACCAACCGGTTTTCTGGCCCTCGGCCACATTAACAATAAAACGCAAGTTATTTTCTTCAATCAGCAATTGCTCAGGCAACTCGCCGTAAACCAGCTCAGGTTCCAAGGACAGATTTTCCAGCTGGCGCTGACTGTTATCGTTTTTCAGCAATATCGCCGTTGGCATCAGTAGTTCAAGTAAGACCTTAACCAGTACATCCTTATGCCTTTCCATTCCCGCAGTGGTAATTTGCACGGAAAGTACACTACCAAATCGATCCACCACCAAACCCGGCAGGCCATCGCTCTCACCAAAGACCAAGCGATAATAAGGTTTATCGAACAAACGTTCACGCAAACCCAAAGCTTGGGTCAAGCGCGCTTTAAAAAAACTTTCACTAATTTTGATATTGGTTTTACGCGTCAACAAGCGCGCGCAAATCAGTGCATGAGGATTCAGATAGGCTATGCCCAAAGCCTTACCGCCGGAATCGTGGACAAGGACTAGGTCGCCGGCCGTAAACTGCTCCAACGGGCTACGCTGGGTATCGACCTCGTTACTGAACACCCACAAATGCCCTTGCCTAAGGCGTTTGTCTTCGTTTTTCTTCAGAAACAGTTCCGGATAACTCATATAGCCCTAAAGTAAGGTAAAGGTATAACCGCCAATTGGCGCAGCAGGCGCCACAATAGCCAAACGGATTTCTACCGTTTGCTCTGGGGCTAGAGTTGTTGGTCTTAACAGGTACTCAGCAGAACTAAACACCCGTTCCGCAATTGTCTGTCCATTAAAATTCAACACGCTCAGCTTTAAATCCGGCGCCGCTTGTGCAAATAGCGCTTGATTACTGAGCACGGCGCTAAACAAATAACTGCTATCGCTCCGAACCCACAAATCGCTATGTGAAACGCTCAATTCTTCAAGATTTTTATATGGCGGCACCCGGCAAGCTAAGGTCGCACAGACTTTATCCAAACGCGCTCTGAGCTGCGGCTGCATAGTTAAACGATAGCCCTCGAAATACAGGATTTGCGCCAGTAATAACAGTAACACCAAGCTGGTTGCGACGAACCAAACCGCCGGAGTCTGCGGCCGCTTGTCTACAGTTTGCTTGTCCGAATACTGCAACTTATCCGCCAGTACCGTATCTTCACCTTCACTAAGGAATCGCAACGCATCGAAAGATTTACCGCATGCCGAACAATCCAAAAACCCACGCGATTGCCGCAAACGCTCGACGGTAACTTCCTGTTGCTTAGCGCAATGCGGACATCGGCTATACATCTATTCAGTCAGGTTTATAGGCGTCCAATCGACACCAGTCTTCCTGACTGACCGGCGGCGCAACAACGAAACCCTGCTCTCGATATGCTAACGCTACAGATTCGGCTTGTTCGTTCAAAATTCCCGACAAAACCAATTGCCCGCCCGGCCTCACCAATGCGCCGATAGTTGAGGCCAGCTCAATCAGCGGTTTAGCGAGAATATTGGCAAGTACCAGATCAGCTGCAAACGCGGAAAACTGTTCGGGCAGATAATAATCGATTCGCTGTTGAACCTGGTTTTTTTCGGCGTTGTATTGACTGGCGGTCAACGCTTGCGGATCGATATCCACCGCATGCGCCTGCTTGGCGCCCAATAATAGCGCGGCCACGGCAAGAATCCCCGAGCCGCAACCGTAGTCGATTAATACTTTGTCTTTAATATCGTTACCCGCCAACCACTCCAAACATAATGCAGTAGTCGGATGGGTTCCTGTGCCGAACGCCAAGCCCGGATCCAAAGTCATGCAAATCGTGCCCGGCTCGTGCTGTTCCTGGCCACTGGGACAAATCCACAAACGATTGGCAAACTTCATCGCCTGGAAATGCTCCATCCACGCCCGCTCCCAAGCCTGATCCTGCAAAACCTCGGCTACCCATTCCTGCAAGGGCTGACCGATAAATTGATTGAACAGCAAGTTGCGTACGATATCCGGATCGGTATCGAGCTCAAACAAGGCAGTGACCCGGGTACGGGTCCAGATTTTGGTTTGATCGATGGCCGGCTCGTACACCGGCTCATCATCGGCATCGCTGTAAGTCACCGAAACCGCGCCCAATTCGCTGAAAAACTCCGATATATCAGGAGCGGTGGTTTCGTCGGTGATAACGGAAAGCTGATGCCAGGCCATAGTTATATAAAGCTTTTAGCTGGGAAAGGAGACGCCATTTTCCTAATCTCCTCGCCCAAGCCGAATTAATGGATACCCAATTTCTTTTCCAGATAATGGATATTTTGCCCACCCTGGGCGAACGCTGCGTCAGCCATAATGCTTTGTTGCAAAGGAATATTGGTTTTGATGCCGTCTATTACCATTTCACTTAGCGCGGTCTTCATCCGGGCAATCGCACTCGCCCTATCGTCGCCATGCGCAATCAGCTTACCAATCATGGAATCGTAATACGGCGGCACTTTATAGCCATTATAAATGTGCGTTTCGCAACGGATACCGGGCCCGCCCGGCATATGGAACTGATCGATCACGCCGGGGCTGGGCATAAAGGTTTTCGGGTCCTCGGCATTCAGCCGACATTCGATTGCATGACCGGTAAACTTCACCTGCTCTTGCGTAATCGACAAAGGCTCGCCGGCGGCAATCCGCAGCTGTTCCTTCACTATATCGAAACCAGTAATCATCTCGGTCACCGGATGCTCGACCTGCACTCGCGTATTCATTTCAATGAAATAAAATTCACCTTTCTCGTAAAGAAACTCGAAAGTACCAGCACCCAGATAGCCGATCTCCTGACAAGCCAGCGCACAACGCTCACCCATCTGTTTGCGTTGTTCTTCGGTAATCCCTGGAGCTGGGGCTTCTTCCACGACTTTTTGATGGCGGCGCTGCATTGAGCAATCGCGTTCACCCAAATGTATCGCATTGCCGTGCGAGTCGGCCAACACCTGAAACTCGATATGGCGCGGATCTTCCAGAAACTTTTCCATATAGACGGTACTATTGCCGAACGCAGTACCGGCTTCGGCTTTGGTCATCGCAATCGCATTCAGCAGCGCGCTTTCGGTATGCACGGTACGCATGCCGCGACCACCACCACCACCGGCCGCTTTGATAATGACCGGATAACCAATTTCCCGCGCCATTTTCAGATTGGTTTCCTCATCTTCGCCCAAAGGATCGCCGTTACCCGGCACACAAGGAATGCCCGCCGCCTGCATGGCTTTTTTTGCGGCGATCTTGTCGCCCATCATGCGAATGGTTTCAGGTCTAGGACCAATAAATACAAAGCCGCTTTGACTGACTTTCTCGGAAAAATCGGCATTTTCAGATAAGAAGCCGTAGCCGGGATGAATGGCTTCGGCATCCGTCACTTCGGCGGCACTGATAATCGCCGGAATATTCAAGTAGCTGCCGGCGGACGCAGCCGGCCCGATACAGACCGCTTCATCGGCCAGTCTTACGTGTTTTAAATCGCGGTCAGCTTCGGAATACACAGCCACGGTTTTAATGCCCAATTCGCGACAGGCCCGCAAAATGCGCAGAGCAATCTCGCCGCGATTGGCGATAACAATTTTCTCAAACATTAGTCCAGCCCCTTTGTCGGTTATTCGATGATGAACAAAGGTTGGCCGTATTCGACCGGATGGCCGTTTTCAACCAGAATTTGTTTGATTTTGCCGCTTTTATCCGCTTCGATCTGATTCAAAATTTTCATGGCTTCGATAATGCACAAGGTTTGACCATTGCTGACCGACTGACCAATCTCGACAAACGATGCAGAACCGGGTGACGCCGAACGGTAAAAAGTACCGACCATGGGCGACTTAACCACATGACCGCTGACTTTTTCTTCAACTGGAGCCGCCGCCGCAACAGGCGCAGCCGCCACGGGCGCTGCAACAGGCGCTGCGTACTGCACGGGCGCCGCCGCCGAATAACGGCTGATTTTCACTGATTCTTCGCCTTCGCGAATCTCTATTTCAGCAATATCCGATTCCTCGATAAGATCAATCAGTTTTTTTATTTTTCTAATATCCATTGTTCTGAGTTCTCTCTAGTAATATCTGATGAGCGGCTTGCAAAGCCAATTCGTAACCGTTCGCCCCCAATCCGCAGATAACGCCGAGGGCGATATCCGAAAAATACGAATGCTTCCTGAAAGGCTCACGGGCATGCACGTTCGATAAATGTACTTCTATGAATGCAATCTTGGTTGCCAGCAAGGCATCGCGAATGGCCACGCTGGTATGGGTAAATGCAGCAGGATTGATAATGATGAAATCGACACCCTGCTGATACGCTTGATGTATGTGCTCAATAATTTCGTGCTCGGCATTGCTTTGCAGAAAGCTTAATTGATGCCCAAGCGTTTGGGCCAATTGCTCCATTGCCTGCTGAATGCTCTGCAATGTTCTATTACCGTATAGCCCTGGTTCTCGAACGCCTAACAGATTTAAATTGGGTCCATTGAGAACAGTGAGGTTTGCCATTGCCGATGCTGAACAAAAATACTAAATAAATAGGAATTCTGCCTAATTTGTAGGTTTTTGTCCAGATAAACCGCTTTTCACTTCATTAGACCGCGTTTTAGCGACTTTTCAGTCATTTTGTCGTCAACAACGGCCCAATCACTTCCAACACTTTCTCTCGCGTCAATTCGCCTAACTGATGATGCATGATTTGCCCTTGTTGATTAATGATTACCGTGAACGGCACGGTATTGATCACATTACCCAGCTGTTGAGCCAACATCGTTGCACCTTCGCCGCCAATCAACACCGGATAATTGATCTTGATACGCTTCAGGTAATCTTCTACCGGCTGCTTCTCTTCAATGGCTATGCCGACAAACTGCACTCCTTTGTCTTTATATTCATCCTGAAGCTTTATGAACTCGGGAATTTCCTTCAAACAGGGCGGACACCAGGTTGCCCAGAAGTTGATAATCAATATCTTCCCTTGCCATTGCGTGACAGACTGCGGCTTATCCGCCAGGTCCGGTAAGCTAAAGTTCAATTGCGGGGCCTGCTTACTGGTTTCGGCGACTACCAAATATTGTCTGGCAAACAGACCGGCCGCTAACGCGATAAAGGCAATGGCGGCGACTATCAGTATGATTTTTTTATTCATAGTTGTTGCAAAGTTTTTAGAAAAGTAGCGGCATCCTGATAGCCAATCACGCGCTGCGCGGCCCGTTCACGGCCATCGGTACCGAAAAATATAATGCCCGGCGGCCCCACCAGCTCGAAGCGTTTTAACAAGGCTTTATCTGCCTCATTGTTAGCGGTAACATCGGCTTGCAATACCACAAAATTAGCCAATTGTTGCTTAACCTGTGCATCGGTGAAGGTATAAGCCTCCATTTCCTTACAGGAAATACACCAGTCGGCATAGAAATCCAGCATCACCGATTTTCCGCTGGCCGATGCTTGCTGGATACGTTGCTCCAATTCCGCAACCGACGCCACCCGCTGAAAACTAATACCTTCAACCGGCTGCGCTTGGGCATTCAAACCCATACCTTGCAGCGGTTGCAGCGGATTGCTGTTTCCGGCGCTCAAGCCGATCAGCTGCAATATGCCGAACACCAGCATGATGATACCCAGCCCTTTCCAAAGCTTACGCCAACCCGTGGCCGATTCCGGCAGCGGATCGATGGCACCGAGAAATATAGCGGGAATAACCAACAATAAAGACCACAAAAACATCGCCACCGCTGCCGGCAAAATACGCGACAGCATCCACACCGCCACGGCCAACATTGCCACGCCGAACACCGCTTTGGTAGCATTAAGCCAATCACCCGCCTTGGGCAGCAGTTTTCCAGCTGATGCGCCCAGCAATAATAATGGTGCGCCCATGCCAAGCCCCATCACGAACAACGCCGAACCGCCCAACACCACATCGCCGGTTTGACCGATATAAATCAATGCTGCTGCCAGCGGCGCGGCCACGCAAGGCCCGACAATCAGCGACGATAGCGCCCCCATGATACCGGCACCGAGGTAAGAACCATCGCGATGCTTATCGCTGGAATGATGTAAGACAGATTGCAGCGATTTAGGCAGCTCCAAATGGTAAAAACCAAACATTGACAGCGATAACACCACGAACAAACCCGAAAACACTGCGATGACCCAAGGCTCTTGAAATGTCGCTTGCAGATTGCTGCCGAACAAAGCCGCCAGGATACCGAACAGCGTATACATCAAGGCCGAAGCGAACACATAGCTCAAAGACAGCAAAAAGGCCTTGCGCGTACCGATTTGGTCGCCATGACCGACAATGATCCCGGATAAAATCGGAATCATCGGAAACACGCACGGCGTAAATGCCAGCAACAAGCCGAATCCGAAAAAACTGAATAAAGTCAGCGCTAAACTATCATGCCGCAAAGCATTGACGATTTTGTCCTGCTCCGACAACTCGGCAACCGCGGCCGGTTTGGCTTGCGGCAAGGCGTCCGCAGGTGGCAAGTCCACACTCACTTCAGCTTGCATCGGCGGATAGCAAACGCCACGGTCAGCGCAACCCTGAAACTTTGCCAGCAACTTGATCGTTTCGGCTGCCGAACTGCCCCGCAATAGCGGTATGTCGACACTGATCTGGTTACGGTAGATTTGCACCTGGCCAAACTCAGCGTCGTGGTACGCAGCCCCTTCAGGAAGCTGCAAAGGCGTTAATTGCGTCTGCGTGGCACCCTGCAATTTAACCGACAACTTATCCTTGTACAGATAATAACCTTCTGCAATTTGCCAGCTTGCTTGCACGGTATGCGGATCTTTCAGACTGGCAAAAAACTGAAACGCTTGATCCGGCGGCAATAACTCTTCGGAAAACAAACCGGGCGTCAAGCCCTTTAGACCTTTGACAAACTGGTTAAGCGCCCCACCGTTTGCAGCGGGCTGAGCCGCAGGCAACGCCACATCCAGCAGCACTTTTTGCGGCGGATAACAAACGCCGACATCCGCACAACCTTGGTACTTGACCAGCAGCTTTAATTGGGTTTCACGGTTTTGATTAATCAGCGGCAACACCACATCGAGCGCGTTCCGATATACCACCACTTCGCCTAGGCTCGGGTCATGCTCGGTAACGCCTTCCGGCATGCTTGCCTGACCCAGCTGAATCGCTTCGGTTTGCGACTGGAACTTGGTTTTATCGCGATACAGGTGATAGCCCTCGACTATATCCCAATGCAATTCGACTTTATCGGCGGTTTCGGCCGTGGCAGTTAACTTGAAGGCTTGCTCCGGCGGTAAAAAATCCTGACTATCCAGCGCTGCCGCAGTGCGCCAAAAAACAGCCAACAAACATAATAAAATCAGTCGATGCCAAGGCATGAGTCTATCCATTTCAAATAGTCCAGCGAGCCGCTTTCTATCGCGACCGCAATAATTTCCGGGAGTTGGTAAGGATGCAGGCTTTTCAGCGTCGCTTCAATGGCCGCATAGCGGTCTTGATGACTTTTGATGAGCAGTAAATGTTCCTGGGCGGCTTCGATTTTGCCCTGCCATTCGTAAACCGAGCGCACACCCGGCAGTATATTCACGCAGGCGGCTAATTTTTGGGTTATCAGAGCGCCGGCAAGCTTGTCGGCAACCTCTACATCCGGGCAGGTACAAAGAATCAATTGATACATCGCGATATTATCCTGGAAATTGCACCAAGATGCTCTTAGTATTAGCGGCTTTTTACCGCAACCGAGCTCACCATGAAAACCATGCAAGTTATGTTTATCGCTTTTTTGATCGTGCCGTTTGTGGAAATTTACGTTTTACTGCAAGTTGGCGGTTTGATCGGCGCCTTCCCTACAATCCTATTGGTGGTGTTTACGGCGGTACTGGGCGCTTGGCTGCTGCGTCGGCAAGGCTTCGCCACTTGGCAACGCTTCCAATCCGGGTTGGCGCAAGGCGAAATTCCGGCTTATGAAATGATCGAAGGACCGATATTACTGGTGGGAGGAGCGCTATTACTAACACCGGGATTTTTCACCGACATGCTCGGTTTTGCTTGCCTAATCCCGACTTTACGCAGAAAGATTGCGCAATACATCATCGAGCATCATTTGCTGCAATCCCAAGTAGGCTCGGTATTTCAGCAAGCGCGAAACTCGCAAACCATTATTGAAGGCGAATACAACAAACATGATTAACAAGATGTTTTTGAATCCGAACCGCGCCAAAGGCGCGGATTCGGAGCTAGCCGCTAAGGCTTATTGACCATCGGCTGCCGTATTGGTACCCAAGGTATTTTTGTCCATACTGGAATATGCTGGGCACCAGCCTGAATAACTGGTGGCAACCAAAGCCAACCCAACCAACAACATCAGAATGCTGGCGGTAAACAATGAAACGGCCAGCAACACCACGCCCGAAACCATGCGGACTTTCTTATCTTTCTCGC
>FSSH01006988.1_pt2 | contig 13762 bp, 8 predicted proteins | sample 1166101 | NCBI WGS metagenome assembly FSSH01 (sample SAMEA32972668, study PRJEB13176) | freshwater metagenome | biome: Drinking water system; feature: Biomass in drinking water that filtered by 0.45 um membrane; material: drinking water | place: USA | collected 2012-12-20 | depth 0 m | reverse complement strand
CGCGGCGAAGTCACTGGCGGAAATTTGGGGTTATTTGGGGTGATTTGGGGCGAAATGTGCGGACATAGGTGTCACGGCGTAGTTATTAACGGCACCCTTAGAGAATAGCCCAAGAACCAAAAAAGGCGTGTTTCAGTCCGATTGAATCCCGCGTAACAAGCAGCGCCTTCAGTCTCGTAAGCTACTGACGAAAAACGAAAATCAAAATTTTAGGTCGGCCAGTCTTGTCACCACGTCGAAATCCACTTTGAGGGCCTCAAAGTGGCGACGACCGCAGACGATTTTCTGGTTTTCTTTCGCCCGGCGGTCGTCACTGTCCAGCGAACTTTTGGTCTCGCGCACGAAATAAAGGCGTTCGTCATTCTCCGTCACGAAAGCCCAATCCGGATTGTACGGTCCGATCGGTGTGTCGATCCTGAACCAGGACGGCAACTTCACGAACAGGCGCACATGCTCGTTGTTGTCGAGGTCTGCGGCGAACTGCCGTTCGGTCTCAGATTCATACTCGATTGCATCGAAAAGGGATTTCTCACGGTTCTGAACGTCGTACAAATTGCTCAAATACCGGACGATGCCTTTCTCAGCTTCCTGTTCAATCCGGCTCATCTCCCACGCCTGCTCGGGAACTTTGTCGTAGCGGATCCCTTCAAGCATCAGATCATGAAGCGCCCGGCCAATGGCGTCCGCGACTGACGCCATGAACGCTTGCGGGTTGACCTTGAATTCGGAGAGCCGACCGGACTTCTTCAGGATTGAAGCAAGTGTATGCCGCGTGAGCTCGGTTTCCTTCTGCAGGAAGCCCAGGATGTCCGGAAGTACTGTGGCAGAGGCTATTTCCTCTGTACGGGACGCAAGTTGTCGATCGACGGAAACGCCTGCCTCCGAGATATCCACACCAACCACGGTTGTCGAAATGCGCGGGGCGCGGATTGGTTCGATCGCGGAAATGCGTTTGAGCGCGCGTGCGATCAGATCGTCGGTTTTGAACTCAACGCGGTATCTGGTGCGATGCCTGATCCGCTCCCAGAGCTCCGCAAACTCTTCGCTCAGCTGAACTTCCTTCCTGAACTTCAGCTCCCGACGCTCACGCGCATTTGCGACGCGGTTCTTGAAAACCTTCCTGGAAATCTCATCAACGAGCGAGGCTCGAATGGATTCAAAGCCTTTGGGTACGCTTAGGACAAAATGCGGGTTCTTCGCATCGAACGTCTCCAGGATTGTTCCGTCTTCGCCAAGATATCCCTCGGCCACGAAGTGTCGCCACAATTCTGCCGATACGTCCTGACCGAGAGGAACACCCTCGCCCTTGCCATCCGGTCTGGCGATCCGCGCAAAGGCGATCTTGTCGACGATGCCGAATTTCACGCCGACATCCTCTTCGAACTCGGTCTGAAGGGAGCGCGCAAACTCATCGTAGGATTCGTTCGCGATCACCGTCAGGCGATTGACGGTCTCGTCGTGAATGCGCTCGCCATCCGAATTGACCGGCAGCCGCAGTCCTCGCCCGATCTCCTGACGCTTCTTGTCCACGCTCTGTGTTTCATTAAGCGTGCATATCTGGAAAACGTTGGGATTGTCCCATCCTTCCCGTAGTGCGGAGTGCGAGAAGATGAACCGTAAGGGTTCGTCCGGATCGAGAAGGCGCTCCTTGTCGCGCATGATGAGGCTGTAGGTGTCTTCGTCGTCCTTGGTCGTTCCGCTGGTATCCTTCGCGTGACCCTTCTTGTCCTGCGAGAAGTAACCGCCGTGCAGATTGGTCACCGGGAAGGAGATCAGCCCCTTGTAAATTGGTTTCACCGAGAGATCAGCATACGCCTCCTCAAGCCATCGTCCGATTTTTCCGAGGCTGGTTGATCCGTCGTCATTGTAGATCCGATAATTGGCGACGCGGTCGATGAAAAAGAGTGAAAGGACCTTGATCCCCTTTCCGCGCAGGGCGCGCTCCTTCTTGAGGTGCTGTTCAACCGTCTCGCGGACCTGCGCTCGCATAACATCATCGCCAAGCCCGCCAACTTCCTGACCGATCTCAAGGAACCGGCCCTGATTGAACTCGATATATTCTGACCCTGGCGTGCAATCTATATTCTGAACGATATACCCGTCGCGGTAGGTTTCCCGTTCGCCGGACTTTACAAAGAGGTCGTCGCCCTGCTTGACCCACAGCCTTTTGGGTTTTGGGCCCGTCGGCCCGTCGGCATGGATTTCAATCTGCGCCTTGATCCCGTTCTTGTTGTCCGTCCGCAGCAGTTTCACAAAGGCGTCGTTGAAACTGTTCTCTTCGCGGATCGAGGCGACCTCAATGCGTTTGACGAGACGCAGATCATACGCCTGGATAGGATCGAGCCGGTAGACGAGGTTCGGGGCTTCCCGGTGGGTCGCGCTGTAGCGAAGCGTCACAAGGGGATTGAGGTTCGCGATCGCCCGGCGCGCTTTGTCGGTCGAAACGACACTCTGCGGTTCATCGATGATGACAACCGGATTTGCAGCCTGAATGAACTCGATAGGCCGACGGCCCGACATGCGGTCATTCTCGCGGTTGATGACGTTGAGCTTCTTCAGCTCATCCTCGGTCATCTCGGACAGGTCCTTGTCGGCAACATCCTTACGGAAGCTGTCGATATTGATGATCATGATCTGGATCTGGTTGCCGCTGGCGAACTGACGAACCTTGCCAAGCCGTTTTGAATCGTACTCGAAGTGATCGAACGGCACCTTGTCGAAGAGCGTCTGGAAATGGGCTTTTGTGACCTCGATGCTTTTAAGAACGCCCTCACGGATGGCGACGCTCGGAACGACGATGATGAACTTCTTGAAGCCGTAAAGCTTGTTCAGCTCAAAGATGGCCCGGAGATAGACGTAGGTCTTGCCAGTGCCGGTCTCCATCTCGATAGAAAAGTCGCGGCCCTGAAGCGTCTCTGCCATTTCGATGCCATTTCTCTCCTGAATGACGCGCAGATTTTTCAGGAGCTCTTCGTCAGAAAGCGTCAAGCGGTTGGCAAGCCCAAGCTCGGTCTGGAACAACCCGCCGATCTGGATCGCCTGAAACGCCGCCGCGCCGGTCTGCGCGAAGGGTTGTCCTTCGAAGATGTCGGTCACGGCGGAGATCGCATGCGCCTGATATTCCAGTGTGGGATCGAATTTGAGCTTCATGACTAGTTGATCCCCAATTCTCTGAAGAAGGCCTCGTGGCGCAGACGCGCATCTTTCACGATCTCCGAGTACTGAAGCACTTCTACATAGGCGCGCCGCGTATCGTTATAGCCAAAATAGCCGCGACCGCCTGGGAGGGCCTGAACAATCCCGTAGTCTTCGAGAAGGGCCTTCAGGCGCGGTGTGATATCGCAAACGAGGTAGCAGAAGAATGGCGTGTCCGAACCGATCTCGGTTATCAACGCGCCTTCATTGTCGGTGACCTTGTTGTCGCGCAGCTCCCGGATGTAGTCGTAGATTTGCTTGATGGGGTTTTCTTCGTCGGTATACTCCGTCCGGGCTGGGCGTTTGAACTCCACGACGACGATCGGCTGGTCCGTGCCTTCCCTTCGAAGCAGGTGACTGCCCTGAAACAGGATCAGGTCAGGACGCTCCTTGGCCTCCGACGTTTTGATGAAACTGCGAATGCTCTGGTCTGATGCCCAGAAGTCGTAATAGGCGAGCCGATCATCGATCAGCCACAAATTGTGATTGCCGTACGCGATGTCGCCGGAATTCACCTTGAGCGGGCAGATGACGCGATGGATGGCCTCTTCGCGGTAGAGCTTTTCTCTTTCCCTGTCTTCATAGCCTAGGCGACTTGCGAGAAGTTCGATCACAAGTTTTCGCTTACTCACATATTCTGCAAGTGAGGCGCGTTCCTGCTCGCCGATACGGTCCATGACCTCATCGAGCTTTGCTTTGAATTCCTCGGTGTTCGCTGGATCATCCTCTTTGCCGGCAAGTTCGCGTAGGTCGTTTTTGACGTCGCGGGAGGCGCGATAGTCGTATACCGACATCTCCCGATAGATGTCTTCCTCGGTTTTTCGGTTGAGGGGCAACTTTCTCGCAAACTCGCCACGATCCTTCACGAGATAGGCGTAGCGGGGGAAATTAATGACCACCTTGTCGATCGTGCGCGACTTAGCATCGATCAGGCGCTGGATCGGTTCGCTCAGATAATCCTTTGCAGCTTCTTCGGCGCCCTTTGTGATTGCCTTGAACGTCTGTTTCGGGATGTCGAAATTGTTTCTCTCCTGGGTGACGTTCTCATCGAGGAAGCCGCTCGAAACGATGCCGACATAATAGGTCTGAACGTCTCCGCAGGAGATCGGCGTATCGAGCCCCGTCTGGTTGTTCACGCCATGGTCCGTCACGATCCTCTCGTGCGCGGCGAGATACACCGTGTGCTCCGTACCCGTTTCTATCAGCGCCTTGTTGAGAAGAAGCTGCTTGATCGAGAACGTTCCAACGTCCTCGACATCAAAAGTCTTGGACTTCGGTTCGAACATGTTAGCGGCGACGACTTCGGCGAGATTGAGAGATTCGCTTGCATTGCTGATCCGGATTTCAGGTTTTTCGTCGCCGATCAGGAAGGGAAGAAAGTGAGCGGCGATCCGATGAGCAATTGTTTCAAGCTTCTTGGGGCAATGGGATCGGTAGCCATCCTTCAGGTCGCGCAACTCGATGAAGGTTCGGACCTTGGTCCCGTCATTGATTTCGTTAACGGAGTAGTCCTGAAACGCAGCGGCATTATCGAGCACGAACTTGAAGCTGCGCTCCATGCAGGCGCCGTCAGCTTCGAAAATGCTGGAGACGCGCACAGACTCGAACACCTTCAGCCAGGTCAAGCGGCCAACGCCCTTGCCGCCCTTCTTGACCTTTGTCCGCGAGTCATAGGTGCGGAAGGACTCGAAGTTCCGTTCATCGAGCCCTATGCCGTTGTCTTCAATCGTGAAGGAATGCGGATTGCCATCATCGTCTTCCAGAACTTGGATTTCGATACGACAGCTCTTTGCCCAGTTATCACCGAACCGGTCTTGCACGGCGTGCAGGGAATTCATGATCGCTTCGAAGAGCGGGATGAGCGTGTTCGCATAGCTTGGCGCCATGGCGAGATTGGCAATCCTGCCGCGCAAGTCTTCCTTCAGATGCAAGGAGCTCGGATGTGCCTGGCCGTCCATCGCCACCTCCTACACAGTCCGGAAAACGATTTCGGTCTCGCGGCTGGCGGCGCGGGCCTTGAAGGTCTGGACCGCATTGGCCTTCAGCTGGTCGTTGCCCTTGAAGCCTTCATCAAGGCAGAGGACCTGCAGCGGATCAGCGTCGGCGAGCGCATCGATCAGCGCGGGCGTGATCTCCTTGTCGAGGCAGATGAGTAGCGAGCCGTCCTCCACGCTGAAGACGGTCTTGCCCGCCATCTCCTTAGCTTTGACTTTGGTTGTCAGCGGGAAGCCAGCCTTCAGTAGAAGTTCGAAGACGATGTATTCGGGCGTGGCGGACGGGTCGACGTTCTGGACGTGGAGGTCGATTTGCTTTTCCAAGTCCTCACTGGCGTCCCATAGCCGGAAGTTGGACGTCGATAATCTAAATGCGCGAAAGCCTAGCCCGATCTCAGCTTCCAAATCTAAACTTCCTTTCGCGGTTTTTGACGCGAAGAATCTGCGGATTCTATCACGACTCAGCTGTGCGAGATTGCGGTAGCCGCTAGTGAACGCCTCCGCGTCGGGATCAATCTTCTCCGGCAGCTGCACAACGATAAAACGGCGTCGACCGCCATCTTCCAAATTCATCTCTGCCACGGCCTGCGCGGTCGCCGCACTACCTGCAAAGAAATCTAATATGAGATCGTTCGGGCCAGAATTTGGCGCAATCTGAATCATTCGACGTATTAAGTCTGTTGGCTTTGGAAAATCGAAAACTTTCTTGCCGTCAAACAGTGTTCTCAGATCTCTCGCGGCCTTCTTGTTTCCGTCCAGATCGGTCCACAGGGGAGAGGGCCTTTTGGTTCGACCCTCAAGATAATACTTTACATAAGGCCACCAAATCTCCTCGCCATTCCGACTTGTCTTCTTCCAAACAATGAAGTCATCATCAACAAGTTCTTCAAATCTATTTTTTGAGAATCGCCACCGCCCCTCGTAACCAGCTGGAGCTATTGGCAGAACTTTTGTGCCGTCAGGCGCTGTAACTGGATAGAACATATTTGGGCGATCTTCACGGCGATCTGAGCTGCCGGTCTTTCGCATCTGGTCCAAGGCGTACTTTCCGCGAGCATCCTCTTGGTCAAATCTACCTATGTCTTTCTGAGAAAGCGGGATGCCTTCGAGAGATACCTCATCTGATTTTGTGTAAACGAGCACAAAGTCGAATGATGCGCCCAGCCCGCCGCTATCTTGGCCAGTGGTTTGTCCCGTGGCTCTGGCAATAAGGCCTTGGAAATTTTCTTCTCCAAATATTTGATCGCACACGAGTCTAAGATTAGCTACTTCATGGTTGTCTATCGAAATGAAAATAATCCCGTCTTCCGTCAGAAGGCTCCGGGCAAGATACAGCCGAGTAAAAATCATATTCAGCCAATTTGAGTGAAACCGGCCTAAGGAGTCTGAATTCGTCGAAAATTTCCGACCCTCGTCGTCGATCTGGCCGGTATAGGCGAGATAGGTGTCGAGCGTTTCGGCGAACTTGTCCGGGTAGATGAACTCGCCGCCAGTATTATAGGGCGGATCGATGTAGATCATTTTGACCTTGCCGAAATAGGCCTTCTGGAGCAGCTTGAGGACTTCGAGATTGTCGCCCTCGATGAAGACGCTTTCTGTCGCATCGAAATTGACGGACTCCTCGCGCACAGGTTTCAGCGTCGCGACGCTCGGGCTCTGAATGATCCGCATACACTCGGCCTTGCCGGGCCAGGTGAGGCCGAAGCGTTCTTTGCCAGGCTCCACCCAATCGCCCAGCACGCGCTTCAGCTGATCGAAATCGATGCGGTCTTCGGCGAACACCTCCGGGAAAATTTGCTTCAGCGCGTCGCGCTTTTCAGCGGCGATATCCATACTGGTGAGGAGCATTTTTTCGGGTTGGTCAGTCATTAGGCAAGCCACTTTTCATATGATGATTTCGAACCAGTCGGGACCGTCTTGGTATTTAGGCTTGAGGCAATTTGCTTGAATTTACTCTTGCATCTGGTTGCAGCCTGAATTCGGCGGCCGACAATAGTCTTTGAATCCGGCAATAACAGCAATATGCTGACCTCAGCTGGAGAGAACCCCTTTATGATATTCATGTAGTGTATATCAGCTGCGCGCGCCGTACCGTATTCGTTTCCTACCGAACATGTGGCAACCGTCTCAACAAATTCGGCTCGAACGGTTTCCGGAATCGCGTGGCCAACGGATAATGTCGCCAATCGCTCGGCGAACGGCTCCTCATTGTAAAAATTGTTCATTGCTTGATGAATACCAAAGAGCTTTTTACAAGCCGCGGAAATCAGTGCGTGGCGTTCCGCCTCCGACAAAAGCCCCAACAAACCAACTTCTTCAAAAAACTTCTGCGAGGCTTTGAAACGACCTTCTTCCCCCTTCGCTTGGTAGCGGTGATGTTGGTTGATCAAAATTGAAGCTGCGGCGGGAGATAAATTTTTCGAAAAACCCTTGCATATCGTAATCGAACTTACACGACTGTGTTCTTCCTTTGATGGGTCGCAGTAGATGCCGTGTAGCATTCCAAATATCGCTTCACGCTGTGCGTCAAAAGTTTTTTGAATACGCTCGTTCCAAATCTGGTATTGCTCTTTTGAGAATTCTTTTGCATTGATTGCTTGCATCAACCCTTTAATATCGACGCCCGTCGCGTTTTGCTCATGGCTCAATGCATGTTTGCTGCATCGACTGAGAAAATTCAAAAACTCATATTCATCAATATTGCCAACAGCGGGATGAGCTGCAGAAAAATTGTTTCTTATGTCTCGACATTGATCGAGCATGTAAAAGCCGGTTTCTGAAATCAAATTTAGCTTCAGACACAAATTCAATAGATCTGCATCTTGAAGGTCCATCAATTTTTTCTCGTCGAATTCCTTGTCGATTACCTGCGGAACAATATTAATTCCAAAGCTTCGCACCTTCTGCCGCAACGCAATGACTGCAGCGTTCCATGCATAATTGACGGCGCTGTCAAACAAGCCGGAAGCAACAGCGACGCACATTCGCATAACGCCTTCGTCGCGCTTCTCGGCGGGTATTGCGGCCAATAAGGCGGGCAGGTTCTGCCATGCTTTTTTGATTTGGTCGTCCGATGCTAGAACGGCACGATCAATACCGAGAGCGTCAGTCAGAGCCTTCAACATTGGAGCTGTAAAACCATCGACAGCAGGTAGCGAGACTTCTTTGATGGCTAGTTCTTTAGACATGGCACCTCACACAATCTCAAATTCGATGACGAACAGCGTCTCGTCGGACACATCCTGGCTAAGACGCTCTTCGACGCTGTCGAGCAGCTTGTCTTTCTGGGTTTCGATGTCCTTCGCCGCCTCGTCATAGGCGCGCCAGGCGGCGTCGCGTTTGGTTTCCAGATCGCGCACTTTGCGCTGCAGGCTGAGCTTATCCGGCAAGACGCCCGCGAGGCGGATGTCCTTTTTCAGCGCCTTGATCTGGTCGTCATTGTCCTTGAGGTCGGCCTTCAACCCGGCGCGCTTGTCCTCCGCCCAGTTGTCGAGCTTCTCCATCTCATCGTCGAACCATTGCGCCTGACGGGCGGCGAGTTCTTCGAGGATGCGCTGGCGGGTCCGGTCGATATGCGCTTGGCAATCCGGCTTTGCCTCAACGGCGGAAGCGGACTGCCCCTTAACGGGAAGGTCGAACAGGCGGCGCGCCGCGCTTTCGCCAAGGCTCGCTCCCTGATCGGTCTGCGTCGCTATGATGATGTGGTCCTGGTCATCGGCCCCGCGGATCGAGAGCTTGTGCACAACGGCGATCCCACGCGCACCGACAAAGGGCTCCAGCGCGGCTGCCTTGGCAGGCCAGCCGGTGTAATCGAGGGTGAGGGACGCGCCGTTCAGGCTGCGTCTCGCCGCGCGCTCCAGCACATGACGGGCAAGGGGATGGCCGAGGCGGTAGCGATGGCCTTCGAGGCCTTCCCTGCGAAGGAAATAGCCGCCAACCGGCGCATCGACGCCTTCGATCATCTGCTTCAGCGTGAACGTGTGGTGGCCGTCATCGAAGCTCGCGCGCTTGCCCAGCTCATGCTTGGTCAGCGCCCAGAGCAATGTCGTGTAGCGGTCGAGATAGGCGCTCGCCTTCTCCATGTTCATCTTCAGCCGGTCATGCACCTCGGCGTCGAAATGTTCGAGCAGCTTCTGTCGGGTATTGTCCATGGTCGCGGTGATCTGTTCATCCATCTCCGAGCGGAGCGTTTCGAAGGCGGCTTCGATCTGCTCTTCGGTGCGGCAATTCTGATAGATGCCCGCGATGCGGCGCTCAAAGTCGACGCCGGATTCGATCGCGCCAAGGATGTCGTCGCTCGCGCCGAACACCCCGTTGAACAGCTGGAACTTCTCAGACAAGAGCTCGAACACGCGCTGGTCGGCCGCATTGTTCCGGTTGAGGAAGTTAACGACGACCACGTCATGCTTCTGGCCATAGCGATGGCAGCGGCCAATTCGCTGTTCGATCCGCTGCGGGTTCCAGGGCAGGTCATAATTGACGACCATGGAGCAGAATTGCAGGTTGATGCCTTCCGCCGCCGCTTCGGTCGCGATCATGATCTTTGCGCGGTTGCGGAAGTGATCGACCAGAGCGGCGCGCATATCCGCCGTGCGGGAGCCGGTCACCTTGTCGGTGCCGGCATGAGTCGCCTTCCATTGCTCATAAATGGCCTTCGACTGCGCGTCGGCGTTCGAGCCATTGAACAGGACAAGATCTTCTGCATACCCGTTTTCCGACAGGAGCCGGACGAGATAGTCCTGCGTGCGCCGGGACTCGGTGAAGATGATCGCCTTTTGTGCGCCGCCGAGTTCGTCCGCCTTTTCAAGACCGGCAGTCAGCGCGGTCAGAAGCGACTTGCCCTTGGCGTTTTCGCTGATCGAGACGGCGAGGTCCTTGAACCGGCGCAGCTCTGCGATTTCGTCCTCAATCGCGGCGATGTCGTCCTCGGAAAGTAGCTCGGGTTGCGTCTCGTCATCGACCCATTCCTCAGCCGTTTCCTGGAAGCCGTCATAGTCTTCCTCGATGTCATCGGGGACGGGGTCATCAAGATTGTTCTTGAGCGCCGCATCATCCTTCAGCTGGCGTTCCAGTTTGCTCGCCAGTGAATTGAGCGCCCCGGCAATGGCGTAAGTCGAGGAGGCCAGTAGTTTGCGCAGGATGAGCGTCATCAGTGTGCGCTGGCTGGATGGCAGGGCGGCGAGTGTCGGCCGTCTCAGATAGTCCGATACGAAATCGTAGAGCTTTTGTTCTTCAGGACCGGGGATGAACTCCTGCGTGATCGGAATCCGGTTCGTATAGCGAATGTATTCCAGCACCTGCCGCCGGAGCGTCCGATGGCAGATCGGCTCTAGCCGCGCTTTCAGCTCATCGAACTGACCTTCGCCGCTGAGGCGGGCGTATTGCGCCCGGAAGCTCTTCGCATCGCCGAAGGCATAATCGTCTATGATGCTGACTAGGCCGTAGAGCTCCATCAGCGAATTCTGGAGCGGGGTCGCTGTCAGCAGGATCTTGGGCACATTCCCGAGAGCGGTTTTTAGCGCGCGGCCGACCTTGTTGTCGGGCCGGTACACATTGCGGAGACGGTGCGCCTCGTCGATTACCACGAGGTCCCAGGGCGTCACCATGAGCTCGTCAGCGTGGCGCGCCGCAAACTGGAAGGAACAGATCACGATGGCGGGCTGCTCGAAGGGGCGCCGACCGCCATTCTTGATGATCTGGTTGTAGTTGCGCGACTCGATGATCAAGCTCGGGAGAAAGAACTTCTCCTCGATTTCCTGCGCCCATTGCTTGCGCAAACTGGCCGGGCCGACGATCAGGATGCGTCGCTTGCCCTCGGTCCATTTTTGCGAAAGCACGAGGCCCGCTTCGATTGTTTTGCCAAGGCCGACTTCATCGGCAAGGATCGCCCCTTTCGAGAGCGGCGACTTGAAGGCGAACAGGGCTGCTTCGACCTGATGGGGATTGAGATCGACTTGCGCGTCGAACAGGGTCCCGGCCATCTTCTCGGCGTCGGCGACAGAATGACGACGCAGCAGCTCGTGTGCGAACAGTTTCGAATGATAGTCGGTGATGGCACCTGTTTTTAGCATATTTTGCTTTTCAGGTGATGACTTGTCTTCGAGTGGTTATGTCCATTTGCCTATTTCTCATAATAAATCGCGTCACAATAAGCGCCACACATCCCCGCTCCCCTCGTCCCGCACCAGATCGATCCTCTCCCCATCAAAATGATATCCGAGATGCCGTCCTTGGACCGGCAAACCAACGACATCCGGCCAGAAGGCGCCGACGCATTCGCCGCCGGAGTCACGAACGCTCGGATAAGCAATCCCGTTTGATCCTGACGATCTTAGCGAACGCCCCAATTCCTGCGAGGCGTCGCAGCTGTCCGGATCAAGGCAATCGGCAAAAGCTTTCCCGCCTCTCAGATCATGAAACTCGTTGTCGATCGCGCCGACCAGCTCGCGCATCTGCGCAATCCAGCCTGGCGCTTCGTCGGTCGATCTGAAAAACACCCCCTTGTGAAAGGCCGTCTCGGCGACGGCCGTTTCGAACGTTCTGGCAGCGTAATAGGCGCCGAAACTCCCATCATGAAACCGTCCTGCCCATTCCTGGCTGACATGAACAAAGGGCGCCATGACGTAGCTGGCGCCGGCGCCGGAAACACGCCGGTCGGACGGCACGAGATCAAGCCGGCCGATGCTTTCATTTATGCGCGGATTGGTGCGCGCTTCAGCGGCGGCCAGCAATTCCCAGTCGCGCGGATCGGCGATGTCTTCAAACAGATCGACCGGCGGATAGCGGGACGAAATAATCCGCCGCGCATCCGGCCACTGAATTCGCGAGACAGGCGGCGCCTCCCTCATCCGCGCGCGGCGTCGAGGTAGTGACGGATCCGGAAAAGATCGGTGAGATAGCCGCCGAGCATGATCTCAAGGGCGCTGCGGCCGCCGAAGGCCCGGTTTGGCTTCTTTACCCAGTCATAGACCCGCGACTTTTCGGTGAAGAGAATGCGCAAGGCCTTATGGATGCCCATCAGGACCGACAGCCGTGTTTTCTGATCGATGGTGAGCCGGCCGATTTCGCCGTCTTTCCAGCGCGCATAGGTGCGCTTTGATACCCCGCCGAGAAGGACGCAGGCCTCGGCGTCGGTGATCCCCCAGTGCCGGAACAGGTTGACGGCGGCGCGGGCCATGGCTTCGCCTTCCTCGTCCGTAATCACTGCGACCGTTTCCAGGGCGGTGGCTTTTTCTACCAATTGCAGGGTCATTATTCGCTCCGTCCGCTGCCGCCTCCATATAGGACATAGTTTGCCATTTGGCAAATCTTTAATATATTGATGCCATCTTGCGCGCTTACGGATATTCCCTAAAGCGCCGGCCCGCCGCGCGTCCTGCCGAACTCCCAGGCGATCCCGCCCCGCTTGATGACCCCGGAAATCTCCAAGCCCCGCCGCGCCTCCAGCGCCTCCCGCCAGGGAACGAGCGAGAATTCCTTGGACCGTTCGATGACCGCGAAACGTCCTGCCGGCAGATCGACGGATCGCCGGTAAATCCCGGTCAAGCGTTCGCCCTCAACCGGCCGGTCGAAAGCCTTGCCCAATTGCTTCGACAGGCGCGCACATGTCGCCGCGACAGCCTCATGCTCCATGAGCGTCAGACGCTTACGATCAATGACAAGCCGCGCGCCCTCTTCCTTTGCGAGGCCTTGCTCGATCAGCCAGCGCCGGCGCGCGACGAGCGCGCCGCGCAATTCGCCGCCGAAACCGGAAGACACGGCATCGAAATTCTCGCGGCGCTCGAGCGCATCATCGAGCAGGGTGCGCGCGCGGGCTTGCGGCAGCTCTTCGAGCGACACAAAGGCCAGCACGCGGATATTCGCCGCGGCCTTGCCGCGTTCGAACTCCCCGGCGCGCTGCAAATAATCATCGGGGACGCGCCAGCTTCCGTCAGATTCGCGCTCGACGATCCCCGCGCGCCGTAATGCTTCAAGGCGGCGCTTGTGCGTCAGGCGATAGTCGGCGGTCGAGCGCGGATCGGCGATCTCGTGCAGCTCATTCGAATAGACGCCGCCGTTTCTCTCCGCGATCGCCGCGATGGTGAGATCGGATTTGCGGGGCGCCCCCGCGCCTCTTGAAACCTCAACGATCGCGCCTTCCGGCGGCATGACGCCGGGCTTCAGATCGATCTCGACATGCCATTGATTGCCGTCCGCGCCGTCGAGCGCGAGAAAGCGTCGGTCATGCGCGTCATCCGCCGCGCCCGATCCGATCACCCGCCCGATGAGCCTCAAAGGTGCCGTCTCGCCGGCGAAGTCGCGCAAATGATGAAGCGAGAGCCGGTCGCCGACGGCATGCTCCATCGAGCGGATGATGTCGCCGCGCCGGCCCATGCCGCGGAGCGTCTCCTCCATCGCGGGCGACAATCGCCAGCCGTCGCGGTCCCGGCGCGCAAGCTGCATCGCTTCGAGAGTCCGAAGCCGCGCCATGAAGAGCTTCGACCGGAAGCGGTCATAAACCGTCTTCGGCTCGCTCAAGGTAACGACGCCGCCGGCGCTCAGGTCCTGAAGCTCGCGGTCGATCGAGGTGAAGC
>FSSH01000101.1_pt1 | contig 13770 bp, 14 predicted proteins | sample 1166101 | NCBI WGS metagenome assembly FSSH01 (sample SAMEA32972668, study PRJEB13176) | freshwater metagenome | biome: Drinking water system; feature: Biomass in drinking water that filtered by 0.45 um membrane; material: drinking water | place: USA | collected 2012-12-20 | depth 0 m | reverse complement strand
CGACCAGGTCGAGGATTACGCCGCCCGCAAGGGCATGGACATCTCGGCCGTCGAGCGCTGGCTCGGTCCGATCCTGAACTACGATCCCGCGCGCTACTTCGCTGTGGCCGCCGAGTAGGCGGGACGGAACGTCGATCTCCTGCTATATCTCACGTGAGATATGGCAGGAGGCGCCTATGGGTGACATCGCGAAGGTCTTCTGGTCCGGCCGCTCGCAGGCCGTGCGCTTGCCGAAGGAGTTTCGCTTCGACGGCAAGGAGGTGCGGATTCGGAAGGAGGGGGATGCGGTCATCCTCGANNNCCGATCGAGGAAGACGAATGGAGTGACCTGCCCCGATTGTCCGACGAGGATGCCGATGCGATCCTGGCGTTCGTCGAGGAGGAGGTGCCGCAGCAGGAGCGCCCCGAGTTGGACGGCTTGTTCGACAGCTTATGAAATACCTTCTCGACTCAAATGTCGTCATTGCACTGTTGAAGCGTCAGGAGACTGTGACGGAGCGCATCTATCGCCATTCGCGACGAGACCACGGGCTTTCCTCGATCGTCATCCATGAGCTGCTCTTCGGCGCTTACCGGTCCCTACGGATAGAGCGGGGCATGGCTGCCCTCGAAGGGTTGCGGCTGACGATCCTCGATTTTAACGCGGACGACGCCCGGAAAGCGGCTGAGATCCGAGCCCATCTCGCCACCGCCGGCACCCCCATCGGCCCCTACGACGTGCTGATAGCGGGTCAAGCCCTGCAGCGCGGCCTCGTGGTGGTCACGCGCAACACCCGCGAATTCTCGCGCGTCCCCGGGCTCGCCGTAGAGAATTGGGAAGACGAAGCCGGTTAAGCTCCACCGGCATGGGCTTGACCGGGAAAGCCGAGCCGTTCCAGGGATCGTGTGCGATGAGGCGGGTATCGGTGATGGGGAAGCGGCTGGCGGTTCCGCTCGTCCTGGTGCTCGGTGCGGCGCTCTCCGGGTGCACGGGCTTTGCCTACATCTCGAAGACCTATGTCAGCCTGAGACCCCAGGTGGTCACGATCGGCTGCAACGAGCCTTACGAGGTCTACGACCAGCGCCAGACCCGGCAGATGCTGATCGTATCGAACGGCCCGCGCGAGGTCGCGGGTTGCGGCCTCGACGGCGAGGATCCGGTGGCGAGCCGCCCCAGGCGCTTCAGGGCCGCGGCCCGCACCTATCTCGACGAAACCGTACGCGACCAATGCCGGATCGTCGGGGAGACCGTCTTCACCGATCGGCAGACCGAGTTCGCCTATGCCTGCGACGAGCCGATCGAGCCGCGCGGCACCAAGGTCCCGAGGCTGCCAGGCCGCACGGCAGTCGGCGCCGGCAGTCGCTAGGCCTCTCAGCCAGGCGTGCCGGGGCGCGGGAAGGTCCGCTCGGCGGCATCTCCCGCGGCGGCCAGGAGGGCGCGGGCGAGATGCCTGGCCTCGACACGGTCCAGGGCCAGGATCGCCGTGAAGGGCTGTCCGTTCAGGTCCTTGAGGTCGAGGGCGAGCTGAACGCCGTCCTCGGACGGTGCCACCGAAAGGCTCCAGTCCCGCTCCTTGTTCGGCCCCTGCATGGTGCGTGATCTCCCGCTTGGGCGAAGTCCGCCGAAGCGGGCTCTGAATGAACCATCGCCACGGCCCTGTCGATGTGGCGGAGATTGACCTCGCCCCCTTCCCCGGTGTTTGTGCGCGCGCCGCACCCAAAGGGGAGCGGCTTTTGTCAAAGGAATGGTAGGCGATGTCCGAGATCTGGTTCCGCACGGGCGAGGCGACGGTGCTCGCCGCCGAGGGTCAATTCACTGACGCGATGCCCGAGGTGATGATCGGCTCCACCCGCGGACCCGTCGGCCAGGCCTTCGCCGGCATGATGGGCCAGGTCCAGGGCCATACCCGGATGTTCGTGGTGCGCGACCTCAACCAGCTCGTGCGCCCCGCCACGATGATGACCACCAAGGTGACGATCCATACGGCCGAATACGCCGAACTCCTCGGCGGCGTGGTCCAGGCGGCCACGGGCGACGCCATCATCGATTGCGTGATCGAGGGCATCCTGCCGAAGGACGGCCTCGACGAGCTCTGCATGATCATCATGATCTGGCTCGACGAGCGCTGCGCCGCCGACCCCAACGTCGACCGCAAGGATCTCTACCGCACCAATTACGAGGCCACGAAGCTGGCGATCGGCCGCGCCATGCGCGGCGAACCTACGATCGACGAGCTGATCGCCAACCGCAAGACGGTGAAGCATTACGCCCTGGAAGACGTGATCGATTACTGACCGGCGTCGCCTCGGGCTCTTATCTCTCACCCCGGCGGGATGCGCCCCACCGAGCACAGGGTCCGGATCGTTCCTGTCGCGTCGGTGTAGCAGCTCGCCGACCAGCCGTTCTGCTGGATGAAGGACTTCCGGCGTTCGCGCAGGGACGTCTCGTAGGCCTTGGCAATAGCGGCCTGCACGGCCCCGGCGGGTTCGCCGACCACGGCCTCTGCGGCGATGGCGAGATCCTGAAAGTAGAGGGCCGACGGGGTCGGATCGCTCGAGGCGGCCTGCGCGATCGGCTCGGCCCGACAGGTGAGATCGATCTTGGTGCTGCCCGGCACCTTGATGTCGATGCTCGGCCCCTGCCGCCGCCCGACCTTGCCGCCGGTGGCAGCCGCGATGCGCCCCGCGAGGGCATCGCACTCGTCGGCCATGGCGGGCGTGGCGAGGAGGAGGGTGGTCAGGATGATCCGCAGCATGGCGGCACCCTAATGAGGGGTCAGCGGTTGTCGAGCGGTGGACGTATCCCACTCAATGGAAATCCCGGCTGCGGTAGACACGCCGGTCCGGAGGAGCGCCGAAATCCGTGGTCTCAGGCGGCAGTTTCAGGCCGCCCTCGCGCAGGAGGCGCAGCTCCGGCGTCAGATCACGAAAGCGCTCGGCGAGGAGGTGGACGACGAGACCCGCGCGCTGGATCCGGCCGCTGACGACGAGGAAGCGGGCGCTCATGGCGATCCGCCGGTTGGCCTCGAACACCTTGCGCCAGACGATGACGTTGGCGATGCCGGTCTCGTCCTCCAGCGTCAGGAACACCACGCCCTTGGCCGTGCCCGGACGCTGACGGGTGAGGACGAGTCCCGCGACGGTAATCCGAGTGTTCTGGACGAGTGCAGGGTCGTGATGAGCCGCGGCGGTGATCGCGCCGAGGCGGGTCAGGCGCTCGCGGAAGAAGGCGACGGGATGGCCCTTCAGCGAGAGGCCGGTGGAGACGTAATCCTCGGCCACGTGCTCGGACGGCGCCATCTCCGGCAGATCTACCGCCGGCTCGGCCCGGAAGAGCCCGTCATCAGCGTGGAAGGCGAAGAGTGGCAGCGGCGCCTCCAGGAGGTGCGCCCGACGGTCGAGACCGCCTTGAGCCGCGGCCTTGCGGGCCGAGAGGCCTTCGAGGCTGCGCACCGCCCAAAGGGCGGCCCGGCGGTCGAGTTCGAGGGAGCGGAAGGCATCGGCCTCGGCCAGGCGCTCCAGGATGTTGCGGGGCAGGGCGAGGGCCGCCTGCAGCCCCTCGATGCTGGCATAGCCGTTGCCGCGCAAAGCCACGAGCCTCTGCATTCCGGCCCTGGGCAGCCCGTTCACCTGGCGCAGGCCGATCCGCACGGCAAAGCGCCGTTCCGGCTCGGGACGAGGCTCAGAGGGCGGCTCCAGGGTGCAGTCCCAGTCGCTGGCATTGACGTCGGGGCCGCGGACTTCGACGCCATGGGCGCGTGCGTCGCGCACCAGCTGGGCCGGCTGGTAGAAGCCCATCGGCTGCGAATTGAGAATCGCCGCGAGGAAGACGTCGGGGTGCCGGCACTTCATCCAGGCCGAGGCGTAGACGAGGATGGCGAAGCTCGCCGCGTGGCTCTCGGGGAAGCCGTAGGTGGAGAACCCTTCGATCTGCTTGAAGCAGCGCTCGGCGAAATCCCGCGGGTAGCCGCGCCCCGTCATGCCCTCGATGAACTTGGTGCGGAAGTTCACGATCTGGCCGTTATGCCGGAAGGTGGCCATGGCCCGGCGCAGGCCGTCGGCCTCGGACGGGGTGAAGCCCGCCGCCGTGATGGCGATCTGCATCGCGTGCTCCTGGAACAGCGGCACGCCGAAGGTCCGCTTCAACACGCCTTCGAGCTCATCCTTTGGACCGTGTTCAGGCGATGGGGAGGGATAGATCACCTCCTCGCTTCCCTCCCTGCGGCGTAGGTAGGGATGGACCATGTCGCCCTGGATCGGGCCGGGTCGCACGATCGCGACCTGCACGACGAGATCGTAGAATTCCTTCGGCTTCAGGCGCGGCAGCATCGACATCTGCGCCCGGCTCTCGACCTGGAACACGCCGACGGAATCGGCCTTGGAGAGCATCGCGTAGACGTCCGGCTCCTCGCGCGGGATCTCGGCGAGGCCGACGAGGTCGCTCTTGCCGTGGTCGCGCTGCAGGAATTCGAGGCCGCGCTTGAGGCAGGTGAGCATCCCGAGGGCCAGCACGTCGACCTTGAGGAGGCCGATCGTGTCGATGTCGTCCTTGTCCCATTCGAGGAAGGTGCGGTCCGGCATCGCCGCATTGCCGATCGGCACGGTCTCGTCGAGCCGCCCCTTGGTAAGGACGAAACCGCCGACATGCTGCGACAGGTGGCGCGGGAAGCCGATGAGCTCGACGGCGAGGTCCACCGCCTGGCGGATCGCCGGGTTCTTCGGGTCGAGCCCGGCCTGGGCAATGTGCTGGTCGGGCAAGCCGTCGCCCCAGGAGCCCCAGACCGTATCGGCCATCATGCCGGTGATGTCCGGCGTTAGGCCCAGCACCTTGCCGACCTCGCGGATGGCGCTCCTCGGCTTGTAATGGATCACCGTGGCGCAGATCGCGGCGCGCTCGCGTCCGTAGCGGGTGTAGAGGTGCTGGATCACCTCCTCGCGGCGCTCATGCTCGAAATCGACATCGATATCGGGGGGCTCGTCGCGGCTGTCCGAGATGAAGCGTGCGAAGAGCAGCTTGATCTCGGTGGGATCGACGGCGGTGATGCCGAGGCAGTAGCAGACCACGCTGTTGGCGGCCGAGCCGCGGCCCTGGCAGAGAATTCCCTTGTCGCGGGCGAACTCGACGATGTCGTGGATAGTGAGGAAGTAGCGCGCATAGTCGCGCCGCCGGATCAGGTCGAACTCCTCCTGCAGCGAGGTCTCCACCGATGCGGGAACGCCGTCGGGATAGCGCCAGCGCGCCCTGTCGCGGGTCAGGGCTTCGAGATGCTCCTGCGCCGTCATGCCCGGCGGGACCGGCTCGTCGGGGTACTCGTATTTCAGCTCGCCGAGCGAGAAGGAGCAGCAATCCGCGATCTCGATGGTGCGGGCGATGGCCTCGGGATGGTCGGCAAAGAGGCGGGCCATCTCTGCCGCATCCTTGAGGTGGCGCTCGGCATTGGCCTCCAGGCGGTAGCCGGCTTGCGTCAGGGTGCAGCCCTCGCGGATGCAGGTGACGACGTCCTGAAGCGGCCGTCGAAGCGGCGCGTGATAGAGGGCGTCCGACACCGCGACCATCGGGGCGCCCGACCGCATGCCGAGCGCGGCGAGGCGCCCGAGCCGGCGCTTCTCGTCACCTCGGGCGCGGTGGCTTGCCCCGAGGAAAGTCCTGCCTGGGGCAATCACCGCCAGTGAGGCGAGGAAGGCGGGAAAAGGATCGTCCGGCACATCGAATCCTATCTCCGGCGGAATGGCGATGAAGATCTGGCCGGGGCTCGCATCGAGGAGTTCCGAAACACCGAAATCGCACTGGCCTTTGCGCGAACGGCGGTTGCCGTTGGTCAAAAGGCGGCAGAGGCGGCCATAGGCGTCGCGGTCCATAGGGTAGGTCACCGCCTCGAACCCTTCGCGCGTCACGAGGCGCACGCCGGCGAGATAGGCGATCGAGGGATTCCCAGCCTTCACGCGTCGCTTGGTCTCGCCATAGCCGCGAACCACGCCTGCGAGCGTATTGCGATCGGCGATGCCGATGGCCCGAAGCCCGAACTCGGCCGCCTGCGCCACCATCTCCTGAGGATGGGAGGCACCGCGCAGGAACGAGAAGTTCGTTGTGACGGCGAGCTCGGCATAGGGCGGGGCAGGGGGCTGAACCCGTCCGCTCACGCGAACAGCCCCTGGACGAACCATCCGACGGGTGGGGCGCTGTAGTTTCCCTCGCGATAGAGCCAGAGCCGGCAGCCGGATTCATCCTCGACCAGGTAGTAGTCGCGGGTGGGGGCGGTCTCGTGCCACCATTCGCCCGCGATACGCTCAGGTCCCTCCGCATGGGTGATACGGTGGAGGCGCCGGCGCCAGCGGAAGCGCTGGGGCGGACCATCGGGCGCCAGGGCGATCACCTCCTCGGCCGCCTCGCCCCGGCGCAGCAGCACGAGGGGGCGGCGCGGCTTGGCGTAGGCGCCTCCGCCAGGCCAGTGCAAGGTGACCGCGTCGACGCGCCAAGGCGTCTGTGCGGCGGCGCGTTCGGGAATGTGGCTCGCTCGCGGCTCCAGGCGGATGGCGCGGCGCCCAATGCGCTGGCGCAAGGCGTCGGCAAGGGGCCCGAGACCGCTTGCTCCCAAAGCAGGCACGATGGCGAGGGCTGCCTGCCCAGGTGCCAGCAGGCCTATGGCGGTGACGTCGAGGCGCAGGGTCTCGAAGCCGAACCCGGCATCGAGGGCTGGGCCGAGTCGATCGAGGCGCAGATCGAGGAGGCGTGCCACCGTCGATTCGCAGCGGGTCGGCTCGGATAGGCCGAGATCGAGGCTGCTGGAATGGCCGTCGACCCGGTGCAGGATCAGCCGCAAGCATCGCGCTCCGAGGCCGGCCGCGGCCAGCTTATGGGCCAGCTCCTCCATCAGGTGCCTGACCGTGGCGACGATGATGTTTTGGTGACCGATCGGATCGAGGAAGCCCCGCGAGGCCGAGAAGGCGGGCGCCTCGCTTAAAGACACGAAGGGTTCGGGCCGATGGCCGAGCGCCTGGTCGAGCCTCAGGAGCAGCGCCTCGCCGAAACGCCGGGCCAGGGGCGCGCGGGGGGCATCGGCCAGGGCGCCGATCCGGCGAAGGCCGAGCTTGCGCAGGCTCTCGGCGATGGCCGGGTCGATGCGGAGGGCGATGACAGGCAGGCCGCGCAGGGCCGCAGCGCCGGCGCCAGGCGCCACGATCCGCGGGCTTCCCGGGCCGGAATGGCGGGCCAGGGCGAAGGCGGCGCCGGGGGTGTCTGCGAGGGCGATCCGGGCCGGAATGGCATTGGCCGAAAGCCTGCCGGCGAGATCCGATACCAGGGCCTCCTCGCCGCCGAAGAGGTGGCTGGAGCCAGACACGTCGAGGAAGAAGCCATCGCCGCCCTCGCTCTCTCGGAACGGCACGACGACGGGGGTATAGCGCATCGCCCAGAGGCAGAGCCTCTCCAGCGCCGCCGCATCTGCCGGCCTGTCGGCGGGATGGACGACGATGCCGGTTCCAATCCGGGCTCGTGCCCGCGCCAGGGGTTCGCCGGGCTGCAGGCCCATGGCGCGGGCGTTGGCGTCCAACGCCGTGAGGCGCAGGCCGCCGGGGCCGAGGGCGGCGACCACAGTGGGGGAATCGGACGTTTCAGCCCAGGGCGCATCGCCCCTGGCTCGCCTCAGGCGCGTGATCGGCCAATGTTCCAGCCAGACCGAAACGATGCGCGGCATGATTCCACTCCAAGAGCCAATGACCGGTGCGACCGTTGCGGCAGCGATCGAGATGGACGCGCCAGCGCGGTTTCAGGATGCAGCCGAAGCGGTCGCGGGAGGCGGCAGCCCCGGCGATCCGCCAGCGGGTGGCGGCCACATTGGCCTCCACCGCCTGAGCCGGTCGCAGGATCAGGAGGAGCAGGCCTGTCCCCCCGGCGGCGAGGTGCAGGCGGCGGCTCTGCTTGAGCGGCAGGGCGGCATCGACAAGCCCGGCCACGGCCCTGAGCCCCTGCGCATGCAGGCTCTCCTCCACCGCCTGATAGACCTCCGTATCGGTCTCGACCTCGAACAGCAGGAGCCGCCCCGGATCGAGGCCGAGATCGACGAGTCCATGGCCGTAGGGCGTGGGATGCCCGCGTCCCATGACGAGGACCGCCTCGCCTTCCGCCTGGGCGAGATGGCGCGCGACCAGGGCCAGGGTGAAGCCCAGTGCGGCGGCGGCATCCGCGTCGGAATCGGGCGCGACCTCGTGCAGGCTGCCGAGGGCGAGACCGCCATGGGGAAGCCGCGCATCGATCTCGGGAAGGCCGAAGGGCAGGCAGGCCGGTACGATTAACGGTGGGGGCGAACCCACGAGGTCGCGCAAAGCGATCAGGGCCTCGGCGTCCTGAACGTCTTTCAGGGATGTCCCGCGAGGCCTTCTCATCGCTAGCTTGATCCACGATCTCGTTCAGGGGCTGCCTGGGTCGCGGCATGATAGGAACAAAACAGGAACATTCTCAACCTGCTCCGATGGGGGGATCAGGGGAGTCGGGGTTTCGTCCCTGTTCGCAGGGGCTTGGCCTGTGGAGATCTGTGGATGAAATCGCAACACTCGGACCTCGTCGTCTCCGAGGCCGATGCGAACGGCTTGACCCTGTCGGATGCGCGACGCCAATGTCGGCCAAGCCGCGTGGGGGACGCGGGTCGTTCGGGGATGAGATCCATGCGTCTGCGCGGCGTCGCCATGATCCTGGCGGTCCTGACGGGATCGAGCCCGGCCTTCGCTCAGCTGGCGATCCAGGTCTCTCCGAACAATCAGGTCTCCCCGAACAATCAAGCTTCGCCCGGGGTCGAAGCCTCCCCCAACAACCAGGGCATCGCCCAGGATGCTCCGGCGCCAGCCCCTAAGCCGCGCCCGAAGAAGCCGCCGGTACCGGCCCTGCCGATCACCATCTCGGATGCGAGGATCGAGGCGGGCGATCTCAAGATCTCGGGAATCGTGCGCAAGGGCGGCAGCGTCGTTGTGCTCGACGACGACATCTCGGTGATTTCGGATAAGAACGGCCGATTCAGCTTCCGGCTGCCCTACCGCCCCGAGACCTGCATCGCGACGCTCAAGGTGGGCGAGGACGAGCGCGAGGCAGTGATCGCCAATTGCGGCCCGATCGGCGAGACGGGTCCGGCAGGGCCCCAAGGCTTGGCCGGCCTGACGGGTCCGGCGGGAGAAAAGGGGGAGGCCGGGCCCAGGGGCGAACCGGGGCCCAAGGGCGAGCCTGGAGCCAAGGGGGATATCGGCCTCAAAGGCGAGGCCGGTCCCAGGGGGGAAGTGGGACAGACGGGTGAAGCAGGGCCCAAGGGTGAGACCGGGCCTCCCGGCGAGCCCGGCCCGAGGGGGGCGCCCGGACCTGCGGGTTCGCAGGGAGTCGCGGGCGTCGCCGGCACATCGACGGCGAGCGTGTCTTCGGCCGCTCCCGTGACGACCTCGGCCGCTGGAGGCTTTCGTGTGTTGAAGCTCGATACCTGCCCGGTCGGCGGCTGCGAGGTCGCCTGCGACAACGCCGAAGTCCTGGTCTCGGCCTATTGCATCAAGGCGCGCAGCCCGACCTTCATCCAGAACGGAGGGGTTCCGGGCGCCTCATGCCCTGCCGACAGCCAGGGCATGGTCGGCATCTGCGCCCGCCTATGAGGCTTGACTGACGCGCTCCTCGTTGACCCAAGCAAGAAGACCCTGCGCGGCGGCGCGGCCCGTGGCGAAGGCTCCCTGAAGCAGGTAGCCGCCTGTGGGAGCCTCCCAATCGAGCATCTCGCCCGCCACGAAGGTGCCGGGCAGGGCGCGCAACATGAAGCGCTCATCGATGTTCGAGAAGGCGATTCCTCCTGCCGTCGAGATGGCCCTGTCGATGGGTCGAGGAGCGTGAAGCCCTAGGGGTACGGCCTTGATCAGGGCGGCAAGCGCCTCGGCGCCTTGAGGCAGGACGCGGCCAGCGGCCTCGTGCAGCAGGGCTGTCCCCACAGGGGCGAGACCTGCCGCTTTTCGAAGGGTGGTGGAGCGGGACTGTCCCGGCTTCGAATCACCGAGACGGTGGGTGAGGGAGGACGCCGCCAGGTCCGGCCGCAGGTCGAGATGGATCGTCGCTCCGCCATCCCTGCCGACCGCCTCCCGAATGCTTCGCGACAGGGCGTAGACGGCGCCGCCCTCGATGCCATCCTCGGTCAGGATCGCCTCGCCGCGCACCACCGTTCCCTCGAAAGCGAGGGCGATGCGTTTCAGGGGCGTGCCGGCGAAGCGTTCGCGCAAATGGGCCGACCACGCGACGGAGAAACCCACATTGGCCGGCCGCAACGCGGCGACGGCGACGCCCGCATCCTGGAGATGCGTGACCCAGGCGCCGTCCGAGCCGAGCCGCGGCCAGCTCGCTCCTCCGAGCGCAAGAACGCTCGGTCCTGGCAGCCGCCTCACCGGGCCCTCCGGGGTTTCGAAGACGAGGCCGCCATCCTCCGACCAGCCGACGAAGCGATGCCGTGTCACGATACGCACGCCGAGGGTGCCGAGCCTTGCGAGCCAGGCCCGTAGCAGCGGCGAGGCCTTGAAGCTCTCGGGAAAGACCCTGCCGCTCGACCCGACGAAGGTCGGCTGGCCGAGCCCGTGGCACCAGTCGCGCAGGGCTTGCGGCGGGAAGACCGCGATCGCCTTGTCGAGCCCATCGTCCACGGGCCGGTAGCGGCCGAGGAAGTCGGCCATCGGCTCGCTATGGGTGAGATTGAGCCCGCCCCGCCCGGCGATCAGGAACTTGCGGCCGACCGAGGGCATCCGGTCGTAGACCGTGACGGAATGGCCGGCCTCGGCCAGCACCTCGGCCGCATGGAGGCCGGCAGGGCCTCCTCCGACGACGGCGATCTCGATGGTCTTGTCCATGCCCATGCGGATCCGTGCCGGGCACCGTCCTGTCAAGGACAACCCTTCATCAGCAGCCGGGTTTGGTTCACGCGACGCGACATCCACGTGCCGCCCAGGGCTTCGCTGACGACGAGCGGGGTGGTGCTCACCGCCCGCATCCGTGACGGTCCGAAGCGGATACGGGACGCCCGAAGAGCCTAGACCCTGGCTTAGCTTCGATGAGGGAAGGCTTCAGCGTCGGCGATAGAGGCCGGTGAAGCTGACATTCATGCCGCCGCAGGCCCCGTTGTCCTCGACGATCAGGAACGGCGGGGCGATCTTCATCCTGACGCGGCACGCGAACTCGTCGCCGGACTCGTAGGGGAGGGCACCATTGTCACCTTGGGTAAAGCCCACCATCGCGCCTCTCGGCCTGACATCGGCCGAGAACTCGCCGCTATTGATCGCACCCCTACGGACGCGATCTGGATCAAGCGTCCCATAGGTCGCGGAACCTTCGAGTGCCACGACCTCGCTTTTTCGCCTGATGACGATCGAGGCTTCCGCATCGTTCGTCCAGGTGCCGGCCCAATCATCGAGGCCGACCGGCGCGGTCGAGGCCGCAAGCGCGCTTTGCGGCAGCCAGCCCGTGCGCGTCGCTCCCTTCGCGCCGACATAGGTGGCGCAGGCATAATCACCGAGCGCGGCTCCGACGACCACGACGTTTCCCGAGACGAGGTAAGCCGCTTCGCGACACGCGGCGGCCGTGCTCGGGCAGGCGGGATCCTGCGACGCATCCTTGACGAAGGGAACGCGCCCCTGTCCGGCCACCGTGGCTACGGAGATCGGGGAATCGGGCTTGAGGTTCCCATCCCCTACGCAGGAGGGGGCCGCAACGGCTTGAGATGCCGAAGCTACGAGGCAAAGGCCTGCCGCGAAAGACGTCGATCGTCTTGTTCCGGAGTATCGCATGTCGGCGTCCGTCAGCGGGGCAGGGCGGCGATCAGGTCGCGCAGGGTCGTGATGGTGGAGGCGTCGGCGATCCCGTCGACGCGGGCCTGCCGGAAATGGCGCTGGAATGCCGTTACCACCTCGCGTGTCCGCGCATCGAAGGTGCCAGTCACGGCCAAGTCGTAACCGTAGAGCGCGAACATCGCCTGCAACGCCTCGATCGGCTGGCCGGCATCGCCTTCCGAGAAGAAGCGCCCGTCGCGGATCGGCGCTGAGGGAACGTGGTGGCCGATCCCTTCGCGGGCGAGCCTGTCCCAGGGAAAATGCTCGCCCGGATCGTCCTTGCGGTCAGGCGCGATATCCGAGTGGGCGAGGACGAACGCGGGTCGGATCGACCAGCGGGTGCAAAGATCGCGGCAGAGAGCGATGACAGCGTCGATCTGCACGTCGGGATAGGGCGGCAGCCCGCCCTCATGGCCGGGATTGACGATCTCGATCCCGAGCGAGCGCGAGTTGATGTCGCGCTCAGATCCCCAGGCGGCGCGGCCGGCATGCCAAGCCCGGCGGCCCTCCGGCACCATCTGCATCACGCGCCCGTCCTCCAGGACCACGTAATGGGCCGAGACCTCGGCGAGAGGATTGGCGAGGCGCTGGATCGCGGAGGCCGCCGAATCCATGCCGGTATAGTGCAGGATCAGCATGGTCGGCCGGCAGCCGACCCGTTCGCCGTGATTGGGGGAGGGGACGACGCTGGTGGCGACGGGGCTCTCGGGGACCGCCTTCACGTCAGGCCTCGCTCGGCGGCGATGCGATCGTAGGCGGCGTTGATGGCGGCGAGCCGCTGCGTCGTGATCGCCACCGCCTCCGCGGGCAAGCCGCGGGCGATGGCGCGGTCGGGGTGGCTTTCCATCACCAGCCTGCGATAGGCTGCCTTGACCTCGGCATCTTCCACGCCCGGCTCGACGCCGAGCAGGAAGTAGGGATCGTCCGAGATGCGCACGTGTCGCGCCTCGATCCGCCTGAAAGCGGTCTCGTCATAGCCGAAGATGGCGGCGACGGAGCGCAGGTACTGCTCTTCGGCCTCGTGGATCGCCCCATCGGCCTTGGCGATATGAAAGAGGCCGTCGAGGACGTCCTCGAGAAGGGTCGGCTCGTCGTAGAACATGCCGGCCAACTGCCGCGCATAGGCCTCGAAGCCGCTCGTCGTGCCCTTGGCGAGGTCGAACAGGCGCTCGACCCCCGGCCGGGCCTCGTCGTCGACGGTCACCACCTTGCCGAAGGCCTCGACCTCGGATTGCGTCACGACCCCGTCTGACTTCGCCATCTTGGCGGCGAGCGCTACGAGGCCGGTGGTGAAGACGACATCGCGCGGCGTCGGTCCGAAGACCGCACCCTCCCTATCGACGAGGAAATGCCCTGCCGCCAACCCGATGAGGCCGCCGAGCGGTCCACCGATGGCGAGCCCGAACCCGGCGCCGCCGAGCTTGCCCCAGACGCCGCTGCTCATCGGCGATCACCGATCGATCGGGCGGCTTGCGGCGAAGGAGGAGTAAAGGGCAGCTCAGGCAACGTCATCTCGTCGGCATCGAAAGGAGACCGGCGCCTTATACCGGACCGGCCGGGCGCCGCATGTGCCAAAGCACCGGTTTCGACGCAAAGAAGGGCCGGACCGAAGTCCGACCCTTGTCTCTTTCGGCTTGAAGCCGGACGCGCGTCCTGGTCGTCTCAGCGGCAGTAGATGTCGCCGTAGGCGTCGCGATAGGTGCCGTAGGGGCAGCGCGGGGCGGTGGTGGCTCCGATGACGGCACCGCTGGCGCCGCCGATCGCCGCACCGGCGAGGGCACCGCCGGCGCGGCCGGTGGCAGCACCCCCGATGGCGGCACCCGCCAGGGCGCCGAGGCCGGCACCACCGAGGGCGCGGTCTTCGGGCGTGTTGCAGGCGCCGAGCGAGACGCAGAGCAGCGCGACGGCGAGGGCGGGGGACGCATGGTAGGTCATCGGGACCGAACCTTTGGAAAACCGGAT
>FSSH01000718.1_pt1 | contig 13771 bp, 11 predicted proteins | sample 1166101 | NCBI WGS metagenome assembly FSSH01 (sample SAMEA32972668, study PRJEB13176) | freshwater metagenome | biome: Drinking water system; feature: Biomass in drinking water that filtered by 0.45 um membrane; material: drinking water | place: USA | collected 2012-12-20 | depth 0 m | reverse complement strand
AACTATTGTGACGCGGGGGGCCATTGAATCAGAATGAACGATAGTCAACAACGGGTCGTTTTGCCACTGTGACGATTGACCGCTTTCGGGTATCGTAATTCAATGACGGCTTTCCGGCGATGAACTTGAAGAGCGGTCGGTCGTATCACGACCCGTTGCAGACAGCAATCGCATGAGCTTTATTGGCGGCAGCGGAATGCACACCTGTCGTTCAAGTCAATATGTAGGGCTCGACCCATTATGTTTTTTATGTTTTAAGGGGAGACGCTCATTACTTGAAAATTTTTTATGCCGGTTGAGCGCATTTCCTCTAAAGCAGAGAAGCTGAAACACAACTTTACAAGCATCAATGTTTTGGTTAGCACATGTTGGAGAGTGATGGAAATGACCTTTTTTCACGTCGTTGTCCTTCTATCTACACTTCAGATAACATTGAGGACCACTAAAAGTCGACCTACGAATTAGAATGAAACAAAATAAGTACATTAATAAAGTAATTTTTTTTTTAAATACCAAAGGATATATAACAGATATTCTGGAACTAGAGAGTTCCACTAGAACCGCTCAGGACGCAGCGAATACCATAGGTTGTGAAGTAGCACAAATAGCTAAAACAATCGTGTTTATAGAAGAAAATTCCGAAAAACCAATTATAGTAATTGCCTCGGGATCAAATCGAATAAACACAAATAAAATAAAAGAGTCAACAGGTCTAATATTAAAAAAAGCCGATGCAGAATATATTATAAGCGAAACTGGGTGTGTTATTGGCGGAGTCCCTCCTGTTGGTCATAATAATAAGATGTTAACTTTTTTAGATAATGACTTAAAAAAACATAATTTATTGTGGGTAGCGGCAGGTACATCTTTGTCCGTTTTTAAATTAACACCTACAGACTTAGCTCTTCTTACTGATGGTACATGGCTAGATTTATCAGAATAATAAATTCGAAATATAGCTTTTGTTAAGCGCCTAGCAATAAGTCAGCAAGTGATTGTGGCTACTTTAGCTTCGTACTAAAGACACATCGGCGACGAAAGGCTAGGCAGAACCATCTGGAAAAAATGGAGCGGTTACCACCGCCGCAGTTTGGTGGAAACCAAAATGCGTTGCTTCAAGCTGTTAGGCGATCGAGTCAAAGTACGTATCTTCAACAGCCAAGTCGCCGAACTCCAAATCCGGGCGGCGCTGTTAAACCGGTTTAGCCAGTTCGGCACGCCGATCACGGTAGCCATACCCTAAATCCGTCTAACGGAATGAGGTAACGGGTAATTCAATCACCAATGGATTTATAATCGAATGGACGCCCACTATCTTACAACGGCATCTTAATGCCTCAGTGGTGATTTAAACCACATTGAATAGAGATAGGAACGCATTATGACGATCACAGTAATTGGCAGTGATATAGCCAAAGAAGTCTTTCAAATTCATGACGTTGATGCGCATGGCAAAATTCGATTGAGGAAACAACTTTGTCGCTATCAAATGGCACAATTTTTCGCCGACCTAGATCCTTGGTCGATCGGGATAGAACCCTGTGGCCGCACACACTATTGGGCGAGACTGTTAAGCCAATTCGGTTATACGGTTAAATTGATGGCACCCCAATTTGTGAAGCCATATGTCAAATCCAATAAAAATGACTCAGCTGATGCCGAGGCTATAAGCAAAGCGGTTGGCATCTAGACAATGCCAAAAGTCTTAAGCTGGAAGCGATTCCAGGTGTCGGACCTCTCACCGCCAGTGCCATCGTTGCCACTAACTGCCAAGCACGTGATTATCAGAATGGTCGGCAATTAGCCGCATGGCTGGGATAAGTGCCCAAACAACATTCCAGTGGGGAAAGCAAACTTTACTGGGAATGAGCAAGCTTGGAGACTGTTCCTTACCGACGTTACTAATTCATAGAGCGCGAGCAGGCAACCGTGTCGCGAATGATCGGTCAAAACCGTGGCTTGTGCAACCGTGACCCGACCACTCCGTTTGTCGCATCCATCTATTAAAGATCGCAATTGCGATGGGAGCCGAGTCAGCGTATTCCATCAGTGACCGAGGCATTTGCCTCACTGAATCCGCATATATGGCTGTAACCTTTTCTAATTTATAGGCATTCTGTCTTGCTTAGCAAAACGTGGGCGACCATTTATGCAACAAAGCCTATCTCATGTCAAATGATTTGGAACTCTAGTAAAAACACTGTATATTTTTGCCATACGTGTTATTGAAAGATCGATATATGCTTAGGAAGAATAGGGCTCCATCCAGCATTAGCGAATAAGATGAATTACTCGGCCTTACAAACCTATAAAATAAAAAGAGGATAAATTATGAGTAAAGCCGAATATATTACCACATCGATTAATTGGGTTATAACAACATCAAAAAGGTATTCCAGAAGAATAATTTTTGTTGTTGTTGGGGCTATTCTTACTTGGCTAGTAAAAGAGTATTTGGATGATTACAAAATGGAATCACAATCAAACAAATATATTGCAGTAGTTATGTCTGGTACGGATAAAACGTTTACGATACCAAAAGAGTTCAAGCAAGGGTTTGGTGACGAAGAATCGATACAAACCACCGATGGCGTAAAAATTAACATCAAGAAAAAAGACGATCAGTATTCTGTTCAACAAGCTAAAATTGTTGCTGAAGCGTTAATGAACGATTTGAATTGTGTGATGATAATTGGCAATTCAAATAGCGAACTGACGGAGGTGACCTTAAATTCAATCCTAGATTATTCTGATAAAACCAAGAGACCTGCATTTATTTTGCCAATTGCTACAGCCGATAATTTAATTTCAAAATCGAAATCCGAAGGATATGAATCGATTATGAGAATGGTACCAGATAACCAAAATCAAGCAATGCTAATTAAGAGGTTTATTTTTCAAGTGAAAGGGAGTAATTCAAACGTTGCGATACTCGTAGATGAGGACAATAAAACATATTCAAGCAATTTATCTAAGAACATCGCAAGCGCAATAATTTCAGAAGATGGAAATATCGTACTAAACCAATCTTATGGGAATAGCCAACGCCTTGTGACGACCTTTGAGGTTCTTAAAGCGAACAAAATTATGCCAGATGTAATTGTTTACGTCGGGGTTAGCTCAAATGCTTTGCTACTAATTGAGGAACTTAAAGCGTTTAAAATTAACATTCCTGTAATTTTTACTGATGGCTCAACAGTTGAAGAAGTTATGAAGAAGGCAAAGCGACTGTTAAGTGAAAACGCATACTTTCTATCACCCGTTCTTATGAATAATTCAAAGAATATACAGCCTACCTATGAGGCTATCGGTAAAGATGCACATTCACTAGCAAAAAAAATATTGAATGGAGTTACGGGAGAAATCACACGTGAAAGCGTGAGCAAACATATATCGAAGAATAAAACAGATATTGGATTAGATTCTGGGTTTGCAGGTGCTTATGGCTTTAATGCTGAAGGCAATAACGTAAAAATGGATTTTAAAATATATCACCATACTACCGATGGAGCGCTAAAGGAAGTACAAGGAATCAAGTGAAGGCAGATAAAATACTTTTAATTCAACCAAGGCATATATATGCGCCACCTGTAACTGAAGAGGTCTTAGGGCACGTATATATGCCGACTTCACTGTTAACAATAGCAGCAATATTGAACGAACTGGAAGTTGAAACGGAGATAGTTGATGAAAATATTAACACCGTACGATATGACCATAATATCATAGGCTTAAATCTATTGGGGGCGCCTTACATTCCTTCTGCAATGAGATTTGAAAAGAAGTTGTTTGACACCTTTAGAAATGACTTTCAGTTGCTTATCGGTGGTCAAGTAGCTTCAGGTCTTACAGATACAGACTTCATAAATCTATTTTCAGAACAAACGATGAATGGCAACTCAAATGAAACAATTTGCAATGTTTTTCATAAAGTTGATTTCAAAATACCTGCGAAAGAAAAAATTTCGTTAATACCTATATATGAAAAGATCGGAGATCACTTCCTAAAACAATATCTATCTACGGAATTTAGCTTTTACCTTTCTCAAGGTTGCAAGTTTTCTTGCTCATTTTGCGGCGCAGACCGGAGTTCTGTATATAGTGGGAAAATCGCTGCCAATGAAAATTATCGTGAAATTGATATTGCACTTGCTGATTTTGAATATTTACTTAAAAAAGCTTCTGAATTTAAAATTGACAAATTACGTGTCTATTTGTCGAACTTAGATCTATTTCAAACTCCTTTAAAATTATTTGAATTTGCAAGTGGAGTACTTGATATTAAAAATCGATATAGAAATATAGGCGTTGAAATTAGAGGCCTATCAACATCTTCTTCATTTTTAAAAGCACATAAAAAATATCCCTACGTAATCGAACAAATGATCAATGCAGGAATAGTCCAGATAGGGTTTGGCATAGATGGGGCTACTGCTAAAGTCTATAAAAAAACAAGGAAACCACAAACAATTCAGCAAAGTCTAGATGTAATTGATATTTGTCATAAGATATATGGCATTATTCCAGAAATATTAATGGTTTTCGGTCACAATAATTTGGAAGACGAAGAAGCTTTGTCACTTGCTGTAAAATTTTGCAAGGATATGCAGGTTAAATATCTAGCGGTCCCACGCCCACACATAGCTAAAGATATGATTCCTGGAAATGATGGTTGGTTACATCCAAAAAACACAAAAAAACTATTTGAATTCTACAAAAATCCTATGCTATTCCAAAACTTGGATTTTACCGCGACGCCTTCGCAAATCACTCACCCGAACTCAATATTTAGGGAAATGGTTACCAAATATTATATAAAGGTTTGCGAGTTACCAGGTTCTTTGACCCAGTATGTTCTGCCCGAATTGCCAACCATGACCGATGACGAGTTACAAAATACACGTTTATTTAACATGAAAAGATACGATATATAGGGCAGGTATAATCATGAAAAGAATTATTGTTTTCGGCGTCATCGCGGCGTTTTTTTTCTCAAGCACCTTTGCAATTAATCGCTGGCTCAATGTTCAAGAAGGTGGGCATTGGTTTTGGACGGCTTCTTTGCGATATCTATATGTCTTTTTTTTGCTTTCAATTTTAGTGGTTGTTTTTTATGGGGTAAATAAATATACACAGACATTAAAGTGCTTCTTTAAATATTGGTATTTTTGGGTTTTTTCTGGTGGCATCGGATTTGGCGCATTTTATTTATTATTGTGCTATGCGGCTAGTTATTCGGCAGGTTGGGTTTTAGCTACTACATGGCAGATTACGATATTAATGACACCTGTTATAATATTTATTTTAGGCAATAAAGTTTCCTTGAAAGGCATAATATTTCTTATAATCATGTTTTCCGGAATATTGCTTGTGAACTATGAGGAATTTAAAAGTATAGCTTTGATTGACTTGAAGTCAATTTTACCTATTACTGTTGCAGCGTTTTGTTATCCCTTGGGAAATACATTATGCAAATATGGATGTGAAGGGCGATATAAAAGGATGCCGATTCATGATTTTGAAATTTCACAAAATATATTTAGCCAAATACTTCTTATGGCTATGGGGAGCTTGCCTATCTTAATCGTTGTAGGCGTATTGGTATCGCCAGATAACCCAACATATAGTCAAGTTTATTGCACAGCGATTGTTGCATTATTAACAGGAGTAATTGCGACTAGTTGTTTGTATAAAGCAAGACAATTGTCGCGTGATAACCCATTTGCTCTTTCTGCCGCAGATGGTACACAAGCTTTTGAAGCGCCTTTAGCTTTGTTTTGGGAGTGGTTATTGTTCAATGGAGTATTGCCTTCGTTTATCGGGTATATTGGGTTATCGTTAGTAATTATTGGTATTGTGTTATTCTATAGGACAAATATTGATCTTAGTAACGGATAACTCTAACAATATGCGATGCTATGGGCCGTAGAATGTACTTAACAGCCTGAATCGCATCGTTTACGGTTGGTTCGATTTGTAGACTTACCACTCTCTACAGCTATTCGAAATTCTGCTGCAAACTTAATCATTGTCTGCAATAGAATACATGTCTGACGTTCAAGGTGACATCAGTGCCTGACTGCAAGAGAAGTCCCCGATTTTCTATACTTGCCTTCAAATATCTATGCTAATCAGCCATGCCGTCATCCAATCACAAACATAGCAGACAAATAATCGGTGTAACAGCCAACTACAGGAAGGACCACTGCCAAGATAGCTCTCTGAAAGTGGTGGAAGAGTTACTTAAGTCGATTAACGAAAACACTACAAATGTCCGAAATTTGTACATCACATATGTTTTGCTAGCCCTTTATATTTTGCTTATAGTCGGAGGTACCAATGATGAACAACTCTTAAAAGATAGCTCAATTGCTGTACCCTTTCTAAGTAACGTTAACTTACCAGTTTCAAGGTTCTACTTGTGGACGCCATGGATTTTTTTATTCGTTCATATTGATTTACTTTTATTATTTAAATTACTGGCAAGCAAACTGCACGTTTTTACTGACCAGCTCGATAGGCTGTCCTACACTCAGTCGATAGATGTACGTAGACGCGTATATGGTTCACCGTTTACTTATTGGTTAGCAGGCGAGCATTCTGATCGTTTTTCACTATTAATCACTGGAATCGTTGTCTGGAGCTCGTTATTCGCATTACCCCTGGTCACGTTTAGTGCTTTACAGGTCGGCTTTTTGCCGTACCACAGCAGTTTCATTACAACAACCCAACAAATAGTATTCAGCGTGGACACTCTAGCGCTAATATGGTTTTGGCCTCGTCTGGCTGGATTGACAGGACAAAATACTTTAACTTGGTGGTTATTCAATCGCGAAACACCAAGTCTTTTGCGAAGATTGATTACACTTACTAACGCTCACAGCTACCAAGCAAATCCACACAAAACTAAGGTTAGGTCAAGTTGCGGAGGACTATGCCCAACTATAAGTTTTTTAGTCATCCTGCTGATGCAAGGCTTCGTTTGGGTCGTGGCAACATTACCTGGATAGGCAGGAAGATAACAACTTGCTCGGGCGCCTGTTAACGGATCAACCACCCTCATTTGGTTGGAGTTCGCTAGTTGTTAACAATTGGTCGAAGAATTATCGAACAGCTGCCTTTCAACTCACAAACCTCGGTGACCAATGCAAGCAGCAACCAACATGCTGGTTAATAATGTATTTTTTAAATATCGAAACTTCGAGAGACCTCGTTTCATTAATCCAAAGTAATCCATGGATTCAAAAATTTGAATCCAGTTTGCCATGGTTCCATCGAAACCTAGACTTACGGGAAAAAATACTAATTGCAAACACGCCCGAACTTGAGGCTACGAATACCCTGATGAGTGGCCTTGCGACTCCCGCGCAGCTGAAGGCTGCAATCAATAGAATAGTCGGCCTAGACCTAAGTGGAAGAGATTTGCGCTTTGCAAATTTCGATCAAACTAAACTCTGGCGAGCTAATTTGCGAAACAGTAACTTGAAAAGCACCAATCTAAATTGGAGTCAACTCCAAAGCGCAGATTTACAGCAAGCTCAACTACAAGGAGCAAAGCTCTCTGCCGCACGCATTTGGGGAGCAGACCTTTACAGTGCAAACCTTCAAGGTGCTGACTTAACTTCTGCTGAACTTCAAGGAACCAAATTAGTTGGTGCCGATTTACGTGGCGCGAATCTACGCGATTCAAAGTTACAGGGAGCAGATATCGACGTCGCGCATTTACATGGGGCGAATTTAAGCAACGCTGATCTTCGTGGAGTCGAATTTTGGGAATCATATCTACTTGGCGCAAATTTCTCATCGGCAGTCGTTGGCTCAGCTAATTTTGGAAATAGTGCTCATCTCGGCCTCAACGATTGGCGCAAAATTTTGGTAACTTCTAAGTTTACAAAAAAAGACTTAATAGGTTGGCAGAACAGTGTATTGCCTTTTATCCTTGATACAGAGCGTGCCAAACGCGCAGAGGAGAGTCTGAAAAATCGTCTAGACACACAAACCTCATTCGGGGAGCTAGATGGCTATGATGAGTTTTGTATGACTGACGGCAAAATACTTGCCCTGCAAGTTTGTAAAAATATCGAAAATGCTCAGAAGTATTTCGAGTCCCTTGAAAGCTATCTTGCTAGACTCATATGCGACGAAGACGAATTCGGTGAAAAAAGTGATTTCATCTCAGAGGGTATAGCCAAACGATTAGTCGGGTCAGAAATGAATTTGTTTAATCCCGTAGATCAGTGCTCTGAAGTCGGAGTTGACTGCATAAAATTTAAAAAACTTGCCGAGAATCTTTTGAAAGCGTGCTCGGGAAAATTTTACCTGAGCACCGATACTCGCATTAGTTTGACTAGATATATATCTGACTCCCCTGATCAATATTCTGTCACCAAAGCAGCACCGTAAACAATATGAGAAAAACGGTAAAATCCATTCGACACTTTGAACCCTTTGCAGAGCATCAGCAAGCCGGGTAAGGTCTTTCAAGCAAGCATCCATCGTTAAACTGATCGGCAGGTACTGATTCAATTGCGGTCACAGATGGCAGAAACACAGTCGTCAGCTTTTGGCCGATTGGTTGAGGTCGCCAGTGGCTGCTTTGTAGTCATCCAGTTCGCAGAATCTGCATTTGGTTGACTGACCGCTTTGGAGAAGTGCGACCGTCAAGTTTGGGTCGAGTGGCGACCGTCAGCTCTTCAGATTCATCGCCGGAAAGCTGTCGTTGAATTCCGAAACCTGAAAGCGGCCTTTCGTCACTGTGTCAAACCGACCCATAAAAGACTATCAGTTTTAATTTCTTGATGGCGGCAAATGAACGTAATGCTGCCATTCCATCGCCGACTAATCAAAGCCACTAATAATTTTATTGCTCGGCGACTTAGTACATTTGTACTGGTACAAATGTAACGTTGATTAATGACACCATTTATTACAAGATTAAAATCAAATCCATAGGTGTTATCGACCCGTTGCAGACTATCGCTCGATCTGATTTAAAGGCACCAGTTTGGCCGTTACCGGTCATTATTTATCCAACGAATGATATACAGAAAGGAAAATCCTATGCTAACTAATCCGTTATCGCCCAAATGAGTGATAGTTGGGAAATATACGGAAACTATCTAATAACTGGTTAGGCGTCATTGATGATGCTGGCATCTTTGGAGGTCAAAGAGAAAGGGGGCGAATTAATAAGCAAGTTCACCACTTTTTTGCCTATGGTTGATGACGGAAATAAACGTGGCTAGTAAAAACTTCTCTTTTTGTTATCCACAAGCAATTACTTCACCTTACTGAGGAATATACATGCGTAAATTAGCTTTGATTGCTTTTATCTTACTCTTCACTCCGTTTGCTAATGCGACTGAGTATTGTGTAAATCAGTACAACAATACAATTACCCAAGTCAATTCTGAGTTGGGTGGCTTAACCAAACGTCAATCAGAAATCGACGAACGAGTCGCAGCTATCTATGTACAAGTAGGCCAGCTTTCAGCTCACTTGGCGGCTGCGGCTGGAAAAGTGCCGCCAGATGTTGGTATCATCCAAACTATTGGAAAACAAATTGGTGATCTAAACCGAGAAAAAGCTCAATTAGAATCAGAGGGGTTCAATAACCAAGATAGAATTGTTGCTCTGAAGGGCGTTATACCGGCCGATCTTCAAGGAAAGTTGCGCGGGTGCGTTGAAGCAACTGCACCAGCAAATCGGCTAGTAAATCTTGCCATTCAAGCCTATGCCATACTATCAACTGGAGGAGCCAGTTTGACGCTGCCTCCTAAAACTCTGTATGTAGATATGTCAGCGGTTCTTAACGGTTATCCCACAGGGGGAGACCATTCTGTAATTAACGAAGCTCGTGAAGCTGCACTGAAGGCGCTTCCGGGTGGGCTTGGCGATCCTAATAACGACTTTGGAAGAACTGTCCGTGATCCTGGTCGAATTGTGCGCTGTCTCTTTGGCTGTTAGAACCTAACATGGCGCTCGACCGGAGCGCGGTTATAATGCGGTTTTACTTATCCAGCTAACCGGGCGGGCCCGGTTAGCTCTGCGTTAAACGGTCAATTTCTAGCTCTAACCAACCACACAAAAATCAACTTCGACGGACAGGTGTTGGCCGGCTGACGCCGATGGTCAGTGACATTATTTCAGTTGCAAATAATTCAGGTTTGCGCTGGATGATTGCAGGTCGGCGGCAACGATTGTAGGTTCAGTTGCAGATAATGTCGGTTTGAACACCTGTTAGTTGCATTTAATTCCGGTCGAAAATTGTGCTGATTGCTGGTTTGCGCGTTTTCGATTGCAAGTTCCTACACCTAGTTGGTAAGGCTCCATCCCGCTCACCTGTAAAAGCCAATTTGCCTACGGCATCCTGAGATTTTTTGATCAGGAGTGGCGATGGCGGTTACATCGAAATGGCGTCAGCATATTGAAAATTGGCAAAGTAGCGGTTTGTCGCAAGCCGAGTATTGCGTGCAGGAAGGCATCAATGTACGGACATTTACTGCCAGACTGTGCGACTATCGCAAACAGGCTGCGGCAGAGTTGGTTGCCTTAGTGCCGGTGCAGATGGCGCCGGCTGAGCCCGCTTCTGCGGTAACACCGGCGTTGGCAGCGTCTATTGCTTTTATCCATGCCCAAGGTCATCGCCTGGAACTTTCGTCTTCGGTGCCGGCGGCTTGGGTGGCCGAGTTGTTACGATGTCTGGCTTGATTGATTATCCCGCGCAGATTTGGGTGGCAGTGGCGCCGGTGGATATGCGCCGCGGCTTGGATGGTTTGTCGGCCATTGTTCAGCAAAGTCTGGGGCATGCCCCGTGTGCGGGATCGGCGTTTATCTTTCGTAATCGTGCGGGCAACCGGCTACGGTTGTTGGTGTGGGACGGCAATGGCGTTTGGCTGTGTCAGCGCCGTTTGCATCGGGGCAATTTTGTCTGGCCCAAGGTGGGCGATGCGGTGTTTGCCCTGAATCAGGCGCAATGGCAATGGCTGGTCGCAGGTGTCGATTGGCAACGTTTATCCGCTCAGCCCCAAGCAGACTGGCAGGTTTGAATCAGGGGCAAAATGAGACGGTAAAAAACCACTGAAACCTAGTAATATCAAGGTATTGGGCAGGTGGTTGCGGTATAATTTACCCATGAATCCGCTCGCCAAACTCGATCAATTGAATCTGGAACCAGCCGCCAAAACCGAGGTGGCGGCCCTGCTTCAGGCGCTGATGGATCAGGCAGCCCAGGATGCCAATGCGATCCAAACCAAAGACGCCACGATTCACGCCAAAGACATTAAAATCGGTGCGCTGACGCATGAACTGGCGTATTACAAACGCATCCGCTTCAGTCGCAAGAGCGAAAGTCTGGCGCCACTGCAGCGGGACGTGTTTGAGGAAACCTGGAATACCGACATCTCGGCGATTGATGAGGAAGTCGAGCAACTACGAGATGATCAACCCTGCGACACCGTCGCTCGCCCCAAACGTCCGCGCGCCGGTCGGCAACCGTTGCCCGAGCATCTGCCGCGCATCGAATATCGCCATGAACCGGAGTCCTGCACCTGTGGTCAATGCGGCAAAGACCTGACCAAAATCGGCGAAGACATCACCGAGCAATTGGACGTCGAGCCTGCCAAGTTCTTCGTGCATCGCCACATTCGTCCGCAATACGCCTGCCGAGCGTGCGAAACTATCACCGCCGCAGCCATTCCACCGGCGGTGATCGATGGCGGTATGGCCGCCGTCGGTTTGCTCACCTGGGTGCTGATCGGCAAATACCTCGATCATTTGCCGCTGTACCGGTTGGAACAAATCGCCGCGCGTGACGGGGTGATCCTGTCCCGCTCCACGCTGGCCGATTGGGTGGGACGGCTGGGCGTGGCCTTGCAACCCTTGGCTGACCGCTTAGCTTGGCATGTATTGCAAAGGGATAGCTTACACGCCGACGAGACGCCGGTGCCACAACTGGATCCTGGCAGTGGTAAAACCAAAAAAGCGTATTTGTGGGCCTATCGCAGCAATGATCTGCAACCGGGCCCTAAGATCATCGTCTTCGATTATCAAGCCGGTCGCGGCGGCCGGCATGTGCAGCAGTTTCTGGGCGATTGGCACGGCCATTTAGTGGTGGATGACTATGCGGGCTATAAAGCCCTGTTTGCGGCGGCCCGTGCCCATCCCACATCGCAACGCCTACTGGAGCCGTGTATCGAACTGGCCTGCCTAGCCCATGCGCGGCGCAAATTCTTCGATCTGTTCCAGGCCAGTCAAAGCCCTATCGCGCAAGAAGCGCTCAATCGTATCGCCAAGCTGTATGCGGTCGAAGCCCAGGCGCGAGATGTCAGTACTGATGCACGCAAACAGCTGCGCGCTGAAAACAGCCTGCCGATACTGGCCGAACTATGCGATTGGTTACAGCAAACCCGCTTGCGCACCGCGCCCAATAGCGCCACGGCCAAAGCCATCGACTACAGCCTGAAACGCTGGGTTGCATTAACCCGTTACGCCGAAACCGGCGATCTGCCTATCGACAATAATCCGGTCGAGAACAGCATTCGCCCCATTGCCTTGGGAAAGAAGAATTGGCTGTTCGCCGGCTCAGAGCGGGCAGGCCAACGAGCCGCCGTCATTCAAACCCTGCTAGGCACCGCCAAACTTAATGGCCTCGATCCGGCTGCCTGGCTAAAAGACACCCTGGAAAAACTCCCCACCTGGCCCAACAGCCGCATCGACGAGCTACTGCCGTTTAGTCACAGGGATTAGATCATAGCGGCAACTTGCCGACGATATGGTAGGGCTGGGCGCTTACCCTAGTTGCCGTTAGTAGCATGATCCCTTCGCGATAGGAATGGTTATCGAGTCGGAAACAAAGCGCGTTTCGAACTCCATAGCCGAGATGTCCACAATGCACGGTGCCCTACTCGTGAAATTGAACACTAATCGCGCCGAGACGGAAGTATTCGTCCCACCTCTTTGCGTCGGCACGATCCAATCCAAATCTGGAGTCACACCGAACACCCCATTCTTGTTCGTTCGAGTGAACGTTTGCTTTGCCTCTTGGACTCCATCCGTTAGTCGCACATCCACACTCACTGGTTGACTGGAATCAGATCCATCAAAAGTGAGTGCCCCCGCGCCCACGGTTATGTGTCTGACCAAGTCCACTGGAGCAATAAGGCCGCCCGCCTCGCCCTCAAGCGGAATCGTTGCCGACGATTTCACTGAATACGGGCCTCTAGAGAACGTGTAAGAGGTTTCCCAAGTCGCCTTTGTTCGGTCAAAACCTTCCATTCCTAAAAGACTTACCCAAAAACCATTTAAGGCTTGATTTCCCTGAGTGTTGATCCACCCTGTCCGATCAGACCACTTTAAATATCTCTCGGCTACGACCTTAGCTCCATCTTTCAATTGTACCTTCAAATCAGCACTGTCGACGCCAGGAGCATTCGGAGTAGAAAAATAGACCTTGTCCCAATCCCCTGCTTTTACCGATGTGATAAGGGAGTCGCGAACCTCCTTTGGATATCCCTTGAGCCCTACATTGCCATCTGCTACCCCACCTCGCTCTACGATTGAGCTGAATCTAAAGTCCCAAGTCTCTTTCCCTTTCAGAACGTACTTGACGTCTTTTACTGTCACCGAATAGCCTGCGCCACCGAAATATCCTTGGGTCGAAGGGGCTCCGGCGGACGAGGGATCGATCTTTTGCGGTGGCTGGGCATCGTTGAGAAGGGTATCGTTCAAACGCTTCACAATCGGCTGGAGATCCCCCCGCGTCACAATAGTT
>FSSH01001684.1_pt1 | contig 13785 bp, 12 predicted proteins | sample 1166101 | NCBI WGS metagenome assembly FSSH01 (sample SAMEA32972668, study PRJEB13176) | freshwater metagenome | biome: Drinking water system; feature: Biomass in drinking water that filtered by 0.45 um membrane; material: drinking water | place: USA | collected 2012-12-20 | depth 0 m | reverse complement strand
TCTTTGCCTGGACCCGTGGCTTAGCATTTCGCGGCAAGTTGGACGACAACGCCGAATTGATCAATTTCTGCGAAACCTTGGAAAAAGTCTGCGTCGATACCGTCGAAGCCGGACAAATGACCAAGGATTTAGCCTTGTGTATTTACGGTGACGATTTAAACGACTCACACTATTTAACCACCGAGGATTTTCTGGAGGCTCTGCGCGTCAATCTGGAGCAAAGCCTTACCGCCTGATGCGGTTTTAAGTAATTCGCTGGGTTTAGTCGTAAGCCCAGCGAACTTTTAAGTTGCCTACTCGCTCACAGAACACTACGGAATCATTGCTACAATCCAGGCTAAGTTAATCACTCAGCCCATAGGTATACAGATCATGCGCTTATTATTGGTAGAAGACGATGCCATCCTCGGTGATGGTTTGAAAGCCGGCTTGACGCTGGAAGGTTATGCGGTGGATTGGTTAATCGACGGCGCGCAGGCCGACGAAGCGCTGAAACTGAACCATTATGATCTGGTTGTTTTGGACCTGAACCTGCCGCGCATGGACGGCATGAGCGTGTTAAAAAACCTGCGCCGCCGCAAGGACAGCACCCCGGTTTTGGTATTGACCGCTCGCGAAGGCGTCGCCGAACGGGTGGCCGGGCTGGACAATGGCGCCGACGATTTTGTCACCAAGCCCTTCGATCTAGCGGAAATTTGCGCACGATTGCGTGCATTGGCCCGCCGCCATGATGGCCATAGTTTGCCCTTGCTGGAACATAAAGGCGTCACCATCGATCCGGCTGCGCATCAGGTGTACTTCAATGGCAAACCGGTTGACCTAGCGCAAAAAGAGTTTGAGGTGCTCAGCTATCTTATGGGGCACATCGGCCAGGTTATTTCCCGTGCCCGCCTGGAAGAATCGCTATACGCCTGGGGCTCTGAAGTGGAAAGCAATGCCGTGGAAGTGCATATCCATCATCTGCGTAAAAAATTGGATACCAATCTGATTCGCACCATACGCGGGGTCGGTTACATCATCGACGAGAACTAATGGCCAAACGTTTTCGTCTGGCACCGCGTTCGCTGAAAAAGCAGCTGCTGCTGTCGCTCCTCACCTCGCTGTTGCTGGTTTGGGGCGTTACCGCCTATATCAGTTACAAACAAACCCGCGACGAAATCACCGAACTCTTTAACGCCGAACTAGCCCAGTCGGCACGCGTGGTACACGCCTTTGTCGAGAACATGGTCCGGCAACGGGCCCTGACAAAACTCTGGGAGCGCGACAAAACCCCCGAACTGTTCGACACGCCCATCCTCGGTCACAAGTACGAACGCAAGATTGCCTTTCAGTTACGTTCAGTGAAAGAGGGGTTGGTGTTGCGCTCGGAAAGCGCGCCGGAATTTGCTCTGTCCTTAACTCGCAACGGCTACAGCGAAACCATGCTGGATGGTCAGCTTTGGCATGTGTTCAGTTTGAGTACCGAAAATGGCAATTATGTGATTCACGTCGGGCAACGCGACGACATCCGCCGGGAATTGGTGGAAGGCATCGCCGGCCAGCAAGTGATCGGTTTTTTGATCGCGTTGCCGATATTGGGCATGATGATCTGGTGGATCGTCAGTCGCACCTTGTCGCCGGTCAATCAGGTCAAGGAACAACTGGCCAGCCGTGCCGCCGGCTATCTGCAACCGCTGTCGGTTGATAATTTGCCGGACGAAGTGTTGCCGGTAGTCACGCAAATCAACAGCTTGTTTGCGATGCTGGAACAGGCTTTTGCTAACGAGCGCAACTTTACCTCCGACGCCTCCCACGAACTGCGCACCCCGCTGGCCGGTCTATTGACGCAAATTCAGGTGGCGCAAAAAACCACCGATACGCAGATGCGTGACCAGGCCTTGCAAAAAGCCCAGCAAGCAGTGTCGCGGATGACGCATACGGTGCAGCAATTGCTGACCTTGTCGCGAGTACAGCATCAACAGGCCGGGATTGCCAAGCAGTCGGTTGATGTGAATGAAGCCTTGATCGAAGTGATTTCCGATTTGGATCACGCCGCCCGCGACAAGCGTATCGATATCGAGCTGCAAGGCGAGCCGGGTCTACTGATAGAAGCCAATCCGCAGTTGTTTCAAGTGTTGATCCGCAACTTGATCGATAACGCCATCAAATATTCGCCAATTGAAGGGCACATCAAAGTAGTTTGTCGCCGCGTAAAAAACCGCTTGCATCTAGCGGTAGACGACAGCGGCCCCGGCGTCGCCGACGACGATTATCAGCGCATCACCCAGCGCTTTTATCGTTGCGTGGAAACCGCCAATAGCGTTGAAGGCAGCGGCTTGGGTTTGTCCATCGTGCAGCGCATTGTGGCCTTGCATGCGGCGGATATTGATTTTGCCAAGTCGGGGTTGGGTGGTTTGCAAGCGCGGTTACAAATGGATTTGGCGGGTTCTGCGTCGGCAAAGTAGGTTTTCACTCACAGGCCGAATCAATTCGGCCCTACATGCCTTTTTCCCCTGATTATCAAGCTCCAACTTGGAAATCCCAACGCCTGGCAGGTCTTGCTTCCCGTGGATTTGGGAAGCCGGAGCTTGGGAGCTCGGCGAAAAGTGAGACTATACTGTCGAGGAGCTTGGGCGTTTTCCAGCCTTAGACCAGCATTGTGCTTATCCATCACCTCTCCCCGTATCTTAATCATGCTTAATCGAATCATCGTAAACTGGGTTTACGGAGGCTTCATGGCCGGGCTGCTTTTACTGTTGCTTATACCCTTGCTGACAGCATCATGGTCAACAGCGTTAACGGCGACGTTTGTTTTGTTGCCGGTTTATATGCTGCATCAATGCGAAGAGCACGACCATGATCGTTTCCGTTTGTTCTTCAATGCAACGATTGGCAAAGGCAAAGAAGTACTCTCGCCAACAGCAGTATTCATCACCAATGTTCCCGGCGTTTGGGGCGTGATCACCTTGTCCCTGTATTTGGCGGCAGCAGGCAATGTCGGCTGGGCGCTAATCGCAGTGTATCTGGTGCTGGTCAATGCTTTAGTCCACGTCATCCATGCCTTCGTCTTTCGCGGCTACAATCCCGGCCTTGGCACTGCATTGGCGCTGTTCATACCCTTTGGCGCCTATGCCTTGCGGCAGGTGCAAATCGCGGGCGGAGGAACGCCAATGTTCCATGCGATAGGCCTAGTAATGGCCATCGCGATCCATGCGGCTATTTTGCTGCATGTGCGGCGTCAGCTGTAATCCAAACCAAGATACGGAATTTAGGGAAAACGAAATAGTATCGATATTCCACTATTGCACCAATCCTGGCGCGTCTCGGGTTTAACCGGCAAACATGCCACGCATGTTAAACCACAATCCCCAGTTCTGCTTTGTGTGGCAATATGGTCTAATCATCGCCCCGTTTTATTTTTAAGTGATCGATCTCATGCCTAATTTCAAGGCTCGCATTTTGGGCGGCTGTTTAGTCGTTGCTTTGGCTTTGTTCGGTTGTAGCGAGCAAGCTTTCGAGCCGTTTTCCACGCCAGCCTTGCGTGCTAATGTCCTCAGTCCTATCGATGCTCAAGCTCTTTCCCTACCGAATCTGGTCAGTTTCGATGTCTATGTTGACCGGCAGACCGTGCATGCAGCCTTCGTCGCGACGCCAACCGGCAGTAAACAACCTTATATAGGCTATATGCATTCCGAAGACGGCGGTTTGCATTGGTCGCAGCCCAGCGCTTTAAGCCAGCAATTTACTCAACCCGTCGAGGCGAAAATCGGCAACGATATACAAATTGCCGCAGCCGGCGACAAATTGCTGATCGTCTGGCAAACTACCGGCGAATTACAGGGAATGGGGCCGCTGTTGACGGTTTATTCCAATGACGCTGGCAAAACCTGGCAGCAAGGCGCCAAACCGACCGGCAGCGATGCCGATCAATCGCATCATGAATTATTGGCGGATACTGAAGGCCGCTTTCATGCGGTGTGGCTGGATGACAGAGACGAAAATGGTTACCAGGGCGTGCGCTATGCGCGAAGCAGCGATGTCGGCAAAAGCTGGGAGCTGGCGCAAACTATCGATGACTCCAGTTGCTCGTGCTGCTGGAACCGCTTGGCTTTCGGTGCCGATGGTAAATTGAACGTGTTGTATCGGGATATGAAACCGCGCGATATGGCGCTGGCGCAAACTGCCGATGGCGGCGTCAGTTGGCAGCGCCTGAGTACGGTTGGCGAGTTCAATTGGATTTTCGACGGTTGCCCGCATAGCGGTGGCGGGTTGACTGTCGCTGGCGATGGTTCCTTGCATAGCCTGGTGTGGACCGGCGCGGAAAGTCAGGTGGGGCTGTATCATATGCAATCCACCGACAGCGGCAAAAGCTGGACTATGCCGCAGCGTATTGGCGAAGCCGGCGCATTTCATGCGGACATCGCTTTTGGTGCCGGGCGCTTAGTCGCGGTTTGGGATGCGCTGGGGCCGGAGGGCTCTAAAGTGTTTGTCTCGGAATCCGCCGATAATGGCGGACACTGGTCGGCTGGGAAACAGTTATCCTCGGCTAGGGGTTCGGCTACATTTCCGCGCATCGTCGCCACGCCCACTGGCTTGCTGGCGATGTGGTTAGAGCAAACGGCGACCGGCAAGCAATGGTCGGCGGCGGTTTTACAATAGCTTTGGATATATTGTAAGGGCGAATTTATTCGCCCTTTCGGTTAAAAGCAAAGGTCGAATGAATTCGACCCTACATTTGGATTAGGCGAATAGTTGCCAATGATTTTTATACTTTAAGAGGTGCTCATGCCCAAGTTAGACATAACAAAAATAATAAAACCCGGCTTGTTGGCGATTGCGTTATTCAGCCCGGTGTCGGCATTTGCGCACGCTATTCTGGTGAAATCGCAACCGGCCAAGGACGAGATAGTCACCGAATCGCCCAAGCAAATCGATCTGTGGTTTAACGACGCGGTGCGCAGCGAATACAAAGCCCTGGCTGTCATCGACAGCACCGGTAAACGCGTGGATAACCACGACGTCGCGCAAAGCCTGACCAACGGCGCCAACATTTACGCCACGGTGCCAACCCTGGCGCCCGGCACCTACACTATCCGCTACCGGGTGGTATCAGAGGATACGCATATCGTCACCGGTAAATTCGAATTTACCGTCAAACCCTAGTCAGCATTCTTCCATCGGCTTAAATCTATGACTATTCAGCGACTTCCCGCTCTTTTTATAGCCGGGCTTCTGGCCTGCGTCGTTTTACTGAGCGGCTGCGACAAGCTCGGCTTCGGTACCAAACAATCCAATGCGCTGGGCAACCGCCCGGATTTGGATTGCATTATTGCCAACGATTTTTACGCCGTGCATTTCAGTGCCTACTTGCAGCCGGATAAGAACGATAAAAATCCCGATCCTAAAGCCGCTTTTGTGCCGTTTTGTCAGAAAATCCCCAGAGCAGGCAAGATGTTTTTTACGGCCGATTTGATCGACCGCGACATTCGCGCCACGCCGATTGGCATTAGGTTGGTGGAAGTGGAAAAAACCGGCCAGAAAGCCCCGGATGATGTGCGCGAGATTCGCACCGTCACCGAAATCCCTTCCAAGCTTTATCCAAAAGGCGCGGTAGAAGCCCAAGCCGATGTGGATAAAAACGGCAATTACGTACTGTATCTATTGATCGGCGAAGCGATGGAAGACGACGATAAATTCCGCATCGCGCTGGAAGTGGGTGTCGATCCCAATGGCGCCGATCTACCCCTGGTGGCGATTGGCGGTGTAGTGGCCCTGGTATTGCTGGTGCTGGGGTTTTTGGTCTATCTGCACAAACGTAAAAAAGCCGCGCAAACCAATGGTAACGGGGAACAGCCCTAATGATGAGCGGATGGAAAATGCAAAGGCTGTTTGGCTTGGCTCACTATCTGTTACTAGCTGCCTTGCTGTTGCAATCAGGCTGGGCCGTGGCCCACGCTCCTGGTCTTAGCTCGATAGATGTAGCGGTCAAAACCGACCAAGTTGTGACTAAACTGACCTTTGCCCTGCAGGACATCGAAGCGTTTGCACCGATGGACAGCGATCTGGATGCCGAAGTCAGTCCTGCGGAGCGCGAAGCTGCCAAGCCGGACATCGCCAAAATGTTGGCTGAGCAGTTGCGGGTCAATATCGACGGTGTTGATGTGCAAGCCGTTGGGCCCGGAACAGTCAGCTACGATGAGCAGAACAATGCCCATGTCGAGTTCAACTTCCAGAACGTCCCGCATAAACAGTTGTTATTGCAATCCAAATTGCTGGCCTGGTTGCAGGATGGGCATCAGCAGTATGTCACGGTGCGCGATGCCGCCGGCAAACCGCTGAGCGAGAAAATGCTCAGCAGGGCCGACGACCAGTTGCAACTGGCATTGTCTCCGGCTGATCAATCCGTGGCGCAAAACGATTCCCGATTTTCCGCGTTTGCGGATTTTTTGAAGCTGGGTATCGAGCATATCCTCACCGGTTACGATCACTTGTTATTTTTGTTTGCCTTGCTGGCGGTTACCCATAGCTTCTGGCCGGCGATCAAGATCGTCACCTTCTTTACCATTGCCCACTCCATTACTTTGGCATTCGCCGGGCTTAACATTATCGAGTTGCCCAGCAGTTTCGTCGAACCGGTGATTGCGCTGACCATTATTTACGTGGCGGTGGAGAACATCATTCGCGGCGATCACCCGAAAGGCCGGCAGTGGCTGACTTTTGGTTTTGGCTTAATTCACGGCTTCGGCTTTGCCAGCGTCCTGCGGGAAATGAACATTTCCAGCGGCGACACCGGCATCCTGTTGCCTCTGCTGTCATTTAACCTAGGCATAGAAACGGGGCAAATCGCGGTGGCGTCGGTGGTGTTGCCGATAATCTGGTGGCTGAACAACAAACCCGCTTTTGCCGAGAAATTCCTGAAAGGCTGCTCGGCAATGGTGGCCTTGATGGGGGCTTATTGGTTGTTGGAGCGGACGGTTTTGTAGGGTTGCAGCCGACTGTTTTTGAAGGTTTGGGGCTAGGTTAACGGCGCAATGTCATCGGTTTGCGGGTATTTGGTGGAATCGTAGGTTGGGGTGAGGCACGAACCCCAACACGACAACCGTTAAACAACCGGCAAACCATAAAAGAAAGATAACCCCGCCAATAAAGCCGTCAGTGATGGGCAAGAGCGAACCGGTCGGCCATGTTGGGGTTCGTTGCCTCACCCCAACCTACGGTCCTCGGTTGAAACACCGGAAACGCAAAATCAGAACTCTACCCTTACCGACCCCAGCAGCGTTCGCGGTGTGCCTATGTTGACCCGCGAGTTTGGCCCCACGCCCGGAATCACATCTTGCAGATAATTCTTGTCCAACAGGTTGTTCACATTCAATTGGAAGGTGATTTTGGATTGGTTGACTTTCAGATTGTACGCCGCCATTAAGTCAACCGTAATAAACCCAGGCACGTTATAGGTATTCGGCACATTGGTGGAGCCGTCGCGCAGGGTGATGCCTCCGCCGACTTTAAAGCCTTTCATTGCTTCCTCTTGAAAGTCGTAAGTATTCCAAAACGTCCCTACGTTTCTGGGGATCGCGAACATCCGCCGACCTTCTCGGCCGTCGTTGTCTTTGGTGACGCGTGTATCCAAATTGGCATAGGTCGCAATCATATTCCAGCCGGGTAGGATTTCGCCTTTGATATCAAGTTCCGGACCGCGGCTACGTACTTCACCGACCGCAATGGAATACAGCGGATTGATCGGATCGGTAGTGGCGACGTTTTGCTTGGTCAGATCGAAATACGCCAGCGTGGCGCTGAGCCGGCCATCGAAAAACTCGCTTTTGGCGCCCAATTCCCATTGCTGCGCGCTCTCCGGCGGCAGCGGTTTACCGCCTTGCGCCAGACCGTTGGTAGCGCCGAAATTTTCGACATAGTTGCCGTAAAGGCTCAACCAATCTTGCGCTTGCCACAACACGCCGACTCGCGGCGTCACTGCGTCGACGGAAAGATTAGTTAGCGCTACTTTATCGGCTTGATCAACCACCTGGTAACGCAAACCGCCCAAAACATGGATGCCGTGTGGTAACTGAATTTGATCCTGGGCGTACAAGCCGTAAAAATCGGTGTCGGTATCGTATCTATCGAACCCGCTCGGAAAGCTGTAGCCGGTGTGGATAGGGTTATAGATGTTGATGGCAGCGGCTGGGTCGCCGTAATAATATTGGCCGGTCGAACGGTTATTGTAATAGTCGCCGCCGACCAGCAGCGTGTGCTTTAAACCAAAGGTATTGAAATGGCCGGTTACATCCAGCGTGGTGTAATACGTATTAATGTCGGCCGGATTAGCGACAACGATTCGATTGAGTTGTGTGCCGGTCAGCCCCGCGCCCAGCATTGCCAAGCTGTTCGGCGTATCCCTGCGCTCGGTGGCGAAACGATGGCTGATGCTCCAATCGTCGTTAAACTGATGCGACCAGTTGAAGCCGAGCAAAATGTCGTCGTGATTTTCCGGGGTTTTTTCCATTAAATTACGGCCGCGCGGCATGTCGATGAATCGGCCGTTGACGTAAGGCCAAACCATGGTGTCGTTGACCAAATTATCGTGTTTGTATTCCATCTCGAAGGTGATCTGAGTTTGAGAACTGATGTTCCATTTCAGCACCGGCGCCAGAAATATCCGTTCACTATCGACCAGTTCACGGTACGAGCCGCTGTTTTCGTAAGAGGCATTCATCCGGTACAGCAAGGTGTCGTCGTCCGTCAGCGGACCGCTGGCATCAATAGTGGTGCGGTAAAGTTCGAACGAACCGAACTGCTGTTGTAAGGCGTAATAGGGAGTATTTAGCGGCTGCTTGGTCACCACATTCACCATACCGCCCGGTTCCATGCGCCCGTAAAGAATGGAGGCCGGGCCTTTGACCACCTCCACGCGTTCGACATTTGCCATCTGCCGTTTGCCCCAAGAGCTAAACTCCGAGTCGTAACGAAAACCGTTTCGGAAAATCGCCGAGCTGCGAAAGCCGCGGAGATAGAGATCGTCGGATTGCCCGCCGGAACCCGCGCCGGCGGTTACGCCGCTGACATTTTTCAACGCCGTATCGATGTTAATGGCCTGCTGATCGTTCAATACCGCTTTCGGCACGATTTGAATATTGACCGGTGTTTCCATCAAGGGGGTATCGGTTTTGGTAGCCGTCGTAGAATCACGTAGCGCATAGTCTTTGTTATACGGATCGGTCGCGTCATAAGTCGCTTTTCCTGTCACGGTGACCGCCGGCATAGTAGTCGCCGATTGCGGCTCGCTTCTGTTGACCACCGGTTTCGCTTCGATGATCGCTGTATTGTTGCCCACCAAGCGATAAACCAGCCCGCTATCCTTCAGCAATTTGCTCAGTCCTTGCTCGACTGTGACAGTCTCGTTCAACGCCGGGGCGCTTAGGCCGCGCGTCAAATCGGCGTTGAAGACCAGTTTCAGATTGGCCTGGTCGGCAAAAGACGTCAGGGCTTCGGTCAAGCCGCCGGCGGCGATGGCATACGTTCGGGCGGCATCTTGCGCGGTTTCGGCGCGGACCGTGTGGCTGGCAATGCTCAAAGCCAGGGCCGTGATGGCAAAAGGCGCGGTCATGGTCGCGAATGTGGGTGTCCTCATAAAATCTCCTGAATGCGTAAAAGGCGGCGCCGATTGCCGGCGTTACTCTTCACAACGTTTCAGCACAAAAATCATGAACAGCGGAGCCAAAAATTTTCCGGCATGGACGGCGATGGAGATAGACAGTAGACGGGGCTAAGGCCCCTCCTGTTCGCACCCGGCTTATTTGCTGAGTGCGGCATATCACACGATATGCGGTATATCGCGCAGTTTTATGGGCGGTAAAGTCCGGGCAAATCCTCTCCATCCTGGATAAATTGTATGTTTGGCGGCGGCTTAGGCGGCTGTCAAGGCCCGAATGGCGGGGATTTCCGGTCGATAGCCGGCTGAACGGGGTAAGGAAACAAACGCGCTTGGTGCCGATTTTGCTTCTTAAACGTCTGTATTGTTAACCCAGTCTTTTAAACACACTGATGAACGCAGTTCCGGACACTATTGATCGCTTCTTTCGGGAAAACCGGGACGATTTAATCGGCTTCTTCCTGCGCCGCTTGAACTGCCCGGATACTGCCAAGGATCTGGCTCAGGAAACTTTTTTGCGGATTCTGTTTTCCGAGCAACGTGCCCCCACCCAGGATAGGCGGGCTCTGGCATTTTTCATCGCCGGCAACCTGGTGGTGGATCATATTCGCAAGGAATCGGTGCGCGCCCGCTATACGCCAGCTCAAGAGGTGTCGGCGGAGCTGCTGGAAGCGGTCGCCAGTAATGATCCGGATGCCGAACAACGCCTGATGATCTGGCAAGATCTGGATGCCGTCAATGCGGCCTTGAATGAGCTGCCGGAAGAATGTCGCGCGGCGTTTTATTTAAGTGCCGTCGAAGGTCTGACCTACGCGCAAATTGGCGAATGTCTGGGCGTGTCCGAGCGGGCTATCGCCAAACGGATTGCCAAGACCTTGAAACATTGCCGCGCCAGTCGTGAATGGGGTTAATGCCGGTAACGGTTTATTTTCCGCCGGCCTTGCTATATCGTGTGTCCCCTCTTTTCTTGTTCACCCTGCCTTAATGAATACCGACCCAGACGAATCCGGCGATAGCTTGGCCGACCAGGCGATAGACTGGTTGGTGGAGATGCGCTCCGGGGCTGTCACCGACGCCACTCGTCGCCAATTCGAGGCTTGGTATCGGCAAGACCAGGCGCACCGGCAGGCTTACGCAGAGGCCGAGGCGCTGTGGGGTTCGGTGGCGCAGGCGGTCAAAGGATCGCCGCCCGCCAATTTGCAATCGGAGTCAATCGGCTCGGTGCGGCAAACGGTGGCTAGTCGGCGCCGGTCTCCTTGGTCCGGTCTGGCGCTGGCGGCTTCGCTGCTGTTGGCTGTGCTGTTTGGTCGAGATATGATCCAAGATTGGCTGCTGAGCGATTACGCGACGGCGGTTGGCGAACAAAAGCAGATTCAACTGGCCGACGGCAGCAGCATTTTGCTCAATACCGATACCGCGTTGGCAGTGGACTGGTCTGCAGACAAGCGGCGATTGGTGTTGCTGAGAGGGCAAGCCGAATTCAAGGTAGCCGCCGACGCGCATAGGCCGTTTGAGGTTGAAGCCGGCGATACGGCGGTCAAGGCCTTGGGGACTGTGTTCGATGTAGTACGGCGCGAATCGGGCGCAGTCGAAGTCAGTGTCACGGAGCATGCGGTAGCGGTGCGCTTGACCGATAAATCCACTGCCGCGCCAATGCGGGTCGAAGAAGGCCAGCACTTGCTGTATGCCGGCAACGGTAGTCTGGATACCCCGCACGCGGCGAATCTGAATCAGTTAAATGCGTGGAAACGCGGCAAGCTGCTTTTCCACGATCAAACGCTGGCCGATGTGGTCGCGGAATTGAACCGCTATTCAAAAGCCAAGATCATCTTGAAAGGCCAGGATATCAAACAGTTGCGCGTCAGCGGCGTGTTCCCTACGGACAGCTTGGCTATGTTGGATGCCTTGCAAAAGTCTTTGGCCATCCGTATGACGCAGTTGGGGCCGTGGCTGGTGATTTTGCATGCTTGATGGCTTGGAAGGGCCGTAAATTTCCGGCAAGCCTTTTTCGAGTTTGCCGGATCCTTCTTCAATCACGGCATTAAGTCTCTTGAGACACCGCGTTGGCGTATTAACGACAAATTGTTAGGAAAGCGGCAGGGTTTTAGCCGGTGGCAAGTTGTTTTTTATTTATTTAACAATGCCTTATGGTTCTTGGGCAATGGCATCTTAATTGCTAAGCAAGAGTCGCCGGTACTGGCCGGGTTGACTTGGCAACCTGGTTTGGCCGGTATTCTTTACTAGTCATGAGGTGTTGATATGTTCGAAGCCATTGTATTGTTCATACTGAGCGGCCTGGTCGCTGCTTGCGCATACTCGTCTCAGGGTTGCGGACTTTCCTTTTTCGGTAAACTATTTCGTTCCGCTAAAGGCCAAATGCCAGCGACTTTGACCAGCCAGACTTTCGCTGCCGAACGCGTCGAGCCGACGTCCAGTTTTCTGGAGCAACTGCAAAGTGAAATTGAGGCCTCGCTATTTCCGCGTCCTACCGATTCGGTGTTGCGGCGGCATTACGATGCATTGGTAGCTGTGGAAGTAAAAAACCGTTTGAGCTTTTTTAGCTGAGAACCGAGGATTCTATATGCAGCCTATCCGGGCTGCATATAGAGTCAGTCGTAAGCCCGGCAGTAAGGTCTTGCTTGTTTTGGCGAATAATCCGGATTAAGCAACGCGCTGACCGGGACGGTTAAGGTCTCGCAAATCCCCCACCAAAAATCCCCGCAGTGTCTCCGGCCTAGAAATTGACGTTGATATTGGTTAACCAGACGTGATTGGTCACATCGGGTGAGCCATAGTTATGGATGTATTGCAATTGATAGCCGGTATCTACATTCAAATTTTTTGTCACTTTGTAGCCCACCCCGACATAGCTGCGATTTTGGTTGATACCGGTTTGCACGGATCGCGCCAGCCGGCCCTCGTCTATAGAGTTGAAATACACAAACAGTTCGTCGAGCGCGATCAAATAGGCTTGGCTGTCGGGTATAGAGTAGACGAGACGGAATCGGTGCCGCATGCGGTGGCCGACGTCACCTTCATCGGCAAAAAAGCGTTGCTCTAAACGAAACCGGTATTGAAAATTCACTTGCGGCGTCCAGTTGTCTATCCACTGCACCTGCTGCATCGCATCGTTGGTGGCCATTTCAAAATCGGTTTGTTCGCTGTACTCGCCCTGCCAGGTGTAGCCCAGCCAGAGTTGCAATTTGTTAGTTAATTTATAGCCGAGCAGCGGACGGACAATAATTTGATTAAACAAGGTATTGTCGGTTTTGGTGCGAGGCGCCAATTCCAGGAAAGCCAAATAGGGGCTGCCGCCAAAATCGGTTTGATAGGTACTGCTGATCCAGGTGCTGAAATCGTCTTGCACTGGGCCTGCTTCGGCCGCTAGCGGGGTAAGCGTAAGGCCGGCGAACAGCAGGGCTAAGTGAGTTTTTTGCATATTTTTGTACCGAAGAACTTGGTTTGGAACGAACTGCGTCACGGTTAGCGAGGCTTTGCGTGTGGGGGGGGCACGGTTTCTCTGCTGGAGATAAGCTTATCTCAATTCTTGATAAATGTGCTTGCTGAGGGATCGTATTCTGCGTGTTGCGCAATAGGGTGGTTTTATGAGTTGCTTGCTTCAGGTTGGCGAACTCAAGCCATTCCACTGCCGGGATGCGGCTAAATCTAGGAACGGGAACCCCCTAAGGGATGGTTTAGGCTGAATTTGGTATGCAAATCACCTGTTCGGCAGATATATCTGCATTCACTTGATGTTGGTGGATAGTTTGCCTGCAACAAACCCTCCGGTAGCCGGAGGGGACGTCTTCGCGAGATGAATGCGGCTTAATCGGTCAAGCCGCTTACACCTTCAACAGACCAATTTTCGAAATCGCTTGCTCCGGAGGTGTCGTCGCCTTTGCCGTATTGGATCCGGCAAGCGTAGTGACGCATCACGTTGGGGCTGTCTTTCCCGCTGATTTCCACGTCGGCATTAACAATATATTCGTAGTTGCCGAGAGTCCAGGCGTTGGTAGGTTGGCTGGCAAATGACAGGCTTTGATCTTCGTCGGCTTCGTTTTTGATATAAGTGTTGCAGTGGGCGAACGCTAGAGCGGTCATGTCGGTACTAATGGACATAGGGTTGGCCGCGTCCTTGCTTTCCACCAAAAATA
>FSSH01000089.1_pt5 | contig 13794 bp, 11 predicted proteins | sample 1166101 | NCBI WGS metagenome assembly FSSH01 (sample SAMEA32972668, study PRJEB13176) | freshwater metagenome | biome: Drinking water system; feature: Biomass in drinking water that filtered by 0.45 um membrane; material: drinking water | place: USA | collected 2012-12-20 | depth 0 m | reverse complement strand
ACGATGGTCGCGGACTTGACCGGCCTGCCGTTGTCGAATGCCTCGCTGTTGGATGAAGCCACCGCCGCCGCGGAAGCGATGGCCATGTGTGATGCCATCGCTCGTAGCGCGGGCGGGGAACGGAAGGAATTCTTCGTCTCACGCGATTGCCATCCCCAAACTCTGGCCGTGTTGCAGACACGAGCCGAACCGCTCAACATCACGATCAGGACCGGACCGGCCTCCTCCGTCGATTGTTCGGATGGCAGGCTGTGTGGCCTCTTGCTGCAATACCCGGCAACGGACGGTTACGTCAGCGACTACAGCGCTTTGGTAGCGAGCGCCCATGAGTCCGGCGTCCTCGTAGTCGTTGCGACGGATCTCCTTGCTCTGACCTTGCTCCGTCCACCGGGAGAATTCGGCGCTGACATTGCAGTCGGATCGACGCAACGGTTCGGCGTCCCGATCGGGTTCGGCGGACCACACGCCGCATTCCTGGCCACGAAAGAAGAGTACAAACGGCAGATGCCGGGCCGCATCGTCGGCGTATCCAAAGATGTGACGGGAAAGCCGGCGATCCGGCTTTCGCTTCAAACGCGGGAGCAGCATATCCGGCGGGAGAAAGCCACAAGCAATATCTGCACGGCCCAAGTCCTGTTGGCTGTCATGGCCGGCATGTATGCGGTGTACCACGGTCCGGAAGGGCTGCGGCGCATTGCCGAGCGCGTGCGCGGACTCACCTTGCTGCTGGCCGAAGGGCTGCGGCGGCTCGGATTCGATGTGTTGCCGAAAGTCTTCTTCGATACGATCCGCGTGCCCCTTGCCCGAACCCAAGCCGATCAAATTGCCCTGCGCGCGAATGAGCAGGGGATCAATCTCAGGCGCTACGAAGACGGCTCTATCGGCCTGTCGCTCGACGAAGTCAGCTCGGACGATGAAGTCCGTCGTATTCTGGAGCTCTTCGTGGGATACGACCGGCTGCCTTTCAAGATTTCGGACCTGATTGCCGCCATCGATCTTGCCTATCCTGCGTCATTGGCCAGAACAAGCAAGTATCTGACGCACGAGACCTTCAATCGATACCACTCCGAGCACGAGATGCTCCGCTACCTCTATCGGTTGCAGATGAAAGATCTGTCGCTGGTGCATTCCATGATTCCGCTCGGCTCCTGCACAATGAAGCTGAACGGGACGTCGGAAATGCTGCCGGTGACGTGGCCGGAATTTGCCCGGCTGCATCCCTTTGCTCCGGAAGAGCAGACTCGCGGTTATCGAGAGATGATCCGACAACTCGAAGCGTGGCTGGCAGAAATTTCCGGGTTCGCGGCGTTCTCGGTCCAACCGAATGCCGGCTCACAAGGCGAATACGCAGGTCTGATGGTCATTCGGGCTTACCATCGATCGAGAGGAGAGGCGCATCGCGATGTCTGTTTGATTCCCGTGTCAGCCCATGGGACGAATCCTGCCAGCGCCGCCATGGCCGGCATGACCGTCGTGGTCGTGGGCTGCGATCCGCATGGCAACGTGGATCTTCAGGATCTTGAGGCCAAGGCGGCCGAACACCGGGATCGATTGGCGGCGGTGATGCTTACCTATCCCTCCACGCACGGCGTGTTTGAGGCAGGCGTACGGCGCATTTGCCAAATCATCCACACCCATGGCGGACAGGTCTACATGGACGGCGCCAATATGAATGCCATGGTGGGCCTCTGCCGTCCCGGCGATATCGGCGCGGACATCTGTCACCTCAATCTCCATAAGACCTTTTGCATTCCGCACGGCGGCGGCGGACCAGGCGTGGGTCCCATCGGAGCGGCACAGCATCTCGCGCCGTTGCTGCCCGGGCACCCTGTGACACAATTCGGAGGACCTGATGCCATTGGTCCGGTGTCTGCCGCTCCATTCGGCAGCGCCGGCATCCTTCCGATTTCATGGGTGTATATCGCGCTGATGGGCCGTGACGGGTTAACCAAAGCGACCCAAGTCGCCATTCTCAACGCCAACTATATGGCCAAGCGGCTGGAGAAGCATTACCCGGTTCTCTATGCCGGCGACGCCGGACTGGTGGGACATGAGTTCATCCTTGATCTGCGGGAATTCAAGGAGCGCGCCGGGGTGGAAGCCATGGATGTCGCGAAACGGCTGATGGACTACGGCTTTCATGCGCCGACCGTTTCGTTTCCGGTACCTGGCACCCTTATGATCGAACCGACGGAAAGCGAAGCCAAGACGGAGATCGATCGGATGTGCGAGGCGTTGATCCGAATCCGCGCCGAGATCCAGGAGATCGTCGATGGGCGCCAGCCGAGGACGAACAATCTGCTGAAGAACGCGCCCCACACGGCATCCATTGTCACGGCCACGGAGTGGACCCGTCCCTACAGCCGCGAGCAGGCGGCATTTCCCGCTCCCTGGATCAGGAACAACAAGTTCTGGCCGAGCGTCAGTCGCATCGACGAGGCCTACGGCGATCGCCATCTCATCTGCAGCTGCCCGCCGATTGAAAGCTACCAGTCATAACGACGACCTCCTGACGTGGCTGGACCTCCAGCCACGAATCATCTTCCCTATTCACCCCTCCTTGCCAGTATTTCTGAACTAGCAGTAGAGTACGGAAGAATTCGAATGAGGAGGTGTTATGACCGATATCGGCCGCCGGGGTTTTCTGGTGCGGACAGGACTGGCCTTGAGCGCGACGGTTCTCGCAAGCGCCTACCCTCGCGCGTTTGCCGATGAGCAATCTCCACCACGCACGTTCGAGAGCTGGGATCACGTCCGGGCACAGTTTCCCCTGTCTCCTCAACTCATCCATCTGGCCGGGTTTTTTCTCTCATCCCATCCCACACCGGTGCGTAACGCGATTGAACGGCATCGCGCCGGTTTGGATGCGAATCCTATCGGCTATTGGTTCGAGCATGAAGAGAAACAGGAGGCGCGGGTCCTCCAGGCTGCTGCTGACTATCTGGGAGCGAGTCCCACCGATATTGCCCTAACCGACAGCACGACGATGGGGCTGGGTCTACTCTATGGCGGGTTACAACTTCGCGCCGGACAGGAAATTCTGACGACGACACACGACCATTATTCGACGGAAACCTCGTTGCGTCTCCGCGCCGAACGGACGGGCGCCTTAGTTCGTCAGATTCCCCTCTATCAGTCCCTTAAGACCGTCTCTCGTGAGCAGCTGGTGGAGTCTCTGCGAATGGGTATCACCCCTGCGACGCGCATTGTTGCAGTCACCTGGGTCCATTCCAGCACAGGACTCAAACTGCCGATTCATGAGATGGCTCGCGCGATCCAAGCGATCAATCGTTCCCGGGACGAGCAAGACCGAGTCATCTTCTGTGTGGACGGAGTGCATGCCTTGGGGGTCGAGGATTTCCGGCTCAGCGAGCTCGGCTGCGATTTTCTGATCGCCGGAACTCACAAATGGATGTTCGGTCCGCGAGGGACCGGCCTCGTCTGGGGCCATCCGACCGCGTGGCCCGTCACTCAGGCCATGATTCCAACCTTCAACTTCCAGGCCTATGACCTCTGGATGGAGAACAAATCCTCGAAGGGTCTCCCACAATCGGTTCACATGACGCCGGGCGGGTTTCACTCATTTGAGCATCGTTGGGCACTCGATGAAGCCTTCACATTTCATCAGACCATCGGCAAATCCAAGGTGACGCAACGCCTCTATGAACTCAGCCAACAGTTGAAGCAGGGCTTAGCCACCATGCCGCATGTCACGCTGCAGACACCGATGTCGCAGGACCTCTCGGCCGGGATCGTCTGTTTCGAAGTGGCCGGTCTGACGCCTCGCACGGTGGTAGAGAAACTCGGTCAACGAGGGATCGTCGGTAGCGTAACCCCCTACGCGACGAAATATGTCAGACTCGCGCCGAGCCTGTTCAACTCAGCCGGTGAAATAGAACTCACGCTGGAAGAAATCAGAAACCTTCGCTCAGCGTAGAAAACAAGCCCATACCGCCGCTCACCGGCGGTGATACGGAATACACAGGCTGTTGGAGCAGTGGGCTATCTTGAGAGCGCCGTTGGTGGCGTCGTAGTAGCTGATCAGACCGCGGCCATCGGTTCCTACAACAATCGACGTGAACTGGCCAACGTTGCCCTGGCTTTGAACGGCGATGTGGGTCGCCGACCGACAGTCAACTTCTGCACAATGCGCGACTCGCAAGTCTCCGTTCGTCGCATCGTAATAACTGATCAGGCCGCGACCATCCGTCCCGATTGTGATCGAGGTGAACTGCCCGATGTCGCCCTCGCTGTGAAGCGTGTTCACGTGGGCAGAGTGACAGGCAAGGTCCGCGCAGTGCGCGACCCTGAGATCGCCATGGGTCGCCTCGTAGTAACTGATGAGGCCGAGGCCGTCCGACCCGATCGCTACGGAGCTATATTGGCCGACATCGCCCGTACGGTCTAATGTGCTCTCTGCCACAGACCCACAGGCCAGATCCTCGCAATGCGCGACTTTCAGATCCCCGTTCGTGGCGTCATAGAAGCTGATGAGGCCGAGGCCGTCCGACCCGACGGTGATGGAGGTGAACCGACCGACATCGTCCTTGCTGACAAGAGTTGTGATCCCGGCCGAGCTACAGACAATATCGTTGCAATGGGCCACCTTGAGGTCGCCCTTCGTGACGTCATAATAGCTGATCAAGCCCAGGCCATCGGCTCCGATCGTGATCGACGTGAACTGCCCGACTTGACCTGCATGGTCTAATACAACTGCCGTCGCGGTCGCGCAGCCTGCGTCATCGCAATGCGTCACGTTCAGATCTCCATGCGTCGCGTCGTAGTAGCTGATCAGGGGCAGCCCGTCTATGCCGATCGTTATGGAATTGTACTGACCGACATCGCCCTGGCTTTGGACGGTTGTCAGTGTAGCGGAGGCGCAGGTGAGGTCGGCGCAGTGGGCGACCTTGAGGTCGCCGTTCGTCGCATCGTAATAACTCAGAACCCCTTTGCCATCAACTCCGATCACCATAGAAGACGGCGCCCCCACAGTAATGGCGGTTCCGTCCAACGGCGTGACGGTCGCAGCGGTACAACCCACGTCGCCACAATGCACGACTTTCAAGTCGCCGTTCGCCACATCGTAATAACTGATGAGCGGCAGGCCATCTGCCCCGATGGCAACGGACGTGTATGAGCCGACGTGGCCGGTGCTGTCCGGCGTGGCAAGTGTGGCCGAGGTGCAGGCGACATCCTCGCAATGCGCGACTTTCAGATCCCCGTTCGTGGCATCGTAGTAACTGATGACGCCGAGGCCGTCACTGCCGATCGCGATGGACGTGTACTGCCCGACATTCCCTTCACTATGGAGAGTCGTGCGCGTAGCCGAGGTGCATACCACCTCCTCACAGTAAACGACTTTGAGATCGCCGTTCGTGGCATCGTAGTAACTGATGAGGAGCCGACTGTCCATCCCAGTCGTCGTGGAACTGTACTGACCGACATCGCCGGTTTTATCGGGAGTCGTGGTGAGTGTCGGTTCCGTGCAGGCCACATCCGGGCAGAGCGCCGATTTCAGATAGTGGTCGGTCGCGTCGTAATAGCTGATGAGGCCCTGGCCGCCGGCAATGGTGACCGAGGTGTACAGTCCGACATTCCCCTCGGCCTGCAGAAAGGTGAGGGTGGTGAGCGTGGCGGTTCCACAGGCGACGTCGGCGCAGTGAGCGGCTTTCAAATCACCGTTCGTGACATCGTAGTAGGTGATGAGGGGCAGCTTGTCCGTCCCGATGGCCAGGGATGTGTGCTGGCCAACATTGCCGGCTCGATCGAGCGTCGTCAGCGTGGCCGAGGTGCAGGCACTGTCAGCGCAGTGCGCGACTTTCAAGTCGCCGTTCGTGGCGTCATAGTAGCTGATGACACCGAGGCCGTCGCTGCCGATCGCGATGGACGTGTACTGTCCGACATTTCCCGTCCGGTCCAGAGCACTGATGGCCGCGGAGGTGCAAGCTCGGTTGGAGCAATGGGCCACCTTGAGGTCGCCGTTGGTCACATCGTAATAGCTGATGAGACCCAGGCCGTCGGCTCCGATAGTGATAGAGCTGTATTGACCGACATCGCCCGAGCCATCTCGGACGGTGAGGGCAAATCCGGGGCGGTCAAGGGCCGTATCATCCGCTTGGGCAGCAGCAGTCAGCTGCACGCCCGCACACAACGCGAGCACGATCCCGAGAACGATGGCCTGCCCCATCGACATCCTGTCGGATCGGATCCTCATGAAGCACCTACGTTTATAGTCTCGCTGACTTTGAGTGAGAGACGCAAGAGGGGGGACTAGCAGAACACCCACCTTCAACTCAGGGCTTGCCTCTTCTTCGAGAATCCGCATCGACCTCCTCCATACTGTACCCCCTGCCGCCCGCATGGTTCATGACAGTTCGTCGCGAAATCGCCAAGCCGCGTCGTGAGACCGGCGCGTGGAGCCCGGAGGGCCCGAGGTGTACTCGTGCAGTACGTCGAGGGGCCGAGGGGCGAGCCCGCCGGCCGCAGGCTCGTCGGAACAGCGGATCGGCGATTGCAGCAGAAGTGTTCGTGAATCATGCGGGCTAGAACCATGAAGAATTCTTCATGATCTCCTCATAGACCCTTCATAGAGCAGGAGTAGAGTGGCCACATGAAATTGGAAGGGGGTGAGTAATCATGGTGGCATTGATCATTGGTGTGATGGCAGTGAGTGTGGGGTTGGCTGTCGTGTATGCCGCATTCATGTATACAGCAGTACATGCAGGGCGCCGGTAGGCGAGAGCGAACGCTCTGACGGTTGAACCGGATTTTGGCAGAGGCATACCTACCAATTCCTGAATCCGGTGCAATGGAGTCGAACAGGGTACCCTTGCCCCTGTGCGTTTTTCCAATTCCAGGTCTGGTTGTTTTCTGAAAGCGAGTCCCCAGCTCTTTACTAGGACAACCGACAAAAACGAGGGATGAGTCGGCCATCAATGTCGACCAGCTCCTCGAACATACCTAACGGCCTTACCCAGAGGCCAAAATCGCCATACAGCGCACGGTACACGACGAACTCTTCTTCAGTCTCAGAATGCCTTGCTACTCCAAGGACCTCGTATTCTTGGCCCTTATAATGCCGATACCGTCCTGGCATGACCATATGCCCAAGCTCCTCGTATCTCTTTGACCTCATTGAGGCCTATCTTCACATTCGCTTGAGGATCCACCTGAAGAAGGGGCAAGCTTGTGCCACCAGAACCTAGAAACGCGGCGCTATCACCACGAAATCCTTGATAGGAGCGGTGAAAGAGGGGTGGTGCCGAAGCCGGGATTTGATTTTGGGCCGACTCAGCACCTCTAATACTGACGCGAGTTTCACAGGTTTTGCGCTAGAAAGTCAACGACTTGTGACCTGAGAAGGAGTGAGATTGAATGAGAGGGAATGAGCGGAAAATAGCTCTGCTATACGACCGTTTTACGACCGCAATTCTAGATCCAGACATGCTCAGATCCGACTCTCGGCACTATGCGAAATTTGTCTCACGTCACAGTTGAGCGGTTGGTCTACCAAGAGCAGAGCGATGGTGAAACCAGTCCGTCTCGGCCTCGATGCTAGAGATCACCCTAGTTAGCATAGATTTAGCTGGCTCGATTATTCCAATGTAACTCATCGATGTACCAACCCTCAGAGACTTCGCGAAGAACAATCCATTTCTTGGCGCTCATTGGTGGGTTAGATGGCGCTCGCAATGGGTCCCTGCCGGAAAACACCAGACGGATGGTTCCAATGTTGTGATCCTGATGTCTTAAGCTCTTTTCCAGGGCAGCGGTTGGCTTGCCCCGATTACCGTTGTGTGTGGGAGACCGGTTGATGATTTTTGCCACATGAAGAAGCGCGGCCTCTGCTAGCTCGGCGTAAGCCTTCTGCTTCCCCGATGTGGGGGCTTCGATCAGGGCAATGACACCATCAATTGGGCGGGCTGCCCACTGCTTTCTCGTATGACTCTTAAACCGTTCCAGTATGTCACCCTCGCCTATATACGATGGAACAGCCTTTGCCTTACCGCTCCACAAGACATATACACCGGTCTGGTCATAGATATCGGCCAATGAAACATCGGATAGACGGATGAAGTGAAGTTTTATCGTGAGCATGTCTCTGACCTTGCAGGTGACCTCTAACGAACTGAATTGCCCACCGACAACTCAGCTCATTCTCCGGTACGTAGCGCCGATGGCAGACGGTTCTTCTCGACTGCGCTATTAGTAGATCTTCGGCGCATACATTTCCTTAGAGCGGTCCAGATTGGCCGAATACTCGACTTGGCAGGTGCAGCCATTCGGGCACTTTCGTTTCACGATTGGTGCGCTGATTTGGCCCTCAGTCATAGACAGCTGCAAGGCACCATATGCCATGCTGTAGTAGTCAATTTTGGATGGCTTGCTGGCCAAGCGCGGATCATCTACGATGATTTTCTTGAGGTGCTTCTTGATCGGCAGTTCCCCACCGCAGTGACGAAACACGATCATGTGGTCGAACCTTCCCCGTACGAAATTGTCTTCCAAGTCCTTCTGTGATACGAACCAACGTTCCTTGTGGGGCTTGCCATTCCACTTGGTGGGATTGAGCTTTGTGACCCAAACCTTCCCCGTATAGGCCTTTGCAATCAGTTCGACATCTAGCACAAATAAAACCGATCCGTAGGCGTTAGCTCTCTTCGCACGGTAGTGGATATCATCCGAATCGGCAAAAACGTCAAACCAAATTCCGAGTTTCTTGTCAGTCTCGTCGGATTTCTGCGCCGATTGATAAAGACCGCTCCGTGCAATCGTTCCGCGCGACAGTAATGCTCCTCTGCGCAGGAACTGGCATGACGTAATCACGCTGTTAGCGTGGTAAATATGGTCAACGCCCTTGCTTTTGAGAATTTCGTAGACTTTCCTTGAGGGGATTTCCATAGCTCCAATCTGCAATCTAACGTCCAAGCTCAACCGCGTTCTTGCCGGAGTGCCTTGTTAGCTGCTGCTGGGATGGACATGCTCCCACTCTCCTGACTCAAAATCTTTGAGAATTGCTCCTACCGTTTCCTCAGCGTCTAAAGCAAACTCATCTGACCGGAGTGTTTCAACGTGGAAATGAATAACAATACCAATTGCCTCAATGAGTTCTGGGCCCTCACCGAGATCAGCGGATATGAAGTGCTCCTTAAGCTCAACACATTTCTTGTATGGACCACCATCAACGTAGTTCAGTACGTCAAGATGATGCGGGATCCACCATCGCATTTCTTCTGTCTTTGGTTCACCGTTAGCGTCCAAGAAGCGAAGGGAAGGGGCGACGGCTCCTAATCCAGGATTTAGCTGTGCGGTAGTGTTTAGGCGCGCCTCTTGTTCTTTAGAGGATGGACGTAGATACATCTGGGCCGTGATAGGATTTTCCTCCGTTGAAACTGGGAAGCGAGGAGTAATGTTGACTATGGTTTTCTTGATACGACCTTTCCAATCCTTATCTGTTGGCTGCCGGAGCAACTTGAGCTTGATTCCATAGTATTTGCAGAAGCTGGCAGTGCCTCGCTGAAATCCGGTCTTTGTCACCATAAGACCGATAGAGTTGCCAACATCGTGGAGAACAGCAAAGAAGTTTCTTGCCTTCTCCAACGTCAAGTTTGAAGCGTAGTTCTTGCATTCGATAAGTACGCGGTGGGGTATGCCCGCTTGCTTAAACTCCCAGAACACATCTATTTGATGCTCGACGCCTGAGCGTCCCTTCAATGGGACGTTGTGCTGAACGTTGACGTTCGTGACGCCATCCTGCTTGAGGATTGCTTCATATACGACTCGCGTAAGCAACTCGTACTCAATGGCTTCTTTATAGGTTTCTGCGTCCACGAATGTTCCCGTAGTAGCCAACTATTGAGTATGCTGACCAGCCAAGTCCATCCGGGTAGCTATAAGCCTGTGCCGGACTCTTGTGTGCTCGCAATGACTTGGCAACGATATTTACGCCGAAAGGTCGGCGCGATATCTATATCGACACTACAGTAACACTGGGAGCCCGTTCGAGCATTCAAAGATGAAGTTTTTTGACGCACACAATTGACTCAGGATCAACAATCTCCATGCTTCACGGGTGAAAGAAGCCCCTCCCCATGAAGATTTATAGATTGCGCGAACGGGTTCCTAGGGCTATTCATACAGGGAACAGTCACTTCGGCTCTTAACCATCAGTTTCAGGGACAAAGTTCTCCGCAAACAATTCGTCTAATTTTCATGTGCTTTAGAATTGCGATTTGGAGGGGTATTATGGACACATGTCTAAACCCAACATCGGAACGATGGCCGAGGATTTTGTCCAGGCCGTCGCTGAGAAGGCATTTTCTCCAGATTTTGTCTTTCGTTCGCCACGCAGAGTAAGCAGCAAGGAAGTTACGGACATATTGATATTATTCGACGATACCGCCTTGGTTATCCAAGCAAAAGCTCAAGCGCCTAGCGCTACAGGCTACGGCTATGATTCCGGCCCCTCGATTGATTGGGCTAGCAAACATCTGGCTAAAGCTGGACGCCAAGTCAGCGGAGCAGTGAGATCCATTAGGGCAGGACAAGTAAAATTTGTAGAAAATAGAAGACGTGGTCGCATCCCCTTCAATCAAGCCGACTTTCCCTTTATCCATGGCGTCATACTTATAGATCACAAGTCAGAACCATATGAGGCATCGACGTTGGTTCCGGAACTCGCCAGAGTGCAAGTTCCCATACACACTCTGTCCTTTGTAGACTTCATGAATCTGGCAAAGATTCTCGATGCACCCAATGATCTAGTCAATTACTTTGATGCGCGAACCGAAGTCTTGGTGCCTTCATTCAGGCCGATGGTCCATGAAGAAAACAAAACCTTTGGACGCTACCTCGCACGCCTTGAAGAAATCACTGTGATGCGATCAGGGCTCCATGGCAAGCCTGTAACGGAGGCGGATGTAAAAACCTATGCCGAGGGCTTACGACAGATTGTTCAGGGAAACCACCCGTCTTATAAATCAGGATTGGTCATTGATCAGATTATCGACAGATTGCATGACCTGGACCCTAAAATTTCTTCGGTAAGGCCTCAAATGGATGAGCCTATTCCCGACAGAATGGCCTATGCTCGCATTGCGACCGAATTAGGAAAAATTACAAGGATAAGAAGAATCGAACTGGGGCAACGCTATTTGAGTACAGCACTGAAGGCCGCACAAAGCGGAAAAACTTCTTGGGTTAGGGCCTATAGCAAATCGCGTGATTCATGTTTGCTTCTTGTCTGTACGCCTCACGCGAGGAATGAAAGACAAAAGCGTGTTGAGGAGCTACGCGCTTTAACAGCTTTCGCCAAGGCTTATCACATGGTATCTAAGGCAATAGGCGTTGCCACTGAGCCGGCAGGTCAAATGGGCAGTTCTTACGATGTTGTTTTACTGGAATCTCCTCCCAAGTTCGACGCCCATGCACAAGAGATCGGTCGTCAGATCTTCTCTTTCGATGCTAACAACTAGCCTTGAAAACTTTTTATCTTGCAGGCATTGTGAACAAACGCCTTGGAGAGCCGCACCGCCTCCGCAGTAGCGTGAATTGATTTTCCTTGAGTCCTCATCTGATGAATTGTCCGTAAAACGCTTGGATCGTTTAATGGACGCCTTCCCAACTGCTTCCCTTGCTCCTTCGCTCGTCTGATTCCGCCCCGGATACGTTCCACGATGATGTTTTGCTCCAGTTCGGCAATTGCGGCCACGATGGTAAACATGGTTTTCCCGAGAGGGGAGCCAGTGTCGATATTCTCCTGGTAGGAAATGACCTCAATGCCGAGGTGCCGGAATTCATCAAGGGCAGAAATTAGATGCATGGTCGAACGGGCGAACCGATCAAACCGCCAACAGAGCACACCGTCAAAAAGTCTTTTCCTCGCGTCTTCCATCAAGACATCCAATGCCGGACGCCAATCCTTTGTTCCGCTCACGCCTTCGTCCCCGTACTCCTTGAAGATCTCAAAGCCTCGCTGCTCGCAGTATCGCCGCAAGTCTGACCGCTGCATCTCTATAGATTGATCCATCGTCGAGACCCGGCAATAGATAGATACCGGCCATTGAAGCGTTAAAAGCCCAACGAGCCCAACAAGCCGCCATGCGATTGAAGCGAGGGGAGGGGAAACCAGAGATTGGAAAAGATTATGTGTTCACCGGACCAGAGGGCGGATTCCTGAACCTAAATTTCTTGAGAGAGAAAATTTGGTATCCCACACTCGATGGAGGCAAGCTCCGACGCCGCACCTTCTACCAAACGCGCCACACCTTCGCGAGCAATGCGCTCGCCCCTGGAGAAAATCCAAAATGGGTGACCGCCACCCTCGGCCACAAATCTACAGAGATCCTGTTTGACGTGTACGAGAAGTTTATTCCGAGGCGGACACGCCTCGACGGAAGTGCGCTCATTGTACGAATGCGGGAAGAAGCTGGCAACAACTCACCTTCATCTAATTTACAAGCCGATCAGATTTCAGGCATCGAAGGAGGCATGGGAGCGGGAGGAAAGTGAAACATCAAGTAGGTAAGGGTACCAATTGCAACTACTCCGACCAGCAGCGGAAGGTATATCTCTAAGAAAAGGTGAAAAGGAGAAATCGTTCCTACCACTTTATCTGCCTGGTGCCATTGCCGAATTTGCATGCGTCGCTGATTGAGGCCGCCTTCAGTAATTTGTAGTTCTTTGGTGTATGCCTTTCTCAGTTCGTCCAAACGATTTCGTGCATCCTCTACATTAAACGCTTTCTTTTCATGTTCCTCCTTTATGGTTTTGAGAAGAGATTCTTGACCCTCCTTAAGCTCACGTATTCGTGTCTCGATTTCCCTCCTGTCCTTCAACGTTCCACCAAGAGATCGAACTTGTCTCCCCGGCTGAGTAGCCAATATCTCTTGGAACTGTTTCATTTTTTTGTCGGCTTCCCCCAATTGTTTAACGTAACTCGTTTCGGCCTCTATCATCTCTATTTGGAGTCCATTGATACGATTTTCATCAGCCTCCAGTTGGAGACGTGTGACCCTTTTCCTTTCTTCAAGACCTTGTTCTTCCTGAGCAAGCGCTTCCTCTTCACGAAGGATATCCAGGTTTGTTTTACGTTCCCTTATCAGCAATTCATGGGCCGTCTTCGTGGCTGAGAACCGCTCATACACGCAGGACGCAGAAAACTTAACTAGTAGATACAATATCGCGACAATTAGGGCTCCCACAGCGATATAGGGTAACTCAGGCGTCTCGAACTTCATCCCCGCGACTTCAAATTTCGCGGGAAATTTCTTGAGTAGGAACAGAATGCACCCGGTAAACCCGGCTGCAAGGAGGCTTCGCCTTTCCCTCCTTGTTGTTTCAGAAAGGTAGTCCATGCGGGAGTGTAGGGAGGATCAACGCGGGTTTGCAATACGACCGAAATACGACCGTTTTGCCAACCGCCCAATTACCTGGCCAAAGAATTCAGCCTATTAGGAAGGGATGGTGCCGAAGCCGGGATTTGAACCCGGACACCCTTGCGGGCGCTAGACCCTGAATCTAGTGCGTCTGCCAGTTTCGCCACTTCGGCTCTGCCATGGGGAAGGTGGATTATCCTGAATTGTGACGAGTTCCGTCAAGCGAAGAGACACACAATCTTTAGCCCTATCCACCTGCCTGAACCGATGCATCGTGCGCCGCCCAGCAGCCTGACGCGGGAATCTCACGAAGGTCTCCGCTCATGATAATTCGTTCGCGCGCCAAGCCGGATGCGGCCAGCAGCGAAGCGGCGCCGATTCGCGGCGCTTCATCGGCGATCAGCACATCGAACCGCAC
>FSSH01003356.1_pt3 | contig 13805 bp, 10 predicted proteins | sample 1166101 | NCBI WGS metagenome assembly FSSH01 (sample SAMEA32972668, study PRJEB13176) | freshwater metagenome | biome: Drinking water system; feature: Biomass in drinking water that filtered by 0.45 um membrane; material: drinking water | place: USA | collected 2012-12-20 | depth 0 m | reverse complement strand
TACTTTCTTTTGGCGGCGCAAAAGAAAGTATCTCGGTCGTCGGTCCGAGAACCGACTTCAAAACACCCGTCGCGATAGCGACACTTATCCTATTCACCCAGCCCTTAAATATCTTCATTCCCCAAATTTTATTGCTCACATTCAGGCCTAACAGTCTGAAATCACCTCTGTTAGAAAACCGGCAACACATTTGTATTACATTTCACGAAATCTTCATTTAGCAATCACAAGTTCATCACAAAATTTCCTTAGGCTGTACTTGCTTTACCAATAGCGATGGAAATTTCTCAACCCCATATGAACGAGCAGCCAGTGACTTATAACAAAAACCCACGCGCTGTCTTTATCGGAGCACTCTAAATGATCAAAAAATCTGTTCTTGCCGTGGCCTTGCTGTCGGCAATCTGCACGCAAGCCGAGGCGATTACCATTACTGCCGACGGCGCCTGGCATGCGTTTGACGTAGACAATTCGGTGTCTAATTCCGGTGACTTGGAATGGATAGACCTTGATAACAATGCTTTAAGCTTTGAATTCACCTTAACCGGCTCGGCGATTTTGCGCGTAGTGGACGCCGGCTTCGCTGGAGATAGATTCAAGATTTTTAACACGGCCAGCGTACTCGGTGAAACCTCGGCCGCCGTTAACAATTATCCAACGTCTGTTTACAGCGATTTTGACTTGGCTTACGCCAGCTCAGACTACAGCCGCGGCGAATTTTTGCTGGGTGCCGGCACTTATCAAATCAGCGGCCTGCTGATCCAATCCGCTCTGGACGATACCTCCACAGAGATCAACGCCACCGTCGGCGCGGTCAGCCTGACCGCCGTGCCTCTGCCTGCCGCTGCTGGCTTATACGCAGCTGGCGCCGGCCTGATGGGCTTGGTCTCTCGTCGCCGCAAATCTACTAAATAAGGGATAAACCGATGAAATTAAACAAACTAGCTATAGGCATCGCACTGGGCTTGGGCACACTTGGCGCTGCCAATGCCGTGACCACCATCCCCACCACCACGATAAAAATCGTCGCGTTCAACGATTTTCACGGCCAATTGGAATCGCCGGGCACTTTCCGGCAAACGCCTAGCAGCGCGGCAGCCACCAATATTCCGGTCGGCGGCGTCGATTGGATGGCGGGTTATATTAACGATCTGAAAAACCAAAATCCCAGTACCGTAGTGGTCTCGGCCGGCGACATCATCGGCGCCACACCGCTGGTTTCAGCGTTGTTTCATGACGAGCCCACCATCGAAACCATGAACCGCCTGGGCCTGGAATTCAATGCGGTCGGCAATCACGAGTTCGACGAAGGCAAGACTGAATTAAAACGCATGCAAAACGGCGGCTGTCATCCGACCGATCCTAACTCCTGCCAAGGCGCTTCAGTTGGCACGCCGGTGCCGTTTGAAGGCGCGGATTTCAAATTTCTGGCTGCCAATGTGGTCGAAACTGCCTCCGGCAAAACCTTGTTCCCGCAATACGCGATTAAAGTCATCGGCGGCGTGCGGGTCGGCTTTATCGGCATGACCTTGAAAGAAACCCCTACCATCGTCACCCCCACCGGCGTGGCCGGCCTGGAGTTCAAAGACGAAGCGGCGACTGTGAATGCCTTGATTCCTAAATTGCGGGCGCGCGGCGTCGAAGCGGTGGTGGTGTTGATTCACCAAGGCGGCACGATACCGGTCACGCAAAGTGCATCTACCATCAACAATTGCGATGGCGGCTTGAACGGCTCGCCGATCAAAACCATCGTCAATCAATTAGACGACGAAGTGGATTTGGTGATCTCCGGCCACACTCACCAAGCCTATAACTGCCAAATCGCCAACAAAGCCGGCCGCTTGATTTCGGTAACCAGCGCCAATTCGCAAGGCCGGGTATTGACTGATATCGACGTGGCTATCAGCACCGTGAACGGCGAAGTCAGCAGCGTCAGCGCCGAAAACATCGTCGTTGATCGCAGCAACACTGCCATCACACCGAATGCGGCGATTAAAACCATCGTCGACAATTACAAAGCCCTGTCCACACCTATCGCTAACCGGGTGATAGGCAGCATCAGTGCGGCGATTACCAGAACCGCTACCGGCGCCGGCGAGTCGGCTTTGGGCGATGTGATTGCCGATGCGCAATTACTGGCTACCCAAAACGTCGGTTTCGGCGAAGCGGTGGTGTCATTCATGAACCCCGGCGGCATCCGCGCCGATTTGACATTTCCATCCAGCACAGCAGCAGAAGGCGACGGTAAAGTGACATACGCCGAAGCCTTTACCGTGCAACCCTTCGGCAATACCTTGGTGACACTGACCTTGACCGGCGCACAAATCCACACCTTGCTGGAGCAACAATTCACCGGTTGTACCGTGGGCTATCCAGCCGGTGCACCAGTGGCTGGCCAGGCGTTCAACCGTATCATGCAAGTGTCGAATGGCTTTAGTTACGAATGGCGGGAAAAAGGCACGGCTTGCGATAACGTCGATCCAACCAGTATCAAGATCAATGGTGTCGTAGTCGACCCAGCCGCCAGCTATCGAGTTACTGTGAATAATTTCATGGCGGACGGTGGCGATCAATACTATGTGTTGACGCAAGGCACCAACCGCCTGGGCGGCGCGCTGGATCTGGACGCGCTGGAAAACTACTTTACCGTTAACGGTACTGTAGCCCCCGGCCCGCAAAATCGGATTTTGCCGGCTCCGTAAGTTTTATGGATTAGTTGTAAGCTCTGTAGTGGTACTCGGGCCCGCTGGTACGCGATACAGCGGGCTTTTTTTTGCCTGTTCAGTCAAGCAGCAAACAGCATCGATACTCGATTATTAACTCGGCCCCCACCCAAATATCGTCGCTCCCGCGCAGGCGGGAGCCTAGCAGCTATACTGGATTCCCGCCTCCGCGGGAATGACGAATCCAGGAATTTTAAGGACCAGATTAATGATGATGCTCATGCCCCATTTGCGCTTGCACCTTGATCACGAACGGATCGGATTCCTTGTCGCCCAGATCGGCAAAATCGATTACGTCGTAACCTTTGACTGGCGTGGGTTGCCAGGGCGCGGCTTTCAGCGGATAAGCATTTAGCAATTCGGTACGCTCGGAAAACTCGCCATGTTCACGTTCAATCAATGCAGGCAAGGCCACGTCCAACCGCATCACCACATGCCATTTGGTGTCCGCGACTTTGCCTTGATATTCGCGGGTCGGAATGCCGTCGGTCCATTCGATTTCTTCGGCAGTCAGTTTGTCCAGCAGCTGGCTATCCAGCAACAGCGCCAATTTTTGCCAGGACGGCGTTATGTCCAGCATCCGTAAATCGCCGGCTTGAAACTCGATTGCCCGCTGGTCTTGGTGATACAGCTTGCGATGAATCAGCTCCTGGCCGTCGCGCTGCCACAGTTCGCCCAAGCCCAGTTGCGGCCTTTCTATCGTAATCTGCTGGCTATCGCGCCAGAAGCGCCAGATGACTTCTGGGGGCAGTGCTTCGTGTTCTTCGTGTTCGTGCTCTTCGCCCGTGCGGGTGGTGACAAACTCAGCGGCTACTGCCGGCAAGTTTGCCGCAGATAGATCGATAACTTGAGTGTTGGCGGCCTGCTTGGCCGGCACATGGCTGCAAGCAGCCAAAACAATCAATAAGCCCAAAGCAAACAATTTGCTTAAAATTTTGAAAATAGTGTTGATCATGGATCCTGCACTTTAGCGGTATTCAAAAAAATGTAACTATTCAGTGAGTCGCAAAACTCTGTAAATCGCCGAGAAATTGTTCCCTCTCCTGATGGAGAGGGTTGGGGAGAGGAGAATCAAACTAGCAAAATACTTTGTTTTCATCCACTCACCCTCCCCTCTCCCGTTGGAGAGGGATTTTCGTGCTTCGCGGTGAATAATTTCAAAAAATCAGGGACGGCTAGCGTCCCTGATTCGGTTTCGGGAAATGGCCCCGGACTATTTACGCATGCCTAGCGCATCAGCCATTACATGATAAATCACGTTTTGTTCCAGCGTACCACGGACCAGATAAGCACCAGGGCCATCCGCATAGATAGCCACGTCTTCGCCGGCGTGGGTCTCCGCACTCATCGGTACTGTCGCTTCCTGCATGTAGTTCGGATTAGCGGTATCAACCGCCGTCAAATCCGGACGCAGTTTGCTGCCTGCATAAGCAGCTGCAACGGTACCTTCGTTGGCAGGATTAAATTCCTTGCGTTGCAAGCCGCCGGTCCAGCCCGGTCCATTAGCATACGACAAGGTGGTGTAAGGTAAACCCAAAGAATCCTTCAGGGTAACACCGTCAACCGCGGTTTGACCCAGGATAGGATTGCCGCGCGAAGGATAACCGGCGATGGTGAACACATGGCTATGATCGGCGGTCACCAGGATCAAGGTGTCTTCGTCACGGGTCAGTTGTTTAGCTTTTTTCACTGCATCCGACAGCGCCACGGTATCGGTCAAGGCCCGATAGGCATTGCCGGCATGGTGAGCGTGATCTATCCGGCCGGCTTCAACCATCAGGTAATAGCCTTTGCGGTTTTTTTCCAGAATTTTGATGGCTTTTTCGGTCATCTCGGTCAAGGACGGTTCGCCGGCGGCGTCTTGCGCACGGTCGGCTTCATAGCGCATATGCGAACGCTCGAACAAGCCCAGCAAATGATCGGTAGACGCTGGGTTTACCGCGTCGAACTGCGCTTTGTTCCAGACGTAGTCGGAATTATTGTATTTGGACGTCCACTCCAAGGTCAGATCGCGGCCATCGGCACGGCGACCTTTTTGGGTGGGGTATTCAGGGTCGGCAATCGTATTGGGCATGAAATAGCTACGACCGCCGCCCAAAGCCACTTCCAGGCCGTCGCCATAAGGGAATTCCAGTAGCTGGCGAGCGATGTCCTTCACGGTGGCGCCAGCCGGCAGATTGCTGTCGGCCTCCCAATCGCGGTTGGAAATATGTGCGTAGTTTACCGCTGGCGTGGCGTGGGTAAAACGGGCGGTTGTGACTACGCCGGTAGACATGCCGCGTTCTTCGGCGCGTTCCAGGATGGTTTTCACGCTTTTCGCCGCAGTGACTTCGGCGCTTGGTTCGGTACGATTGATGCTTTGATCGACGGAAATAGCGCCGTCATTGGTTTTGATACCGGCCACCATCGCGGTAGCGGTAGGCGCGGAATCCGAGGTTTGCTGATTAGCGCTGGCCGTCACCGAAAACGCCAGGTTATTAAATTTTTCAAAGCCCAAACGGTTGAACTCGCCGTCGCGGCCGGCCATTTGGCCTTCCAAAATCCGTGCAGCGGTGACGGTGGAAACGCCCATGCCGTCGCCTACAAACAAGATGACGTTTTTGGCTTTGCGCAGTTGTGCTACGTCTCGTTTGTTAACCAATACCGCAGCTTCGCCGGCTTTGAACCATTCGAGGCCTGATGTCGGTACTTGGCTGGTTTGCGCAGGTTTATGATAATCCCGATGATCGCGGTCGGCATGATCGTGGGCTACTGCGGCTACCGATAAGGTAAACCCGAAGGCGCCGACAGCTACCGCCGCCAGTTTTTGTGGATGTGTTTTTTTCATGTGTTGCTCCGAGAGCGGTTTACGGAGCCGCAACATTAGCGCTTGAATATGACAACCACGTTACCGGCAAACCGAGATTTCACGCCGGAAAAATGCGAAAAGCCAGGTTAGCCGAAATGTCACGGCTAACCTGGCTTAAGAGGATGCTTAGTCTTTGCGACCGCGTTTCATGCCTATCAAACCCAGCAGCGCGGAACCAAACAACCACACCGCGCCCGGTACCGGCACGGCAGACACTTTATAGAGCGAAGTAGTTTCGCTAACTTCGTTGGCTACTGCTAAATAGCTGCCTTGGGCGTTGGTGAAGAAACTCAGACCCTCGGGCCCCACGTCGCCGCCGGTGAACAACATATCCAAAAATGTCGGGCTGTTCAGATCGGTCAAGTCCCACACCATCACCGCATTGGAACGCTCCAGGCCCAGAAACAACAAGTCGCGGCCGTCAACTTTGCCGACAACCGCACTTTCCGGCTCGGGCCCTTTGTTATCGCTGCGGCCATCGTCCCACAGCGCTTCGAACGCTGCATTGCCGGGATTTGCGGCAATTAGCGCCTTGATAGTCTGCTCCAGTTTATCGCCGGAATCGAACACCATCGCGCCGTTGGCGTCCAGAATCGAGAACGAACGTGCACCGAATACTTGCAATTGATCCAGGTCGCCGTCGTTGTCGGTATCACCGCTCTTTGAGACAGTCAGACGATTCAGTTTGTCGTTATTGGTTTGCCAATCGTTACCGTGCGCTGCTTTCATGGCGGCGTCCAGTATCGGGTCGATAGTGGCTGCGCCAACCCGAACTTCTTCCGCACCGCCAGGCCAATCTTCACGAGAATCGCCTTCGTTGGCAGTCACGTAGTATTGATGGCCATCTTTGCTAAAACTGGCGATGCCATCGGGCATATACATACCCATCACGTTCCAGTTCTGGATATTGCCTTTTAACGCCGCAGTGCCGGCACCGTCTCGGTCCGAGACATCCAGACCGTTACCGGCCAGACTGTGATCCTTCAAACCCAGCGCTTTAATGTCAGTAACTGTAGCGCTGGCGATATCGATGACGGCAACCGAGTTAGCTTCTTGCAGCGTCGCAAAAGCTTTGGTGCCGTCTTGGCTAACCGCAATATATTCCGGTTCCAAATCTTGCGCTACGCTGGCGTTCGGGCCGGTCAGACGCACGCCGCTGGCTTTCAAAGCCGCCGCCGCGCCATTGTAAGCCGAAAACCCGGCAGTTTGGACTGCAAAGGTATTGGTGTTGATAATACTGACCGAACCTTCCGGATCGCCGCTAGGCCCTACCAAATAGCTGCTGGGCTCGCCTTCGTTAGCCACCAGCAAGCGGCTGCCATCGGGCGTATAAGTCACTGCGTCGGGATTGGCGCCCACTGTCACACTTTGTTGCAGGGTGTAGTCAGCCGCATTGTAGAAGCGCACTAAACCCGCATCGGTTTTCGTTGGCGCGGTTAAGGCAATGGCGGCTTGGCCGTTTTTCACCGCGACACTGTTGATGCCGCCGAGCGCGCTCGTGGAAATGCTTTGCAGCAAATTGCCGTTCATATCCAGCACGTCGATGCCGCCTTGGCCGATATTGGCCTGATTGGCATCGGTTCCGGCTACCCACAAGCGATTATTGACCGCATCGTAGGAAACGATTTCCGAACCCATGGCGCTTGAACCATTCGCAGCGGAGTGATTAAAAGTCCATTGATGCGACCATTGAAAATCCGCGGCCGCACTGGCGTTGGCGGAGGCCAGCAGCGCAGCGATGGCAGCGGCGATTGAAGTGTGTTTCATAAAAATGCTCCTGAGGCACTATTTGTTTGGTGTTTGATGTAAGTATTTGTGAGCTGCATCGCACCGATATCGTCGGAACGGTAGTCTTGCGAATGGTAAATAGCCTTTGTGACAGTATTGTTAAGCCGGACAACATTAGCCCGATACCGTCAAGTTAGGCTGGCGCCGTGGGATGGGGAATTTATTCGTTCTTTAGGGGGCAGCAGTGCGAATGAATTCACACCTAGGTATGCTGCTATAGCGACAGAAATCTGGTTTCGAAGATCTCGTTCGGCACCGGTTTACTGAACAAGAAACCCTGCATTTCGTCGCAGCTCAGCAAACGCAGCAGGCGCGATTGTTCCTCGGTCTCCACGCCTTCCGCAACCACTTTGAGCTTCATCGAATGCGCCAGGTTGATAATGGTGGAGACCAGCGCCAGGCCCTCCGGAGTTTCCGTCATCTCGATCACAAACGAGCGGTCTATTTTCAGAGTATCCACCGGTAGTTTGGATAGGTAGCTGAGTGAAGAGAAGCCGGTGCCGAAGTCGTCGATGGCAATGCTGATGCCCATGGCCCGGATGGTTTTCAGGCTGGCGATACTGTAATTGATGTCGGCCATGATCAAGCTTTCGGTGAGCTCTAGTTCCAATCCCTCCGCCGCATGCGTATCGATACTGATCGCCTGTTTGACCTCGGCTATAAACCGGCGGTTTCGCAATTGCAGCGGCGACACATTCACCGCGATGCGCACCGCCGGTAGGCCGGCATTTCGCCAGTGCAGATAATCGTAAATCGCCTGACACATCGCCCAGCGCCCCACCTCGTTGATCAATCCGGTTTCTTCAAGAACCGGAATGAAGCGGCCCGGCGGCACCAAACCGGTTCGCGGATCATTCCAACGAATCAGCGCCTCGGCGCTGGTCAGCTTGCCGCTGACCAGGTTTACCTTGGGTTGGTAATGCAGCACAAATTCAGCGTTATCGAGCGCCTGCCGCAGTTGGTTTTCCAGCGACAGTTTGCCGGCGTTGGACTCGGTCATTTTCGGGGTATAAAACAGATAGCGATCACCCAGCACTTTAGCTTTTTTCAGGGCCGCCTCGGCGTTGCGGAACAAGCCGGCCGCACTGACGGCATCATCCGGATACAGCGCCACGCCAATCTTTAAGGCAATCCGGAACGCCGCGTTTTCCCATGCAAAGGTATGGGCCAGAAAGGCGTCCATCAAATGCTCCACCTGCCTCACCGGCTCGTCGCCCGATTTTATCTCCGGCAGCACCAGAGCAAAATGGTCGGCGCCCATCCTTGCCAATAGGTTGACATCGCCTAGATAAGCCGTGAACCATTCCGCCACTTGTCTTAACAACACGTCGCCAGCCAGACGACCGAGACTATCGTTGATACTTTTAAAGCGTTCCAGATCGACCAAGACCAAAGCCAGTGGCTGTCCGCCCTTCTCTGCACTGCCTATGTGCTGGGTCACCCGATCAAGAAACAGACCGTGATTGGCCAGACCGGTCAGCACATCAAAATATGCCAGGAACTCGAGCCGCTCCTGCTGGGAGATGTGATCGATAGCAAAGGCGATATCCCGCGAAAGCTCGGCTAACACCTTCAATTCCTCTGCCAGAAAGAAGTCCGTTTCGCTGGCGTACAAAACCAGTACGCCTAAGGCTTCGTCCGCGACAATCAGCGGCAATACCGCCAGCGAACGGATGCCGGATGCGGCATATATTTTACCGAAGACCACCTGGGGGTCGCGCGACGAATCGTTGGAGACAATCATGATTTTCTCCCTGATTGCTCTGGCAACCATGGTTTTGTCGACATCCTCGCTCGACGCTAAAATACCCTTGATCGCCACTAACAGCGCCTCGTCCTTGCCTGCGGAAGCGGCCGGCACCAGCGCCATTGAATTTGGATCTTTGATCACGATTAAGGACATCCTAAACCCGCCGGCCTCGACCGCGATGCGGCTAGCCTCGCTGAACAATTCGTCTCGATCACTGACACGCGTGATCAGCGAATTGATAGCGCTTAACATGGTCAATACTCGGTTCAGATACAAGATTCTAATTTCCGCTTCCTTGCGTTGGGTAATGTCTTCCGCAACCCCAGCAATTCTGATGATCTTGCCTAGATCATCAAAGACCGGAAAGGTTTTGACCCCGATCCAGCGCGTAGTGCCATCGGGGCGCACGATGCGATATTTGTCTTCGTAGGTCCCAGCCACTGTGGGTGTTTTCCGTTTATCGTAACGCCCATGGCCGGCCGCCCGGTCTTGAGGATGCATTGCTGCAAGCCAGGACCCCGGATCGTTATAGAGACTTTCACAACTTTGTCCCCATATGTCTTCGTAAGCCGGACTGACGTACAAAGTGCGACGGCTATCGACATCAAGCAGAAAGATTACATCACGAATGTTTTCCGCGATTTGCCGGAAGCGTAGTTCGCTGGCCAGCAAACGCGCCTCGTTCAACTTTTGCTCGGTCACATCCATATGCATGACTACGCCACCCACCGGCTGGTCATCGCCGACCGGTGTCATCGTCATTAGGAACCAGCGCTGTTCGGTGGGCGAATGGCAAGCATATTCGATGGAAATGCTGTTGACCGCGCCGCTCAACACCGACCGGATGGCGACCGCAGCCCGAATTGCATCCGATGCACCTTCTCCCTGGGCGTTGTCGCAGATTTGCAAGTAATTTAGACCGATACCAAAACCGATGTACGGAAAGGCATTCTCGGTAGCAAACTGACGCCAAGCCTGATTCACCGAGATGATGCGCCCCTGGCTGTCGAGCAAAGCAATATGCGCCGGCAGCGCGTTGAGGATGGCTGTCTGCCTGGCCGACTCGCTACGCCGCAAGTACTCCTGGGCGCCGCTGAGCAAGAAGGGGCGGCCGGTATGGTCCGCCACCGTATCCACTTGGCCTGCCGTCAGTTCTTCCAGACGCTGCCCGGTGGAGTGCAATACCTCGATGAGCCGGGCAATTTCTGCGTTGTTCTCCAATGTAGGCGGTATATCATCTGCCGTCATAGAGAGGGCACTTCAAGCCCTAAAGCCTGCAGCAGCGGCTGAGTCTGACTCAGGTTGCCCACGATGCTTCGCGCCGGCATCGGCGCCAGTCTGACCAGAGTCGGGGTCATGAAAATGCCGTCCGACAGGGCCCGCTTTGGCTCCTGAAACACATCAACAATCTCAATTTCGTGGCGTTCGGCCAGATAGATCAGGCAAAGCGCGGTCAGGTTGGTGCGCGCCTGCACTGAGTTCAGTGCGTCGCCGGCGACATAGAGCCGAAACTTGAATAGTGCCTGTTGGGTCATGGCGCCTGCTCTTCGGCATCGGCGCCCCGCAACTCGCCCATGCGGGTCCGGCTTCGCGACAGCTCCCCGGCATGACTCTGAGTGGCACGTAACAATGAGGCCTTCTCCAACTGCTTGGCCAGCAGTTCCACCTGCAATGACTTCAAGCGCACTTCCAATTCGGCCTCCTCGGCATCGAGCTTGACCCGTTTCAGCTTGACCACATCGTCGACAGCCTCATGCGCAACGCGCTCGGCACGTTCCTTTTCCCAGCGCAGGGTGCCCATCAGCACCTCGCCGCCGGCGGTGTAAGTATCGGCCAGGGTTACCCCGTCATTGCTGAGAATTAATTCGCGGACCTGATTGGAATGCGCGGAACCTCGTGATTTGACAATGGACAGACCGCGATTGCGCTCCCCCGCCTGCACCAGATAATTCAAGTGAACCCAGGTGTCCACCAATGACGAAATCACCAGCGGCGAGCTGCCCTCGGCCAGACTGGACATCTCGTCCAGCAGTCTGGTGCAGACCATGGTGATTCCCTCCGCTTTCGACCAATCGATCAAGCGTTCCGCAACGCTGTGCACATTTAAATCATTGCCGGATTTGGACCAGGTGGACACCGGATCGATGACCAGACAACGGGCTTGATGCTCCTTGGCCAGCGTCTTGATTCGTACCAGATAGGTCTCGGCGCTGCCGGTAATGGCCCGGGCCGAGACCATCCGCAAGCTGCCATTGTTTACATGCTGCTCCAAGTGGATGCCGACCGAGGCCAGATTGCGGATCACCTCGGAACCGTCCGAATCAAAACTGACGAACAGGGTATGCTCGCCGCGCCCGCAGGCCGCCTCGGCGAAGGTGCCGCTCAAAGTGGTCTTGGCGGTCCCGGAAAAGCCGGTGATCAGGATGCTGGAACCACGATAATAGCCACCGCCCAACATGGTATCCAGCCGCGACACCCCGCTGGAAATCCGCTCATTGGTCACCTCCGCATCGACCCGGTCCAGGGTGCGGGCCACGGCAACCTCAAAACCTTGCTTGCCGATCAGGAACGCCGATTCGTTTTCATCGAAGCTGGAACCGCGATACTTTTGCACCCGCAAACTACGTTGCGACACGCCTAAAACCACGCAGTGATTCAGGATCACCGCGCAGTCGACCATGAATTGCATGAAACTGAAGGGGTTCTGACCAATGGTTTCGCTTTCATCGCCACCCGCCTTCAGGGTGATAATACCGGTCACCTCGTGCGCCAGTAGCCAGTCGTGCAAACGGTAGATCTCACGCCTTTTTGCCGCCGCATCGGGCAGCAAGGCCAACACCATATCCAAGGCATCGAATACGATGCGCCGAGCGCCCATTTGTTGGATCAGCGCTTCCAGCCCTGCCAGCATCCCGCCGAGATCGAAATCTCCAGCCTGAATCAACTCGGGCTTGGGCTGAGCGTCTACAAAAAACAGCTTTTCGTCTTGCAACTCGCCGATTTGCCAGCCAAAGCTTTCGGCGTTGGCGACGATACGCTTCGAAGTCTCCTCAAAAGCCACGAAGATCCCCGGCTCCCGGCACTCCAGCGCACCGTACACCAAAAATTGCAGGGCGAGGATGGTCTTGCCGGAGCCAGGCCCGCCGACCAACAACGTGGTCCGCCCATGCGGCAAACCTCCCCCGGTAATTTCATCAAGGCCGTTAATGCCTGTCGGCGCTTTCTTAGGATCTTTATCAAGGACGGAACGGCTTGGTTTCATGCATTTTCCCTCATAGCTTTCAACGAGCTGTGCCCTATCGCCCCCAGCTGGTTCTCGGCGGACCGCTTCCCAGCGGGATTGTAATCTCCGGATTGGCCAGGGCAGACCGACAAAACCTCGCGAGTCGCGCGAATAGGCCAACGAATCCACGCCCCCCCGGAGAACTCTAACATCCTTAGTCACTATGCTAGCGCATGCGACTGATGTCTGTACGCTAGCCGACATAGAAGCTATAGCACGGTTTATATGGACTTTATGGCGCAATATCACTAACACTAAAACTAATGCTTCGTAGCCTGCCACAGCCTACTATAGAGGCCAGATGCGGGACGTGTATCCGCAATATCGTTAAGCTATACCCAAGGACACGAGAGTCGTTCGCTCAGCACAAGTCCGCTTAACAGGCTGTTTATCTTGACAACAGATTCTTAACTTAACGACATTGAGGGTATCCGGGCGGTTAAGGCTTGGCGGATGCCTATTCCCGGCGAAGACACTCAATAGTGATTGACTCGATTCCATATTTCAATTATTGTTGAAATATGGAAAATAAAACTGCTGTGATCGCCCTGGCCGCACTGGCCCAAGAATCCCGCTTGGCTATTTACCGGGCCTTGGTACAGGCTGGCCCGACAGGATTGGCTGCCGGAAAAATCAGCGAAGCCACCGGCATTGCGCCGTCTTCCCTGTCGTTTCATTTGAAGGAATTGTCTTACGCCAACCTGGTCAGCTCGCGCAACGAAAGTCGCTATGTGATTTACACCGCTAACTTTTCGGTGATGAACGATCTCTTGGCGTTCCTGACCGAGAACTGTTGCAACGGCAACGCCTGCTTGTCGCTTGCGGCCTGTTCCGGCAATGACGCCGATACCACCGATTCTCTAACCTCAAACCCGACCGACAATCCATCATGAACGTATTATTTTTGTGTACCGGCAACTCCTGCCGCTCCGTACTTGGCGAGGCCACTTTCAATCACTTGGCGCCGGCCGGCTGGCATGGCCTGAGCGCCGGTAGCAAACCGACCGGCAAGATTCACCCTCGCTCGCTGGCCTTATTGGCCAGAGAAGGCATTTCCACAGAAGGTTATTACAGCAAGTCCTGGAATGACCTGCCGGTCACGCCGGACATCGTCCTCAGTGTTTGCGGTAATGCCGCCAACGAAACCTGTCCGGCCTATCTCGGCCCGGTCATGCGCAGCCATTGGGGCGTCGAAGATCCCGCGCATGTCGAGGGTACTGACGAGGAAATAGACGCGGCTTTCATGGTCGCTTACCGCATCCTGCGCCATCGCATCGAACAGTTTTTTGCCCTACCGTTGGACGAATTGAAAAACAATCCGGAGCGCCTGAAAGCCGAACTGGATCGCATCGGCACCTTGGTGCCTCAGTAGTTAAGGAGTTTCCTTATGACCAGTATCCATGTATTTGACCC
>FSSH01005309.1_pt1 | contig 13817 bp, 8 predicted proteins | sample 1166101 | NCBI WGS metagenome assembly FSSH01 (sample SAMEA32972668, study PRJEB13176) | freshwater metagenome | biome: Drinking water system; feature: Biomass in drinking water that filtered by 0.45 um membrane; material: drinking water | place: USA | collected 2012-12-20 | depth 0 m | reverse complement strand
GCCGACATCGTCGCGAGCGCCGCGCAGGAAACGCCCGAGGGCGAGACGATTTACGGCCGCGGCTGGATCGAGACCGGCTGGCCGGAAGCGCGGTTCCCGAACCGCGCCGATCTTGACGAGGCAGCGCCCCTTCATCCGGTGATCCTTGAGCGGGCGGACGGTCACGCGGTCGTCGCCAATACGCGCGCGCTTCAAAGGTCGAACGTCACCGCCGCGACCGCCGATCCCGAAGGCGGGCGCATCGAGCGCGATGCGGACGGCGCCCCGACCGGCATGCTGATCGACAACGCCGCAAGCCTCGTCATGGCGCTCGTCGGCGCGCCGTCGGAAGCGCAAAAGCGCGAAGCCTTCGCGACCGGCGCCGGCGTTTACGCCGCCTATGGCTGGACGGGCCTTCACAACATGTCGGTCGATCCGGCCGACATCGCGCTCATCGAGGACGAAGCGGCGAGCGGCGAGATCGCGATCCGCGTCTACAACGCCGTCGATCGCGCCGGCTATGGCGCCGTCAAGACGGGCCCGCGGTCCTCCGCCGACGGACGGATTGTCACCCGCGCGATCAAGCTTTACGCCGACGGCGCGCTGGGGAGCCGCGGCGCCGCGCTCGCCGAGCCTTATGCCGACGCGGCCGGCACGAGCGGCCTTCTGATGATGACGGAGGCCGAAGCCCTCCCCTTTTTCGAGCAGGCGCTCAGGGACGGCGTGCAGATCGCGACGCACGCGATCGGCGACCGCGGCAACACCCTGGTTCTCGACTGGTATGAGAAAGCCTTCGCCGCCGTGCCGCCGGGCGACCGCAAGATCGCCGAGCCGCGCTGGCGCATCGAGCACGCGCAAATTCTCGATACGGACGATATCGCGCGCTTCAAGAGCCTCGGCGTCATCGCCTCGATGCAGCCGAGCCACGCGATCGGCGATCTGCACTTCGCCCCGGCGCGCCTTGGCGAGGCGCGCCTTGACGGCGCTTACGCCTGGCGAAGCCTGCTAGACGCGGGCGCAAGGATCGCCGGCGGCTCCGACGCGCCGGTCGAGCGCGGCGATCCGCTGATCGAGTTTTACGCCGCCGTCGCGCGCAAGGACCTCAAAGGCTATGCCGGCGCTGACTGGCGCCCGAACGAGAAGATCACGCGCGCCGAAGCGCTCGCCCTTTTCACCTCGGCGCCCGCCTACGCTTCGTTTCAGGAAGCCGATCTCGGCACGATTGAAGCCGGCAAGAAGGCCGACTTCACGGTGTTCTCAAAGGACATCATGACCGTGCCCGAGGCGGAGATTTTGACCGCGAAGCCGGTGATGACGGTGGTCGATGGCGCCGTCATCTGGCGCGCGGATGCGGAGTGACGCTGCGCCTTGCGTATCGCCTCGGCTGCGGCGGCGTTTTCGCGCCCTTCATCGGCGCGCCGTCGCACGCCGAAAAAGTGACCGACGGGGCGCAGCGCGGGCTTACGTCGCAAACAGCCGCCCCATATCCTCAAAGCACTTGAACTCCAGCGCGTTGCCCGCCGGATCGCGGATGAAGAACGTGCCTTGTTCGCCAGGCTCGCCCTTGAAGCGGATGTCGGGCGCGATGATGAAATCGGCGCCCGCCTGTTTCAACCGGTCGCCGAGGGCGCGCCAGTCGGCCGGCGCCAGCACGACGCCGAAATGGCGCGCCGGGACGTCATGGGCGCCGACCTTGTTCGTCTTCGCGGCCGCGCAGTCTTCCGGCGACAGATGCGCCACGAGCTGGTGCCCGAAGAAATCATAATCGATCCAGTGCGCCGACCGGCGCCCATGCGGACAGCCGAGCAGCCCGTGATAGAAAGCGTCGGCCGCCGCGAGATCATCGACCGGGATCGCCAGGTGAAAGGGTTGCAAGGGCTTGCCGCTCATGCACGATCCTTTATCCGTTTCTGGGCGCCCCCGCCACGTCGGCGTCAAAAGGAAACCCGCATGTCCGACAGCTTCATTCCGCTTGCGCCGAATTTCTGGGTGTCGCCGCAGATCCGCGCCGAGGATCTCGCTGCGGCCAAGGAGCTCGGCGTGACGCTTGTCATCAACAACCGGCCGGACGGCGAGGAGTTGGGGCAGCCGAAAGGCGCCGACATCGAAGCGGCGGCCAAGGCGCTGGGGCTTTCCTATGTGTCGATTCCAGTGGGGCCGATGGGCGTTTCGCCGGCCCATCTTGACGCGTTCGACGCCGCGGCGGCGGCCAATCGGGGCGGCGTTCTCGCCTACTGCCGTTCCGGCACGCGCTCGACGATTGTCCGTGCGCTGAGCGAAGCGCGGGCCGGCCGGCCGGTTGACGCCATCATCAGCGAAGCCGCGCAAGCCGGCTACAACATCGCCGGCCAGCGCGCCGCGCTCGAAGCGGCGCGCGGGGGGTAGGCGCGGGCTGTCAGCTGTTTTGAGCGCGTCCGGGCGGGAAAGGGAGGGAAAGGCGCTGCGGGGCTTTTCGTCGGCATTCGGTTCATCCCCGCGCAACGCCTCCGCCATCGTCCCGGATCGCCGGCGCTGTCCGGGGTAACGGAGCGCGAGGGAAGTCCCGGGTCGCGATGCCCGCTTTTCGACGCATATAAAGAAATCTTTATGTCTCGCTTGGCGCCCGGCCGACCCGGTGCTATAGCGCCTCGCCGAAAACGCCCCGAACCCCGGAAGGAACCCGCCATGGCCGCGCCCGCCCATCATGATTACGTCGTCAAGGACATGTCGCTCGCGGAGTGGGGCCGGACCGAGATCGAAATCGCCGAAACCGAGATGCCGGGCCTGATGGCGACCCGCGAGGAGTTCGGCGCCAAACAGCCGCTGAAAGGCGCGCGCATCGCCGGCTCGCTCCACATGACGATCCAGACCGCCGTCCTCATCGAGACCTTGCAGGCGCTGGGCGCCAGCGTGCGCTGGGCCTCGTGCAACATCTATTCGACGCAGGATCACGCGGCGGCGGCGATCGCGGCGGCCGGAACGCCGGTCTTCGCCTTCAAGGGCGAGAGCCTTGAGGAGTACTGGGACCTTTGCGACCGCATCTTCGACTTCCCGAACGGGGAGACGGCGAACATGATCCTCGACGACGGCGGCGACGCGACGCTCCTCATCCTCCTCGGCGCGGACGCGGAGAAGGACCCGACGCTCCTCAATAATCCGCATAATGATGAAGAGCGCGCGCTCTACGACACGATCAAGCGCCGCCTCGCCCGCCAGCCGACTTTCTATTCGAAGACGAAGGCCAACATTCGCGGCGTCACCGAGGAGACGACGACGGGCGTTCTGCGCCTCTATCAGCGCCAGAAGAAGGGCACGCTCCCCTTCCCGGCGATCAACGTCAACGACTCGGTCACGAAGTCGAAATTCGACAACAAATACGGCTGCAAGGAAAGCCTCGTCGACGGCATCCGCCGCGCGACCGACACGATGATGGCGGGCAAGGTCGCGGTCGTGTGCGGCTATGGCGACGTCGGCAAGGGCTCGGCCGCCTCGCTGAAGGGCGCGGGCGCGCGCGTGATGGTGACAGAGGTCGATCCGATCTGCGCGCTGCAAGCGGCGATGGACGGCTTTGAGGTCGTGACGATGGACGAAGCGGCGCCGCGCGCCGACATCGTCATCACCGCGACCGGCAACAAGGACGTTCTGACCGTCGATCACATGCGCAAGCTGAAAGACATGGCGATCGTCGGCAATATCGGCCATTTCGACAACGAGATTCAGGTCGACGGCCTTCGCAATTTCAAATGGAAGACCATCAAGGACCAGGTCGATCTCATCCAGTTCCCGGACAACAAGCGGATCATTCTGCTGTCGCAAGGGCGCCTCCTCAACCTCGGCAATGCGACGGGGCACCCCTCCTTCGTCATGTCGGCCTCGTTCACCAACCAGACGCTCGCCCAGATCGAACTGTGGACGAAACCTGGTCAGTACAAGAATGAAGTCTACGTGCTGCCCAAGCACCTCGACGAGAAGGTCGCGAGCCTCCACCTCGCCAAAGTCGGCGCGAAGCTGACGAAACTGTCGGAGGAGCAGGCCGACTATATCGGCGTCGCGCCGACGGGCCCGTTCAAGTCGGACCAGTACCGGTATTGATGCGGGCGCCGTCGAAGCGTTGATCCCGTCGCCCCGGGGCGCGCGTCCTGGCGCGAACCCGGGGTCCATCTCCTCAATCGCCAGCCCGCACGACGCCGAGTTTAGGGAGATGGTCCCCGGATCGCCTTCGGCGTCCGGGGTGACGGCTTTGCTTCTGGTCTCGTAATTGAAGCCCCTTGTAAAACCGGCTACTCTGTTCATTGAGGACGCCGGGACCTCCCCGTTCGCGTAGCCTTCGCAAAGTCGTTCCCGGCCGGTGCGCCGCCTTTCGCGGCGCCAGAACGGAGGGCGATGCGATGATTGTCAGATGGATATTCGGACTGCCGGGGGCCGCGCTGATCAGCGCGCTCTTGTTCCTCGGCATGGCGTACATGATCCGGCAGGAGGCGCCGCCCTTGCCGCCGGCGGCGCCGATCGATTTCTCGATCACCTTCAAGCCGGAGCCGCCGGCGCGGACAATCAAGCCGCCGCCGCGCGAGAAGCTGCCCGACCCGCCGCCGACCAGGATCGAGCGCCAGCCGCCGGGGCCCAACCCTGGGCCGGCGTTCACTGTCGATCCGCCCATAGGACCGACCGGCAAGGGCGGCCCCGTCGTCATCCCCGGCCCGATGCAGCCGGTCGTCAGGCCGCCGCCGTCCTACCCGGAGGCGTGCCGGTCGCGCGGCGCGGCGGGCGTCGTCATCGTCGAGTTCGACGTGACCGCGGAAGGCAACGTCGTCAATCCGCGCATCATATCGTCCGCAGACGGATGTTTTGAACGCTCGGTGCTGCAAACCATTCAGAAATACAAATACCCGCCGCCGCAGGAAGACGGCCGCGCCGTCGCCCGTCGCGGCGTGCGCGAGGTGTTCCGGTTCGAACTGGAAGGTTAGCAGCCCGTCGCCCCGGGGCGCGCGTCCTGGCGCGAACCGGGGGTCCATCTCCAGAAGCGCCAGCGCGCGCAATGGCGCCGTTAGGGAGATGGTCCCCGGATCGCCTTCGGCGTCCGGGGTGACGGCGTCGTGCAAAAACGCAGCGGAGCGCGGCGTGCTGACAACCAGTTTCGCCTCGACATCCAGGTTGCCTCGGCCTAGCGTCCGCCTCCTTCGGTTGGAGTGCTGCGGCGGGGGCCAATCTTGGAGTCTTTTGATCTGACGGCGCTCACCGCGGGCGCAAGCGGTCTTGCGCTGGGTTCGGCGATCGTCCTTGTGCTGATGGGCGCCATGGCCGCCGCGGTGTTCGCGAGGAACAGGCGCGCCTCGCTGTTCAACCGTCTTTTCATCGTCGTCGCGGCGACGTCGGCGTTCTTCTCCGCTGTCTCTTCCGCGATCGGCTTTTCGCTCATCACCTCGCAGGAGACGACGGACTTTTTCCGCAACGCCGTCCTGCCGCCGGCCTTCGGCGTGTTCGTCTTCTTCCTCGGCGTCGCGATCTGGATCGGCGGCGCCGATCTTGTGCGGCGGCGCGACTGGTTCCGCACGCTCGGCGACGGACCGCTGGCGGCGGCGCTCGGCTTCATCGAGCGCTCCGTCAAAATTTTCATCATTATCCCGATCCTGTCGCTCATTCTCTTCGTCGTCTCCACATGGACGACCGTCGTCGGCATCGCCGGCGTCGACGCCGTGCGCTTCACCTACGCCAAGGAAATCGGCCGCCTGCAGAACGAGTGCTCCGCAATCGTCGCCTGGCGCCAGCGCGACCGCGCGGCGCTCGAGGACTTGAAACTCTCGGTACAGACGACCGCCGACTCCGCCCGGCGTGAGCGCGAAGGCGGGTTCCAGACGGGATCGGCCGGGCGCGGCGCCGTCGCGGCCTATATCGAGGGCGTCGCCGAGTGGTACGCGGCGGTTGAAGCGAGCGTCGCCGCGACGCTCGCCGCCGACGATCCCTCGGGCCTTTCGCCCTTCACGCCGGAGATCTGCGCGGCGAAGGCGGAGGAGTTGCGCGCCCTTCTCGCGGCGAACGCTTATGAGAATTACGACCGCTGGGCGTCGGCGTTTGAAACCGCGTTCAACGACTTTGCGATTGTCCTGAGCGGGTGGCGACAGGATCGGCGCATCGAAACCGTTTTGAAATCGCAACTTGACGCGTTCGGCCGGGCCAACCCCAAACCTGTCTCCGGACTGACATCCGCGCAGTCGCAAGCGATCAATCAGTATCAAGATGAAGTCGTCGGCGCCTTGACGAAGTTCCATAAGTCGCAGAAGGACAGCAAGCCTCCTGTTCGTCTCCTGTCGGAGGCCGAAAAAGCCCCGGAACGCGGACTGGCGATCATTACTGCGATGTTCAGCGGCTCGCCCGCTGGGGAACTCGCGACAAAGCCGTCGCGCACCAAGAGCAACGACGCCGGCAAGCCCTTGGCCCCGCTCTCCGAACTCACCCCGCGCGACGCCGTTCTTAAACATGCGCAGATCTTTTCGGATGTCTGGCTGCTTGGCGTCGCGTGGGACTATGCAAGCTTCGTCTTGATGCTCGCCTTCCTGTTCTTCCCGTCGGCGGAACGCGCCGGGACGGGGAGAGACCGGGAGTAGGGCCTCGTCGTCCTCCCTCCCTTGAAAAGGAGGGCGCGCGAGGCCGTGAGCGGCGACGCCGCCGGCCCTGGGCGAACGGGAGGGAATGGGCGCTCGCTCCGCTTTCCCTCCCCCCGCCTCTTGCGCTGCAGCAAGATATCGGCGACAGGCCTCGCGCTCTTGCCTTATCCCGGGCGCTGGCGCGTTGCGCGCCCTGGCGCTGAACGACTGTTTCCGATCATGACCGCCGAAACGACGGACCTTCGCAATATCGCCATCATCGCCCATGTCGATCATGGCAAAACGACGCTCGTCGATGCGCTGCTGCGCCAGTCGGGCACGGTGCGCGCCAACACTGAAATGGCTGAGCGCGCGATGGATTCGAACGACATCGAGCGCGAGCGCGGCATCACCATCCTCGCCAAATGCACCAGCGTGCTGTGGGATCAGGGGCCGACGCCGGTGCGCATCAACATCGTCGACACGCCCGGCCACGCCGATTTCGGCGGCGAGGTCGAGCGCATTTTGTCGATGGTCGACGGCTGCCTTCTCCTCATCGACGCCGCCGAAGGCCCGATGCCGCAGACGAAATTCGTGCTGTCGAAGGCGCTGGCGCTCGGCCTGCGCCCGATCGTCGTTCTCAACAAGGTCGACCGGCCGAACGCCGACCCGGATGAGGCGCTGAACCTTGCTTTCGATCTCTTCGCCGCGCTGGGCGCCTCGAACGAGCAGCTCGACTTTCCGGTCGTCTACGCCTCGGGCCGCGACGGCTGGGCCGCGCACACGCTTGAGGCCCCGCGCGAAAACCTGGCGCCGCTGTTTGAACGGATCGTCGCGCATGTGCCCTCGCCGGCGCTCGCGCCGAATGCCCGCGCCCTGCCGTTCAAGATGCTGGCGACGACCATGGAGGCCGACCCCTATCTCGGCCGCATCCTCACCGGGCGCGTCGTTTCGGGGCTGGCGCGGCCGGGCGCCACGCTGAAGGCGTTGCGCGTCGGCGGCGAGGAAATCGAGCGCGTGCGCATCACCAAGGTGCTCGCCTTCCGCGGCCTGAAGCGCCAGCCGGTTGAATCGGCCGAGCCCGGGGACATCATCGCGCTGGCGGGCTTCGGCGCGGCGACAGTCGCCGACACGCTGTGCGACCCGGAAAACGAAGAGCTCATTCCCGCCCAGCCGATCGACCCGCCGACGCTCGCGATCACGATCTCCGCCAACGATTCCCCGCTGGCCGGCCGTGAAGGCGACAAGGTGCAAAGCCGCGTCATCCGCGACCGCCTGCTGCGCCAGGCGCAAGGCGACGTCGCCATCCGCGTCAAGGACACGGAAGAAGGCGACGCGATGGAAGTCGCGGGGCGCGGCGAATTGCAGCTCGGCGTCCTCATCGAGAACATGCGGCGCGAGGGCTTTGAGCTTTCCGTGTCGCGCCCGCGCGTCGTCACCCGCACGGACGAGAACGGCCAGCTTCTCGAGCCGATCGAAGAGGTCTTCATCGACGTCGATGACGAGTTCACCGGCGTCGTCATCGAAAAGCTGACGCGCCGCAAATGCGAGCTCGCCGAGATGAAGCCCTCGGGCGCCGGCAAGACGCGCATCATCCTCCACGCGCCCGCGCGCGCGCTGATCGGTTATCACGGCGAGTTCTTGACCGACACGCGCGGCACCGGCGTGATGAACCGCTCCTATCTGAAGCACGCGCCGCACAAGGGCGCGATCGAGGGCCGGCGCAACGGCGTTCTCATCTCGACCGACAACGGCGTCTCGGTCGTCTATGCGCTCTGGTATATTCAAGAGCGCGGCTTTCTCTTCATCGGCGGCGGCGAGGCCGTCTATGAAGGCATGATCATCGGCGAGAACGCCAAGGACGACGATCTCGACGTCAATCCGCTGAAGGAAAAGAAGCTCACCAACATCCGCACCAAGGCCGCCGACGAAGCGATGCGCCTCGTGCCGCCGCGCCGGATGAGCCTTGAGCAGGCGATCGCCTATATCGGCGATGACGAACTGGTCGAGGTGACGCCCAAATCCGTGCGCCTGCGCAAGAAAGCGCTCGCCCCGCATCTTCGGAAGAAGCGGACGAAGGACTGAGGCGACTTCAATTCGCATCTGTCTGAAAAACCGGCCTTCCATGCGGGGTTGAGGGCGAAAATCCGGATTTTCACCCGACGCGGATCGCAGCCAAGGCGAGCCCAGGCTCCGTCGCGCAACGGCCTCGCGCCCCGTCAGTTTTTCACCCTCGCGCATCAACGCGCAGTCTCCTTTCCGGCTGAAGACGACTGTAAACCCTCCTGAACGGGCGGGGATAAGGCGGGGGATAAGGTGGGGGATAACTCGCGCGGCGGTTTTTTCGCCGGCGAAATTCCGTTTGCAGATCATGGGCGCGGATGGTTAACGGAAAATATCGGTAAGGCAATCACCTTTGCGACCTGCGCGCGAGCGGCGCGCCCCGTTGGGTTGTTTTTTAAGCCTCGCTTCCTCCCTTGAGACGGAAGGGGAAGGGGCCCGTCAATCCACCAGCGAGCGCAGCGTGAAGCGGATCAGGAACGCATTATCGGCTTCAAGGCCGACGTCGTTCGTGCGGTCGCGGCGATAGGTCAGCTCGATCGAGGAGCATTCGTCCTGATAGCCGAGGATGAAGTCCTGGCGGATGAGGCGGTCGGTGACGAGGTCCTGGCGCCAGCCGACCCCGGCGTTCCAGTGGTCGGTGAGTTTGGCGGTGACGCGCCCGTTCAGTTCCTCGCGGCGCGTCAGCCCCGCGATCGACAGTTCCTCGCTGAGGCGCACATAGCTCAAATTCGTGCGCAGCCGCCAGACATTGAGATAGGCCATGGACTCGGCGCGATCGAGCGAGGCGCCGTCATCGTCGATGCGGAAGCGGTTCTCGACGCCGGCGACGTTCTTGTAGCGGATGTTGAGCGCGCCGACGAAATCGGACCGCTCCTCGCCGAGGCCGGTTGAAGGATCAAACGCCGCTGACTGTTGCAGGCGATATTGCTGACCGACTTCGCCTTCGATCTTGAAGCCGCTGTCGAGCGCGGCGGCGACGGCGACGCCGGCGTTCATGCGCTGGCCGTCCTCGAAGGCGTCGAAGCCGGTCGCCTTGTTGAAGTCAAAAAGGCCCGCATAGTCGAATTCGACGCTTTGCGAATCCTCGTTGATGATGTCCGGGCCGTTGCGGTCCGCCGGGCTTGCGACCAGCTGCACGCGCGGCTCGATGAAAAGCCGCCCGCCGGCGATCTCCTTGGTCAGCGGGTAGGACCATTCAACGCCGACGGACGGCGCAAAGCGGCCGTCGAGCCGGTTGTCGTCAGCTATGCCGCTGCGGTTCTCGGTGCCTTCATTGAGATCTTCGTAGCGGAACACGTCGCCGCGCAGCTCCGCGAAGGCGTTGAAGCGGTGGCCGCCCGCGGTGATGTGCTCGCGCTCCCAGTGCGCGCTCGCCGTGAGGCGGCGCGTATCGACCCCGCCCGTCCGCTGCAGCGAGGCGAAGTTGATGTTGATAAGGGCTTCGCCGCCAATGGCTTCCGGCCGGAAGCGATGGCGAAAATCAAGCACCGGCAGCGCATAGGGCGTGAGGCGCGCGATTTCGGGGGCGACTTGCACCAGCGGGTCGCGCGCGATGAGCGAGGAACAGTCCGTCGCATTAAGGCCGATACGCTCGCCCGTCGACAAATCGCAGACGGTGACGGTGCGCAGATCCTGAAACGTGTAGCTGTCGGCCCGGAACTGCGTGTCGGCGCCCCGCCAGCGCACAAAGGTGTTGGTCCGCAGCCGGTTGGTCAAGGAGGTGTCGAGCTCCTTCCGGAGATCGCCGCGCCGCTGCACGTCATAGCGGCGCAGATAGGTGTCGTCGGACACCCGCTCGACGTCATAGCCGGCCCGCCACTTGTCGCCGAAATCGCGGTGGCCTTGCGCGAAGACGTGCCAGCGCGCGCCCGGAACGTCGACGTCGCCGGGATCGGGCGTGAAGTCGATGAAACCGCCCTGCAGGACGTGATAGCCGCTGTCGTCGCGGCGGCGATATTCGCCCTGCCAGAGCACGCCGTCCTTGGTGGTGTATTTCGGCGAAAAGGTCGCGTCCTGATGGTCCGAGATCGCGAGGTAATAGGGAAGCTCGAGATTGAACCCGAGGCGCGAGGAGGCGCCGATCAGCGGCGTCAGGAAACCGGACTGGCGTTCAACGGAGGGATCGGGCGCCTGCAGGAACGGCGCGTAGAGAACCGGAACGCCCTTCAGCTCCAGGAAAGCGTGGGTGAAGCGGACCACCTTGCGCTCTTCATCGCGCGTCACCTTCAGCGCCTTGATGCGCCAGGTCGGCGTCTTCCCCTCGCCCTCGTCGTCACAGACGTCGCAGGCGGTGTAGACGGCTTTCCTGAGCTGCGTGCGCGAATCCTGCTCGCGCACGGCGGAGGCGGCGGCGAGGCGGGCGTTCTCTTCAAGAAGCGCGCTGAAGTTCTCGGCGACGCCGTCGCGCATGTCTCCGGTCAGTTCGACGCGACCGGCGAAGACCGTCCGCCGGTTTTCGTCGGTGATCGAGACATTGCCTTCGGCGATGACGATGTCGGTCGTCTCGTCATAGGTGAGGCGGTCGGCTTTAAGGTACCGCTCGCCGAAAAAGGCGCGCACGTTGCCTTCCGCGACGATCGGGCTCGTCTCGGTCGCGCGGCTGACGCTGTCGGCCTCAAAGAGAATGCGCGTTGCGGGATCGGGCTGCGCCGGGCGTTCGCCGACGGTCAGGGCGTCCGCCTGTGCGCGCGCCGCGGCGGGCAGCACGCCGACGCCCGCAAGGGCCGACGTCGCCAACAGACGCGCGATCGTTCGGGACGCCGGCAAGAAACCCTCCAACGGACGGCCGGTCGCTCGCGCATCGACCCGCCCGGCCCATAGCAAGGCGATGGTTAGCTGAGCCGCCGGGCGAGGTCCACGGGGGCGGAAGGGCCCTTACGCTTCTTCGAGCCGCATGAGGAGACTGACGGCGACAATCGCGGCGACGAGCGCGGGCGTCCACGCGGCGAGCGCTTCGGGCGCAGCGCCCGATTCGCCAAGAGCTGTGGAAAGTTCGGAGAGGACATAGAGCGCAAAGCCCGACGCAACCGCCGCGACGAGCAGGCGAAACGCCCCGCCGGCGCGCATCGGCCCGAGCGAGAAGAGGGCCGCGATCAGCACCATCGCCGTCAGCTTCAAGGGCGTCGAGCAAAGATCGTGGAAGCGGATGTTATAGCGCGTCGTCGACAGGCCGACGGAGTTGGCGAGCACCATGAAGCGCGGCAGGTCCCAGATCGACATCGTCTCGGGGTTCGGCGCGTTCTCGCGCAAGGCCGAGAGCGTCAGCGCGGTCGGCACCGAGTAAAGCGGCGTCCGCTGCGTCACCTGACTGCCGGCGGTCTTCATGCGCGCGTCCTTAAGCTCGATCGTCCGCCCTGAAAGCTGCGCTTCGGGCGCATCGATGCGCTCCTCGAACACGGCGTCGGCGGAGAGCCGCCAGATCGTCACGTTCTGCAGCGCGCCCCTGGCGGCGTCAAAGCTCGCGGCGTTGATGAGCATCGTCTCGCGCGCGTCGCGCTGGCGGAGCCAGATGCCGTCGCCGAAGACGCGAACGACCGAGGAGGTCTTGCCGCGGATGTCGTTTTTCATCGTCTCGCCATAGGCCATCATCCGCGCCGACAAGGGATCGATCGCGACGATGACGAGGAACCCCGCGAGCGCCGCGATGAACGCCGCCGGCCCGACAAGGCGCCAGACCGACAGCCCCGCCGAGCGCATCACCGCAAGTTCCGACCGGCGATTGAGCTGCGTGAACATGGCGATCGAGGCGAAAAGGAAAATGAACGGCAGCAGCGTCTGCGCGATCGCCGGCGTGCGGAGCAGCGTCAGTTGCAGCGCGAAACCGAAATCCCCGCCGGCCTTGCCGGCGAAGCGCAAATTCTCAACGAGGTCGGCGAGGAGGACGACAGCCGAGAGCGCGAGGGACAGCCCGGCGATCGACGCCATCATGCGCGCGGCCATATAGCGGAAGAGCGTGATCGGCGGCATTACGCGGCCCCGTCCGCCGGCGCTTCGACCGGCGCGATCCGCGCGCCCGGTCCTGCAACCATGAGAAGGCCGAGCGCGACCGCGATCGTCAGCGCGGGCGGCGCGTAAATGAGCCAGAACTGCTGCAAATCCGCCGCGACCCCGGCGAGCACGATGCCGATCACCTTGACCGCGCCGGCCGCCGCGCAAGCGAGCGCGATGCGGACGACATAGCCGCGCCGGTCATAAGGCCCGCCGATCAGCGCAAAGATCGCGAGCAGCGCATAGGCGAAGGCGTAAAGCGGCGCGGCAAGGCGATTGTGCCCCTCCGCGATCAGGCGCCTGGCGTTCTCGCGGTCGTAGTCGTCCGCAAGGTCGGGTTTGAAAAGCTCCCCCACATAGCGCTCGGTCATTTCAAGCTGCAGCGCGCGCGGGCTATCCGTCGCGGCGCCGAGATTGACCGCCGTGCGGTCGAAATTGACGATATCGACCGACCCGGTCTTGCGGTTCGTGCGCTGCACATTGCCGTTGACGAGATAGATGACGGGACCTGAGTCCGTTTCCCGCAACAGCGCGCGCTGCGCCATATAGGTCTCGGCGTTCTCGCCGTTGCGGTAATCGTGAACGAGGAGGCCCGTCAGCGCCCCGCCCGGCTGCACGTTATCGACATAAACGGTGAAGCCTTCGCGCACCGTCATGAACTCGCCGCTCCTCAGCACGGCCGCAGCGACATCGGCGCGGATCTCGGCGACCTCGCGTTTGAGGACGCGATAGCTTCTCGGCATCAGGTCGAGATTGATCCAGAGCGTCGCCGCCGCCGCGACCGCGGCGATCAGCAGAACCGGGCGCGCAACCTGCAAAAGGCTCACCCCCGCGGCGAACATCACCGCGATTTCGCTGTCGGAATGGAGCCTGTGGAGCGCATAAAGCGCCGCCCCAAAAAGCGCGAAGGGAATGACGACCGCGAGCAGGCTCGGCACGATCAGCACCGTCAGCCAGCCGAACAGCGCGAGCGAGGCCCCATGTTCGATGAGGATATCGATCCGCTGCAAGCTCTGGGTCAGCCACACGATCGCCGTCACGACCAGCGTCGCGAACAGGAACGGCGTCCACATCTGGCGCAGAATGTAACGCTCAAGGCTTTTCAAGCGAGGGTCCAGGCGGGCGGCGGGGAGGGTATAGCCTGTGGGGCGGGTCGGGCGAAGCAAATTGCGCCGGCGCCCCCTCGTCCACCTGCCTCTGGCCGGAGACGCGCGGCCGCCGCGGGTT
>FSSH01003200.1_pt2 | contig 13831 bp, 15 predicted proteins | sample 1166101 | NCBI WGS metagenome assembly FSSH01 (sample SAMEA32972668, study PRJEB13176) | freshwater metagenome | biome: Drinking water system; feature: Biomass in drinking water that filtered by 0.45 um membrane; material: drinking water | place: USA | collected 2012-12-20 | depth 0 m | reverse complement strand
GCGGCGGCCCGGCGTGCCTGCGCTTGCGCGTCGTGCTGTCGGACGAAGAACGCGCCGCCGCGAACGCCAACTTCCTCCCCGACGATAAAAGGTTCGACGCGTTAGAGGCCTTTGTCAGGAAACACTACCGCGATCGTCTGACGCCGGACGATCTCCGCGACCCCGCCTTCATGGAGGAAGCGCTCGGCGCCCTCGACGCGCTGACGACGCTGCTCGGCATGGGCGCATTCTACGACTTTCAGCGGTAAGGCGCATTGAGGCCGGAGCCGATCCGGACGAAATGCGATCTACGAAGCCGCCATCGGACGATCTCCCAACAAAAAGCGTGCGCCCGGCCCGCGCTTCGCGGCGGCGTCATCCGGATTGTAAAGCGCGCAGGCCTTCAAGGAGAGACACCCGCAGCCGATGCAATTGTCGAGCGTGTCGCGCAGGCGTTCAATCGCCGCGATGCGCTGATCGAGCAGCGGGCGCCAGCCGCGCGAGAGGCGCGCCCAATCCTCTTTCGTCGGCGTCCGCTTGCCGGGGAGGGAGGCGAGGGCAGTCCTGATTTCTTCGAGCGTGAGGCCGACCGCCTGCGCCGCGCGGATGAAGGCGACGCGGCGAAGCTCCGCCTTCGGATAATGGCGCCGCCCGCCGGCGCTGCGGGCCGAGACGATGAGGCCCTCGTCTTCATAAAACCGCAGCGCGCTCGCCCTGACGCCGGCGCGGCGCGCGAATTGGGCGATGGGGAGCGTTATCGCGCGTTCGCTCACGCCGGCGCCCCGGGATGACGGTTTTCAACGGGCACGCAGATTTCCCTTTACCTCAAGTTCACTTTAACTTGTATGGTCCGCGCATGCAAACGCTTTCAACCCTTCTTCGCGCCCTGCCGCCCGGTCTTGCTGACGACGCGGCGGCGCCCGATGCCTGGACGAGGAGTCCCCTGTCGCAGGTCCGGGACGCGACGCTCGCCAATTTCGTCGCGGCGGCGATCGCGGCGCCCAAACGCTCGGCGAGCAGCTCTTTCCTGACGCACGCGCCGCTTGAACTGACGGCGCGCCTGCGCCTCTTGCCGATGCTGGCGCCCGCCGCGCGCGATCAGGCGCGCCGGCGCATCGCGGCGATCGCGGGCGACTATGCGCGGGCCGGCGAGGAGGTTGAAACGCCGCCGCGGCCATTTGCGTCCGCTGAGGCGGCGATCTCGTTTCTGAAACGCGCCATGCGCGAGGGCGACGGTGAGGGCGCCGATGCGGCGCTGCTGTTCCTCATTCCGCGCGTCCCGGCGCTGGCGCTGCGCGCCGCGCTTGCGCCAGAAATCCTGCCCATGCTCGGCGCGGCGGCGCATGCGCCGATCCTGCTCGCCGACCTGGCGCGCCTTGACGGTGAACTGGAGGGCGCAGGCGCGCTCTTGCGCGCGCCGGTCGCGATGATCGCGAGATTGGCGGATGCGCGCCTTTCCTGGCAGGAATCCGTTAGGCGCGAGGCGTTCGCGGGCGATGGGGAAGCCGAATTGTTCCGCCGGCTGACGCAACCGCCGCCGGTTTCGTCGCCCTCCCTCTTTATCGCGCCGACCATGCAGGCGGTCGAGGCCGACGGCTGCGCCGCGCGCCTTCTTGCCGATGTCACGGCGACGATTTCCGCCGCGGCGGCGGCGCGTGCGATCTTGCGCATCGCCGCTTTTTCAATGCTGCAGGACGATCCGGCGTCGGCGCCCTATGGCTGGACGCATGCGTTGACGATGCCGCTCGGCCTGTTCGGCTGCGCGGATGTGATTGACGACAAACGCGCGCTCATCCGCCTCGCCGCCACCTATGCGCTCGGCTTCCGCGCCACGCTCGGCAAGGTTCGCCTTGTCGATGCGCCGCCCCCGGCGCCCCGCAGCGCGGCGCTCTTCAATGTCGATCCGATCGACGCCGCGGGCGCTGCCTATCATGCGGGGGCGGGACAGATCGCGGCGATCAAAAACGCGCTCGCCGCGCGCGCGGCGGCGCACCGCGACGCTCATCTCGTCAAATACACGCTCGCCTCATTCGACGCCGCCGCGCACGATCCGGGCGCGGCGCGGCTTTATCTGGCGGCGGCGGCCTATCTCGGCGCGTGGTGGGACGCGCACCCGGACGCGAGTTTCGAATAGCCAGCGCGCCGGGCGAAAACAAAAGGGCTAGCGCACGCCGGGCTGGAGCGGGATCGCGGTCTTGCGCTCAACCTCGCGCAAGGTGAAAGAGCTTTCGACCGTCGCGACCTTCGGCATGCGGAGGATCGTCTCGGAGAGGAAAACTTCGTAGGCGGACAAAGACGGAATGACGACGCGGATGAAATAGTCGAACTTTCCCGTCACAAGGTAGCATTCCATGACCTCGGGGCGCTTTTTGATCTGCGCCTCGAACTCGCGCAGCGTCGCGTCATCCTCGCGCTCCAGCTTGACGAGGATGATGACAGTGACGTTGACGCCCAGAAGCTCGCGGTTGATCTCGGCGTGATAGCCTTTGATGATGCCGTCGGTCTCAAGCCGGCGCAGACGCCTGAGGCAAGGCGTCGGCGACAGGCCGACCTTCTCGGCGAGGTCGGCGTTCGTCATGCGCGCGTCGTCCTGCAGATGGCGCAGGATCTTGTAGTCGATCTGATCGAGCTTCATCGGGGCGGGGTTTCCGTCAGCGGCTTTCTGAAAATTCCGGGCTTGCGCCAGATTGCGCCCCGTATTTAGCATGATCTGCTAACTGTCAAGTGGATTCGCCTCCGATTTGGCCGGAAGCGCCGCCCGATCACCCATAAGGTCCGCGCACTTTTTCGGGAGGAACTAATGAAAACGCGCGCGCTCCCCGTCGAGAGGTGGCAGAGGGTCGTGCATTTTGAAGAGCCGGAAAGCGGCCTTAACGCCTTGATTGCGGTCCATGACACGACGCTTGGGCCGGCCTGCGGCGGTTGTCGCATCCGTCCCTATGCAACGCTTGAGGCCGCGCTTGATGACGTAACGCGCCTGTCGCGCGGGATGACGTACAAAAACGCCCTTGGCGCCATTCCGTTCGGCGGCGGCAAGGCGGTCATCATCGCCGACCCGAGGACCGACAAGTCGGAGGCGCTGCTTCGCGCCTTCGGCCGCGCGGTCGATTCGCTTGGCGGGCTCTATTACACGGCGGAGGATTCCGGCGTCACCGAGCACGATCTTGCAATCGTCCGTAAGGAGACGAAATACGCCGCCGGCCTCGCCAAGGCGGGGCATGGCGGCAATCCGTCGCCTTTCACCGCGCGCGGGGTTTTTCGCGGGATCGAGGCGGCGGGGCGCTTCAAGCTCGGCCGTGACGATCTGGCGGGTCTTCGCGTCGCCATCCTCGGCGCCGGCGCGGTCGGCATGGCGCTTGCGGAAATGCTGCATGACGCGGGCGCAAGGCTCGTCGTCGCCGACGTGAACGATGCGGCGGTCAGCGAAGCCGTCCGTCGCTTCGGCGCCGATGTAGTCGCGCCAGCGGACTGCATCGCCGCCGACGTCGACGTCTTCGCCCCTTGCGCGCTCGGCGGCGCGATCAACGCCGAGACGATCGGGCGCCTGAAAGCGCCGATCGTCGCGGGGGCGGCGAACAACCAGTTGGCGGCGCCGGAAATGGACGCAGCGCTGAAGGCGAGGGGCGTTCTTTATGCGCCAGACTACGTCATCAACGCCGCCGGGGTCATTTCAGTCGGCCTTGAAATCCTCGAACGCTGGAACGCGGCCGATCTTACCGCCCGCATCGACCGCATCGGCGCGACCTTGACCGCGATCTTTGAACGCAGCGCCCGCGAGAACCTGCCCACCGGTGAAATCGCCGACGCAATGGCGATGGACATCATCGCGAAGGCGCAAAAGGCGGCGTAGCCTCCGTCCCTCCCTTTTCAAGGGAGGGAGAGCGCGCGACCATGCGCGAAAGGAGACAGCCATGACCGACCGCATCCCCCGCGACAAGCAGAACGACTATACGAAAGACGCCGCAGCCGCGCGCCGGCGCTTCGCCGGGGAGAAGACAGGCGCCAGTCTCACTCAGGTTGGGGCCTTCTCCTTCGATCCCGCGAGCCTGCCGGGCAATATCGAGAACTTCATCGGCGCGGCGCAGGTGCCGGTCGGCCTTGCCGGCCCGCTCGTCATCGACGGCGAGCATGCGAAGGGCGCGTTCTACGTGCCGCTGGCGACGACGGAGGGAACGCTCGTCGCCAGCTACAATCGCGGCATGCGCCTCCTGCGGGAGGCGGGCGGGGTGAAAACGACGGTCGTCGAGCGCTATATGCAGCGCGCGCCGGTGTTCCATTTCGCGGATGCGCGCGCCGCGCGCGATTTCGGCCGATGGGTCGAAGCGAACATGGACGCGATCCGCACCGCGGCGGAAGCAACGACCAGCGTCGGCAGGCTTTCCCATGTGCAGCAATGGTCGGTCGGGCCGATGCGGTATTTGCGGTTCAACTACACCACCGGCGACGCCGCGGGGCAGAACATGTCCGGCAAGGCGACGCTTGCGGCCTGCGAATGGGTCGCCGCGCATCATCCGGGCGGCGCCCGCTTCACGCTGTCGGGCGCCATCGACACCGACAAGAAGCACTCCCACATGAACATGCTGCATTCGCGCGGCGCGCGGGTGATCGCCGAGGCGACAATCCCGGATGCGAACATCCGGGCGCTGATGGGCGCGGACGCGGCGGCGCTTTTCCGCGCGCGCCTCGTATCGAACGCCGGCGGCATGCTCGCGGGCACGGTCAATAACGGCATGCATTCGGCGAACGGGTTGACGGCGCTCTTCATCGCGACGGGCCAGGATGTCGCCAACATCGCGGAAAGCCACGCGGCGATCACCTTCGTCGAGATCTTGCCGAACGGCGATTATTACTGGTCGATCACCATCCCCTCGCTGATCGTCGCGACCTATGGCGGCGGCACGGGGCTCGCGACCCAGCGCGAATGCCTTGAGCTTCTGGGGTGTGTCGGTAAGGGAAAGGCCTTGAAATTAGCGGAAATCTGCGCGGGCGTCGTGCTCGCGGGAGAACTCTCGCTCGCCTCGGCCATCGTCGCCGGCGACTGGGTTGAAAGCCACGACAAATACGGGCGAAACCGGAAGTAGGGTGAGAGCTGCGCGCAGGGTGGGCGTCCCGTCCCTTGAAACGGCAGGGCGAGCCTATTCCGCCGGAACCGCCGCCGCATCCGTCTCCGCGCGATAGCGGGCGCGGATTTCCTTCGCGGTGAGCCCTTCGCCGTTGGGGCGCCAGCCCGGCGGGCCGAACAGGAGGCCCGGCCAGTGGCGGATGGCATGCGAGCGGAGATCCGCGATCAGCCGTCCCCATTCGTGAAAGGCGATGACGAAGACATTCGTCGAGCCGACGGGCTTCACGAGGCCGAATTGGCAAGGCTCGTCCTCGCGCTCGTCCTGATAGGTGCCGAACAGCCGGTCGAAGACGACGGTGACGCCGCCGTAATTGCGGTCGAGATAGTCGGCGTTCTTCGCGTGATGAACGCGGTGCGCGGCGGGCGTGTTGAAGATCCCTTCAAAGGGCCCGAGCTTGCCGATCAGGATCGTGTGCAGCCACGATTGATAGAAGAGATTGAGCGCCAGCATCGTCGCGACGGCTTCCGGGCTGAAGCCGATCCACATCAGCGGCATGTGGAAGAGATAGCCCATCGACAATTTGCCGGTCCAGCCGAGCCGGTAAGAGCCGAGAATGTTCAGCTCCTCAAGGCTGTGGTGAACGGCGTGCGTCGTCCAGAACCACCTCACCTCATGGCTCGCGCGGTGGAACCAGTAATAGGTGAACTCAAGCAGCACGAAGAGGAAAAGCCAGCTGCGCCAGTCGGTCATCGGGATTTCATAGAGCCGCTGGTCATAGACGGCGACGGCGAGCAATCCGGTAAGGCTGAGCGGAATTAGCCCGATAAGGCGCTGGCCGACGCCGATGCCGATCGAGGCGAGCGTTTCGCCTTTGGTGTAAAGCGTCAGGCCGCGCTTTCGCCCTTGCCAGATCTCCCACGCGATAAGCGCGAGAAAGACCGGCGCGAAATAATAAAACATCGGCCCGTTAATGCCCATGTCTCGCCTCTTGCTGCATCCCCGCCAATATGTGAGCTTTCCTCACTTTTGACCACTCGCATTAGGGATGGGGCGGGCGATTGATGGCGACGGCGCCGGAAACGTCGAAATCCTTGCGGAAGACGCCGCGCCAGGCGCGCTCGGAAGCGACCATCGCGGCGATTGTCGAGGCGGCGGCTCAGATTCTGGAGCAGGAGGGGGAGGAGGCGGCGACAACCGCGCGCATCGCCGCCCGCGCGGGCGTCTCCATCGGCTCGCTCTATCAATATTTCGCGGACCGCGACGCCGTGCTCGCCGCCGTCATCCGCCGCGACCGCGAGACGGTGAGCGCGGAAATCGCCCGGCGCATCGCGGAAGGGAACCCGAACAGCGCCGAAGCGCTGGTGCGCGAGATCATCGGCGCGCTCATTGCGGTGATGCGCCCGCGCCGCCGCCGCCGGCGCCTCATCGCGCTCGGCGCGGCGATGCGCATGCAGTCGAGTGAGGATATCGCCGCAACAATCGACCGCGTCGGCGCGCTCATCGCCTCGGTCGCGGCGCGCTATCCAGATGAGATCGCAAGGCCGCTGACGCCGGTGCGCGCCTACACGCTGACGCGCGCCGTGATGGGCGCCCTGCGCGCGAGCCTGATGGAAAACGCCAAAGTGCTCGACGATCCGGCGTTCGAGGAAGAGCTGGTGCGCCTCGCGCTCGCCTATTTGCGGTCGTGACGCGCGGCGCGGCGGCTATTTTTTCTTCGCCGAAAGATACGCGATCGCGTCCTTCAGTCCGTTCGACGGCACCGACACGCTTTCAACGCGGTCGGCGGCGCCATAGGCCGCAAATCGGACGTCGAAACTCTTCGCCGCGGCAAGACTGTTCAGCGTCGACGGGGCGAGGTCGAGAACGACGCGGCAGCCATCCGGAAAACAGACGTCGATCGTCGCTGCAATCGGCGTCTTGCCAGCCGCGCCCGCCACAAAGGCGGCGCCGGCTTTCAGATCGACGCCGAGCGGCACCGTGATGACGAGCGTTGGGTTGGCGTCGTCCGGGCGCTTGTGCGCCGACGCCGAGAGAGCAAGTTTTCCTGTCTTGGCGTCCTTGAGACCGAGATAAGCCTGGCAAGGGGCATTGGCCGCGCAGGCGACTTTCCAGTCGCCGAAGGTGCGCTCGCCGGCGGGATCGGACGCGGATGCCGTGGAGACGGAGAGGGCCGAGAAGGCCGCCATAGTGAGTAGTGTCTTGCCGATCATGTCGATGCTCCCGACCTTTAATTGCGGCTGCCCGGGTCCCGGGCGGCGCCGATCAACCTACATGCAATCCATACGCCGCGACTTCAGCCGATTGGAGCGGCGAAAAAATGGCCCGGCCTTTCAAGGGGCCGGGCCAGGCAACCTTTATTCGACCGCCGTTCAGGCCGTTTTGCGGCGCCGGCGCACCGCGCCAAGCCCGGCAAGACCCATCAGGAAGATCGGCAGCGCAGCCGGCACCGGAATGGGATCGGGGTCGATCGGCTTGCCGCCGACGCCTTTGAAGCCAAAGGCGAAGGTGTTGCAGCCGCCAGCGCCTGTTCCGGCGGCGTCCGAAGAACACTGGCCAAGCGAGAAGATTTCAGCGCCGACAGAGGCCAGCGCCGACAGGATACCGCGTTCCGTCAAATCGGCGCCGTAAAAGATCTCGAACGAAAACGATTCCCCGGCCGCGAGCGGCCCGAAGTCGAAATCGAAATTCGCGCCGTGATCGAACGGGCCGAGATCCGTGATGTCGCCGACAGGGGCGCCGCCGAGCGTGTTGCAGGCGCTAAAGACGTCTGAGCTGCAAAAACCGTTATTGGTCGCCTTCAGAACCGCGGTTGCGCCGACCGTGCCGCCAATGGTGACCAGTTCGTTAAACGTCGTCGGCTCGACATCCCAGTCGAAGGTCCGGCGATATAGCAGGTTCGCGATGTCTGCGCCGCTGGTGTTCTTGATCGTCACCGTAACCCGGTAAAGGTTCGGCGTTTCAGCGGCGGGCGCGTAGGCATGCGTCACTTCAAGGGCGCCGCCGCCGACGGAGACGACGCTTGTTGCGGTCGTCGCATCGGACGTGAAGCTCGTAAGGCTAAGACCACTGACGCCGTCGTCGTTATTCGCCGACCCGCCGATGGCCGTGCCGCCGATGCCGACGCCCCAGCCTTCGCAAAGGCAGCCGTGCGAGGTCGCTTCATTGCCGGTCGGCACATAACGAAGGCCAACGCTCGTCGTGCCGGTGACAGGCGACGCCGTGCCGCCTGCAACATTGAGCTGGCCGAAATTATCCACGCCGAGCGTGACCGTGCCATTGCTGATGATCGCGGCCGCCATGGCGGTGGACGCCAGGCCAGCCGCCACCGCAGCGCCAGCCGCCGCGATGATCGCCTTCCTCAAGATACTCATTTCAACCCCCAGTTCGACCCGATGCGCCGGGTCTTGGTTTCTCTCTCGATCTCTATTTCAAAGCCTGCGCCGCTGACCGCTGGTGGGATCGGCGACACTCGCCTCAAGGCCAGTGTTATCCTTTTGGTAACTTTCCACAAGCGTTTTCACAAAGCCGTGAGGGTGGGTTTTTGAGGTAGACAACTACAGGTAATTGCGGGGTGCGGCTGTCTGACGGGCTTGGGTTGTGCGATATGCCTCCTCACCCGCCGTTTTAATTGAATTGACGCCTGCGGCGGCCCTAAATGCGGCAATTCCCTGGAATGGAGCCCCCCATGAAAGAAGACATCGTCATTTCCGGCATGGCGCGCACGCCGATCGGCAATTTTCAGGGCGCGTTCACGGGCGTCCCGGCGACGGCGCTCGGCTCTCACGCGATCAGGGCGGCGCTGGCGCGGGCGGGCGTCAAGGGCGCGGCGGTCGAGGAAGCGCTGATGGGCTGCGTCCTGCCGGCGGGGCTTGGCCAGGCGCCGGCGCGGCAGGCCGCGCTCGGCGCTGATCTGCCGATATCGGCGGGCTGCGTCACCGTCAACAAGGTCTGCGGCTCCGGCATGAAGACGGTGATGATGGCGCATGACGCGATTGCAGCGGGCAGCGCCGGCACGATCGTCGCGGGCGGCATGGAATCGATGACGAACGCGCCCCATCTCCTCCTCACCGGGCGCAGCGGCATAAAGTACGGACACGGACAGGTTTTCGACCACATGGCCTATGACGGGCTCGAAGACCCTTACACCAACCACGCCTCGATGGGCGTCTTTGCGGAAAAATGCGCGCGCGAATGGCAGTTCTCCCGCGCCGAGCAGGACGAGTTCGCCATGCGCTCGGTGACGCGCGCGCAAGGGGCGATTAAAGGCGGCAACTTCGCCGCCGAAATCGCGCCTTACGAAGTCGCGACGCGCAAAGGGCCGGTGACGGTCTTGGACGATGAAAAGCCGGGCACGGTCGACGCCGCGAAAATTCCGTCGCTGAAGGGCGCGTTCGAGAAGGACGGCACGGTGACGGCGGGCTCCTCCTCCGCGATTTCGGACGGCGCGGCCGCGCTCGTCATCCAGCGCGGGAGCAAGGCGTCCAACGCGGTCGCGCGCATCGTCGCGCACGCAACCCATTCGCAAGACCCTGAATGGTTCACGACCGCGCCGGTCAGTTCGATCCGGCGCCTGCTCGACAAGGCGGGATGGACGGTCAATGACGTCGATCTCTTCGAGATCAACGAGGCTTTCGCGGTCGTGCCGATGGCGGCGATGCGTGAATTGAAAATCCCGGCCGAGAAAGTGAACATCCACGGCGGCGCGATCGCGCTCGGCCACCCGATCGGCGCTTCCGGCGCGCGCATCATCGTCACGCTGCTCAATGCGCTGAAGCAGACCGGCGGCAAACGCGGCGTCGCCAGCCTGTGCATCGGCGGCGGCGAAGCGACGAGCCTGGCGGTGGAGCTGGTTTAGTTTTTTCGCCCCTTCCGCGCAGGCTTCCCGACCCGGCCATCCCTGCTTTCGCGGGGATGAGCGGCGTCAGTCAGGCCGCTTCACGATTGGCCTGCGCCGAAATCGATCCGTAAACGGATTGATTAACGCCGGCGCCCATGCGCAGCCGCTCCATCCCGCCGAGAGATTCCGGAAGCGGTCGCCAGCCGCCCGGAACGACATTGGCGAGCGGCCGCGCCATGACGATCGATAAGGTCGCCCATTCAAGTTCGGCGAGGCCCTGCTAAACGTCGGGCGGCGCGGGCTGCGACGCGAAACCGGGATCCGCTTTCGCCGCCACCCGCTTTAACGCCGGAATCGCGCCCTGCGACATTCTGTCATTAACCATCTATGTCGTTGATCCGCATACGAAACAAAAATCCGTCCCACCCCTTTCAGGCGGCCTTATAATGCTCTCGTCGCAGCAAACAGGAATGCGCAACGCCCATGACGGAAACGAAAATCAAAACGGCAGGCCGATCCGGCGGCGACCGGCTCGCCGGCGAGAGCGGCGAAAATCCGGATTTTGACCCTCAACCCCGCATGAAAGGCCGGTTTTTCAGCCGATTGCGAAATCGGAAAGAGGCCCCGGCGCCGGTCTGTGCGCCGCCGCTGCCCCCGCTTGGCGCCGCGATGCGGCGGCTGTCGGCCAGCGACGCCGCGCACCGCTTCGGCGAGATGATCGACGCCGCGCAGATCGAACCCGTGATCGTTGAGCGCCACGGCCGGGCGCGGGCGGTCATCATGTCGGTCGGCCGGTTCGAGGCTTACGAAAAGCTCCTGCGCGAGCGGAGCTATGCGCTGGCGGCCGAAAGCTTCCACCAGGCGATCGGCGCGGCGTGCGACGGGCGCCTAAAGCTGTCGGCGCAGCTTCGCCAGGAGGCGCGCCAGCTCGGCTTTTTCGCCGACCGGCGGCGGAAATGAGCCGGTTTGACCCCTCCTTGACGGGCGCGCTAGAGCCGTCGCGAGAAACGCCGCGCCGCCGTGCGCGGGCAATGAGATGAGGCCAGTCATGGGCGCAGCGAGCAAACAGGTTTTCAAATGGGAGGACCCGCTCTCCCTCGAAACGCAGTTGACCGACGAAGAGCGGATGATCCGCGACGCCGCGCGCGCCTTTTGCGACAACAAGCTGAGCCCGCGCGTCCTGATGGCGAACCGCATGGAGCGCTTTGACCGCGAGATCATGACGGAACTGGGCGCGCAGGGCCTCCTTGGCGCGACTGTCGCCGAGGAATATGGCGGCGGCGGCGCCAGCCACGTCGCCTATGGCCTCATCGCGCGCGAGGTCGAGCGCGTCGACAGCGGCTATCGCTCGGCGATGTCGGTGCAGTCCTCGCTCGTCATGTATCCGATCGAAGCGTTCGGCTCGGAGGAGCAGAAGAAGAAGTTCCTGCCGAAACTCGCAAGCGGCGAATTCGTCGGCTGCTTCGGGCTGACCGAAGCGGACGGCGGCTCCGACCCCGGCGCGATGCGCACGCGCGCCGAGGCGGTTTCGGGCGGCTATCGCCTCAACGGCGCCAAGATGTGGATCACCAATTCGCCGATCGCCGACATCGCGGTCGTGTGGGCGAAACTCGACGGCGACATCCGCGGCTTCATCGTCGAGCGCGGCATGAAAGGGTTCTCGACGCCGAAGATCGACGGAAAACTATCCTTGCGCGCGTCGGTGACGGGCGAAATCGCGCTCGACGACGTTATGGTCCCCGCGGAAAGTCTCCTGCCGCATGTGCGCGGGCTTCGCGGGCCGTTCTCCTGTCTCAACAAGGCGCGCTACGGCATTTCATGGGGCGCGATGGGCGCGGCGGAATTCTGCTGGATGGCCGCGCGCCAATACGCGATGGACCGCATCGTCTTCGGCAAGCCGATCGCCGGAACGCAGCTCGTTCAGAAAAAGCTCGCCGACATGCAGACGGAAATCGCGCTTGGGCTCCAGGGCAGCCTTGCGCTTGGCCGCATGCTTGACGCCGGCGCCTATGTTCCCGAAGCCATTTCCATGATGAAGCGCAACAACTGCGGCAAGGCGCTCGACATCGCGCGGGTCGCGCGCGACATCCACGGCGGCAACGGCATCTCCGACGAATATCACGTGCTTCGTCACGCGCTGAACCTTGAAACCGTCAACACCTATGAAGGAACGCACGACATCCACGCGCTGATCCTCGGGCGCGCGATGACGGGGCTGCAGGCGTTTCAGTGAGAGTTCCTCCTTACGCCGTTCGTCCCCGCGCATGCGCGGGGATGGGCGGGTTCGACGCCGGCGAGAATTGGCGGCGTCAGCCGCTCCCCAACCCTCCGTGTAAAGACGAGCGCCGGTTTTTCGAACCAGCGATAGACGGCGAAGGCCGCGCCGAGGCTCGCGGCGAGACAGCTGGCGATGAGGATCGGGTTGTCGGCGCGGCCGTCCGGCGCGACAAGGCTCAGCGTCTTGCCGACGACGAGGATAACGGGAGTGTTGACGAGGTAGAGCGAGTAAGACGCATCGCCCGTCAGGGTCAGCCATTTCGGGGCCGCCGCGCCGCGCCGCGCTTCGAGCGCCGCCGCGCCATAGAGGACCGCGGCGAACATGGGGCCGAAGATCAGCGTTCGCCGACTGAAGTCCGCGACGGCGTCCGGATAAAGGTCGCCCGCGCGGAAGGCCGACGCGCCAAGCACGGCGGCGGCGCCGAGCGCGAGCGCTGGCAGGGCGAAGGCGGTCACGCCGCGCCGCAAGATCAGCGCAATGACGGCGCCGCCGATGAATTCGAAGGTGAGGGGACTGAAGGCGACACGCGTCCAGGGATTGGCCGCGACGACGCCCGCCATGTTTGCGATCGCGACAATCGCCGTCCACGCCAGGAGAAAAACAACAATATTGACGCGCGCGGCGAGCACGAAGAGTGCGAACACCGCGTAGAAATACATCTCGTGCACCAGCGTCCAGCCGACCGGCGCCAGCGGATATTCATCGTCCGGCAGAAGCAGGAACGTCGCGATCGGATTGTTGAACGGCGTCGCTTCGCCGAAGAGGACGAACTTTCCAGCGTAAAGGACGATCAACCCGATCGTCACCGTCCAATAGACCGGATAGATGCGCGCTGCGCGGTTGAAGAGAAAGCGCGCCGATGCGCGCGGCCCCCGCGCCCCGTCGAGCGCGACATGCGTCATCACGAAGCCGCTGATGAGAAAGAAAAGATCGACGCCGGTGACGCCCATATAAAGCGCGAAGGGGAGAAGCGCGCCGTCGCCGCCGTAATCGAGCTCGGCGCCCTTGATATGCGCAGCAAGCACCATCAGCGCCGCGACGCCGCGCAGGGCCTGAATATGTTCAAAGCGTTGTCTCACACGCCGACCTTATCCCGCCGGCGCGCGCGCCGCCGAATCAAAACGCGCCGCAGCAAGGCTGCAGCGCGTCCGGCGTCTTGCGACGTCTTAAGTGTCCTAGTTCTGCGGATCGCCGGAAGCGGCGTCATCAACGGCCTCGGCCGTTTCTTCGACGGCCTCGTCCACCGCATCAGCGGTGTCGTCGATGACTTCGTCCGCAACCTCAGCCGCGTCATCAACCGCATCGGCGGCCGGTTCAGCCGCCGGCTCGGCCTTGCCGATCATGCCCATGACCGATGATTTGGCCCCCAGCAGCATGTCCTTGCCGCCGGGCGCATAAAACCACACGCCGGCCAGCGCCGCCGCGACGACAATCAGAAAGAGAATAAAACGACCCATAACCCGCTCCTTGTTGTGCCCGCCGCCAAGGCGGCCAAAGGCGATCGCAGGCAGCCCCAATACCCCCTGCGCCCCGGCGAGGTTCTAGCCGATGACGGCGAGCCCCGGAAGGCGGCGGGGCGCGGGACAGGCAGATTCTTGCCCGGCAGAGGCGCCCGGAGCACGGGGGGCGGCCAGAGCGCCGGGCGAAAAAGCGGCCACCGGTTTTTCGCCAATA
>FSSH01000867.1_pt1 | contig 13833 bp, 12 predicted proteins | sample 1166101 | NCBI WGS metagenome assembly FSSH01 (sample SAMEA32972668, study PRJEB13176) | freshwater metagenome | biome: Drinking water system; feature: Biomass in drinking water that filtered by 0.45 um membrane; material: drinking water | place: USA | collected 2012-12-20 | depth 0 m | reverse complement strand
AAAGGGGGGCTGGGGGGGATTTGGACTGCTCCCAATCTTTGAGTTGTTGCTGATAGCATTGCTGGCGCTCGGTTTGGATGCGTTGCAGCAGGGCTTCGGCGCTTTCCAGTTTGCCGGCATTCTCCGCCCGCCATTGCTCGGTGAGTTTGCCGGAAAAGGCGTGTTTCAACAGTGCTTGCCGGTAGATTTTCAGTTGCTCGCGGGCGGTTTTAAAGTTTTCGATGCCTTTGTCCAATTCGGAAAACAAGGCTTCGATTTTGGCGACGATGCGGTGTTGTTCGTGAAGTGGGGCAAGGTTAATTGGTAGTTGCTTCATTGCAGACTGAGTAAGTTTCAGCCTAGTCGTTCCTTTTGCATAACCGCGATAATTTGTCTGGTTTAATCCGTATAGTAGATAACGATTAGAACATAACCCTTCTCTACCTTTTATGACATGGGCATGATTGTTTACCCAACATTTTCCGTTTACCAGATAAGCCTTTCCTTTTGTTGGGTCAAAAAAAGGAGCTCCATCTTCTCCAAGGAGTATGTACTCGCCGTCCTGACGGTAGTCATCAATCCACCCAACTTGCCCAGTCGCCCCGTAGTAGGGATATGGCCCCTGACGTTTTGAGCGTTCGGCAGAGTTAACTGGCTCACGTAAATTGTCATGTATCTCTGACACATCTTCCAAAGTAACTCGGACCCAATTTTGGGGTAATTTGTTATCTGTCATCTTTTACGTTGTCAACGTCCCATTCAATTCATCCAACACATTACCCGCCGTTGCTCGAAATACTGAGCGGTAGAAATTTATTTATAAAATCCCCCTCGATCCCCCTTTNNCCTTTTTCAAAGGGGGAAGAATGGCATGTCCTTTTTCAAAGTGGCCAAATGTAATGGTGTTGCCCTTTTTCAAAGGTAGAGGTTTGGTGTGAATGGCGTGGATAATATTGCTACCGCTCGCTCAGCTATTCCCCCCTTTGAAAAAGGGGGGCTAGGGCGGATTTCCCAATCTAATCTTCACCACTTGTTCAATCACCGCCAACACCGCATCGGTTTCCAGCAACACCTGCCGATTATCAAAACGCAATACTCGCAAACCCAGTTCAGCCAAGGCCTTATCCCGGCTGGCGTCTTTGGTTTGATGCTCTGGTTCGAAATGCTGACCGCCGTCCAGTTCAATCACCAGTTTGGCGGCAGGGCAATAAAAATCAACGATAAACGACAGCAAGGGCTTTTGCCGGTAAAACTGTACGCAGTGAATTTGCTTGCGGCGCACACGATACCAGATGAGTTGCTCGGCATCAGTCATGTTGGCTCTGAGTGAACGAGCTGGTTGCTTTAGGTCTTTGCGATAATCTTCCATATATGCCTCATTCACTCTTCCCCCTTTGGAAAAGTACCCGCAGGGGATCGAGTGGGATTTATTTGAAAAATTTCCCCTAGCCCTTCGGTAACAGCTCACTGTGTTACCCTACCTCCTGCATCCATGCAGTCGTCTTTTTCAAAGAGGGGGATAAAAATCATGCTGCCAACACCTCATTCAATTCATCCAACACCGTATCCATCTCCACGCCAAACAACGGATATATCTTGTTCAAGCCACTTTCTCTTCATAATGCAGCAATTGCTGCTCGGCTAATTTGCGATGAATATTACCGGGACTCAGTTCCAAACCATTCGGCCAGCATAACGCGCCCAGTTCCAAATAACAGCGTTTGAAATAGTCATCATCAGTTAACGGTTTTACCAATTCAGTGTGCCGGGCGATTAGCGGTTGTAAGTCATAGTCGCCATGGCTGCCATCGGAAAAATGCAAGCGCAGGATTTTGCCCTCGAGTGGTTCTATACGGATGATTTTAATCATTATCGGCTCCCGGAATTCGCTGTAAGGGTTTGAGTTCGATCGCATATTGCCAATCGATTAACAATTCGCTTTGGTGTTCGATTGCCCATTCGCGAACTAATTTAAGCGCTTTATTGGGTAATGAACCGGCCAATACCTCGCCGGTTTCGATGGCGATTAAGGCTTCATGACCTTGATATTCGACATGAAAATGCGGAGGGTTATGGTCATCATGATACATACGGATGTAGATACCAAAAAAATAGGAAATGATCGGCATTATAAACCCCGCTTCAATCGGTGATATTGCAAACTCACGCCACCAACGCCTCATTCAATTCATCCAGCACCGCATCCATCTCCGCGCCAAATAATTGATACATCTTGCCCAAGCCGCCTTGGCCGTCGAACGGCGCCAATTCCAGGTCGTCGCGTTCGATGTGGTAGGAGGTGGCAATGTGGTCGCGGATCATTTGCAGCCAGGCCATCTGTTCTTCAGTGAATTTGTCCGGGTTGCCGGCATGGTGGCGCATGATCCAGGTTTGGAAGTTGCGGCGCACGCTGCTGTCGCAATCGGCCAGTTGGCTGTAGGCTTGCCAGACGTGCAGCGGCGCCAGTTTGGGTTTGTCGGTTTTCAGGATGTCCAATACCTGTTGCAGCATGGCATAGGTGATGTCGCGGCGGCGTTGCGGCTGGTCGTAAAAGATGCTGAGCGCTTCGATCTGGTCTTTATGGCTAAGCAGATAGTCGGCAAATTCCTGCACCAGGTTTTGTGCGCTGGCTTGGGCATCCGCAGACCATCCGGCAAATTTGAGTTGGTCCAGATTAAGGTGGTCGATGGTTTGTTCCTTGTCGCGACGGATGCTATCCAGCAGGTTAATCAACTCGCCGTTCAAGGCTTTGGCAGCGTCTTTGACCAGTTGCGCCTGGGCTTGCTGGTAGTGTTGTTCGCTGGCTTCGGCGTCGGCAGGTAGTCCGGCCAGTTGGCAGGCGGTTTGGCTGACGGTATCGGCGTCGATGGCGTTGAACAGGTTGTTGATAATCTGAGTCAGGGAAACACCATCGGCCAGTTTCTGGATTTTTTGCTGTTCTGCCGGGTTGAGTTGTTGGTTTAAGCGCGCCAGCCGCGCGGCCAGCGAGCTGATGGTGTCGGTATCATTGGCGCCCATCATCACGCCCATGGCTAAATCTTTCAGCGGCACGGTCGGTTTGGTGATCAAGGGTTGGCTGGCGGTTTTGAGCGAGGTGGTAACGCCGACGGCATCGACAATTACGTAATGGGTTTTGGCGCTGATGGCAGACGGGGTGACTTTTTTCAGGCCGTCCAGATCCAGGGTGCGAGTGCCACGGCCCTTCATTTGCTCGAAGTAGTTGCGGCTGCGCACGTCGCGCATGAACAGCAGGCATTCCAGCGGTTTAACGTCGGTGCCGGTGGCGATCATGTCCACGGTGACGGCGATGCGCGGGTAATAGGCGTTGCGGAAGTCGGACAACGTGGATTTAGGGTCTTCGTCAGCTTTGTAGGTGACTTTTTTGCAAAAGGCGTTACCTTCACCAAACTCCTCGCGCACGGTTTGAATAATGTCGTCGGCGTGGCTGTCGGTTTTGGCGAAAATCAGGGTTTTGGGGACTTCCTGGCGACCGGGAAACATGCTGGGCCAGTTTTGCTGATAGGCACGAATCACGGTGCGAATTTGGTCGGGGTTGACCACGCTATTATCCAGTTCTTTGCCGGTATAGATTTCGTCCTGGTCTTGCTGCTCCCAGCGTTTTTTGCGGGTGAGTTTTTCGCGCTTTTGAATTTGCAGCTTGGCCGGGATGTTGCCGCCGACCTGGGTGATTTTAGTTTCGATCAAATAGGTTTCGTTACCGACATTAACGCCATCGGCTACGGCTTTTTCGTGGGTGTATTCGCTGACTACGTTTTTTTTGAAAAAGCCGTAAGTGCGGTTATCCGGAGTGGCAGTCAGGCCGATCAGAAAGGCGTCGAAAAACTCCAGCGGCACTTTGGCGTTGTAAACCACCGGCAGCGGTTGTTTGGGTTTGGTCAGTTGCTCGGCGGGGTTGAGGTCTTCCAGACTGCTGTCCAGTTCTTCGTCCTTGAGGATGGCATACAGGCGCTGAATGGTGCTGATGCAAACGTGGCTATTACTGGGCACGTGCGAGGATTGCAGGCGCTGGACGCTGTAGATTTCGGTAAATTTGCGGTTATCGTCGCCGGGCGAGTAGCTCATCATTTCCTGCTCGGCCTGTTCGCCCAGGTTGCGGGTATCGACCAGAAACAGGATGCGTTTGGCGTCGGTAAACTTCAGCAAGCGATACATGGCGGTAATCGCGGTATAGGTTTTGCCGGAACCGGTAGCCATCTGAATCAGGGCGCGTGGGCGATTATGTTTGAACGAATCTTCCAGGTTATTGATGGCGATTTCCTGGCAAGCGCGCAAGCCGGTTGGGTCGAGCGTGGGAAAGCTTTGTAAGCGGCTGCGCAATGAGCTGCCTTGTTCCAGCGATTCCTGCAAGGTTGCCGGGCGATGAAAGCCGAAGACTTCGCGGGAGCGCGGCTTGGGGTCACGGGCATCGGTAAAGCGGGTAATCACGCCAGTGCTTTCGTAGAGAAAGGTCAACGGCTTGCTGGTGTTGACCCACTTCAATTTGGCGGCGGCGTATTCGGCGGTTTGTTCTTCAACGCTGGTGAGTTTGTGGCCGTGTTGCTCGGCTTTGGCTTCAATCACCCCGACCGGTTTGCCGCCAACAAACAGAATGTAATCGGCCGGACCGGTGTCGGTTTGGTATTCGCGGACGGCTTGGCCATCGCCAACGTGGAAGTTGATCTGTTCTTTATTCTGGATTACCCAACCCGATTGCAGTAACAGCTTGTCGATGTTGTCCCGGGCGAGTTGTTCTGGGTTTTGGTTGAGAGTCATGGCAGTCCTTTGTTTTACTTCGCCAGGCAAAAAGGCCGGGGATCGCAGCCGATTCTTTTCAATGGCGCCAAGTATAATCAGACAATCGACAACTTAGAAAATATGTTTTGGCACACGATGAACGCTAGCGAATGAGATAGTTGAATACTTTCTCTGTTTTCTAGTCCTTAGAAAACCAAATGTCGCCGTAATACGCCAAAGCCTGGCCGCCGCTGTTGTCGGTGTCGGTCATCAGTGCGACCGCGTCAATATAGCGGATGTCTTCGCCGAATAGTTTTTGCAAATCGGCTCTGACGTTGCGTTTTTCCTTGATCCAGACATTCAATGCTACTTCCGGGCCGCGCAGGGCTAACATCATCGCATGGTCGCCGGCAAAGGCATTGGGCCAGATCCAGATACATACTTGGCGGCTTCACCTGCTAAGGCGTAATTATCGACCCGGCTTTCAATTAACCGGCGGCCATCATTCCCCAAACGTGGGAGCCGCAGTCCGCTTAGCAAATCCAACATGAAAACTGGACTCCCGCCTGCGCGGGAGCGAGGATAATGAAGGGGGTAATAATCAAAAATGCCAAACCGCATTTTAATATCGTATAAAACCGCGCTCATAATCGTCCGGCCTTGCCTGGTTCATTCATGCCGCGCAAGGGTTACGCAACCCGCTACGACCAACTCAAAAAAGGGGTTTGGCAAATCAATGCAGTACGATTTTACTGCCTTAGTTGGCGACTACTCCGCCATGAAGAAAACCGCAATTCTTGCGGTTAGTCGAGGAACGATGATTGGAAATGCCCCGGCTCAGCCGGCCGGGGCAAATAGATTTATACGGTTAAACCGTGTTTCTTGCGCAGACCTCTGGAGCCCATCAGCCCAGCCAAGCCGGTAGCAAACATCCAGACGGCGGCCGGAACAGGCACAACCTGAACTTGACTGCCGATAAAGCTGGTATTAATCGGCAACGCACCCGGACTGACGAAACCAACATTGAAGGAATCAATGCTCAAACTCAGTGCACTGGATTCACCTTGGTTACCCAACACGCTAAAAGTGAAAGACGCCAAGGCAAAATTAGTACCGGCATTTCCTACACTCTTACCCAGAAAAACGTAATCGATGACACCGGCGCCGGCGTTGCCGTCGCTAATAAAGCTACTATCCCAGGGCGAATTGGCGATTGCAGTACCCACATAACTCAATACACCAGGATTCCAAGACAAGGAAAATGCTGCGCCGTCCGGACCATCCGGAAAGTTTTCACCGATTAGGTCCACGGTAAAGGTATCGCCGGCTGAAACGTTGATATTCTCGCCCTGGCTGAATTTTACGACGCTGGTGGCGATAACGGTCGCCGAAACCGGTGCGGCCGATAGCAGCGTTGCGGCAAGCGCGACGATAAGTAAAACAGGATGTTTCATGTATTGCTCCATTCCATAAAAAGTAAACGAGATTGACCATGCTCGCGGCGGAGACTTTAAACAAGCCCCCGCCGCCAAACTTAGGGCGCGATACCGGTTGGTCCGGGTGCTTTGCCCAAATAGGTTTTCAACAGACTCAAGTCGGCGGGATCGACGACCCCATTACCGTTTAAGTCTTCATTTGCCGACACCGTGCCGAGCTTGGATTTCAGCCTGGACAAATCGGCCGGATCGACCACGTTGTTCTGGTTAAAGTCCGGATCGCAGATATTGCCGAAACTGTCGCCGTCGGTATTGCGCTGATTGGCGTTGGCGACCAATTTGCAGTTATCCAGATTGTCGGCCACGCCGTCGCCGTCGGCATCCGGCGCTGGCGGTGCAGCGACTGTACCGGCGAACTCCGCACTGGTTATCACGCTGGATTTTTGCGAGGAGGCATCGAACATGGATTTAAAGTCCACGACTTCCGGCGTGGCCGTGTCGCTGAACAAATCCTCGGCATAGGCATGCGACAGGGTTTGATAAACCAGCTCGGCCTTAACCGTATAATTACCCACCGGCAGGCCGCCGATTTGGTAACTGATCTGATCGCTACCGCCAATGAAGTTGCTGTCGGTCGCAGCGGAGCCGGCGACGCGCACATCGGCTGGCGCACTGGCTTTATTAAAACCAGGCGGCAGAATGCGGTTATCTTTCAGATATTCCTTGCCGCGTAACAAGGTGTAGGTCACTTCGCCTTGGTCGTTGCCCATGATCGCTTCGTAAACTTGCACCTGATCTTCAGCAGTGATTTGATCGTAATGCGGCTCAAAGCTTGCGCCGTTTTCATCGGCATCAACCCCGACAATACTGCCGTCGGCCCTGACTTTTCCGGACTCCCAAACGATTTGATTCTGCGCGTTAGTCACCACGACATGCACGACAGCTCGCCGCGACGGATAGCTGGTTGGCAGCTTGTGTCCGGTAGTGCTGTTAATCTGCAAGGTAAAGTCCAGCGCATTAGGGGTTGAGCGCTGCTCGGCAACCGTCACCGTGGCCGCGCTTTTCAACATCGCGTCGGTTTTGCTCAAGGTTTCGGCGAAATTATTGGATAACACGCCCAATTGGTTTTTATTGTTGCTGAGAATATCCAGCATCAACTTATTGGCGCCCACCAGATCGTGAATCGCAAAATTGTTGCGTAAACCGGACATACCCATGGTCGAAATTTTCACGCCATCGGTACGGCTCATATGGCAGCCTTGGCAACTTTTTTGACCGACATAGCTGCTTTGTTCCCACTCCATGTATGGCGTTTGCTCGGGGAACTCGCTTTCCGGCGTGGTGCTCAAGATAGTGCCGTTTTGATCAACGTAAGGTGTCTTCAGGTTGTGGCAGGATGCGCATAACTTGGACTCCTTGATCTGCGCGCCATAGGTGGGCGTATAGCCGGTATGCATTATCATCGGCATCGTGAATAGCGCGGTATCGCCGGGACCGCCATAAGGTCCGTAGATGGTTTTGCTATCGTTGATGGCGTAATTGCCGGACATGGTCGCCAGCGTGCCCAAGGCCGGCGTGGCTGGAATCTGATGGCACAAGGTACAACTCACACCGTCCATCGCCGCATCGTGTTTGGCGTGACCGACGTCGAGAATACCGCCGTCGAAAATGGTTTGGCTGGCGCTGCTACCGTCTTTTTTGGCTTGAGCGTTGGCCATCGGTGCGTGGCATTTGCTGCATTTATCGTTGATGACTGTTTGCAGTTCGGGGTGGCGAGACATCTCGCTGCGCACCTTCGCGCGCCAGAACGGATCTCTCGATGAATTGGCCATCATCGTCGACGACCAATCGGTAACAATGGAAACGTCTTTAGTTTGATTGTCGACTATACCGTTGTGGCACATCGCGCAATTCTGCGAGCCGGAGAAATGGCTGGTGATAAAGGCCGGATCGCCCGCATCGGCAGGCAGGCCGACGAAGGGATTAGGTGGCGTGGTCGGTCCGGTTCCTTCTTCCACTACCACCGCATCGATGTCGTAGGTCTTGTAATCGGGCGTCGGCGCACTATTGAAAAACCGCAGTTCCGCCGCAGGATTTGTGGTGCTGGCAGTAAAGGTATACGTCAACAGCTGGAAACTGCCGGTCACGCTGGCGAAGGTGGTATTGAAACCGGCAATCGATACTTCCAGCGGCGTGTATCCGGCCGTTGTACCTTTGCGAGCCTGGAACGACAAGGTGTAGGTTACGCCGGCCGTGACCGGAAATGTGGTTTTGATGCCGGAACCCTGGTTGATCGCCAAGGCATACAAGCCTTCAAACACCCGGTTGGTATAGTTGCCGCCGGCCCGATTCTTGTACATCAGATACGGCCTTTCGCCAATGGCGTCGTCTATCGCCGTCCAGCCGGTGACGCTGGTAGTGTCGTTGTTACTGAGGAACTTATAGGTCGTCACTGTCCCCGGACTTTCGAAGCCGCCGTTGCCGAGCAAGTTGGCGGCCATTGCCGATGGTAGCGGGAGCACCGCCGCCAGTAACAGCATGATGGTTTTTATAGTTTTCATGAATTATCTCGCGTCAAATTTGCCCGCAGCATCCTTGCATAATCTGTTGAAAAGCCTCTTTCAAATCAGCTTACAAGGCGGAGCGTTTGCGTTTACCCAGTGCCAGCAAACCCATAAAGCCGGTCAGGAATGACCAAGTGGCGGCGGGCAATGGCACTGGAGCCACATTGGCAGTGATCTTGATATTGTCGATACCGACGGCGCCGTTGGTCACCGAGCTGGCATTCTCGAATAGACCAAAACTCAACCAATAATTGCCGTTGACATCCGCCGCACCGAGACTGGCAACCGCCAAGGTCACGCTGTCGGGCCCGTAAGTTTTGCCATAGCTAAAAATAGATTGATCAATGACACTAGCCGTAGTGGCAAGCGGCGAGTTGATGTTGAATCCGCTTCCGGAGATGCCCACCTTGAACTGATCTGTATCGGGAGTTGCACTGCCGAATAGGAAAGCGCTGAACACCCAATCGAAACTGATCGTGATGTCGGTGGTGCCGCTGACTAGACTAAATGGCGTAGCAAAGCCAAAGGAGCCCGAGGTTGGCGATCCGGCCAATTGGCCGCTGTCGTCACCCATCACCAGAAATTTGTTGGCCGAAGTCGCCGGCAGAAAGAAGTTGCTGCCTGCGGTCAACGCAAAGCGTTGTAACGGATTGCCTGTGTTGTAACTGTTGATTGAGTCGGTACCCAAACGCAGATTGACGGAATTGGCCGTTGCCGTTGACGACCAGAGGGTGCCGGTCGGCAGTGCTGTCGGATTGGATGACAATAAGCTCTGTATCGAAGTGTTGCTGCCGTCATCGAAATTTTCGTCCAGCAGCGTCACAGTCGCGGCATCCGCGCATGCCGCTGAAAATGTACCTAACAACAGAGCCAAGAGTCGTATATTTTTAGAATTGATTGCGTTCATAAACTGTCCTTTTGGGAAACTCGTTGACCTTAGCCAACGAGTTGAGATGCCTTGATGACTTAAGCGGTTTGTTTACGACGATTCATTCCAAGCACGCCCAGTAACGCGCTGCCGAACAACCAAACCGCGCCGGGTACGGGAACCGCAGCGACATTACCCACCACATTGCCAACCAGGTTTAGAGTCAGCTGATGGTTTTGTCTGGTGTTACTGGCACCGTAATCGGCATCGGACAGATTGAGAAAGTACTGAGCATTGAAGACGCCAGTGGTAGAAGTCAGCAAATTGGCTACGAATGCCAGGCTTGAACCCTGTGCCAGATCGCTAAACGCCGTCAGATTCGTGGTCAAGGCCCCGGTATCGCCGCTGCCGCTGACACTATCCAGGTCCAGACCGATCCGGTCGGCATCGGCGAGATTGAACAAGCTAAAACTCAGAGTAGGACCAGTGTTTTGCGCGACCGTGCCAAAGTCCAGGGTTAGCGTATTGTTGGTCGAACTGCCGTCGAAAGAAGCTAGCGAATGCAGCAAATAGCTGTAGTTGGCTTGCAATGAGCCCGCCCAATCTACTTTGTAGGTAGCGGATGAACCGCTGCCTGCTTGGCCCTGAGTTGCAGACATGGTGCTAGTAGCGGATAAAGTGGGTAAGCTCAATGAAGCATTGACAGAGCCGCCACCTACATAATCGTTAAGATTTTGGTCGTCTGCACCAACCGTCGTATCGGTTGTGGCAGCGGCTGCGGTATTCGGCCCCCAACTGCAATTGACTGGACCGGTTGGACCGTGCGCTAAGGCACAACCGGAGCCGGCTTGAGTCAAATTGGGGGCGAAAGCCGCGCTCACGCCTGCCGCGGACATCAAGGCATTGCTGATGCCGCTGCCATTAACGGTTCTACCTGGACCATTATTCTTGTTACCCGAGCCGTTGATGGTCTGGGTGCGATTGGATGTAAGTTGTATATCAACGCCGGTAAGTACGCCGTTCGCTGCGTCAAACTGACCAAGCGCGACATTGGCGATAGTCGCGCCGTTGTTGAAATTGGTCGCGGAAGCTACCTGTCCCCCGGTTGCCGTGACCGACGCGGAGCCGCTAAAACTGACTGGTCCGCTGGTCGCAGTTAATGCCGCTTGTGCGATACCGCTTACGCCCAGCAAAACGGCGATGGCTGTCAATTGAAAATGTCTTGTCATAAAGTGTTCCATTGAAAATATTAAGGGATGTCTGTGATATACGGCATATGCCGCACTCCCCTATCACCTGGGAGCAGTTCGGCCAGCTTGCTTTGCCGCAAGCCCCGCAACTTTCCGAGCCCGCTTCGCAACGGGGTTGGCGATTGACGACAGTCGCTTTTGTCTGCACAGGCCACATAGTCGTTTTTGAGAATATTGGAATTCTCTAATTTAAAGACATCAAAATACGTGCCATCTAGCTATCTGCCTTGTAAGCTATTGATTACAAATTTATCGCTGCTTTTTTACGCCGACTTAACCGCAGGTTTGTTATGGCTTTTACGGCATATCCCACACACCCTGAGGGAAAACACTGATTTATCAATTTGGTCCTTAAATTGGGTTACATCCGCAAAAACTGGAGCGGTTAGACCGAGCAAAAATCTGTTGTGGCAACTGAGCTGCCTCCTGTGCGGAGCCTATAGTCAAATAGAATTTAAGACATGGGAGAAGGGCTGTGCATCGCCATCTGTAAGGCCATTAACCCTAAAAAGACCAGTTGGCGTGTAATGCGGGCCGTTAGTTGCTTGGAGGTTCGATAGCACATACATTGGCAGTGCTTTTGGATAACGCGGAATGATGAAGCACCGACCTAGCGGCCGATAAGGAGGAGCGAATAGCGGCACTCCCGTGAAAGCGGAAGCTCGGTATCCGGGCATGACGCCCTAACCGTCACGGAGGATTTTCCCGATTTGCAAGCTGCTTCAGCTGAGTGCTTCGCGCATCAGCAAAATCGTCATTCGACTTACCTCTGCAGGACATCAGGGGATGTGTCGCGATTAAAGCACACCCCGTTCTATCTCTTGCAAATAGATAAATTCCGGTGCTTTTACGCCGGCCTGTTTTCTGATTTCCACCAACTCCGCGGACTCGAAAAAGCGCCGGGCATGATCCAGCGAGGTCCAAGCAGAAAAGTGGACGATGTTATTGGCATCGGCATCGTAGCGCAGTAACTGGTAGCTGATTTCTCCGGCGCGTTTTCTAATCTCGGCCGCCTGATCGAAAATCTGCTTCCAGGCCGGGTATGCAGCGACCTCATGGATGATTAATACGTGTGGCATGGACTCTCTCGTTCAGCCCTTTGTTTAGTATGGTTCGCCGTCTTTACGGGTAAACCGCCAGTTGCCGTCAACGAAACTCGCTTGCAAATCGTCGTCCGGGTAAATTACCGCATCTCCAACAGTCCTATCGCCTATTTCCAGGTATTGCACCTCTTCATTCGAGCGATTCAGCAGTTGATGCGCATTGCCGGTGCCGGCTTTAAATCCCGCGCACATTCCCGGTGCAAGCGGGGTTTCGCCAACGTCCGTCACCAGTATCGGGTGGCCTTGCAGTATGTAAATAAACTCGTCTTGCAGCGAATGAGTGTGGCGTAAAGCCGAACTGGCGCCGGGCGCCAGCTTGGTTAGATTGACACCAAAATTTGCCAGGCCGAATACATCGCCGAGGCGGCGCTTTTCTCGCCCCGCCATGCGCGAGGCAAACGGTTCCGGATAGAGTGATGTGGTCCGTGCCGTGACGTCTGCCGCCGGCACGGCGATTGGAGTATGTTTATCGTTCATGGTGTCCCGCAATTAGAAATCCGCACGCCGAGCCTAACGCCTTAAGCGTCACGCCCGGCATTTTAAAATCCGGTGGATATTAGCCTAGAGCTCTGGACGCGATGGCCGAGCTGGCTGGCCCCCTGAACAAACACGCGGCAACCCCAGAGTGCCGATATAATCAAGCTTGCCTCTTCGATCGCTGTGCTGGAAAAAAAGCTGACCTCTGCGGCCCGCTCACCGGAAACAGACATAAGATTGCCGTTCAGACGCCGCGCCAGTTCTTTTGCCACGGCGGTGGCCGGGTCTATTATCGCCACATCCGGCCCAACGATTTCACGAATCAACGGCGCCAGAAACGGGTAATGCGTGCAGCCCAGCACGATGGTATCGGCGCCGGCCAGCAACAGCGGCGACAGGTAACGGACCAGAAGTTCGCGCGTGGCCTCGCTGTGCAATTGCGCCTTTTCAACTTGTTCGACCAGACCGGGACAAGGCTGCAACAGTATTTCAATGTCCTTACCGTAAGCCGCACACAGCTTGGCTACGCTGGGGCTGGCTAGTGTGCGGCTGGTGGCCAGCACGCCGACCACCCCGGATTTAGTGGTTTGCGCGGCCGGTTTGATGGCCGGCTCCATCGCCACCACCGGCACCGGACACCAAGCACGCAGCTTTTCAATCGCGACCACCGTGGCGGTATTGCACGCCACCACGATGGCCTTCACGCCGGCATCGAGCAGCAGTTCGGTAATCGTTGTCGCCCTATCCGCAATAAAATCCGCATCCCGGTCGCCGTAGGGCGCATAGCCGGAGTCAGCCACATAGAGCAAGTCTTCCAGGGGCAATTCCGCGCGAATTGCCCGTAGCACGGACAGACCGCCGACACCGGAATCGAATACGCCAATGGGGGCATCAATGCGCAGCGCTGTCATGGATGGATGCAGTCTAGTTTTAGGCAATTTAAAAATTGATCAGGCTTGGCGCTGTTGTAAATACGCTTCGTTTAGGCGAATGGCTTGCAGGGCAGCCGGACGCGCATAGATTCGCGCCACATAGTCCTCGAACAGCGGGCGCTTGTCGATGGTGCCGAACATCATGCCCCAACCCAGTTGCGAGCCGACATATACATCCGCCGCAGTAAATTGTTCGCCGCAAATATAAGGTCCGGGCAACAGCGCCTTTTCGACAGCAGCGATCACTGCCTCGTAACTGCCAAAGCCGACAAAGCCATTCTTGCCCTCGGGGATCTGCCAACCCAGCGCCTTGGCGGTAACAGCCTGCTCCAGCGGACCGGCCGCGAAAAACAGCCAACGGAAATAATCGGCGCGCGCGGGATGGTTTGCGGCCGGAAGCAGATTTTTCTCCGGAAAACGATCAGCCAAATATGCGCAAATCGCAGCGGTTTCCGTGACGAACGCAGTGCCGTGTTTCAGCGCCGGCACC